>Ga0160427_10002317_pt1 | contig 11509 bp, 4 predicted proteins | sample SolpanmetagenomL_FD_108194 | JGI IMG/M metagenome (GOLD analysis project Ga0160427, IMG submission 108194) | Solar panel surface microbial communities from Lawrence Berkeley National Laboratory, California, USA - L | ecosystem: Engineered > Built environment > Solar panel > Unclassified ...
CGCTTCGAGCAGTGGCGGCTGGGGGTGGCCGCCAGCCTGCTGCGCCTGCTGGCCGACCTCGGCGACCACGACGAGGCCCGCCGCGCCGCCGACGTGCTGCACCGCGCCCTGAACACGGCTAAGTCGCCGCAGGACATCGACAAGCAGATTGGCAAGGAAAACAAGCTCTTCGAGCAGATTTACACCAACCTCTATGTCAACGATGAAGGCGAAGCGCTGCTCGACCTTTTCGCCCGCACCCTCGACGCCGACGCCCCCGACCTGCTGGCCCAGGTAGAGGCCGAAGCCGTGGACCTGGCCCGCGAGCTGGACTTTGAGCGGCCCGAAGAGGAGGAGAATGAGGGATGAGGCAGAATGCGGCAGCTGAGAAGAAACGGCGCTAACACCCTCAGCCGGGCTGGCCTTGCCTTGCAAATCTTCTAGAGTTAGCATAAGAAAGCGCCCTTTACCAATTGGTAAAGGGCGCTTTCTTATGCTAACTACTTAACGGTTTACTGGAGTTTTGGTGTAAATGTCAGGAATGGGACTAGGAACGTTGGGGTTCGTATTAATCTCGCTCTGTGGATAGAGAAAGCGTTGGGGCAGGCTAGGAGCCGTACTCACGTTTTTAGGTACCCCAATGAGGTTGTTGGTGCGGCGCACGTCGCTGAACTCCTCAATCTGACCAATTAGGCTCAGGTATTTCTCCCGGAGCACTTCTAGTAGCAACGCATTGGTTTGCGATAGACCGCCGCTGGCAGGGTTCACTAGGCCGCCGGCCGCAAAGTCGGTGAGGTCGTAGGCTGTGTACGTCCCCCCATAAGCAGCCGCGTTGGCTGTCCGAATGTTATTGAGCGCCACCAGCGCGTTGGTAAGGTCGCCGGTGCGCACCAGCGCCTCGGCCAGAATGGCCTGCGTTTCAACGTAGGTAACCAGCGGAAAGCTGGAATTTGGCTGGAAGGCCCCATCTACGAAATTGGGGTCTAGCGCATAGTAGCCCTGCGTGGTGTAGAAGTAGGCAAAGCGCTTGCTCTCATTGGTTTTGCTATTAGTGCGGCTTTGCAGTAGCTGTGCGGCGTAGGCGCCTTCCGCCGACATGTAGCCGGGGCGGCTGTTATCCAGAAAATCGTAATAAGGATTTGCAGCCGAGCCAATAGTACCGTCGAAGGGCATTATCAGGTTGCCCGCGGCGCTGGCGATACCAGCCTGCGCTTCCGTGATGGCAGAAGCGTAGTTTTTGACGTGCAGGAAGTAGCGGGCTTTCAGCGAGTGCGCGGCGGCAATCCACTTGGTGGTTGAGCCGGCGTAGAAAATATCCCGGCTACCGGGATTTACACCGTTTTGACCCAGGTTGCTGATGGCCGACGACAAGGTTGTTTGCACGGCGGTATACACCGTGGCCTGGGCATCGAACACCGGGGGCGAGTTGGGCACCAGAATGCCCGAGTACGGCACATCGCCCCACAGGTCGGTGGCCGTGCCAATAGCCTGGGCCTCCACTACCTGGGCAATGCCCTGGAGCTGCTTATTGTTGACGGAAGTGGCCTTTTGCTGCACAATCCGCGCCTGCGTAACTGTCTGATAATAAATATTAGACCATGGGCTGTCGTAATCGGGGGAGGTTGTCAGGTAGTTGTTAAGCGAGCTATACTGGCGGTCGGAGCCCGTGAAGACGCCGGCCCACATGTTAGCCGTGCGGGCAATCTCACCGCTCATTACCAAGCCTAGGCCGAGTTCGGCAGCCGTGAGCTGTTGGTCGGAGGGTGCATCTTGTGGCGAGTTGGGGCTCACATCGTAGCCATCAACCAACTTGTTGCAGTTGGTGAGGCCGAGGCCTAGCACCGATACTAATGCATAGGTTACAATCTTTTTCATACTGTTGGGTTCGCCCAAAGGGTTTTAATAGGTGAACTTCACGGAGAAGATGATGGAGCGAGTGCTGGGGTTGTTGAAATAGTCCAGGCCCCGGCCGTTGCTTACCCCCGTTAGGTTGGTTTCTGGGTCGATGCCAGTGTAGGCCGTCCACAGGTAGAGGTTGCGGCCGGTTACGGCCAGGTCAATCGAGTTCAGGCGCGTGATGCTGCGCACCCAGGGCTGAGCAAAGCTGTAAGCCAGCGATACCTCGCGCAGGCGCGTGATGTTAACGTGCTCCACAAACTGCTCGGCAGGGCCGTTGAAGCCGTTGCCCAGGCCAGCCTGGTACCAACCCTCGTCGAGGGCTACGTCGCCAGCCCCAAAGTTGCCAATGCGGCCGCGGAACGTGTAAGAACCATCGGCATTGGGGCGGTAGCGGGTCGCCACCGTAGTGGCCTGCTGATAGGCTGAGCCGCCAGCGTTAATCTGAAATACCTTGAGGCTAGCGGCCTGAGCGGCCGTTACGGTAGTCATTTGCTCGGTGTCGCGGTGGGTGCCGTACGAGTACAGGGCGCCCTTGGTGCCGTTCCACACATCGAACGAGTGAATGTGGTCAACCAGAATGTTTAGATTCAGGCCCTTATAGCGGAAGTTCAGGTTCAGGCCACCGCGCCACTGCGGGTTGGGGTCGCCGATGGGGCCCTGGTCGCCGAGGGTGGCGAAACCGTTGGCATCCGTTTTAAATGAGCCATCGTCGTTGCGGGCCCAGCGGTTACCCCATAGCTCGCCCATCTGGTAGCCCTTCACAGCCCGCGACTCGGAGCCGGTGAAGCCCGTGAGCGGTACCGACACGGCGCCGGCTAGGTCTTCTACCTTGTTGCGGTTGAGCGAGAAATTAGGCGCCAGGTTGAACGTGAAGTTGTCGGTCTTAATGACATCGCCATCTAAGGTGAATTCCAGACCTTTGTTGCTGATGGTAGCCGCGTTGGCGCTGGTGCTCGAGAAGCCCGTTGTATTGGCTACCGGCACCGACAAGATAGCGTCGCGCGTGCGGTTGGAGTAAGCCGTAGCCGAGAAGCCAATCCGGTTTTTCAGGAAGCGCAGGTCGAGGCCGGCTTCGTATTCCGTTTTGCGCTCGGGTTTCAGGAAGGCATTGCCTTGCAGGCCCGAGCGCACAAAGCCACCGTTGTAGTTGGCCGCGTCGAGGGTCGTGCCCCAGCCATCGCCAAGTACCGCCCCGCCGTAGTACGTTATCGTTTGGTAAGGTTGCGGCTGCACCCCTACCTGCCCGTAGGCAAAGCGCAGCTTACCGAAGCTCAAGGTATTGTTATCGGCAAACGCGCCTAGCTTGGTGAACTGCCAGGCGGCCGTGCCGGCCGGATACACAAAGGTGTTGCTGGTCTGGGGGCCGAAGGTCGAAGCCTGCTCGCCCCGCACCGTGCCGCTCAAAAATACCTGGTCAAATAAAGCTAAATCGACCTGCCCGTAGAGGCCCGCCGTCCGAATCTCCGATAGTAGGTTATAAGGCTTGCGGTTGGCGGCCGGCGTGTTGTCAAGCTGCGGCGGCGAGAAGGGGTTGATGAACTGGTTGGAGCTAGCCCCAATCTGGCTTGAGCGCCGCACGTTGAGGTTGTAGCCAATCAGACCGCTGAGGCGGATATTCGAGTTAATGTTGGTTGAAGCCCGCAGAATAAGGTCGTTGTTGACCTGCGTTTCCACAATGTTCTCCTCGCGCAGGCTACCGGTAGGGTTTGCGCCCGCGCCGATGGGGAAATACTCGGAGCGCGTTTCGGTGTACGTATCGACCCCGCTGCGATTGAGGATACTCAGCCAGGGCTTGATGTCGTAGGTAAGTTCGATAGACCCAATCAGGCGGTTCAGGCGGCTCTGATTAAGCACGTTGGCTTCCGTCCAGAGCGGGTTGTCAAAACCAGGCTGCGTGGTGCGCCCGAGCGGGTTGCGGTAGCTTGACTGGCGACCCAGGAAAATGTTGCCGCTGGCATCGGTATAGTCGCCCTGGAAATAGGAATTGTTAAAATCAGCCGGTGTGCGCAGGCCACCCAGGAAAATGCCCGACAAGTTGGAGCCCTGCTGCACCCGGTTAGAGAGCGTGCGGGCGTAGGTCGTGGTCACGGCGGCGCGCAGCTTGTCGGTTAGTTGGCGGTCCACGTTCAGGCGTACGGTGGTGCGGTCGTTGTCAGAGTGTTGCAGGGCAATGCCCTTCGAGTGCGTGTTGCCGATGCTCAGGTAGAAGTTGGACAGCTGGTCACCACCGCTCAGCGCGGCAATGTTATCCCAACTGTAGCCATTGTTAAACATATCCTGGCTGTGGTCAAACGTATCCTGGCTGTTCTTGCCGCCGTGCGGGTTGGCTACCGTGCCGGCGGCTAGGTTGTAGCGGCGGGTACCGTCCGGAAACGTGATGTACCCTTGGTAACCGGCGCCGCTCGTAATAAAATTATCCTGCCCACCGGCGCGGGTCGAAATCTGGTCGCCCCAGCTGCGCACGGCCGTACTGCTATACAAGCCCTGCGAGCCCTGCCCGAACGAGCGCTGCAGCGGCACGCGGCGGTTTATCTGGTCGATGCTTACCGTGCTGCGATAGCTTAGGTTTAGCTTCCCATTGGCGCTCTGGCCTTTCTTAGTGGTGATAACGATAACGCCGTTGGCACCCCTAGTACCCCACACCACGCTGGCCGCGGCGCCCTTCAGTACCTCCATCGAGGCAATGTCGTCGGGGTTGATGTCATTCAGGCGCGAAGCCTGCACCACGCCGCTGGTCTGGTTGGAGTTTGCCCCGCCGTTGCTGGACAGAATGCCGTCATCGCCAATCGACGAGTTCGAAATCGGAATCCCATCCACTACAATGAGTGGTTGCAGGTTACCGGTCAGGGTCGAGGCGCCCCGAATCTGGATGTTGGCGCTAGCCCCCGGGTCGCCGCTGGTGCGGGTAATATTCACGCCCGGCGTTTTGCCCGACAGGGCCGTAATCACGCTCGTTTCGCCCGAGCGCACTAGCGCCGGGCCTTTTACCGTGGCCTGGGCCGTGCCCAATTGGTCACGATTAGCCTCTAAGCCCAGGGCCGTTACTACCACCTCGTTCAGCTGCTTCGAATCGGGGGCCAGGGCCACATCGAGCGTGCTGGCGCCGCCGGTCACGGGCAGCTCCTGGCTGGCGTAGCCCACGAAGCTGAATACCAGCGTGCCCGCATCCGGCGGCACGCTCAGCGAGTACGCGCCGTCGCTGTTGGTAGAAGTGCCGATGGTGGGCCGGCCTTTCACAATAATGGTTACGCCCGGCAGGCCTTGGCCACTGCCCCTATCGGTAACCTTGCCGCCAATGAGGCGATTTTGTGCCCAGGCTTCCGGCAGTAGGCCGGACAGCAGGAGCAGAAGCCAGAATAATCGTTTCTTCATAAGAAAAAGACGTTAGTGAAATGTTATGACAATGTATCGTCGAGGCTAAAGTAAGGGTAGAAATCATTCCCAAAAGAATATTCTGGTTTTATTTAATAAAAAAGGCTACCCCTAGTAAAGTATTGGTCGGCGCAGCTTTACGCGCAAGGTTTACATTTTGCAAAGTGGCCTAGCGTTGGGTGAGTACCCACTTACGACAGCGGCTAGGCCGAGCATAAAAAAAGAGGTCCACGACAACTGTCGTGGACCTCTTGCGCTAGGGGCCGGGTAAGCTGGGGAGGCTAGTAGCCGGGGTTCTGCTTCAGGTTTGAATTGTTATTGATTTCCTGGTACGGGATGGGCAGAATCTCAATTGGGTCGTTGGCACTGAGGGCCGGCGTGCCATTGACTAAGTCGGCTTCGGCTACGTTGCGGCCCGTGCGCTTGAGGTCGTAGAGGCGGAAGCCTTCGAAGGCCAGCTCCAACTGGCGCTCCAGCAGCACGTCGTCGATGGTAGCGCCCGTCAGGGCCGTGGCCCCCGAGCGCTGCCGCACGCGGTTGATGTCGGCATCGCCCGACTTGCCGGCCCGGATGTCGCACTCAGCCCGCACGAGGTACATCTCGGCCAGGCGAATGAGCGGAATGTTCTGGCCGTAGGTGCGCCACTTAATAGTGCGCAGCTGGCCCGCCCGGTTGTTGCCATCGCTCAGGTAAATGAGCTTCTTGGTTTGCAGAATGGGCAGGTAATCGGTGCCCCGCACGTCGGGGCCGCTGGGCGGGCCGTAGAGCGCCGCAAACGAGCTGTCGACCTCCACATCGCTGCGGCCGTACAAGATGCCCTGGTCGCCGGTGGGGCTGTAGCCGGCGAAGAACGTGGCTAGGCCGCTGTTGGCGGTACCGGCGTTGTTCTGGTCGTTTTGCTGAATTTCAAACAGGCTTTCGGCACTGTTGCGGTTGGCAAACACGGCGGCCAGCGTGCCGGCCAGCGAGGCGCCGCTGTTGGTTATCACATCGTTGGCGGCGGCGCGGGCGGCCGTGTAGTTGCCCTGCTGCAAGTACACGCGGGCTAGCAGGGCCTCGGCCGAGTACGACGAGGCGCGGGTCACGTTGAGTGCGGGCAGGCCCTTGATGGCCGCCTGCAGGTCGGCAATTACCTGCGCGTACACTTGCTCCACAGTGGCGCGGGGCAGCTTCACATCGGCCTGGCCGATGGTGTTGTTGGCAGTCAGGTTCAGCGGCACGCCTAGCTGGGTGTTGCCCCCGCCCGCCTGGTACTGCTGTGCGTAGAGGCGCACCAGCTCGAAGTACATGGCCCCCCGGATGAAGTGCATCTCGCCCCGGAACTGCTGGCGCTGGGCGCTGTCGCTCACCACGCTCAGGTTGGCCAGCACCAGGTTGGTCTGGTTGATGTTGGCGTAGGCCGCCCGCCAGATTTCGAGCGCGTTCGAGATGCGCGAGTTCTGAATGTGGTTGGCCAGCTGCGAATAGTTCTGAAACGAGCCGCGCCAGGCGATGTAGCCATCGCCCGCCATCAGCTCGGGCACCAGGATGAGGTCGGTGCCGTACAGGCTCGAATTATCGAGCTGGGCGTAGCAGCCAATTACGGCCGCGCCAACTTTCTGCGCCGTGTTGAAGGAGGTCGACAGGTCGATGCTCTGCTGCGGCTCAATGTCGAGCGCGTCCTTGCACGCGGCCAGACCCAGGGCTAGCCCTAGCGCTATAGCAGATTTAGTTAGTATATTTTTCATAAAAATCAGCAAGACAAACGATTAAAAGCCCAGGTTGATGCCGGCCAAAAAGGTCTTGGGCAGCGGCGGCGTGTAGAAGTCATGGCCTAGCGCGATGATGTTCGAGCCCAGGCCAAACGTGTTCACCTCCGGGTCGTAGCCCGTGTACTTGGTGAAGGTGGCCAGATTCTGGGCCGTGAGGTAGATGCGCACCGATTGCAGGTAGCCGCGCTTCACGAGGTCTACGGGCAGGGTATAGCCCAGCGTCACGTTTTTGATGCGGAAGAACGAGCCGTCCTGCACAAAGCGCGACGAGTTGCCGATGCCATTGCCCGAGCCGAAGCTCGACTTGGGCACGTTGGTGATGTCGCCGGGTTTTTGCCAGCGGTTGAGCTGGTCCACGGTCTGGTTGTCGAGGTAGTTGTTGAAGCCCGTCGACTGGTAGGTGCCGGCTGCGTTGTAGATGTCGTTGCCGTAGCTGAACTGCCCTAGCGCGCTCAGGTCGAAGCCCTTAAAGCTAGCCGTGGTGTTGACGCCGCCCGTGAACTTAGGGTTGGGGTTGCCCACTTTCATATCGGGGGCGGTAGCGTAGTTGTTGCTGGCCGAGCCGTCGGCCTGGGTATACAGCGCATCGCCGTTGGTGGGGTCTACGCCCGCGTAGCGCTTGGTGTAGAACACGCCCAGTGGCTCGCCCTGCATTACCCGGCTGATAACGGCGCCACCCGGAATGATGGGCGTCGCCAGCGAGGTAATCAGGTTGCGGTTGAACGACATATTGGCGCCCACGCTCCACTTAAAGTCGCCGTCCAGAATTTTACCATTCAGCGCCACTTCCAGGCCCCGGTTGCGCAGCGAGCCCACGTTTTGGGTGGCATTGCTGAAGCCGGTAGCGAGTTGCAGCTGGCGGTTCAGCAGCAGCTTATCGGTCTGCTTCTGGTACACGTCTACTTCACCCGTGATGCGGTTTTGCAGGAAGCCAAACTCGAGACCCACGTCGACCTGCTTGGTGTTTTCCCAGGTTAGGGTCGGGTCGCCGAGGGCGCTGCCGATGAACGTGCCCGACTGGTCGGCGTAGGGCAGGGCCGACACCAGGCTGCGCGACGAGAAGTTGCCAATCTCGGCGTTGCCGGTGAGGCCGTAGCTACCGCGCAGCTTCAGGTAGTTTACCACGCTGTTGCCCTTCAAAAAGCTCTCTTCCGAGATGAGGTAGCCTAGCGAGGCGGCCCCGAAGGTGCCGTAGCGGCGCTCCGAGCCAAAGCGCGATGAGCCATCAATACGGGCGCTGCCGCCCACCAGGTACTTGCCCTGGAACGCGTAGTTGACGCGCGCAAAGTAGGAGAGAATGGAGTAGCCGGTGCCCGACGAGCCCGAGCCGCCCGTTTTCACGGCCGCGCTGTTGATGCGCGTAAAGTCGCTGGTGGGGAAGCCCCGGCCCTCGGCCGTGGTCACGCGCGAATCGGAGCGCTGGTACGACTCGCCCACCAGCACGTCGAGGTGGTGGTCGGCGCCGAAGTCGCGGGCGTAGGTGGCCGTGTTGTTGTTGGTGTAGTTAACAACCTGGGTCTGCGAACTGAAGGCGTAGCCCGTGGCGGCCCCGGTTTGGGTGCCCGCGCTGCGTACCAGGTCTTCGTTCAGGTTCAGGAAGTCGCCGCCCACCTCGGTGCGCAGCGTCAGGCCCTTCACGGGCACGTAGTTGAGGTAAGCCGAGCTGAACGAGCGGTACGTGCCGGCGCGGTTGCTACCCAGTGCCTGGTCAATCAGGGCGTTGTAGTAGATGGTTTGGGCATTGAGCAGGCCCGTGGTGGGGTCATACACTGGCTGTGTGGGAGCCAGAGCATTGAGCTGCAACGGGTTGGAGAAGTCGTTGTCGCCGGCCACCCGGTCGTTCACGGTGCGCGCCAGCGAGGTGTTGATGCCCACCCGCAGGTTGTCCAGAATGCTGTGGTCGAGGTTGATACGCAAGCTGCCCCGCCGGAAGCGGTTGCCCACAATAATACCCTTCTGGTCGTTGAAGGTGCCGCTCAGATAAAAGCGCGTTTTGGCGTCGCCGCCGCTCACGCTGAAATCGTACTGCGACACGTTGGCCGCATCGCCAAACGGCTTGTACTTGCCCTGGTTACGAAAGGCCTGGTTGCTCCAATTCGTGTCATAGGGCGAGTTGTAGTCGAGCCCAAAAAACCGGGTGAACGCGCGCGGCAGCGTAGCCTGGGTGGCGTAGCCGCCATTAATCAGCGACTCGCCCAGCAGTTCGTTGTACTGCGCGGCGTTCAAAAACTGGCGTTCGCGGGTAGGGGCGCTCAGGCCATAGTAATAGCCGGCCGTTACCTTAGTTTGGCCCTGCTTGCCCTTGCGGGTGGTGATGATAATTACCCCGTTGGACGCCCGCGAGCCGTAGATGGCCGAGGCCGAGGCATCCTTCAGAATGCTGATACTCTCGATGTCGTTCGGGTTGAGGTCGGCCAGGGGGTTCAGCGGCTCGGTGCTGGCCTGCGACTGGTCTTGCGAGGTTACCGGAATGCCGTCGATAACGTAGAGCGGCTGGTTGGAGGCCGATACCGACGAAGCGCCCCGCACCTGAATGCTGAGGCCCTGGCCCAGCTTGCCGCTGCCCTGGTTGATAACCACGCCCGGCGTGCGCCCCTGAATGGACTGCTCGAACGACTGCACCGGCTGGTTTTGCACCACGCTGCCCGAAAGCTGCGTTACGGCGCCCGTCACATCGGCCTTGGCTTGCGAGCCGTAGCCTACCACCACGGCCTCGGCTAGGTCGGTGGCGCTGGCGGCCAGCGTTACATTAATAGTGCTGCGGCCACCCACAGCCACGTTCTGAGTTGCGTAGCCAATCGAGCTGATAATGAGCGTGGCGCCCGGCTGCACCGACAGCGAGAAGTTGCCATCGGCCCCGCTGCTAGCCCCGTTGGTGGTGCCGCGCTCTACCACCGTGGCGCCGGGAATCGGGCTGCCGTCGGCCCCCACCACGCGGCCACTGACCACCTGCGTCTGGGCCAGCGCCGGCAGTGCGGCCACGACCAGCAAAGGAGTTAGAAGATTTCTCATAAAGTAGGTAATAATTAAAAAAATGATGTGCCCTACGTGCGTAGCTAAACTGCCATTAATTCTCTTTTAAAGGCAGAATGACAGATTGCAAATAAAATGCACCTGAAGCAAAAATGCGGTCTAACTGTTAAGGTTAGATTAAGAAATAAGCTGTTTTTAAGGTGAATAGGGTATGGTAAAACACAGTCAATCACCAAAAACATGGCTTTTAGTGGCGAAAGCCCTATTTCAGTTTTCTGATAGACCTGGCAGGTAGAGCGCACTAAAGAAGGCCCGCAGCTGCTGCTACGGGCCTGATAGGGCGGGGGCGCCGGGCTATTTAGTAGCCGGTATTTTGCACCAGGCTAGGGTTGGCGTTGATTTCGCGCAGTGGTATCGGGAACACCAGCCGCGGTGAGTTCCACGGAATAGAGGCTTTGGTCAGCGGGTCGGTAGTCGACTCCATGTTCCGCTTCAGGTCGCCGAGGCGGAAGCCCTCAAACGCCAGCTCAAGGCGGCGCTCCTTCAGAATATCGGCGAGCGCAACAGTGGCGAGTGCTGGTAGCCCGGCCCGCGCCCGAATGGTATTGACATCGGCCAGCGGCGTGGCGCCTACCGCGGTGCCGGCCCGGAAGTTGGCCTCGGCGCGGGTCAGCAGCATCTCATCGAGGCGTATGAGCTTGACGTTACCGTACTGAATGTCATACTTAGTAGTATAGACTAGCCCAGAAGTAGTATACGTCAGCGTTCGGCGGGTGTCACCCGTTTCAAAAGCGTTTAGAAACTGAGTATTCAGGTTCACATCGGCCCGGCGCAGGTGGCCATAAAAGGTATTGAGTTGGTTAGTGCCACTTTGGGCCGACATCTGCACGGTGAAAATGTCTTCAGTAGTATTGCTCAGCAGCAAAGCCGGGTTGTTGACCACCGCTGGGTTATAGCCAAAGTTGTCGGCATAGTTGCCATTCAGCGTGAATTTGCCGGCAATGGCCCGATTGGCGGCGGCGGCCGCATTAGAATAATCGCCCTGCTGCAAGTAGACCCGTGCTAATAGCGCCGCGCAGGCATAGCGCGTGGCCGAAAAGGGATTGAGCCCGCCGTTGCTGGTGGTGAGCTTGGCTTCGGCCGTGGTCAGGTCGGCAATAACCTGTGCGTATACTTCTGCCACTGTGTTGCGGGGCATGGGCTTGGCATCAGCTACCGTGAGGGTTGGCGTCAGCACCAGTGGTACGCCTAGGTTAGTAGTCGGCGTGCCGTCGTTCCAGGCCCGCCCAAACGCACGCACTAAGTCAAAATACACGAATGAGCGAATAAATTTGGCTTCGCCCTCTACGGCTGCCTGCTGGGCGGGCGTATCGAGCTTGCCCAGGTTGGCCAGCACGTTGTTGGTGCGGTTAATGGCATCGTACGCGCTGGTCCAGGTAAGCGAAACCTGGCTGTTGGTAATAAGTAGCGTTTTGCGCTGGGCCTCCTGGGGCTGCGCGAAAGTGCCTACAAAGCTGATATCACCATTGTCGGCC
>Ga0160427_10002320_pt1 | contig 11497 bp, 13 predicted proteins | sample SolpanmetagenomL_FD_108194 | JGI IMG/M metagenome (GOLD analysis project Ga0160427, IMG submission 108194) | Solar panel surface microbial communities from Lawrence Berkeley National Laboratory, California, USA - L | ecosystem: Engineered > Built environment > Solar panel > Unclassified ...
ACATGCTCAGGCTCTAAGAAGTCCGGTGGACTGTGGCTGAAAAGAAGCAGGCAGAAGACCCAGACCGCGGAGAACAAGTGCTGGTCACTCAGGGTAGAAGCACTAACACGAAAACAGGCAAAGCTGAATTTGGCTTTTCAAAGACTAGCAAAATCAGATCACTTAATCATCGCAGATGGCGCCTCGGTGTAGCTTAGTGAGCAGGAGGCTTCTCGGCACTTCGCCTCGAGTTGCAATCCAGCAAACGACAGGAGGGGGACTCGTTCCCTACAGGGAGATGGCGCTCAACTGTGCCCTAAATAGATGCGAACAATCTTCGCAGTACTGTGTCCTTGCAGAAGGAGCCGGCAAGCCTCGTGCCGCTTCATCCCGGCCACGCTCTGTCCAATGTTGTCTTTTGTACCAGTATTGTGAGCTGTGGCACGTTGGTGGGGTCGAAGATAGTCGTTCTCCGCAACATTAAGCTTCTCAGGCTAGATGATAGAGATTAAGTGTTTTTCGATCTCGCCCGGGCTTTTAGCGTCGGCGAGCTATCCTTTTTAGAAAGATCGCCGAAAATCTAGAAGAGAGTGAGTGCGATTATTATTGAACAGGTACTTTTTGCCAATAAAAAGTCACAACGGTACTTTTCCTGCGTTTGCTGTTTCCGATCTAGCGTTCTTGGCTAGCGGCACATGCATGAAATCCTCAACCCTGTAAAATACGTGATTACATGCCTCAACAAGACATCATTATGCCGCGTCGACGTTCCGATTCTCGGTGCTCGAACATCACCATGGCTCCTACAAACAAGGTTGCACAGGCTGATAACAAGAAGACATAGCCTTCCCATCCACTCACGATCCCTGCAACGAGATCTCTTAACCCGCTGGGCCCAAGCGCAAACCCAACCAGATTTGCTGCCATCATCATCAAGATGTTAGCTACTGCTCCGATCCCAGCAAGCATTCTGTATGTGTTTGGCCGGTCCTTATAAGCTCGAGCTGGGAAGAGCACTTTGCTGCAAATGATCTCTGGTAGAAGAAACAAAATGATCAGCCACGACCATTGCAGAAGTTGAAGAGAGATGTCGTGCCAAAGCGCCACAAAGGTAAAGACTGCAACCATATTCCCAATTGATCGTGTTGGTGACGTGCCTCGACCACTACCTCCAAGCGGTATAAAGATGTATCTCACGATCCAACGATTGAAACTTCGGTGCCATCCTCGCCAGAATGCCAAGGCTGAATAGTTGTCGCTCATACATCTTACCATATTCTCTGGAGGATCGACATTGTCCAGTAATGCCCAGAACCTGAAGAAACGCCATGGCAATAAGAGCTTTAGCCAGATTATGTGTAGATTGAAATAGCCTAGCATACTGAGCTGAAATGGTGTGTACTGAGACCATTCCGGCCCTGCCTTTGAGATCGCTACTGCGTATATGTAGTGAAGCATTACCTCCATGCTTAATAGACACAAGACGAATCGAACACCATACAGTATTGTACGTGATGTGGTGATGGACTGTGACGGATGTCGCAATTGGTGCACGTAATCGTTAAAGGTCACTATCGGGCCAGTAAGATAGAGAGGAGAATACAGGATGTATGACAGATAGTTTCTGAGGGAGAACGAAACCGCAGATGCTGATATAGCAACACGATCACGTTCGGAGAGGTTCGCTGGGTCTAGTTGCTTCTATGAGATTGGTCAACAACCATGCAGCTTGTTACAAGAACAAAATGGACCTTACCTCTACAGGACTACCACCTCTTTGATCCAGGCTCCAGTAGTAATCGAGGTTGAAGCTGATAAGCCTCAACACAGTAAGGTTAAACAACACTTCCCAGCGGGGCACAAGTCCACCGTAGCTGTCCAGCATTACGCCCCAATTGAGAGGCGGCTGATCACCAAAAGACAGAACCTGCGCTACTCTTGCATATGGGTACCCACTGCATAGCTCATTGGCAAAAAGTACCGCAATATTGAAAAGCCATGTTAAGGTCGGAATATATTGCTTTGGTAGACTTGTAGCAAGTGTGTAATTCGTGCAGATAATGAAGAACACTTTGAGGGCAGAGAAGCCATGTAGGACGAACAAGAAAATGGTGGCAAAGACGAGGTCGTAGGAGACTCTCTGTTGTAAACGTGCTTCTCCTAGTTTTTCTGGTCTGCTTGTCTCTGAGGTTGGCAGCGGCTTGAAGTGATTGTAGGCTTTCCGTAATAAGGGATGTAGAATGACTACGAGTGCCATATAAGGTATGTTGTCCCTGAACGATGCGTATTGAGCATCAGAGTTGTCCTACTATGATTTTAGAGGTGCATTTGCCACGAACGTAACACATATTCATTACGTACCACTTTTCGTCCTGGAATCCAGCCTTTCGACAACAATGGCTCGAACTTGCGATACTGAGGATTAGACTCTATATAGAATATTAGCATTCGGTGTTTGGAGGCAACACATAAGGCACGTGATCACCTGTTGAGACAGAGTAAGGAACATAGAACATGAGTGGCACCATTACCACGAACACAAAATAATATACATAGTATTCGAACGTGTTCCATCTTGAAGGCTGGGTGACCGGGAGGTTGCTTGCTTGCTTCGCAACATCTCCATCATCACCCGCTGCAGGTTTTGGTGTAACAACACCCCTTTCAGATGAGACATTTCGGACAGGAACCTTAGATGAGTGAGTGAATCGGGTGTCAAGTGTGTCTAGTGAGTAAAGACGCTTCACAAGGTAGAGAAAAGACATGTCAGCGTGTCAACATGATAAATCGAGATGTGGACGCGAGTGTGTTTCATCTCCACGTTTCAGAAGTGATTCGCGACTGGACCCTGACATTTGTCATTGACTTGTCACAATTTCCAGCAAACCATCTATCACGTCTGATATCCTGAATACCGTCGTGTAGCTTCACTCGTGCTTCCATTATTTTCAATTGTGGCAAATCATTGGAAGCGCTTCCACCAGATCATCATGAACGTGCCTCCGCCAAAGGAAGAATATGGCGCCGACGAGATATCAGCCCTCGTCCTCGACCCAGGCTACTCAGTAACACGCGCTGGCTTCGCAGGCGAAGATACTCCCAAATCAGTCGTCCCTACATATTACGGTCACCGCTCAATTCCAGACACCGGGACCTCTTACGTCTTCGACGACAATGCCATACACAATCCCACCTCAAACCTGGAAATACGAAATCCAATGTCACAAGAAGGAATCGTAGAGGATTGGGATGTGGCGCAGAGACTGTGGGAGTACGCGATCACGTCAAGGTTGACAGGACCAAAAGAGCGTCCTTCGATACGGCATAGTGACGATGATAAGGTTGAGCAGGATCAGGATGTGAAGATGGAGGGGACAGAAGAGAACGAGAGGCCGTTGACAGAATACCCACTGCTGATGACTGAGCCGGGATGGAATCCTGCGAAGCATAGGGAGAAGATGATGGAGTTGGCAATGGAAGGTTGGGGATGTCCTGCAGCTTGGCTGGGAAAGAGTCCGGTGCTTGCGTCGTAAGTGAGCTTCAAGCGTAACATTTCGACATTGGATTGATGGTGTCATCTAGTTTTGCCAGCGGAAAGCCTTCAGCTCTTGTGATCGACGTAGGCGCATCACAAGCTTCAGTCACAGCCTGCCACGACGGCATGATTCTAAAAAAAGGTGGGCTTATGATAACCTAACCTTCAAGGGCGACACTGCTAACCATCATTAGGCACAATGAAATCAGTCCTCGGCGGCAACTGGGTGTCAGACCAACTCCGTCTCCTCTTCTCCCAATCCACCCCTCCAATCCCACTAACACCTCACTACACCGTCCTCTCCAAATCCCCCGTGGAAGCCGGCGCCGCCGCACAAGCCACATACAGATCCTTCGCCACACCACCACACGCCTCGTTCCGCCGACTACAAGAAGAAAGAGTCTTGACAGAATTCAAGGAGTCTTGCGTGCAAATATGGAATCCAGCGACGGCTGGTGGTGCAAGCTTGATGACGAATCCAGAAGTGGCGAGAAGTTTGCCTGGAAGAGGGTTTGAGATGCCGGATGGATGGAACAACGTGTTTGGGATTGACAGGTTTAGGGCGGCGGAGGGCTTGTTTGATGAAAAGGCTGTTGTTGCTGTAAGTTCTATTCATCTCACGCGAGTGGTCGATGGACGGATGACTGACGTGAACTTCACAGGACGGAGCTAGCTCGTCACCTCCACCTATGCGCAGTGAAACGATTCCAGGCATGATTCAAGCAGCGTTGGCAGGTGTCGATGTCGACATCAGACCGCATCTCTTGGCTAGTATTGTTGTTACTGGTGGCTCGACGCTGATCAATGGCTTCAACGATCGTCTCAACTACGAGGTCTCCACAATGTATAGCACCATCAGCAGGGTGAGGATACAAGCGCCTGGCAGTAGTGTAGAGAGGAAGTATGCAGGATGGATTGGCGGTAGTATCCTGGCGAGTTTAGGAAGCTTTCATCAGGTATGTCTAACTAATCCCATTCTTGGCATTCGTGTCGCGATTGTGCAAAGTATGCTAATGTGGTGGAACAGATGTGGATATCAAAGAAGGAGTATGACGAGTTCGGAGCTGGAATCGTTGAGAAGAGGTGTAAGTGAGAAGGATGAGAGAGTGAGGTTATAACGTCTCAACTGGAGCATGATCGAGAAGTCATGCAGCGAGTACCGCTGTCCGCAGCGTCATGGGCACCTACGGCGGAGTGATTCGCAAGTCAGTCGTACCTCCGCTTGGTCGACTGTCATCACCATTTGGGCACAGTCACAAAAAGCCATTATCAATCGTGTACGTGGCGTCAAAGCCGACCTATTACGCGCTACGATAAGCGTTTAGATACACATGCCAATGAGCATACGCAAAAAGCAATGAAGTACACGATTCAAACAGATACTGTTTACAAGCAGGATGAGTGTGCTTACCTTCACGACTAGGCTACCTGCTACCTTATCTTAACTTACCTACTCCTCCTTTGCCACCACCACCACTATACTGTGGTCTCGATGAGTGAGCAGCGTGATGCATGGAAACTGGGCGTTCTCAGCGAGGTACAAGCTCAAGTCTTTCAACTTTCGAAAACTGAACGTCAAGCCTCCCACAATTGAATCATCAATCATCCAGACCTTGAAGTCTTTATGGAGCGTTAAGGATAGCGTATCTTCGTGGTGGGCATCCGTGCTTCTACGCCGGGTTCAGCAATTTCCTCTCAGGATCATAGCTCTTGATGATCTCGAATGTCCTCGTGGCTAATTGACAGCATCTTTTATTCCCATTGCGTAATCGTGGCGGTTCGGCCATCTGAAAGAGCCAAGCAGCCAGTCTGTGGAGCAATCGACATCGAATCATGAATATGGACCAGAACGTTCGCACCGACAACACATACAGCAACGCCCACATTTTCCTCTTGTCCCGCTGCCAACAGCTCACCAACGCCCACAGAGTTGTCCGAGTAAGTACACGATAATGCAAATCCTCCATAAGCACAGGTTAAGCATGGTTGTCTACGATCCTCTGATGAACAGGCAACTACGCCAAGGTTTAAATGTGCTCAGCTCTACTTCCGCCATATCCAATAATGTCTCACACTCAGCGAACTGGGCAAGTTTAGCTCTATCTACGAGCACAAACCTGGCACAATCTGGACATCCGTTGCTCTACTCAACTGCAGGTTCTTGGAGGACGCAGTCTCCTTCGTTGGAGATTATGAGCTTGCGAAGTGCTCGGCGAGGGCTTGAAGGGCCTGGGTTCTACACGCTCCGTGGAGGAAGTAAGGAAGGACCAGACTTACATCAATTTCGCGAGCAGGGGCAGTGGAAGACGCATTGGGGTTGAGACCTGCCTCTTGTGCGTCTTAACGTCAATAAAAGCGATTTCTAAAATGCCGGATTTCTTTCGAGCTTCGTCTACACAACAGCAAACAGAAGATCAGCACTAGTCTGCTCAAGAAGATGCAGGACTCCTAGTGGTCTAGACGCCCTTGCAGCTAAACCCCGAAACGCTGCCATCAGTCCTAGACGGCAAGTTTAGGTCAAAGGGTCCCATCCCAGAGGGCACAATTGTATGTCATAGACTTCTCTCTTTGGTTGGTTTCGGATTCACTGAGCCACCTGCAGTGGCCTCCCCTTCCCCTGGCAACAATCCTAATCTCGATCAGTAAAGCAGCGCCGACGCGTGTCCTCTAGCCGGCCAAACCTCACGCCATGTCGAGCCCGAATCCCTTCTCACTCTTTCTCAGTCTCCCGGGACCACAAAGACTCCGAAGACTCATACTAGCAAGCGCAAGAGGTCGGCTGCTAGCATGGAACCCGGCAACATCTTGAAGTAGGGTCTTCGTCCCCAAAAGCGTTCCCGCAGGCAGACGAATTGATTAGGGCGGAGTTGAAGCATGTTGAGGTTGGCTGTTTCGTATCGACGAAAGATAGGAAGATCTAGTAGAGAAAATCCGACTAGGTCTTAAAAGAGATGGTATACCTTCCAACAAAGTAGACATGATTAAACCATCGGGCACTCTTACTGCTTGGTTATGCCTTAGCTGGTACTATGCACCGCTTAGAAAGATGGATTACAACAATCTTCAACATCACTCACATCCCATCATGAACATCATCATCGTCAACATCATCAACATCAACATCTCAACCCTATATCTCTTAACAAAGTCAATCTCTCCTTGGTCTTTCGTCACGTGCAAGTCAAGTCATCTCGCTCCATCCATCTTCAAGTCCATCAGCTAACATCATCAAGAAGTCAATCATCATGTCACACGACACGTAAGTACAACAAGACCTTTGATAACGCCAAGTCCTCGAGCAGCTTCCCTGTTTCGCCTTTCATGTTTTGCTCGTCAGTGCGACTACGGCCAGAAGATTATCGGCAGCACAAGCAGATGCCGACACTAGCGATACCGCAAATAAAGGAAGAGACTTACCAAGCAAAGTCTGTCAATACTATGGCAAGGATTTCAGTTCCCAAACAACACCAAGTCAACGCTCACGCTATTAATCTCAAAGACATTGACCACGTCAAAAGATGGTTATTGCTGAAAAGACGACAACGTTGATCAACAACATCTGGAAGTTGTTTTCGACATATAGTGGACAGTATGCTGAAGCCACGCTTAATGCAAGACGAACGCCCGATACCAACAACCTTGACCGAGAGTGTCCATTAGAGCTCTTCAAGCTCATCATCTTGTATGAAAGGGAGAAAATGACGAGCAGGATTAACAAAGACTCCACAACCTGAAGCTGTCAAGCCCATTCCGACGGACTGGTCGAAGTAGCAGAAGAAGCGGTATGAGACCGCGGAGCCAGCGAAAGAGGAGCAGGAAGCTGAGAATGAGGAGATCGCAACAGAAGCCGAGGAGGAGCGCATCAGGAGCTTCTCGCCACTAAAGCGTCATGTCCATGCTTGCGACATGAAAGTCCTCTTCAACGCCAGCCACGCAAAGGTCCCTAAGTGCGTGCATTCTGAGCTCAAGGTCTTGCAGCGTCTTCCTAGTCTCCTGCACTGCAAAAACTGGTTTCGCTGCAGCAGTGTCTCCAAGCTAAGCTGTATCCCCAACAACGCCGTGTTGCATAGCATTGAAGAGGTCGAAGATATCAGCTTTTTCGTACCCACAATAAGGCCTACCAGGAAGCCCAGTACCCAGCCTTTGCGGTTCCAACAGCAGAGAAGCAGAAGAAGCTTGCATTTGCTGTCCACAGGTACTTGGCTGTGTACTGTACTAGACGATTAAGCGGTGCCACACAGGAACTCGTGCTACCCTGCGACGACGACAGCGAGTCCGTAAGTTCCTCACCACGTTGGGATGGCAAAGACTCAAGCGAGAGGCTATGCCCGCCGAGATGATCAAGACCCCTTAACCTATCTCTTCTGTGCCGCTATCATTGCCATCGCAACACACTAGCAAGGCACGAATTTGCGTCTACACACTAATCAAGCTAGACAAGCTAGAAGAGTGTCAGCACGCTTCGCACCCAGTTTCCTGACGAGAGCAACGAACACAGTGACGGCAGCCAACTAGAGTTTCTCAAGCAAGACAAAATACCCTATCTTCCTAATCGTGAAACTCCCGGGGATTCTTGTGCGCTGGATGTTCTTGCTATTGACACTGCACAATATCCGGTCGAAGTGAAAGGTGTGCATGTCGGCCTTGCGGACGTACTCACCCTAGTCCTACCTGACATGGCACGATCCTGTACGCTGGAAAAGTATCAAGCAAAGTTTGGCTTGGTGACTAAGTCGGTTGGCTCAATACTTGCATCATGATCGTGGAGTTTGAACATCGTTCATCACTCTTCTACCTTCCTATCTTTCATCACTCCATCTCATCAGCAATGGAGCTACAAGGTTTGCGCAATCGTAAACGAAACTTGGCACTCCTACCTGCCACCACTTCCTCCACATCTCCTCCAACGCCCCGAAGACCTCCCACAACCGCTCACATCCTACCCCTCCACCCGCCGGCTCGTCATCCCGCTTCAGCAAATGGTCATCCCGCTCAGGAAGATGATGAGATAAGACTCTTTTGCTGTATGAATAAGGAAGAGAACTGTTCAAGACATAAGCTAAAGATTGTAAAACAGTGTTTCCTATACTCGTTCTAATGATAGACGGTATACCGACCGGTACAATATACCTTATTGGCTGGGCTGCAGTCAACTTTTGCCTCTTCTTATCCCCCGGTTCTGAAGAGCCTGGACGAGCATCAAGACGAGTAATTGATACGCGCATTTGAAGGCTTATAGCACTATGCATCCTCGCTGCTCCTCTTTTCTCGAAGATCCCATCGCCAACAGGACGTAACTTCTATTCGTTGTGACGGAACAAGCAAGGCCCAGCGAAACCGAACAGTGTGAAACCCTAATACGAAAATAACAATGGTTACACATGGTTATTACCGTATTAATCTCTACGTAAGCTGACAGCGCCTACTTCAGCCGAGACGCGATCAGCCAGTAGCGAGTATCGACGATTACCTAGAGAATCTGAATCTCAAGATCATGAACGTGTTCTTTGTACGAGCCACATGGAGAGATGTACACGGAGACGGCAAAGCGAGCCGCTGTCGAGCCGGTGTCATACTCAAAGCATAATGGGTTTTATACTCAAACGGGAGAGCACCACTGGGAGTGATAGTCTTTGCGGCTTATCATAGCCAACGAAATTAATATTGTTATGCTCGTTCGTGTTCGTTCTAATAAGAGACATTATTATAGTTATTATCCAAAAATTGGTTTGTCGGCCAGTTCATCCGGCCAATACTCCATATGTTACGTGATTCCCTCACAAATGGGAATTATGATGTATACGCTTGTCCAATCTACATGTACGAACACACATGATCCAGATGATCCGCCGCGAGTGTCGCCTTGAAACCGAGCTCTCGCCCATAGCGACGATGAGCGCCAGTTGCTTAGCGTTTGTACCTGGTGGTTTCAGTGGGATAAGCGCCACACACGCCTAAGAGGTCGAGCATGGATGCTTGTGGAGGCAGAATATGTGCGTGCCGACTTCGGTTGCTGGGTATGGAGACCACCAGCAAGCTTAACGCTGTCCGTTGTGGCTGCGAGGAGGGTGTTAGCGATCATGTTGCAGTGGATGTGAGGTAGAATGATGGGTATGGATGAGAGGGAAGGGAAGAAGAAGAAGACTTACTTTTCTCATTGTGGGTAGTCATGCACACTGAACTTAAAGAGAATGCTGGCATGATCGCCGAGAATATCGCCGTAACCATGCTCGGGGCATGTGCGTTGTTGTGCCGGCCCTGGCGCTATCATTGAGATTCGTGGCGATGTTGAGCTCGACAAGGGCGTCGACGTTGACGCTACTCTTGACGACGTTACGGACGACGTCAATGGCCTAAGCGACGACGCTCTTTCCTACGACCCCGACAGATGCCTTCTTGTCGGTTGCAGTAGTCGCCTGATCTGCATATTTTCAAACCCGTAACGTACTCGTACTATTAAACGTCTCCACCCTATTCAGTCCGTTATCACCACTCCCTCTCGCTTCCACGCTTCGACTTCTCCCATCTTCCTTATCATGATCTTCCTTCTCATCCTCGCCATAAACCTCAATAATCCTACCCTCCAAAATCCTTAGAATCCTCCATTCCTCACCAGATAGTTGCAAGCCACGTGGCACCACAACGCCATCTCTCGCACTGACTACCAATCTCTCCTCCCCAGCACCACCATTACCAGCATTGGATGTAAGTTTCCCCTCAAGGCTCGCCTCCTCATCTGCGCCCTTCTCGTCGTTGACAGTGCTGTCACTTCCATTCCTGTGTTCTGGTTTAGGAGAAGCTGAAATAGGCGCCCACCAATACATCGGATAGCGGCGCATGACATTATTAACGAGCATTGCGGCCGCTAACATGATGACAGTCCCTAACACAACAACGCCGGGGTATAGCCATCCCAGCCCGATGATGGCTGGTTCAGTGGCTGCTAGGAGTGCCGTGGCGCCTGCGGGGGGGTATATCGTTCCCGCTTTTTGGAAAACTTGGTTAGTCCAAGTCCATCTTACCAAACTAAAGATAGTTTTTATCAGTTGTAGGGGTAGAATACTCACTAAGCGACATCAACATCGACGAGAACGCGACAGCCAGAGCGGCGGCAAGGGCGGCATAAGGAGGAGGTTCGTGTGCGTCGGGGTGGGCGAGTGTGGGGTGTGGTGTTAGGCTGGAGGTGAGTGTGGAGGAGTGCGGTTGCAGGTAGAAGAGTTTTGTGATGCCGACGCCGACTAGGGAGGCGATTGCTTGGCCGAGAATGGCGTTGCGGGGTTGTGAGAAGGGGGATTCGATTGCTGTGGGGTGGTGGCTTGGTTAGCTGGTGTTGTTTTTTGTGTGTGAGGACTTGGTAGATAAGGTGGATTGATTGAGAGCGACTGGATTGATTGTTTTCAGGACGGTCTTTCCGCAAGAGGTTGGTCGTGTGGGTGGAGCGTGTGTTGTTCCATGAGGCTAGGGGAGTGATTCTTGCTCTTCCTCGTATACATGAATCCCGTCCTAATCTGTGCTCTTTCTCATCACCCTCTTCAGAAAGATCTTCCTCACCAGCACTATCCAGAAGTGCACATCTGAGACGCCCACCCTCCACGTCTCGCGCACACACCCACACACTTCCAACCCTCCCCACCAAAAATAAAAATCACCAAAAAAAATCACCGAAACAAAACATACCATTAAACTGCAACACAGCCGCCGCCCCAAAACTCCCCACAATCAACGGCCCACCCCTCTCCGTAATCCAGCTCGCCTCAAACAATCCAGCAACCGCAACCAATCCAACAAACGCACCCAAGAACGCCCATAACGAAACGAGTACGTTACCCAGTGGTTGGTTTTGGGGCGTGGAGGGCGCGCGGTAGCCGAGGAAGTGAGAGATTTGGTGGGGGAGGTAGGGGAGGGGGGAGGGGGGGATGATGGGGGAGAGGTGGGTGAGGTAGGTGTCGATTGAGAATTGGAGGGTGCGGAGGTGCATTGTGC
>Ga0160427_10002321_pt1 | contig 11496 bp, 12 predicted proteins | sample SolpanmetagenomL_FD_108194 | JGI IMG/M metagenome (GOLD analysis project Ga0160427, IMG submission 108194) | Solar panel surface microbial communities from Lawrence Berkeley National Laboratory, California, USA - L | ecosystem: Engineered > Built environment > Solar panel > Unclassified ...
ACAATCTAAAAATGGTGCTGAAGCTGAAATCAGTCCAATGCCTGATGAGGAATGGCGTTGTCGACAACTATTGTTCACGACAACCGAAGTCCCACACACGAAGGTCGAAAACAGAAAATTAGGGTTCGTTTGTTGGACCAGGGTAGTTGTGATAGGTACTTAGTACTTAGTATTTGTTGAATTTGTGTCAAAACTGATGATAGTATCTAAATAAGTAGGTAGTTAGTCAACGAAAAATTCATGGCCTAGTTTATGGGTTCTTAATTGTGAGTGATGTCGATTTTTAGGTTGCAACTTCAATTTATACCGTCACGGATATGCATTGTGCCATCAATATGTAATAAGACATTCTTAGGCAAAATTGGTGCAACAAAGACTGATGTGATGTTTGGTAGCAAGACTCAATTTATGATGTTATTCCAATTCGTCCTGATAGCACGGTTTAGCGAATTCTTTTCTTAACACTTGCTAACATACCCAAGATGTATCTATTTTCTTGCAATAACTTTGTAAAACGTTGGCATGCCGATCATTCTGAATATCCTGTTGTCATGATTATAAAATTTGTGTTATTCTCGTTTTTTTACTTGCTCTAGTCTTGCCCCGGTGCTTTAGCGGCGCTGATTTTGAGTTAATAAGTTCATAGTGGCAGGCTTCTACATTCCCACTTTCGAAATTTCGTTTGATGAAAACACGCTCGATTACACTGCGGTCGAATTATTTGTTCCTTCCATTGTCTGATTTCAAAAATAGAGGGTCTATAAATGGCGAGTAAAATTTGAGCCAGCGTTTTTTCAATATATATCAGGCAAGTGCCCAAGCTATTTGAATCCTAAACTTGACAGCAATCATATGTTATATGATCTACACCAGCTGGAAGTATGATGATTATGTTGGCTAATAATGGTCGGTTTCAAGATTTTATATGGATAAATATGCGACTCAGAATGAAATTTTTTGACGACACCACAGTTGCTTGAAAATCAAATGATTCAATATAAAATACGACAAGATCACTGATCAATATGCACCTGCACCTCATATCAAAGCAAATCTTAGTTGGTATCATTTGTTAGATTATTATATATTGCATTATCCCAGTGAATCAAGCTTGATTGAGGTATGATCAATTGCTGCTGATATATCTTGCTATCCGATTATGATATTGGAGGTCCCCATTTATACCCTCAACCCTGTGCATCTTGCATCTACATGTGCCATAATCCTCTTATAGTCTTTACAAGTAGTATATAGTTTGAGTAAAAAGTAGTAAGATCTTGTTGATTCTAGAAATCAAGTATTCAAGTGCTTGTGCACTGAACCAATATTGCTTCCTTATTTTGAATCTCGTATCCCGTCATTGTGAAGTACCTTCGACAATTTTCCGCACAACCTCCTCTAAATCCTCATTTTCAAGTCCGAGTTTCTGCATGGCGAATCCTTCTTTACCCTCCCAGTTCGAATCTATAGCACCCAACAACCAGACTAGATTTTCAATCGCCTCTGTATCTCCCTGATCTCTCTTTACGATCTCCTTCCTCTCATACTCTTCTGAATCAACCCTTTCAACATTCCAACTCTTTCCATCAGTAGTCTTCTCAAACGCGTCAACTATCTGTCGCTGAGTGACACAAAAGCTCTGCACAAAAAGTACTTCATTCGCGGTTTTCTCAGGTCTTTGCAATACTTTGACAACTGCCTCACCAATCCTCGCTCTTGTGCTATAAGAAGACTTGACACTCCCATCATCGAGCATCATCACATGTCGTTGCTTAAGATCCACCTTGAGGAATTCCAACCAGTCGAAAAAATGACCAGTTACAAGACTTGTCCATGTAAATGCCGAGTGTCTCAATGATAGCTCAACAAGGTACTTTCGTAATTCAGTCTTGCGAGCAAACAATGGAATGAGATCTTGAGCGCGCTTTGTGGATGAATCACAAGAGCCAAAGTCTGCCGGGATCAGACGCTTTACACCAGCTTGGACACAAGCATCAGCGATACGTTTTTGTAAGTCGGACTGGCTGCCCTTGATAGTCACAACAATTGCGTCTTGACCTTGAAGCGCGGTTGCGATATCTTTGGTTTGAAAGTCATCAGGAATTTTCTTGATTGGGATATGTGATGGATAATTGTCTTTGGACTTTGAACTGGCGCGTTTTAGAATTGTAATGTTGAAGTTGGATGAGAGAAGAGCGTCGAGGACAAACGTGCCAAGAGTACCGTCCACACCAAGAATCGAAACGTTTTTGATAGACATAATTTGCGATATGGGTTGTGAGGGACGAAAATACCACGTAACTGATGTTCTAGCAATTTGTACAAACAAATAGTCTACCAAGCTAAGTTGATTGCGTTAGTATGGCAAGGATTTGACAAATTGTAGTTTGTAATTAGCCGAATTCTATGTGATTTGCAATATTTGTAAAAGGCTAAGTTGGTTTATTGCTTTGAAAAAATCGATAATTACAATTCGTTGTAGATGAGTTCAATTGAGATCGATTCTGGATCCACTCGAAATTAAAGCTTTGCTAAATGGAACTCGAGAAGTAACACAAGTTGCTTCTCACAGTACGAGATTTTGCAGATAACACGGCTGATAGTTTGGTTTAAACAAAGTGATGGGAACATACATACCACACTCGTTTTTGATCGTTTGTTCTTGAAGACGGCATTATCGGAAGAATGTATACTTATGAATTTAAGATTGGCAAAAAGAACCGTTATATTATTAATTATATATACAGAATGTAAAACTATCGTACACATATTTCTCGATATATCCTCTCAACAACTGGAGACTGATTTAGAAGTAAGCCAAAGCACCAACAGCAAGAGCGATGATAGCCATAGCTGGCTTGACACGGTCAGCAGCGCCAGTGTAGACTGGTGGAACAGCAGCAGCAGTACCAGAGGCAGCAGTACCATTGGCAACAACAGCAGGAGCCGAGGCAGGAGCAGAAGCAGCTGGGGCAGTGTATACAGCTGGAGCAGTGGCAGATACAGCATCACCAGATCCGACGGTAACGACGGTAACACCGGCAGCTGGTGTTGGGCAGCTTCCTGGATGAGCTGGGTTGCAGCCTCCTGGAATACCGTTAATGGAAGTAAAGGTTGAGGTGGAAGTGTATGTGTTGGCTGCTGGAGCAGTATATACTGCTGGAGCGGTAGCAGCGACAGAAGAAGCAGTGAAGGAAACAGCGTCACCAGCAGCAACTGTCACAACGGTGACACCAGCGGATGGTGTAGGACAGCTTCCTGGGTGAGCTGGGTTGCAACCACCTGGGATACCATAGATAGAGGTGAATGTTGAAGTAGATGTGTAAGTATCAACAGCTGGGGCAGTGTATGCAGCTGAATCAGTAGCAGTGGCGGAGACAGCATCACCGGCAGCGACTGTTACAACAGTGACACCTGGTGCTGGTGTTGGGCAGCTTCCTGGGTGGGCTGGGTTGCAACCACCTGGAATGCCATTGATGGAAGTAAAGGTTTGAGTGGATGTGTATGTGTTGGCGGCGGCAGCGACGGTAGATGAAGCTACCTCACCAGCAGTGGCTGTGGCACAAAAGTCACGCTCCCGTGCGCTGTCTTCTCCTACACATGCAGCAAGATCGCACTGGCATGCAACTTCACTACGGGTCTTAAGGCAGGTATTGTAGGTAGTTTCGCATTCATCTTGACTTTGTCGAACATGGAGGCTTGGTGCGGCAGAAGCAAAGGTAGCAAGAGCTAGAGTAGCGGCAACGAATGAGTATCGCATTTTTACTATATTTGTTTGAATAAAGCTGTTTGTTTAAAGAGTATTTTTGTGAATAAAAACTAGTATAATATACGCAGAATCGTATGTAAAGATGATGAAAGCTGAACGAGTGTCTGAATGGATGATTGAATGAATGATTGTGGAATGGAGATATTTCGAGATGTCCTGGTGGTACGGTAGGAGTTTATATATATCCAGACTTGACACTTTACTCGATACCAACGATTACCCCATATAGGCAATCCACCCACGATCAATAAATGGCTATGGCGTTCATTCTCCACAGACGTAAAAAGGTTTGTATCCAATTGAGTAAAGGCGTAAAATGTTTAATTTTATTTTCTCCTTCAAGTTTTAAGCGAAGTAGAATCTAAGGAAAGAGTATTTGCAAGCGGACTAACTCTGCACGTCATGATGCGAGAAATCGAGGCCCCGGAAATGATGAAAGCGATAGGCAGTTAGGCAAAAAAAAACAAAAAACTGTTACCTATGTGTTCTCTCAGTAAGCGAGAGTTGTTGCGTTCATCCCATCTCTGGTGTGCATTAGAGATATTGTAAGGTATTGCAAGCTGGTAGTATCCCGTTGGCCACTAAAAGCTTTCCTTACCATGGTAGAATATGAAGTATACATGTTGGACACAATTCCGCATACAAGACAAAAACATCGGTTATTCAGAAATGGTATGTGCGGCGATGGAACTTTTTGTGTCTAGCAGTCGGCGAAACTTTCTTCAATGTAGTATTTGTTGATTCGGCTTTTTTTAGACCATCAATATATATACGGATGTATCGTATTGTCCGATGTATGAGCGATCGAAAGAGGCTCTGTCAACCAAAAACGAGATTTTACCATGCAAGTGCCAAAATAAACTCTAAGCGATATTAGATTTCAGATCGTTCCAGTACATCGTCATGCCGTCCTAATGATCCGTTGCCATCATTATATTAGAAAACAGTGCATGAATCGTTTAGACATTCTTGACACTACTATCGACTATTTTGCCATGAAATTGTTTCCAAAAACATATTCTAAGCGTAGTGTTTCAGTAAAATATAGCCCATGCAGGGGAGATCTCCACCGGACACCAATTCCAATAAGTCTGTATGTCCATAGCAGATGGGAATGCTGTCAATTGACCTTGCTTTGATGATCATCACGGTGAGAATTCGATCTATACCTAGATCTGCAGTGGCACACAGTGGAGTTGCACAATATGGCAACAACAACAATATTTAAATATGATGCGTGAGTACTGTACATGTATATGTACACATAATGATATTTGGCTAAATGGTACCAGAGACACATTGCGACTCATTTCTGCGTGCCTTGGTATCATTGTGCTGGCACTTTCCAGGGTGAGAGAATTCTAGAAATCTAAAAACCTATAGCTATCCTGTGAATAAACGAGGTTGGGAATTTCTTTTAATCTTGGCTTTTTGTTTACTGGCTGTAACGTCGAGTTCATTCCTGATCTTGTTTCAATTTACTGATCTCTTTGTGTAATACATGGTTCACTGAGGAGTCAAGAAGAAGAAAAAGGATCAACATACTGCCGTCTTGCCACTGCCAAAAGTGACTATGAACCCGATGTACTAAGTACTCAATTAAGTGATTCTTAGCTAGTAGAAACTCAACAAGCAAGTTTTGATCTTTTAGCACTGGGCTTGCTATAAGAGAAGGAAAGTGTCAACCGACAGCTCCTGGGACGCAGTCGGTCGAATAATTGATCAAAGTAGAGCAAAATAAAAAAAAATAAAGAAACATTAAGCAACACATATTCCAAACATGAAAATCCGATTGATGATCCATCAACTCCATTACAAAACGAACAACATCTGCGGCCCAGAATGAAACGATTCCAAGAGAGATAGACAAACCATGACAGTACATTGCAACGACTCAACACTAGAACTTTCTAATCATGCACCTGTGATTCCTGACAATCAGATTGCAGATGACGCTGCACCGCAGAATATCTCATCAATCTCCCATTATTATACTCAATGATTTGCGTAAGGCAATAGCTTATATTGCTAACATCTCACGCATCTTCATCATCGCATACCACATCATGACACAGCTCGATATGATAACACAAGCTATGAGAAATAGTATTCGATTTTGTATCGAGAAAGCACCTTCATCAAGGCCCCAATTAGTCTCTTCATATTCATGATTTACAACAATCTTGACTGAAAACTGGCCAGCGGGAAAATAGATGACATCGTCAAACTGCAGGAGTGGAAAAACAAATAGAAGATACAAGGACAAACTCACTACTCAATTCCTTCTTCACTGTCCTTCCTCTTACAATTTGATATTCCCCACTGCTGTCCGAACTCCTTCTCCTGAGTCGTACATCTCTATCTCCACTGCCATCTGTTTGCAAGTACTCCGCTGATGATAGTGATGTTCCTTGTTCTTTTGATCTCGTCTGACGATCAACAATCATCAGCGAGAAGATGAACGATATAAAGAGAAGCGGTGAGATGACAACCTGTTTAATTTTTTTCGCATCAATGGTCAGATATCTGATACGTGTGATCTTGGCGTGATTGTAAGAGTACAACATACTCTGGATAAATACCCATCTTCATCCAACCATTTAGTCACCCTTGTAGGCAGTACCGACGAAGGGAAGTTATTGGTTGGAATGTTTGATGGTGAGGATGACCGCGAAGGAGAGGATGGATGTGAAGAATTTGGCCTGATAGATGACATAGTTTGTGATTGTTGCATCACGATATTATATTCTTTCTTTGAGTTGTATGAGTGTTTGATTTGTGGTTGTTGCTCTAGAAATCGTCTTGATCGACCCCTCGTTCTTCGCCGCGCGTAGTGGATTCGCACACGACTGCTCGATGTCGTTGTTGTTCGTGACAAAATGCTCTCTTCTATGCCTATCGCCTTTCGTTCAAAGAACCGTCCTCTTGTTCTTCGTTCTGCTATCCTTGATTGTTTATTGGAGGTTGTCTCGGACTTATCGACTCCAAACGGCACCGACCGGCAAGATCTTACAAAATCATCCAATTCTCAATCAACGCCCTTCTACTGCCAAGAAAAAAAGTCGACTATATTTTAATCATTGTCTGTGTTTTAGCTCGTAAGCATGCAGGTTCTCCCGAGAATTGAAGGGATTGAATACGGTTACAATCACAATTTGAATAAAAAGATCTTTTTTTTAGGTTCAAGAGTGAATTGAGAATTCAAGATATGCCAATATGTAACTTTGAGATAGATGATGTAGTGCGACGTTGGTCCCAAAACCTGCGATTCTAATTTACGATGGGATAAAAACGCCAAAGAGAGGAAGCGGGAAGAGGGAAAGAATATGGTGTTTGGGTGAGGGAGGTTCTATCACGTGGAACGAAGAGAAAAGCATCAATACTAAGTATTTTACGTACAAAGGAATGCATGCATCACGAGTACATGCACCCAGTAGGTACATCGGCAGTTGAGTTAAATACGAGCTAGCGCTATAGCAGTTTTGCGCTCACCGCCTATTTTTTTGCTAACGAGACTTTAGTAAACCAAATTAATAGAAACATTCAAAGTTGGGCATCAGATGATATTTATGTACAGTGCGAGATTTCGGATGTCGTCGACTACATTACCAGTTCTGGCCGTTGAACTCATCAGCTGATGTCAGGTTGTCGAGGCTTACAAGGTGCGTTATATTGGGCAGAAAAAAATCAAATAGAAAAAGTCATCCTCGAGTCGAGACCAAAATTGCATATTACATATAATATATCATTATTGCATTTACATGTCGTTTTCTTGGGGACATCTGGACAGTCGAATGATACACGGCGTAGAAGGTTTGTGCAGTAGATGTAGCAGAAAGATACTCCAGGCCGTTAGCTTGGCTGAGAAAACGTAACATGTTGATGAACGAACAAGCAGTTGTGAGTCTGTATCTGTACAACTTCATGCATAATACTTACGCTTGAGATCGTGGATTTTAAACGTTTGTATCTTAAATACTTTATTTGAAATTCTTATTGGTATAAGCAGAAAAAAAAGCAGTGCTCTTGAAATCTCCGATTAACTAAGTAACTTGTGGCATCTTTCTTGTCCCAACAGCTAGGAAGGTTATACGATTTCTTATATAAGAAGTTCTCGAAAAAAGTAATGACTTAGTAACCCTTCCCACCGTTAAGCTTCATATCAATAACCTTGATCTTTGTATCAATATCCATCCACTCCATGTCATAAGTCAGGTCTTGTGTCGACTTGCTCTTAGTGTCCATCATACTTCCCTTCTCAACTACAATAGCCTTTCCCTTTTCCAATTTTTTGACAAGCTCAGTGTCAGGTGCCATACCTAAAGAGTTAGACTTGGCTTTTGTGCTCATTTTGACCATTGCACTACTTCGCGATCGTGTCAATACTGGTGATTCCTCTTCATCATCATCATCGTTGCTGATGGAAAGACCCCAATCCCTAATCATATTTTTTCGAATGCATACGAGATAGTCTTGCAAGAGAATTTTATAATCTTTCTCCTCGGGCTTGGCAATGACGACTTCTGTAGCACAATAACCAGTGTTCATCGGCCATTCCATATTATCTACGGCCTTGACACCATATTTATCAATACACTGTCCGTAGATCTCTATAAAGATTTTCTCATATATTGTACGAGGCATGTATCGAGTAATGGAAGGAACTCCAACAGCCACTTGCAATTCTTTTGGTACTTGGCAAAGACTCTTTGGTGCCATGACTCCTCCAATGTTGTTATTCACCGATGATACGGTCATTCCAAGGTTTAAAGCAGCCTTGGCTTCGTCAGTATCAGCATTGTTAAACGCTCGCAGCTTCTGTAGACGTTCTTCCTCCTCACTAGCGAGTCGTTTGTTGGTATATTCAACGTCTGTTGCATGATCAACATCTATATTGAAAGCCTTGTTGCCAGCACTGATGTAATATAACATACAAGCGCGCATCCGGCCACTGGAGTCGTTGTCAAATTTTTCCTGAGAGTTGCTGGCCAACCTATTATAACGATTCAATGGATCAGGATCTCTGCTGTAATTGTAACAGAATATGGAGTAGACAGGCCAAGCATTTCGACGGGGCACCTCCTTCACTTGGTAGCAGTCTTTGAGTGCTTTCTCCAGATCCCAAATCATGACTATCTTGTAAAATTCCTTGAAAGGTCTTGTCAAAGCAAAGTATTCGTCACCATTGTTGGCTTGAATCATTTTCTCATCCACTGCCTTATATTTTAATTTGAGTTTTTCTGGGAATGGACAGTCATCTCTCTCAGCACGGCGAGATAATTTGGATACTAGAACAAAGTTGTCAGTGAACTGTTGGTACCTTCTTGTCAGAACATTCAATCGTTGAGTGTTTAGACAAACCAGTGTGGTCATTAGATGATACTGCAGCTCCTTGTACTTGTAAAGTAACAAGAGCTGAGAGGATGCTAGAAGCACCAAGTATCGATAATTTAACCATTGTAGGCAAACCTGGTCGTCAGTTTTGAATAAAATGCAAAGCGAATGTGTGCTTCAGATGGACGGGAGTTTGCAATCTGTACAATGCAAGTTCAAATAGGGCGGAAGACAGAGAGTCATAGTTTATAATGGTATAATGGTTCCCCTTCCGAAATACAACAAGATTAAAATGTCAGCTTACAGATATCTCGCAAGTTCGATGAAATTTCGAAAATATGAACTCCAATTACTTCCGATGAATACAAAATGAAATATTTGAGGAGTGATTTACTGCTCGTAAAACGTTCCACATCCCAAGATGAAAGAAGCGTGCGAGGAAAGATCCATACCATATTGAAGCATGGTGTATTTTGCATAAATATTGCATATAAATCAAATAAGAAGCAGTGAGACTTTGAGTCCAATAGACTAGAATTGAAAAAGAAGAAAGGGTGGAGTGAAAGTTGAAATATATTTCGCAATGTATGCGAGGCAATAAAATATAATAGAGAGCAAAAGTTGAGATAAGGGGACTAGCAGGGAAAGTTGACGAAAGGAGTAATGGTCTATCTGCTCAAGTAGTCCCAAAACAAAACATTGACAAGGTAGTGTGTATACAAACCCAAGACACTTTTTGAACCTAAACACCGTGAACCCACAAAAACAAATAACACCCCACAAACACAATATGCAATAAGCCATAAGTAAAACATCTCATATCGTCGCATATCGTCTCTCCACTATAGCATTTGGTAGATCATTGATTCTCTTGTTTGACACTACTGTCATCTTCATCGGAGCTGGAAGAGCTTGACGATGGCGTCTCTTCCTTTTTGACTGCTGGGACATCAGATTTCTCCATTGGATATAAGTGAGTACTCAGAATTTTGTTCATCGTGAACATATGAACTCTGTCGGTCTTAAAGACAGCCTTGAGAGATTCATCACAATTGATGTATCGCTTGTCGGATTGATCTTGGAGGCCATGTTCTTTGACATATGCCCAAATAGCCTTGACTACACCGGGACGATGCAGCTACCATATACATTTAGCACATGCCTTGGTTTTTATTTATTTATAAGATCTCACCTGGGTCTCCCCCAAAACTTCTGACAGTGCTGGTGATAGCAATAAGGGTGCCTTCCTTTTGTTAGCATTTCATCAGAAACATCTACGAAGTCATGTAGCAATACCATAAAAGCATTATTCGCATTGACTTTTCGCTTCTTCTTCTCTGTAGGTTCAGCATCTGAATCGTCTGACACTAGCGCCTTGCTCTTTACTGTATTCTTCTTTTTCTTCGCAACTGGGGTCTTTCTCTTCACGCCTGTTCTAGAAGGCCTCTCAGCCGAGTTCCATTCAGCCTGTAATTTAGCCGCTAGTTTGGCATCATCAACCACTGATGTTTTCCGTTCTTGCTTAACAGCTACAGGTGGTGATGATTTCCGCTCCTTTTTGACAGGTATTGATGGGCTGGATGGTTCTTGTTTGACTTGGTTATTGTTGGCAGCCACAGCTATGTCGAAGCGCTCTGCGATCAGAGCATCGACTTCGGCCTAAGGCTTTTGTCAGCAATGTATGAAATATACGGTGGTAGTCTGATCTGGTGTGTATCACCTTTTGTGAAGCGACTGCATAACCCAACTCCTCCTCTAAACCCTTTCTGATTTTCCTTGTGGTGACAGTGACCAGATCATGCTCCTTGAGTAATGCATCGATGATTGGTACGTATCGGACCACGTCAAAATCCATTCTAAATTCCACGCCTCGGCCCTCCCACTTTGGATCCGTATCAAGTAGCTTGCGCGCTGACTCTGATAGAGTGGAGGTGCTTTGTCGTGTGAGGAATCGTATTGATGTTTGTGGCTTGTAAATTCTTGGGGATGATTGTAACTGCGAAGATTGGATTAAACGAAACGGTGAAGTTTGTATTTTCTTAAATATTGACGGATTGTGAATGAATGTCGCGGATGGATAAGTGTTGATGGATCGCCTCGTAGTGGTGGGTGCGAGTGATGATGATTGGTTCAACTTCGAAAGAAAGGATACAGATTGTGACAGACGAAGGAGCGTCTTGTGACAAGGCAGTGAATCACTAAACGGACAATGGAACCACTGACGATGGCAGGTAGTGAAAGGCTTGATGATCATAAAGGGCCGTTGAATGGCAGTGAGTGTTTGTGTTGTTGTTGTTGATGATGATGATGATGGTTGATGGAGGTGAACATATGGAATGGCTGAGAATTAACCGTGAACAGCAGCAGCAGCATCATCATCATCATCATCGCTC
>Ga0160427_10002323_pt1 | contig 11491 bp, 13 predicted proteins | sample SolpanmetagenomL_FD_108194 | JGI IMG/M metagenome (GOLD analysis project Ga0160427, IMG submission 108194) | Solar panel surface microbial communities from Lawrence Berkeley National Laboratory, California, USA - L | ecosystem: Engineered > Built environment > Solar panel > Unclassified ...
TACAGTAAGTCATTCTCGTTTCTATTTATCGCAGATTTTCAACAACAACGAAATACTAATAACTTATTGTTGTTGCTATACAGTTGCATACAGATGTAGGCGATCTTAAGATTGAAGTCTTTTGCGAAACAGTGCCTAAGGCCGCAGAGGTACGCTTATATACAAAACTTACAATTCATCAATCCCCAATTCTTTATACCTTGGGACAATTTTTACTATTTCGATCGCATACTTTCCTTCTTTCTTTATGTCCCAAGTTCTCTTTCTTCTTTTTCCTCAAAAAAGCAGCGCACAAACTAACAATTTGACCATCTCTATCTTCTTAGAACTTCCTCGCCCTCTGTGCCTCCGGCTACTACGATAACGTCCTCATCCATCGCAACATTCCAACATTTATGGTTCAAACCGGCGACCCTACTTCTCCTCCTGGTAAAGGCGGTACTTCTATCTGGGGTGCTCCTTTTGCCGACGAGATTCGACCAGCTCTTCGCCATAATGCACGTGGAATTGTCTCCATGGCTTCATCGAAACCTGATACCAACGGTTCACAGTTTTTCATCACGTATGCGCGACATGCTCACTTGGATGGAAAGCATACAGTTTTTGGTAGAGTGATTGATGGGGCGGAGGAAGGGGGTACCTTGGAAAGATTGGAGGCTTTGGAGGTGGATAAGAAGAATAGACCGAAGACGGAGACGAGAATACAGAAGGTGACGATACATGCTAATCCGTTGGCGACTGAAGGAATATATTGATTGGTAGGTTGATTGATTGATTGATTGATTGAAATTTAGTCGCAAGAGAGCAGGTGAGTCTAGAGTGTTTATATCAGATACGCTACTTGTAAAGTAAGGCCCTTTAGTCATAAATATGTACGATAGTGAGGATTGTAATATTAATTTAGGCGTTTTGGTTTTCTTACAAGAAAAACCAAAAAGAACTGGGTACTTATACACCTCAGAAGGTGCCGTAAGCACATGTAACGCGCTGCATATGTCGAACACACAGATCATGCTACGGGAATATACATTGCACTAGCAAGAAGAACACAAGCCATATCGATTTCTATAACAGTGATTACAACAACACAAACTCCATCCCGGACAGTTATTAATATAAGCAGGCAAGCAGAAAACACCTCACAGTCTTGATTATGGTACACTATGCAAAAGGAGTGGGCAAATGAATGTCGCTCGAGCAAGGAAAAAGTGATGTGAAAGACAAAAGAGACTAGAGAAGCATATATTCGGTAAGCGACCTCAGGATACCTAGAAAACACTGATATAGTTGTTGATGCGATCTTTCTGGTTTTGTGCTATGCACTCAGCAATCCATGTGATGTTGCGAATTTCCTACAAAAATTGATTTCATTAGCATCTTAGAGTAACAGAGGCCTCGTAGATAGAAGAAAAGAAGTGACGAACCTGTTCTTGGAGCTTAACCCAAGCATAAACCACCGCATGAGTAAACTGTCTTGTAAATGAGTTCTTTGCCAGCTCCATCTCTCTTTGGTAGAACAAATCCTCCAAGCTCTTTTGTGAACCTCCAAAATCCGGACCACTACCTTGTCCAATGCCACCTTGATCGAAGAATGTCTTGTAGTCACCCACGCCTTCGACAGCCAGTCGGACAGCATCTGCATCTTCTGCTTTGCTTAGCATATAGCTTCCCTCTGGGTATAACCTTCCGATGCTCGGGTACAATTTTTGTCGGTCCGTCTTTGAGAGCTCCGTGCCAAACGAGTTGAGTGTGATGTTGATAGCCCGTCGATCCGCCTCGAATCCAAGGACTTCGGCCATAAGCTCTGCTGTAGGTGTACCAGCAAGCTCTGGGTCTGTGGTGCAAAACTCGTGGAAAGCCTCTAGGTAACTCTTGTACAATGTGTTTCGGATAATCTCAATATTAAGCTCGTCAAGGTCTGATGATCGTAGATTGTTCTTGAAGAATGGTGCTAGTGGTGTTTCTACCAGGACCATATTATACAACTCGTCGATACTTGTAGCAACACACAAGATGGGCATGGCTTCGAAATAGCCAAGCGGATGGCATCGTTCAACCAAGTCTTTTGAATCACGTTCGTGTAGAGTACCGGTAATTAGAAGGGCGACGTTATCGATCATGTAAGCGTATGTCAAAAAGTCCATGAATTTGGCGAGAGACCCGGTGGCTTGTGCACGAACATATCGAAATTCTTCGATGAGCTTGTCGGTCGCTTTTGAGGCTATCGTGGAAGTGGCGATGGGTGATGGAACGTTGGAGAGGTGTTCGCCGTATGCTGGTGTGAGCTGTAGTTTCAAATCTGCCCCTTATGTAAGTTCTCTGTAGAAACATCAAAAATGTAGGGAGCCAAATCTCTCTACCTTCAAGTGTCTCGCATTGTGTGAGATTTGAGTAGTTGGATGAGGTGAGAAGACTGTTGCGATAGCCCCGAACAACACCCTCGATATAACCGGCGTTCACGTTGTAGAACAAACCCTCCATGTTTAGATGTATATGCAGGAGTTGTCCGTCTTGTTGGTGTCGTTACAAAGGATATCTGTGTGAACAAGAAAATCTAACGTCGATGCGAGCGAATAAGTACTCCAAGATGGATGTTGTCGTAGATTTGGTAGGATGACGATGTCGATTTGGACGCTGCTATTGGATTGATTGATCGATTCATTCACAAGGCGAGCATTCGTTTGGAATTCATCATCCAACCAAATCGGGACGAAGCAGGCATACGCCCCAGGGTAGACACCGTCACATTCGGGGCTCTTCCGGCGAGCCCCGTTATGACAAGCTCAATGTCTGTGTGTACATGTACATGCCAGCACTTACATACAGTAAGTACACTTACCTGAGTATCAGAAACAGATACAAGGTTCTTATATAACACAGTATTTCGCTTCTCATGAAAAGAAAAAGAAAAAAGCTCGAAGTAGGTTTGGTCTGTGAGTGTGCTTCAGGATATGATAGTTGGCGTTTATATTATTGATGCTTTCTAATGTGTAAATAATCTTGATATAATTTCTCTAGTATTGTAACTATAAATAAAACTGTTTAACACCAATAAATTAATATGGTCCAAGTCTACAATGTTTAAGATAAAAATAATAATAATAAAAATAATAATAATAAATCAACAATAATTATGTATAACATACATATGCTCTTGTTTTCAAGTCACAAACAGTTTTCAAAATTAACTATTGCTAATTATATGTGGGTGTAATCGGTCTCATTTTTGCTACTCACAAATGCTGGATTCCGTGTCGCAAGTCAACTGAGGCGAATCTCAGTATTTTCTTTATCACTATTTGAAGTCGTCGTACGATTTGAGTTTGCAAAACCGAAACCAAAGCTTTGAAGGTCTCTACAGAAACATTAGCCAACAACGAAGCCTGTAGATTATAAATCGTCGTTAAACTTGTGTCACTATTCTGTTTACCAAACATTATTCAAGCTTATAATCATAAAGAGCCGCGGTTGGCCTTATCGTAAATTTGTATTTTGTATATAAAAAGGGCGTCTACCCAGGGCTGTCTGTCACTAGCAGATCCCTCCAATGAAATATACAAGAAAACCCCGTACATTCACAAGTCATTCTTGACAAGACTTTCGCATATCATATCAAGCAAAGTTGTGAAAAACGAAAAAAACCGTACCAAGTACAACAAATATGGCAATTTGCATGACCAAATAGTATACCGAGGCTTATACAACTGACTTATTCGCTGAGGATTTAAAGATATGTAGCGACATTATCCCTCAAAAATGCATAGACGAACCATTCTTTGACGTGCCAAAAACGACTAAAAAAATCAGCCAAGGCCAAATTGACTGTACTCAAAGCACCAATCATCGGAGTGCATATTCCTTCTGAAGCTAACAAGGTTAATATAGAGAGAATTTTACATAATAATAAGGAAGTTGTTAAAGATTTGCAAGAATGTAGTGATATCATTACTAGAAACAAAGAAAATCTAGCAGTCAAGATTGAAGCTTGTATTGTCAAAGAATCGCAGCCATGAATTGCTAATTTTAACGAAAATTGGGGTAAGCATATTAGGAAGAATTCGTGGCATAAGGATGAAGTCAACCCTCATGACGGCGACTGGATATTGCGGAACTCGAAATGGAGAACACAATTTTGATAGTGCATATGCATCTTCGTATTGATGTGTAGCTCTGATAGGAGTAACTTTCAAATAGACATCTGTATGAAACTAACTTTGAGGATGACTAACAGTTCATGAACAATGTTTAGGTAATTTGTTGATTCTGTGTGAGACCATTAGCGATGATTGATTAGCCTAGGAAGTGTGGTGAAAATCAATCAATCAATCAATCAAATAATTTCGCCTTACCTGATATCGACTTTTGCTACTGTGAAACCACACGCACTATCACCTTCCCTACCCCAATCTACCTAGGTAGCTTGAATGTCTAGATTCCTCATCTTTCACAATATCCATACTTTTTTCTTTAAGGGACCTAAAGAACTCGTTTACCTCAAGATGGTACAGTGATGATCCAGTCACTACTCCTTAGACTAGCTATTCCATCTTAGAGCTGATTGAATCACGTAATCAAAATATAACAGCAGGCTTGATCGAAAAACTAACAACGCTCAAAACTATAATTGGAAGTGAAGTGCAAGGCAAATCCAGAACACCAACTCAATCGAATAATTAACGAGAAAGTGAGCCAATTGTAGTTTGAATCGAAATCTGAATATTGCAGCTTTCGACCGGATACCAATTCTCCCTTCAACACATATACACTAGACACGTATCGTAGTAAGCACTCGATCGATCACATCGCTTTGTGGAACAATAGAGGGTCATTTGGTGTGATTATAAAGAGTACAACCTGGACAGCTCGATATGTGTTGTAAAATTGTTCAGAGATTTGCAAATGCACTTTCACTTGAGATATTACCCTCCATTATAGAAAGTTTGGATCAACAGATTGAGGATGTAGTGTGGTACATCAGATCTTATGTCCACTGCCCGAATATTATCATTATCATCATCAACTTGATTGTGCGAAGGTGATAATCAGAGCTTGTTTGATACCTCTTATTATTGGAGACTCGTGACTCTGCCTGGAGTCCATGTTCTGACTGGCTGTTTGCGTGTTTGTCCGTCTGTTTAGCCCACCTTCATCTTATCTTATCTCCTCTTCTAATACATCTGCCAATGACAGTCACAAAGCTCAACCCTAGATGACCCACAACTGACCTAATCCAGCGGCACCTCTCCGTCTCTAAGCTGTGGACCTAGCAACCCAAAAAAAATTAACTTGAGCCTGGCGTGATGACTGTGCCCTTTTTGGACGGCAGGTTTGGGTTTGACGAGGCTTTGAAGCAGGAGCTAAGTACCAACAGAACACAGAGGCACGCACTACGACTGACTGACTGACTGTCGACATTATTGAAAGATATATCCAACCAATTTCTCTCGACCTCCAATTTGTCTACCTGATCGTCGACGAACCTACACCCACTCACCCACCATCCATATAGACATACACGCACACAAAAGACACCGCTCAACATGTCACCATCAAATCTGCCATCAATCTTTAATGCCACATCTCAAGATATTGAGATGCTGCTTGCAGCCCAATGCCATCTCGGATCAAAGAACTTGCAGGTACGATCTCCAAAATTTCACAGTACCCAGAACTGTTGAACGACAAGTTGAGGGAAAAAACAAAAAGAACTAGATGTCTTTTGGATCGTCATGGCGTTGTGGGATTATGTTGTACAGGAATTGGTTAGGACTTTGAGGCTAACCAAGTCGAACATCTTAGGTACACATGGAGCCATACCTATGGAAGACAAGACCAGATGGAATAAACCTCATCAACATCGGAAAGACCTGGTAATTAAAAGCTTTTCGTCTCGTAAAATAAAAATAAAAATGGGATATATGTTCAGCTGGAATCTGACAGGATGATAGGGAGAAGGTTGTCCTTGCTGCCAGAATTATCGCTGCCATCGACAACCCAGCTGATATCTGCGCCATCTCTGCCCGAGAATACGGTCAACGTGCCGTCCTAAAGTTTGCTGCTCACACTGGCGCTACTGCCATTGCTGGACGATTCACACCTGGTAACTTTACCAATTACATCACAAGATCGTTTAAGGAGCCACGATTGATCATCGTTACCGACCCACGATTCGATGCCCAAGCCATTAAGGAAGCCTCATACGTCAACATCCCAGTCATCGCCCTATGTGACACTGATTCACCAACAGAGTTTGTCGATGTTGCCATCCCAACAAACAACAAGGGTCGTCAAGCTATCGGTTTGGTATGGTGGATGTTGGCACGAGAAGTCCTAAGACTACGAGGAACTATCGCAAGCAGAGAGGCTGAGTGGGACGTCATGGTTGACTTGTACTTCTATCGTGATCCAGAAGCTGAGGAGGCCAAGGAGCAAGCCGCCGAGGAGACCAAGGCTGCCGGTGGTGACGAGTTGGCACAAGTCGCTGAGTACAATGCTGGAGGTGATTGGGAGGTTGCTGGAGGTCAAAGTGGTGCTTTCCCACCAGCAGCTGCCACAGGTGCTCAAGGAAGCTGGGACGCTACTGAAGGTGGTGATTGGCAACCCACACCTGCCCCAGCAGGTGGTGACTGGGCCGACTCCAGTGCTCCTGCAGCCACAACAGAGCAAGCTTCCGGATGGTAAATTCGGCCATCTTCTTTGTTCTCTTCTCTTTTAACGCTATCAAACACTTTCAACGACCACTCCTCTGGCTTCGCCTCCTCTCGGAATGATCTGATGAGACACGATCTGATTCATTTCTGCCATCATTGTTTTCACATTAAAAACATCTAGCAATATGAAGACATGCTTATACCTGTTTACAAAATTTCTCGGAGAAATGGCCATTTTATAGGATTTTTCTGTACAGTTTGGGTTTCCTTATCTTTTTTTTATCCATTTTATGTTTGTCTCTATTTTATTTATTTTTCTTATCCTGTTCCATACTTTTTTTCTTCTTTTTTTTCTTCTTCCTCTTTTCCCTCCATTTCCTAGACTTCCTCTTTGCGCAATCATGATTCCCATCCATAATTTAGGTTTAGGAGCGCAAATGGAAAAAACTGAATTCAGAGCGAAGAATGTTTCTGGGGATTATTAGTATAACTCTACCTTTGAATTGTGAGGTCATTTACTCTTGTGTTTCTTGTAACAAAAGCTCATATCCAAAGTACATACTCAAATTCCTCGGGAAACTTATATGAAGTGTGTGAGCATCTTAAGATCATCTGTGAAGAACTTCTAGCAAATTTTACTAACCTTTTTTTCGCGGAGTTTTCTCTTTTGTATCAACAACCAGGAAAACGCTAGCGCACTCCAGATTTTAGCCGTTGTAGAGTGTATGAAGCTTCCTTACAGAGAAGAATTTTGACAAGGCATTATATTGGACATTATCATAAAGTAACATGAAATGATGGGATACAGTTTTATGAGGACGAAGGAAAAAAAAGGTTTTGAAAATACAAGATAAAAGTTAGCAAAACAAGAAGATGAAACGGACAGAGAACTCCTTTGAAAGTTGACAAGAGAACAACACACAGACACACACACACACTATTATACAAATGCTCCAATCGTAAGAACAAGAAGAATTTATGCAAAAATAGGAAGAGAAGACTCAAGTCAGCTCGAACAAACAAACGTAAATGGTATGTGAGCTAGAGCAAACGCCAGTTTTTTACTTGGAATCTTTCTTCTTCTTCTTGTCTCGACCTTCTTTATCCTTTTTATCTTTCTTTTCTGATTTGTCTTTCTTCTCAGACTTGTCCTTCTTCTCTTTTTTGTCTTTCTTTTCCTTCTTCTTCTCCTTCTCCTCGGATTTAGTTGCGTCTATTACGATGGGCGAAACTTCGGGAATTTCGGCTTCATCTCGCTTCCTCTTCTTTTCCTTTTTGCTATCTTTATCCTTCTTGTCCTTCTTGGAAGAAGATGAGACATCAACTTGAATCTCAGGGTCGAATATCGTCTTTGTTGGTTGTGGTGTGCCAGCCTCCTCTTCATCAGAGCTAGAATCATCATCGGATGAATCTGCTGCTGCTGGGGCAGCGACTACATCAGCAGCAGCTGGTGCATCAGCCATAACAGCATCAGCATCAGCGTTATATTTCTTGGCCTCCTTGATTTCCCATTTACCAACTTGTGTTCCATTTGTTGTTGCTCGTGGCAAAGCTGATTTACCCTCCAAGTGTCTGACTCTACGTTCAATCTTTTCTCTCATGTATACACCAAGAGTAGATGATTCTTCTTTCTCGTCGGATAAGGCATCAACACGGATACCAAGTGACGCCTTGGTAGCCATCATACGAGCAACCTTACCCTTGTTCTTTCCAGTGCTTTGTCCGATAAGCGAGGCATGGTAGATAAGACCGTATTTTGGAGTATCGTGCTTGGTCTTCAAAGCTCTGAAAAGTGCCTTCTCTGCACCGAGAATCTGAATAGTGGAAGCGGGGGACTTCGCAAGACTCATTAATGATCCAGCGTGAGCAATCAATCTTGCGCCCACCAATTCACCAACAAGGACAGTCAGATTTGGAGCAATGGCATTCATTCGATTGGTCAAGTATGAGGAGAGTTGTTGTCGGTATTCGGTAAAATCAATGACTTGTTCTGCGAGGGCATTGATGTTGTCCATATCATCCTTTGTGATTTCAGTTCCCATAGATACCTCAGCAGCGGCTTTTAGTGCTGTCTCAATCTCTTCTGGTAGGACTGTTGATAGATCCGAGTTGGATGCGTTGGAACGCATGCCCATGATCTTGATGACTCGTGCGTAGGCAAGATTATCGTTGATAATCTTGGCCATCTCTGGGAAATGCCATCCATACCATTCCTTTACTCTCATGGCATATGTGTTCAATTCCTTGTCTAAATCATCGAGAAGGGCAATGGCTTGGACAATCATGGTGTCGACCTTGTCTGGTGAGAACTTGAGCTTGTGTCGTGAAAGAGAGTGTGAAAGACCAAGTGACATGGTCGCGAGATCCGAAGGTAGGAGTCCAGGAATTAGTGAAGTGAGGTGCTCACGAATGGCACGGTAAAGATCTTGTGTCGAGGAATCTGAGATAATCTTGACATCGAAACCAGGTAGCTTGTTGATGGCGTTTCCTATATGAGATGTTGATAAAGTGCCCAAATGATATTCAACAGCGAGCAATATATACCTAATTTCGCATCTGCAACAACCAAAGATGCCTTCTTTTCGTCCTTGATCGAGTCCAACATCATGGCCAGCATTGGCGACACTTTTCCTTCGATAAGAGTCGAGACTTCCTCTAGAGCCGTGGCGGCGCTGTCAAACTTTGAGAATTGCTTGAGTTTAAGTCTATCACAGCGATTATAACAATTAGCTTTCTGTGCGATACATTAAATTGATCCCCGAGTAACTGGAGATGTAAATTCGAGTGCACATACAAGCTACATGCACCCTCAGCTGTGCTCATCTCCTTGGCTAGACCATCGCCCTTCTCGAGCAGGTTCTTGTCTTTGGCTTTGAATAATGCATATCCAGCACTGGTCTCTGTCAACACCAAGACCGGCATATTGGCTGTTTTGTGTTGGATTCTTGAATTGATGAAAATACGATATTGGAAATTCAATCTTCAATGGAGGGATATGAAGATGATGATGGGCTCGTGAAGTTTTTTAAAAATCGAGATGCGAATAGTAGTATTTTGGACGAGTGAACCAGCAGCAGGAAAAACGAGACTGTCTGAATGAGAAGGAAAGAAGGAAAGAGCAAAAAACAAAAAAGGCTGTTTTTTCTTCCTTTCGAATAAAAAGAAAAGAGAAAAAGGAAAAATAATAATGTTAAAATAAAATCGAACAAAAAAAGAGAGCTTCTCGAGTTGCAGATGTTTGATATTGGCTGGACAAACACTCTGTGGATGCTTGTTTGTTCATGATGTTTGTTCTAGATGCTTGCCAGCCATAGCGAATAAACTTTGAAGCATCTCCATCTCGAAATTTGACTTGCATGTCTCTTGCGCTATCGACGGTCGACGTTTTGCGACACCATTCACAAAACCACCACCAGCAGCGGCAACGACTACAACAATGCCTCCAAGAATACGGCTTAACGACTCATTAGCTTCGTCAGTTGCCTCACTCCGTCTCAGCTCGTCGTCTCAATCTGCAACCAAGAGATGTTTGTTTGAGACCAATGCATCCCTTCCAACCTGCAATTATCCACATTCTCGACCAATACACACAACGACATGCTTAAGAATCAAACAGAAGAAGGAGAGACATAACAGTCCCTGGGTAGTTGAGAAGAGGGAAGCAAAGGAGGCCAAGAACGTAAAAATACAAGCACAGCTACAACAGTCAAGAGAACAATCCAAACTAGACCCTGTTGTAGGTCGAGCCACTCCATGGACAAGATCCCTACATAATCAACCTCCTCCACTGGCATCTGTCGATACAATAATTGCTGGTGCAGATGACGCTATCAAGTCACAGCCTCAATCAAAAATTATAAGCCTCGTGGCTCAACAAGAGGATGTTGGTCAACTAAATTTCAATCTGACACCAAAAACCATTGAATTCGCTTTATCACAATCCCACATACTCACACGACCGTATCAAAGGCCACAAGATGAAATGGACGAACACCAAGAAGAACACGACAGAGGTGTTGCGGCAATGCATCGTATATTATCGATAGGCAATGGTGCAGAGCCTGATCGGGCTTATGCTCGTAAGCAGATGTGTATCGAGCAATTCGGCCGTCACAACACAGACAAGACTCTTCCACCAATTCAAAGAGTTACTCAAAAAGGTGGAATTGTTATAAAGGTACCAGAAACACGGGCTGGTCCTGATACTGGTAGCAGCGAAGTACAGATAGCACTTTTCACGGCAAAGATTCAGCATTTACACAGACATCTTACAACAAACAAAAATGACAAAGCTAATAAGAGGAATTTACGGGAGCTTGTACATAAACGCCAGAAGCTACTGAAATACTTGAAAAGAAAAGAGCGTGGTGGTCCTCGGTACCAGAACATTATGGCTAGCATTGGTTTGGATGACGCTGCCGTGACAGATGAATTGTTTTTATAAACATGCATAATTGTATGTAATAACCGGCTGTAAATATCAGATTCTACCCCTATTCAAAAGTGCACTATCTGTAAATATCTTGTCCTTGTGAACATGAGCGATAGAGATGTTGTGATGAAAGTCGTAGAATTTGATACGAAATTGGGCGAGTTACCAAATATCATTGATATGTGTGGATTTTCTTAAAAATATATATGAGAATATTGAGAGTATATTTCCCATGTGAAGCATTATTATTACACCAATTTGTCGCACAACATAACACACAATCAATCGATCAACTGGTCGGTCGGTCTTCGACAGGTCAAAGTCAGATAGGCAGACAAGATGCATTCTCCATGGGTTTGTCGAGGATGCCGTCATAATTTGAGAAAGCTTGCTTCAACGCGACCTTATA
>Ga0160427_10002324_pt1 | contig 11488 bp, 7 predicted proteins | sample SolpanmetagenomL_FD_108194 | JGI IMG/M metagenome (GOLD analysis project Ga0160427, IMG submission 108194) | Solar panel surface microbial communities from Lawrence Berkeley National Laboratory, California, USA - L | ecosystem: Engineered > Built environment > Solar panel > Unclassified ...
AACGTTGCAGCAGGTCTACCAATCTACTTATATTGACGACGACCAAGAAGGACGGCTAGAAGATGCTGATGGATTACCATACACCCTGGACTTCCTCATCCTAGAAGACCTAGACTTCTTACAAGCTTGTCTAAGAGCTCCACCAGTAGCGAAGGAGCTGGATCAACAACTCAATTCGAATGAACAGCAGACAAGCTGGGTAACTGACCTTGTACGTCTAGTTACGTTGTATGCTCAAATAACCAACGAAGAAGAAAATATCTGGGAATTTGACGTCAACGTCTTCCTCTCGGAAGAGACAAGTGTGACTGCAAACTATACTCCGCGCACCGCATGTGGTGATCTCATTGTGAAGCTCGGCGAAAAGCACTCCCAACCTACACTACAAGCACTGCTGTCTTTGTTAGAGTCTTTCCGATCCTCGTCGAGTTCACTAAAAGCACAAGAAGCGGCTCTCTATCTCCTCAATCAACTCTTAATCGAATGGTCTGATGATGAAGACAATGATCGACATGCCTTAACTAGACCAGCCTTACTTGAACAAGCACAACATGCTATGCAGAGCGAGCACATCTTCCTACGAGCACGAGGGTTCGTTGTTACGTCCACTCTTGTCAAGACAGCAGAAGACAGCATACAAACCCAGGCTTCACCTCTAATGGAGGCAACGCTAAGAATGATCACCGAGGACAAGTCTGAGATTGTGCAAGCATCGTGTATCCGTGCTTTACAGAATTACTTATCGGCTCTTCCGAAGACCATGATACGGCCACTACAGAACCCTATCATTACCGCAATAGCACAATGGTATAGCACAAAGAATGCTTCTGAATTGACAGAAAGCGACGACCTTGTAATAACAGTGCTCGAGACATTGCGCGATGCTATTCTCCTTGATACTACCGTTTGTATCACAGGTGAAGCATTAGCTTTGTTGTTCTCTATTGCAACTGCAGTAGTGGTAAACTTCCAGGTAACTGCCCTCGTGACCGAAGTGTTCGAGGAGATATGCGAAAGTATACAAGAAATGGGCAAAGACCAGTATGACCAATTATGTGAGAAGGTCACCCCTTCACTGGCCAGCGCACTCGAAGTAAGCTCAGTGGCAGACGAAAATCCACTAGCAAATGTAAGCAAGGTCACGATGAACGAACATATTCATCTATCTGACACCTCCCAGCTAGCCGCAGAACTTCTCTGCTCCCTCAGCAGCCACACAACCACCACCTTCTCATCATCGTTCATCCCCGCCATCCTTCCCAAGCTCATCCCCCACCTTCTGCACTCCACCGATTCTGAACTCCTCAAATCCGCAACCGCCACCCTCCGCTCCATCGTCGAACACGACTCCGCCACGCTCTTCAACACCACAGACCCGACCACCTCCAAATCAGGCCTTGAAACAGTCCTAATGGTCATCGACCGCCTCCTCGGTCCCGAAGTCGAAGACAACGCAGCCGCGGAAGTCGGTGGCCTCGCTGGTTCTGTAGTCGAAGCAGCCGGCCACGAACAGCTCGGTCCTTATCTCGTCCCGCTGTTCCAAGCAGTAGCTCTACGCCTCGCACGCGCAACACAGGCACAACTGATCCAAAGTCTCGTCCTCGTCTTTGCTCGTTTGGCGATACACAATCCCTCCGAAATCGTGGGATTCCTAGCGAGTCTGGAGATTCCAGCGTCTTCCCTTCCGCCTGATGCTACGAGCGCCAATGGACTTTCTATCCTGCTACCGAAATGGCTCGATGCATCTGGCACTTTTGTTGGATACGCCGCTATTCGAACGAATGTCACAGCACTGGCAACATTGTACACGCTGCACGACCAACGCATTGCCTCGATCTCGTGCAAAGGCGACCTCATCCCCAACCCGGCAACAGCCGGCCGCATTGTCACACGCAGCCGTGCGAAGCAAATGCCGGATCATTACACCACCATAACCGCCGACGTCAAGATAGTCAAAGTGCTCATCGAAGAGCTCTCACCACCCACCGACGCCTCTGCCCCTCACACAGGTGCAGCAGGGACTCATGATGCAAGTGATGACGAAGACGAATTCGACGGTGCTGGCAGTACGAGAAGTAGTGTCAATGGCGATGAATGGGAGGACGACGACACCTTTTTGGATCTTGGGTTAGGTGCTACCAAGGCTGAGCTGATGGGGTGGGCGAATGAGGATGGCAAGGCGTTTGGCGGACAAGGACAGAGGAGTGACGATGAGACGCAGCTTTTTCTGGGGGAGTGGTTCAGGAAGATGGCGGTGGAGGATGGTGGGAGGAAAAAGTTTATGGAGGTGCTTGGGGGCATGACGGAAAGGGAGAGGGAGAGATTGGCGTTGCTGGGGTGAGTGGACCGCATGCTGCAGTCGTTGTGCTGTTGTACAGCTGTGAAACTTCTTGCGCTGTTGAGCATACTATGCGTTCCAGTTGCAAGAATCGACATCTGAACAGCTGATGAGGCAAAGCATCTTGAAGGATGCTCAGCCGCTCAGGTATGGACAAATACTGTTTGAGTTCCAGTCCACTATTCGTGCTACACAAACAACCAATATTCGTATTCCATCACAACTGAAACTCTTCAATTCCCCTCCCCATCTCTCCAGTGCTCTCCACGACAGCCTCTAACATCGGCGTCCCCCTCACACTTCCCATCCCGCCACCTCTATCCTTCGGACCCAACATCGGCGTATTCCTGACGCTCGCCTCTGCCGACGCCAACTCGGTAATACTATCCCAAAAAGCGCCCAATGCATGCTCATCGGCGCAGAATGCTTCGATTTCACGGATCAGCGATTCGGCGAATGTGTTTCCTGTTGTTGTCATTGTGTTGTTGCCTAGGTCATGGTGGTGAATTTGTGTTTCTTGTTGTTGAGGAGAAGAAGCGATGATGGGGCTTTGTGCAACACTATGGCTATTGCTGATGGCGGAGAGAGAGGGCGACGTGTACGGTGTAGTGCGAACGGATGTGTTGGCATTCGTTCTATGAATTGAGCTACTGCCCGGTCGATCAGTGTGGTCTTTGTCTTTGTCTCTATTATGGCCTTCTCGATCACGATCACGCTCGTGTTTCGACGATGAAAACATTGATTCTTTCAGTTGCGAGGCGCGATAATCGTGCAATCGGTTGATGATGAACAGTAGCCTTCCTTCTTCATCAATTTGCGCGAGTATCTGGCCTGACTGGTTGACGAATTGGTTATATTTGTAGTCGTTTTTGCCCCAGGTGTATGTTATCTGCATGTCTTTGGGGAAGTTTGACGCTGCTTCTTGCTCGAGAACGAAGTTGTATTTTTTGAGTAAGGCGCGTTGATAGCCGTGTCTCATGTTGGAGTGGTGTGCGATGGGCGTGCCGACATTGTGGTCGAAGAGGTGATCGATTGGGTTGTTGGGTGGTTGGACGGAGAGGTGCACGATGTAAGCTGATCTGAAAGGTATGGTCTGACTGATTTTGTGTGCTTCTGCGACAGGTATTTGTACGAGCTTGTGGCCATACTTTTCGGCTACAGAGGCCCAGTGAGTGATTGCGTCTTCGATGAGCTTGGGGTTGGCGTCCAGCCACTCTATTCTGAATTGATAGCATGATTCGGGATTGTAGAGTAGGCTGTAATGTAGCTTGATGACTTCTGGTTTTTTGGATCTCCGTCGAGGATCAACGTCGTATTCCATGACTCCACTGATCTGTAGTCTGGACGGGCGTCCATGTTGGGCAGTTTCAGGTGTGCTAGTCTCACTCTGATCATCCTTCAGACTTGTGATACTAGCATGGTCGAGTGCTGGCAAGTCTTTGGGAATGTCAGACACGCCGTGGGTTGAATGCATAGCTGGAGTAGATGGAACAGAAGCAACAGATTTGTCTGATTTCCTAGAAAACCAGCTCGCACGTGATTCTCCTTTATGCTCGCGATACTCGCCGCAAAGATAGTAGAAGAAATTACCATCTCGAAAATTGTGACGGCCGCTGACATGCTTGAATAGGCCCTTTTCTCGCAGTTGCTCGGCAAACTTGACAGCATCTTCACGAGTAGCTAGATCCTTTACGACTTTCATAAGCCACGTGGTAAAGTCTGACCCGACGAAAGAACTCGGATGTACTTTCAAATACCATCGACGCTCCCGCAATTTGATGCTAGGGTCATTCTGTAGAGCATGAACAAGCTTATGCAGATCAATATCTGCTTGATGGAACGTGGATACGCCCAATTCTGGCCGATCATCAATCAGGAAAGGTGCTCCCGCGAAACCATTAACTGCCATGGCCGACGCATCTCGGGTCTGTATGTCCAGCTGGAGTGGATTAGGGTTAGCATCACATCGTTGTGCGTGGTGAGCTTTTTCGCCGAATGGATGATATCGATTGCGTTCCCATATCTGCGTGATACGTTGTATTCCATCGATACGAATCTCGTCATCGGTATCTTCTGTCATTGCGCCTTGGCGTCGTGGATCTCCTCTCGGTGGAGGAACAGGAATGAAGACGAACCGCGCTCGCCACACGTTCAGGGCGTCTGAGTATTGCTCGCGATCCCAGCCCGCCAGGAACTGGTCAACGATCGACCAATTGTATTGCTCTGGCATGAGAGAGAAGTGCAAATCGTGCTGATCGTATGTTTCGGCGAATGTTGTGCGAAGAAATGGTTTGTACTTCAAAAGATTGCTGCTATGGGCGGAAACGCTACCGGAACCTGCTGAATTGAGCTTTCGATGATACTTCGATACCTGTACCTCTGAGCCAACACCACAAAGCACATGGATTGTATCGCCTTTTGAGAGAATGACTGTGACGCCTTCGTCAGCCATCGAAGCTTCGTCGAAAATGTTGACGTCAAGAGTAGCACGGTGTTTGCCAGCTACTATCTGTCCTTGTACAACTTGAAAGCCTTTAGACAGACGAAAGCCAATCAACTCGTTCAACAGTTTAGCTCTGCCGCCAGTGACGTCAAAGAAGTCGCTATCATTCACAGCTACTCTGTGTATGCCTTCAGTGTAGTGATCTTGCAAGTCTTCAGCAGTCGGAAAGAAGCTTGTGGTTAGTGGTAGAGAAGCAGGTGTACACAACGATTTCCACTTCATTGCTGACGTATTAGCAAACCTTGGATAGAGATGGTGCCATCGCCTGAATTGTTTTGCGTGATCGAATGTTATGGTTGGACGGCATGGGTTCACCAGAGTTAGCCAGGGCGAGTACACCGAAGTAGGCGTGGGCAGTGGCTTTTGGCGTGCAATCGTGCCCATGGACTCGAATCTGCTCCGAGATGGAGGCGTAAAGTCATCTTTTCTCATCTTCACAGTTTCCACGCTATTCGATTCTGCTCCAGCCTTATCATCGTTCTGACCTTGTTCGGAGACTGGTCTAAGACTATTGTTTGATTTCCCAATAGGAATTGGCAAAGATGGACCTGCTGGCAGGCGAGACAAAGACGACTTGACGCGGTCAGAAACCTTGCTTCCCTTTGGCGAGTCTTGAGTACCAGAAGCTAGTTCTACTCGTCTGTCCTTCGAAGGAGTCGCAGCCGCGCTACTTTGAGCTGTTATTGGACTTGCCTTGCTGAAGCTCAGCCCTCGGAGACCAAACATGAGGGATTTTGAAGGCAGCTTCTTTGTAGGCTCGGCTTTATCGAGAGATTGCGTCGTCGCACTTGTTCGTATACTATCGAGACTAGGTCGAGACATGAGTGTAGGTGTGAAAGGGTCTTTCAGCCTTGGCGTTTTGTGAGCTCGTTGTTCCTCTATAGCTGTTGTAGTTTCGGCTGAAGCACTCTCCGGCGAGCTCCGAGGGGAGACGACTTCTTGGGCACGGAAGATGTCGGCAACATGACGAGGCCGAGCAATCGAGTTCCTGAAATGACCCGTCCGACGCATGCTTTCAGCTTTTATTGTATTGGGATTGGGCTTGCTCTGCTGGAACCGCTCCTCGTCGTACTTACTAAGCCATGCCAACGGATTCTTGCCCATCATAAGCGAGGGTACAGTACCGTTATCATATTGCGCGATGGTCTCTGAAAGAAGTGGTATCGAGATCATACTCATATCCAGCTCTTGCCTGCCTGACATTTGAGCTTCATACATGCGGATCTGCGGAATGAAGACACCCGCCTTGAGTCGAGGATCATTGTGATCTTTGAAATAGTGAACCTCTAACCAGTGGGGTTGTGCATACACCCATTCTTCAAGTGACGGATTGGATCTTGGTCTCCATTGGACGCGATCTTGTGAGGATAGTGTTGGCATACTGGGTCGGTGTCGAGCAACCGCTGCACTGGTCGACCAGGTTCGCCACTTATCAACATCAGAGCCATGATCTGCTGATAAGCTTGCTACTTGTCTGTACCGGAAAAGAGGCGAAATATGAAGTGGTTTTGGTGATAGACAGACCTTACATTGTCAGTGACAGATAGTGTGGACTTATTATACAAACACTTACCAAATCTATACCAATACCATTATGTGCCAGGTTATCGGTAGTCAGTTGAAGGATATTTTCATCAACCTCAAACATCCCAGTCCCCGGACTGATGATCATGACCGAGAGTCCAGTCCTTACCAGATCTCGATCAATATAATCCTCTGCATACTGAGTCGTGACCAGATTGATTGCTTCGAGCAAATTACCATTCTGAGCTGACGATGGCGCACCAGAGAGAACAGACCTGATGACTTCATGGCCACCGTCGTCAAGAGACCTGATTTGGACAGTAGAGGCATCCTTCAAGAACCGCCGAATCTCGGTTTTGAGCTGGTATATAATTGTTGGCGCCTCGGAGCTTGACATTGCTGACACAACAACTCGATAGTAATCACGATAGGACACGGATCTGGATAGATCTTTACCAGTCTCTGGTACCGGTTGATTATGTGCTGCTCCCAAGCTGACTTCCATTCGCGTAAACAGAACAATACTGACAGCATGATGAGCTTTAAGATCAGCCCACCGCTTGAAGAGCTCAGGCAAGAAACGATTGATGACTCTTTCTGCTATGATATCGCCAGAGCAGGTTGGTTCAAATTCCCACATTTCTTTTGACATTTGTATGTAGAGTACAAAACGGGCTGACTCGGAACGAAAGATTGGTCGAGTATTATCGCCAAATAGTGCTGAGTTGACCTTCTGACCGTTAACGTATATTGACCTGACTGTAACTCGAACAGAAGAGAGGAAAACAAGCTCTTGGCCTCGATAGAGTGCTTTCTTCCAAAGCTCAGAAGATGCCAGACGCCGCATGTCAGCTCTAGTCAAGTACATATCGCGATAAGTAAGTTCAACATGCGAAGCTGCATGTAGTTGTTCATTAGCCTGTGGGAATGAACCGTCAGCCATTGGGCTCTTCCATTGATAATACAGAAGTCACCAATAGACGGAATGGGTCATGAACCGAAGCATGAAGTGTATTGAAGCAACACGTCGATCATGCACATAGGATCAACAGCATAGCAAGTGGCAAAGTCTTCTTGCAAGGCAGTCGCGCCCCACGTACGAATTCCAAATCGAAAGCAGTTCTCGTGTCCACAGCCGAAGTGTCACCACGTAACATCGGAAAAGCCCGTTTCGATGCATCGTTGTTTACATCGAAAGACTGGCAAAGATGACATTTTGAAATCTGGGTGTAACAAGGAATAGACTTACCACAGCCACCAGCACATTCATGCGATTTTTCAAGCCATACAATCGAGCCACTGCAGCAGAGACAGATATCTACAAGCATATCAGTACCATGATCTGTAGCTGAGCTGAGGTGATTAGACTACCTGGAGTGAAGGGTGTTTTGTCAATACATCCGAATCCAGCTCCTCCAGGACAAAGACCAAATGTTTACGAGCTCCATCGACTTGGCTGACCTCTTGTAGACCTGAGAGTTGCACAGTATCAGGTAGCGGCTCATTGCTGGCTTGGTCGCTAGAGTGAGCAGATTTGGGTGGGTCATCAGTGGATTGAAAGTCGTGTACAGCAACGCCTGCTGCTACACGTACTACCTTCAGTAATGTGCCTTGCTGGACGGCCTGGCCTTGGACTGCCAGCAATGCCTTGTTGAATATTACAGGTCGTTTTGAAAACGAGTCATCATGCACCCAGAGTGTACAAACGCGCTCCGGTGGCAGTGCTTGTTCATCGCTCATGATTTTGGTACATCACGGCATCTGCCAGGCTATGATCTGGGATGAACGTGCCAAAGAGGGAATGGGTAACCAGGCGAGACACTTGCACGAGCTGATACTAGTGCCACTTGGTGGCGTAAGTGTAACAGCGCCTTACCCCTTTCACCCTAAAGTAAGAGCCATATCACACAATACCACAGCCTCAAAATGCTTCTACGGCTTTGACTGCTTGAAAGTATTATGTCAGGTAATGGATTATGTGCTCATATTTTCGCCACCATTAACACATGGAGTGGTCGGAGTAAATATCTGCCGGGCTTTCGTCTGGGGCAAGGTATTACATCTGTTTTGGGGCGGATGCAGTCAACAATCATGCAGGCTAGCCATTTGTCTTTCGTTCTTGGCTACACTGGTTGCCATCACATCCCTTGCACCAGCCTGGATCTGGTGGCGGACAAGCGTGCCTTGTTTCTTGCGATGCTTCACGATGAACGGGCGTTGTCGCCAAGAGAAATGACGGCGGTTCGTGGGTTCATGCCAAGCAGCATAGCCTCAATCTGCAAAATGCATTGAAGGCAGTACACAATTACATCGTTTGCCTTGGTTTCCTCTTGGTCTTGACGCTTAACTCACTCAAGCACATCCAAGACGATTTCACCCTCGTTCCTCCTTAAAAGTCGCCACTACCGAAGGAAGACGAAATCAAAACGCAGCAACAACGCCCCTGCACAGCCCTGCGCTAAGCGCGTGCAACAACGCCTCCAATCTCCTACTTAGTCCAGTTGCTACAAGCCAAGAATCAAACGAACCTGCAGCTACCATCGAGTTATCTTACACATACAGTCTCCATACTTAGTCCACCTACCGCACGTCCGCGTCTTCATCGCGACGCGCTCCCCTTTGTGACAAAACGTCAGAAACAACACAGTCCACACAGAGAGGCAACCAATCCTCAATCACGTCAATGAACAGAGTCAAGTCAGAGGCCCGCAAGACGGCATGGAAGCCAGGCGATGGCAACTTCAATCCTTGGGCAAAATGGGGAGGTCAAAGACCATCGCGATCAGATCCTGAGAAGGCCGACTATGCAGCAGCACCACCAAAGCAGACATCAGAAGCCGAAGGTATAGCCGCGTTGGGCGCGCCGCCAAACGTCCATGCGCATGGCGGCATTGGACACCACAGTGCAGAGAAAGAAACACACCCTGATGGTATCGTGCCTGTGAGAACTCCAGAAGATCAGTCGCCGACATCAAGGACAATGGTGAACGGCTTCGATGAGAACAGCGACAACAGCAGAGCGAGCACACTCCCAGCTCAAAGAGCAAGTTCTACAGCATCAGCCCCTACAAAGAGACGAAGAGGCAAGTTTGTCCAGTTCCTGAAGCACAAGAAGGACGACGATGCCGAAGAAGAGCAGCCAGTTGAGAGAACAACCTCAAGGAAGTCTCAGTTCAAGCAGAAGTACACTGTCTGGGGTCAAATGCGTGCGGCAGTCTTCGGTTCATGGATCAACATTCTACTGGTGTGTGTACCTGTCGGTATTGGACTTGGCAATGCTGGTTCTACGGCCAATGGCGTTCCTAAGGTCAATGGCGTTATCACCTTCGTCATCAACTTCCTCGCCATCATTCCTCTCGCAGGTATTCTCAGTTATTCGACAGAAGAGATTTCTCTCAGAGTAGGAGAGACGCTTGGTGGTCTCCTTAACGCGTCCTTTGGTAATGCTGTCGAGCTAATTGTCAGTATCATTGCGCTCACCAAGAACGAAATCATCATTGTCAAGACTTCACTTATCGGCAGTATGCTCTCCAACCTTCTCCTCGTCCTTGGCATGTGTTTCTTCTTTGGTGGACTACGACGCGAACAGCAATACTTCAATGTCACCGTCGCACAAACCGCTTCCAGTCTGCTCGCTCTAGCTGTTGGCAGTCTCGTCATTCCAACAATCTTTGTCAGCTGGGGTAATGCCGGGACACCAGAGCTACGTGAATCAAAGATCCCTGCTCTCTCAAGAGGTGTCGCTATCTGTCTACTATTCGTCTACGCATGCTACTTGTACTTCCAGCTCAAGACTCATGCTTCCATGTTCAGCGAGCCTAGCCAGAAAGTGCCTGTACGAAAGTCCAGCAAGATTGAGCCTGGTGCTGTCCACAGAGGCATCGCCGCCATGGGTGCTGGAACTGGTGCACAAGCTGCTGGCGGGTTGTTTGTTAACAAAGAGAACGGGTTGTTTGATCCTAGAGCTAACCAGGAGAAGAAAGATGAGGATGATGACGTCGAGGTAGCACAACTGTCTTGGATCGGTGCTATCGTCACGCTCTGTATCTCTACAGCCTTTGTTGGTGTATGTGCTGAGTACATGGTGGATGGTATCAGCGCCGTTACCAAGAGTGGAAATGTTTCGCCTGAATTCATTGGTCTAATTCTCATTCCTATCGTCGGTAATGCTGCGGAGCACGCCACTGCTGTTACTGTTGCTATCAAGGATAAGATGGACCTCGCTATTGGTGTAGCAGTCGGTTCAAGTCTGCAGATTGCTTTGTTCGTTCTGCAGCTCATGGTCATTATCGGCTGGATCATGGGTAGAGAGGGTATGACTCTGGAATTCGATGGGTAAGTCCTTTAAATTGCATCTTTGATTGCTACGACATGACTAATGCGTCTGCAGCTTCCTCATTGGTATACTCTTCGTCGCCATCATTCTCGTCAACTACCTCATCCAAGATGGGCGTTCGCATTGGCTCGAGGGCATCCTTCTCATGGTCACCTACATCATCATCGCTGTTGCTGCTTGGTTCTATCCTCAGAGCCCAGATGTCATTGGTTAATCGATGTCTCACACATCTTCTTCATCACGCCTCTTCTTCAACCTTTAGTGCCAGGCCGATGCTGTCGGCTTGCACATCAACGTCCCTGTCGGTAACTGATATTTGGGATGGCGCCTCCATCACGATGAATCTTTCGATTCTCTTCTGCTTTACGAGCTTGGGGCTCAGCTGCTTTCTAATAAATGATGGCCTAAAAGTATCTTTTACAAGCAATGACTTTCACGATTTCCAGTCTAGGGTTGTGTCATTAGTGTGGATATGGCACGGATTGGAGTGGATGAACTGGAAAGTTACCACTGGAGTTCTGAACGAGCGCCAAGTCCTTTAGGTTTGAAGGCATGACCATGTATGCCTGGGACTTGGAAAACTTAGGCCTGTACATATGGAATAGTTCTGTAATCAGCACGTTCTGCTCCCCATTTGCCTGATAAAATTTGCTAGTGTTTGTCGATCGATACCCTCCTGTGATACACGTTCTTGCCACCTCGCCAGACGCCACATCTGTCATCGCATGAGTTTGCGAGGAACCTGGCATAATTCATCGAATATATTCGTCTGGCAATTGACCGTGAA
>Ga0160427_10002325_pt1 | contig 11486 bp, 10 predicted proteins | sample SolpanmetagenomL_FD_108194 | JGI IMG/M metagenome (GOLD analysis project Ga0160427, IMG submission 108194) | Solar panel surface microbial communities from Lawrence Berkeley National Laboratory, California, USA - L | ecosystem: Engineered > Built environment > Solar panel > Unclassified ...
AGCTATACAACAAGTTCTACTGCTATGGTAGCTCTGCATGGCGCCTCTCAACTGGTAGCTCATTAATGTGTGGTTTCATTGGTGCATACATCTCCGCTCTATGAGTTGCGCTTGGCATTTCTGCCATTGTAGGTGCTGGCATTTCTGCCATCGCAGTGGTTGGAGGATCGTAATGTTGCTGGGGTGGAGGTGGTAATGTTGGCACCTCCTCAGTACCGCTACTATAAGGGCTCCAAGATGCTGATTTATCGTGGGTTCGTTTACGTCTGAGGAAAAACCAGAGTAAACCACCAATGATGGCGAGACCAACAATGCCACCTACAACACCACCTGCGATGGCGCCCGTGTGGGATGTGGATTTAGATGATGTGTTGGATGAAGTTGTAGAATTACCCCCCGAAGTTGAGCTGGACCGGGTAGACTTTTTCCATATTGCTTCAAGTCTTGGATCTGTCCAGCCAGCTTCAGGATCTTTCGCTGTAGCACCGCCATTAGAGCTGTGATACAATTAGCAGATTTCAAACATAACGATCACTTGTCACTCACGTTCCACCCACTAACGCGACCAGATCTTTATTAATTTCAAAAGATGTGACACTAGAATTGTAATGATTTGTCCACTCATGCGCTGTCAAATCAAACACTTGAAAGAATATCTCCTTCTGGCACGCAGTTTCACCACTGGCAATGTTGTTTTCATTGATTGTTTGCATCCAGCCTCCGCTCACAAGCATCTGATTGTGCGCTACCACATCACAACCCATCTCGAAACGACTAATGTTGAGGGTGCCTAGGGAAATAGTGGACCAATGAAATAGTGGTAGGCTGAGAACATGCACAGTCTGGTAATGAAATTCGGCATTATAACCACCATAGATGTAGATGAAGTGACTCGAGTTGTCCGGCGCACTGACACTGACTGAACAAAATTGAACACGATCATCAACACCATTGGTAACTGCGGTTGGTGCTTTCTGGTGAAACCAAGTCTGACTATCGATATCAAAAACAGCAATGTCGCTCATATCGTTATATGTGCTTTCAACTGTTGGCCACCAAGTGAAGACGTCGGTAGCAGCAACAGAAATACCACCAAACGCAATCAAAACACCTTTTTCGCCGATACTCTCAATATATGTTAATGAACCACCTGTATTGGTCCCAACTCCAGCAACCGATGTAAGATTATTAGTGGTCAATGTTTCGGAGGTAGCATCGTTGAGGTTGACAGCAAGTATTCCAGGTTGCATATATGCTGCGTAAGGTGACGGTGGTGGTAAGCTAGGGTCGTTACGAAAATCACGAAATCCTCCTAAGTAGTAACCTGTTCCTTTATTGTCTTGAGCCCAAGTTCCGCATGCTCTCGGCGGGAGTACAACGTTGTCCGTAGCAGTTATCGTCTTGTTGCTAAATTTTCCGGACGATACATCAAAGTCGTAGAACTGAGGTAAACCCACATCTTGACTTGACTCTTGTGGTCTCTCGCCGCCAAAGACTATGATATTATTTGTCCCGTTTGTCCATAGAGTACTAGAACACACTGATCGTGGTGGATAATCGCCATTAACAGTAATGTTGGATATTAGATTGGGCCCCGATTCAGCTTTCCAACTATTAGAGAGATCTAGCTGGTATGTTGAGTATGCTTGTTGAATTATATTAGCAACTTGTCGTAGGTCTAATAAAGAATGAACTTACATGGCGATGATACATAAGTAGAGTAGTCGCCAGCGAACCCATATTGCAAGTCACCATTATTCATAATGTAGGTGTTCCCAATCACCTTGGCTAAATAACCGTTAGAAAAGATTGCTTCAACTCCAAAAGGTTGGCTCATACTTGAGTGCCATACTAGTGTACAAAAATTGGGATCGATTGAGCTAAGGAAGGTTTGTGTCGTTGCCCTTGTGTCCACAGATTGTCTGTTATGTGGTGTAGCTCCATATGTTCGCCCAAGCATCCCCAATAACAAAAGTGACCACATTCTCTGCTCTATCGCTTCCGACGAGTGTTTGAATATCGTATCGATCCGACAAAGTCCAAGTGGAGTATCGGGATGTCGAAGATGATTTTATCGTAAAAGGTTGATGTTCCCAGTTGATAGAACTCACACAAACAACCAATCCCCAGGTGTAAAATTAAGGAGTAGGACGAGGGTAGATCAATTCAGCAGAAGGCGTCCAGAAAATGATTAGTGAATGACATTTGATGGGTTGATAATCGAGTGTGTTGAAGCAGAAATGGGAATTTTTCTAGATTTCATCTGCGCTTCACCTGCAGCCAAATCTGTGCATGCATGACATTATGCGCCTGCAGTCCAGGTGCAGTGGCAACCATCATTGGTTAATAAAAAATAGTGGATTAAAAACCAAGCATTTAATGCTTTACCTGTGATGTTGATGAGCACGAATGTATGCATCGTGAAACATTCACTAAGGAGTGTGATCAGACCGCTTCTTTTGAAATCGTTGTGCGCTCCACTTCATAACAGGATTTGGTGGATGAGCCAGTCCCAATGCGCATCGGCTGTGTGATGATCACCAACTTTAATCCATCGTTTATGGGAAGCCCGTACGAAAGATGAGTAACTCCGAAATCAGATGCCGGCATACAAGGAATTAACCCTGAGCTCTAAAGTTTTCGAGATCTGGGAATCTCGAAAGGAAAAACGCATCTTGTTACGTAGCCCAGCAAAGAATATCGAATGTCATTGTCGATGTATTGAGGCCATATAGGCTAGTACAGACAACCCAACAAGGTTTTGTCCGTATTGCAATATATAGCTTTGGAATTTAAACCGATAGTGTAGGCGGATTGGTGTCTTCACAAGGTATTTACGACTAAATGGTCCCGCAAAGTTACTATTGCAGGCGGGATCTCCCAAGACTGTATATTTGATTATTCCTGATGAAAAATCCCGGTCAATGAATTGGAGAAGATGTTTGCCTCATACTGTTTTGTGTCACCGCGTCTGAGCCTCAGAGGATTTTCAGATCGCGAGGGTGTGGAGATACATTTTCGCTATCCACTTCAGGGCCAGAAGCTCAAGTTCCTCTCTGAAAACACCCAGCCATTTGTTGTTTTGAAAAAGCATATTGTTCCATCATTCCTACCATCATAAAGTTTCGTTTATGTGTTGCAGCATCCGTCCAAATATAGTGGATATTTTAATGACACAGCTATCGCCTTCGAAGTATCCGGCTGGTGTGCCTGACCAAATAATCCAACTTGCGACATTTTGATACCATAGACAAGTTGTCTTATCAGGCTCTTGATGGGGATCAATTTTTACTGAGAAATTTGTGTTTTATATGCCTGGGTCCCGCCCTAGAAGAAGATTGCCTAGGGTGGTATCATATGAGACATATGAGACGTGTTACTGTTTTTAACAGTGATCACAGTCAGAGGAGATGCATGCTGTGGTTGCAGAGGATTGAGAAGGTTTTCCGAGAATCAAGAGTGGTAGAAGATCCGGAAAATGTGATGTTTCTTTCCTTGCAGCCGAAGATCGGACCCTCGAACACTTTTCTGATTCGACTGCGGGTTTTTGTGCTCGACAATAACAACACCGCTACACTCTTTCACTTCTGACAGCATCTTCGATTAATCCTCATCGTTAACGGAGTCGTTCATCAGCCAATTGCATCTTCGTCTTCATATTTGAGATATTTGTCGCCAGATTCTGCTTAAAGGACATTCCTTCTTGTCTTTCTGTATCATAAAAATCAAAAGAATACTTCTTTTGTGCAACAACTTTAAGGAGGGTCGTCGAGAAACCCCACCTATTTCTTATCGATAAAAACTCTGTTACTTGTTCTGAAAACACACACGCAAAAAAGACAATTTTTATTACGTAAATCATGTCTTCCTCAATGTTCAACAGCGGTTTGGAGGAGGCAGAAGATGTTCGAGGTATGTCAGCATCTAAACAATTATGAGCACGATTAAAAGTATGGATAAGAGTGCTAACATGGTGACACAGTCGTTGGATACGATCCCCTCATTCCTCCACAACTGCTCCAACACGAAATTCCTGCTGTGAGAATTGATCTTTAAAAACAATAAATGGTTTTTGTAAACTAACCATTGGCAGACACCTGCTTCAAAACGAACCGTTATACAAGGTCGGAGAGACTCTATAGCTGTCATTACCGGTGCTACAGACAAAGTTCTTGTCATTGTCGGACCATGCTCTATTCATGACCCAGATGCTGCTCTCGAATATGCTGGCAGACTAAAAGAGCTATCGGCCAAACTATCGGACGACCTAGTCATCATCATGCGCGCGTACCTGGAGAAACCACGAACGACAGTTGGCTGGAAAGGGCTGATCAACGATCCGGATATCGACGAAACCTTCCAAATCAATAAGGGACTTAGAATATCCCGTAAATTGTTTGTAGATTTGACAGATTCAGGCATTCCAATTGCCAGCGAAATGTTGGACACCGTGTCCCCACAGTTCCTCGCTGATCTGTTGTCTCTTGGTGCGATTGGTGCGCGTACGACCGAATCACAACTTCATCGAGAACTATCATCTGGAGTCTCATTTCCCGTAGGATTCAAAAATGGTACTGATGGCTCGTTGTCAGTCGCCATCGACGCTATTGGTGCAGCATCACACCCTCATCACTTTATGGGTGTCACCAAACAAGGTCTAGCAGCAATCACACGCACAAGTGGCAATCCAGACTGCTTCGTTATCCTTCGTGGAGGTTCTAGCGGACCAAACTACAGCGCTAAATATGTTGCAGAAACCCGTGCTGCTCTTAAGAAAAACGGACAGAAGGAGGTTATGATGATTGACTGTTCACATGGTAACTCACTTAAGAATTACAAGAATCAACGACCAGTGCTTGAAGATATTTCCGACCAGATCCGTGGTGGCGAAGATTCAATCATTGGCGTCATGATCGAAAGTCACCTCAATGAGGGAGCACAAAAAGTACCACCAGAGGGACCAAAGGGATTGAAGAGAGGCGTCAGTATCACGGATTCATGTGTCAACTGGGATGAGACTATTGTCATGTTGGAGAATCTTGCTGGAGCAGTAAGACAGAGAAGAGAGAAGAAAGCCAAGTCATCTAATGGCTCAGGTGGCATCATCAATGGTATTAAAGAAGCTGCTGACAGCATCACTATTGCATGAAATTTTAAGACATGATATCATCTGTCGAGTGCTACCATCATCATGCTCAACCACCTCCACATGCATGCATTCCAGACATCTCTTGACGTGTCATCTTCCCTATTATTCAGTCCATTTCGAGCGAAGACGCTGGAGTCGAGTCTGGGATTGTGCAAGCGGAATGGTCGAGTTCATTGGAAACAAAAATCTCATTTATTATATGTATGTGGACAAGTTTGATTTGGCAGTTTTTCCTTCAGAAAAACTAAAAGTTGTACCTGTTATTATATTTCAGGTGTCCATCTTCAATTTGTCTGTTATGTGCGGCTCAAAAGTTCATAAAGTCCCGTCTTATATTGTATAGTGTATTAATATAATTGCATGATTACCATCATTCAAACACAAACTCGAAGACGTATCATGACGTAATAGTTGCATACAAGTATTTCACAGAACCCAGAATGGCCGACCGGCTAAGTAGGATTAGAAACTACTAAGAAATGGTGACACGCTTTTGCACCAAGAGCATGCTGTGCGAACATCATGTGCTTAAGTACTCTGGTAGTCATCACACAAAATTCAGATATGGATATAGAAAGTCAAGCAGATTTATCAGAACGAGAAGGCAATGGGTCTCAAAAAGACAAAGAAACGGGGGTTTAAATTATGTTCATTCTTGAACCACAAAAAGCAACTGATCAATCCAATGGGTTGCAAAGCAGCAACACTGGCGATTGAGACCAGATTCTCACACAATAGCATTCTCAGTCTCTCCAGGAGAGAGTTTATTCCGCATTAAAAATACGCAGACAGCAACAAATCAATCAATTATACACCCAGTCTGGGAGCTCGAGACAATACTTCTACAACTTTGACCAGCAACGAAGTGATATCAATCTATCACTTACTGCCATTCTTTTCCCAACAGTTGTTGAACGTGACCATGGTTGCTCTGAGACTCGATTATCTCAAGGATATATCTGCATTAACCACTTCGCGTAACAAACGTGTTTCGTAGCATTGTGAAATCAAAAGCTCTGTTGTTAATTCTAGAGCGAATGGGTATTGTGCTCAATTGTTCGCTGGATATGTGTCCATCGGTATTCAGAATTAACTTCTCCTCCTCTTCGGAAGGAGAAAAGGCTTCTTGAGTTGATGTAGTACTCGAGAAGTCAGTGAAAGACTGATCAATAGTCGATCCAATGTCTTCAGGTACGCTTTGCGTCCGCCGTGGCATAGGAATCGTGTCTCTCTCATTATTCCCAAGACTTAGAGCCAGCTCAAGATATTTGTGAAGGGGCAACGATAATAAGTAAGTATTCTTTTGTAATCGATGTGATTTTGACATCATCTCGCGACCCAGAGAGACTTGTGAAGGATATATACTTCTCGGTGGGGCTGTGTGTCTGCTGTATAACGGTGGTCTTGGTGTTGATTGACCCGAGTTACAAGAATCCACATCTCCATCTCGATCTAGGTCATCGTTTCTCTTGTCTACTCCAGTCTGACTATGAGTAAGATAAGCCCGGCTTAAGCTTACTTTTTCTACCTTTCCATCGAACTTGATCATTAAACTTGTCGTGTCAACCTGCTTGTCATCAAATACAGGTACAGTTGATCCCCTTGAGCCGTCGAGTTGATCGATATCCTTTGTTTGCCCTTCTTCTAGAGCTGAATTGTAATGTTTACTCTGACTTGGAGTGTCTTCCTTTGCTCTGTGTGGATTAAGCAAGGAGAACGGAGCAGTTGCAAACATAGGCAGTGGATGCTGACTATAGTGTTCTGAAACTCCTGTTTTGGCATCAAGGAGCGACGAACTAGTGATGAGCAAAGAACTTCTGTTCTTCCAAAGACTTTCATGTGTAGCGTTTCTTATGGTCATAACGTTTTCGCTTCCACTGGTAGTTCTTCTCGAGCTGGACCTCCTCGTACCAACTGGTGAGTTGTCCGAAAGTGATCGTGCTAGGGAGATTCGTTTTGCTTGATTCAATGTTTGTGGCTCGGCTGGTGGCGTAGTATACTTGTCACTGCCATCATCTATATTTTGATCCACACTTGCGGTTGTACTATCACCAAAGATTCTGTCGGGTGTGGGTGGTAGTGGAAGCAACGAAGATGAGACAGAATATGTTGGACTGGTCATGCTTTTGAACGAAACACTTTTGGAAGCAGAAACTCCTTTATCGTCGGCCACACGCTCCTCGGGAATTGAGAACGTTGCATCAAGCCGTCCATTTGGTTCTGAGGGTTTTCGGAGGGTGATCTTGGAAGGGGTTGGAGGTAGGCCCTGTATAGTAGGGCTGATCACAGGTCTCGCTGGTATAGGCATAGGGTAAGGTGTATCACGTCGAGTCTTCACATCCTTAAGCTTCTTCTCCTTCTTTGGTCTCGAGATGACAGAACTTGTAACTGCCTTTGACTTGCCCCAAATCTGATTCACAAAATCTCTCAATTTTTTGGAAGTGGAGTTGTCTGATTGAGACTTGAGGCCTGTTCACCACTATTAGTCTAAGGGAGAAAGAAACGCCTGCGAGGAGTAGAAGAACACACGTTTACCAGTGTATGCTCCACTCATTCTCTGTTGCGATGAGCTAGTCACAATCTCATCCGACTCTGCTTCGGCCATAGCGCTCTGAGAATTTCGTGCTTCAGGCACATCATCACATTTATACTGGCGGCGAATATATTGTTCCCTCTCTTTCCAATCTCGAAACTCTCGGTTATCTTCGACTAATCTTTTTTTCTGGTTCTTCTTGTGTCGGAATGAATCGCCATCCTCAGAGCTTGGGTTTGATGTTGTCATATCATCACTGTGCGGGGGCTTTAGATGGCGTGCTTGCCCTTGGCTACTCTCATTCATCGGATGAGCTGGAGACGGTGATCTGAGGAGACTCAAAGTGTCTTTGAAACTTTGCATTCTGCTTGTGGACGTCTTCGCTGAGTTTAAACCGTGGTCATTACCATTATTGGAGCTGCCTCCGAAGTCAGGTCCTGCTTCAGCCATCTCTACTTTCGAGATAGCACTCTAACGAAGGAGCCTACTAACGTCAAACAAGCGTCAGTAAGTTTGTAGCCGTCTTGTAGGATAGACTCCTGTGAGTTGCAGAGAATCTTATGAGTGACGGTGGGGTTGTTCGAATTATGTATGGCCTCTGCTCCTCTGCTTCATCTGTATTTACACTTCTCATCGAAATAAGCAACAACTGCTATGATGACATCTCGTAAGACATGTGCAGATGTGAGTTTTTGAGTACCAAGGAAGGCCCGGTGCAGACCGCGTTGCGCCGGGTATGTGCTGTCGACTTTAGAGATTTTTTAATTTACTATTTAGGTTCATGTTAGTAAATATTGATCCATTGCCCGTTGCTTGTGTGTCTGTTTGTTCGATTGTTTGATTCAATGTTTGACAATTTCCAAAAGTAGAGATCATGTTTGACAATCCGCCTGACTTGTGCACGTCCCTACAATTCTTTCTCATTCACAGCATCTCAAAGGCGACGCAGGGAGCGACTAGATTCATTCAAGCCGCATCGTCAGTCATGCGGCTCAATCAACATATCCTCATGGATGGTGAAAGGTCCACACTTTCCATGGTTGGCAGTTATTCCAGTTGTAATTCCCAAATCCAATCACTTGTGGCTGCCTGACTCATGTCCATTCCGATCACATGGACATGAGGCAAAGCTTGGCTCTCAATCAGCCCTGTAGGTACCTCCGAGTACCTCTACGAAGCCTTCAGTAATATTACGGTATCCAGGTAGTTGTATCTCAATTAATGTCTATTGGTTTCTTCTTATTTTTAGACTTATAAATGAGGTTTGTATCACAGCTTGCATTTCTCGACTCAGCTAGGGTGTTTAGACAAATACCTGTTGATACTGATAGCCAATCAATCCCTTCCTATCAATCTGATTTTTTTTTTTTGAATATGCTAAAATAGAATCTCCTGCGATACATCGCCGACCTATAATCAAGCATTTGTCTATAGATTGAGAGATTCTGGGTCGCATCAACTTTAGACAGCGATAAGATGTAGCTAAAATGTATCAACTTTTTCACAAACATTCATATGAAACTTGTACTAGCTTCAACTATGCCTCTGGATCTATACCTGACTTCTGCGCTTGTTCCATTTTCTCTAATGTCTTCTTACGGGTTTGCTCGATCCAAGCATCATATGTACCTTCTTCTATTTTTGACTTGACCACCCCCTTCAACATCTCATATATGAAACCCACAAAATTGTGTCGTCGTAAGTCGTTCTCTGTTGTCCAGTTCTTTCGCTTCTCATTCTCAGAAGCAAGCTCCTCGCTATCCCCAATCTCTTGCGCACGGATTCGCAAATCTCGAACCATAGCTAGGACATTGAAGCGAATTTCGTGAGCCGGATATCTCTCGATCCGCCGTTGCAAAACAGGTATTATCTTGTCACAAAATTCATCTGACGAACAAGGGCCATGTGATATAGGTGCAGGTTGAAGGCCATCCAGCTCATATAGCACACCATTAATTGGTGAGAAGGCGATGAAGTGGTAGAGATCATCATCCTCGGTGGCCTTACGAGTTTGTTCGTCGACAAACGGGCTTGACCGTGAAAATGAATTATGGACATCGCGAATCAAGTCTATGTATCAATAGTTGGTCAAAGTATTTTCCAAAGTAAAGCTCAATAAATGCATCTTGGCTGTTTTGCTGCAAACGACACAGGTTTGGGGCAGATGTGGAAGTCACTTTTGTACTTCTATGTACCAAGGAAAAGGATGAATAATCACCAACCAGAATTTGATAAAGCTTCTCCACGCAACTAAAATGACCAGATAACCCAATCAGCCAAGCACCAATTGAATTAGGCAACCAACTTACATCAGATGGAAATCCCTCCGTAAACTCCTTGAAATCCCGCAGTTCTGAGCCAACATCCAATTCACTTTTGTTTAGCAACACGGATAGTATAGCCTGGGTTGCACAGGCATTTTGTATTGTCTGATTTGCGAAGAACATATTTGACATAGCATTGTAATCATGTTCGCCATCGATCGTTTCTTCCGCTTTGTTCTGTCCAACAGGGTATTTAAATAGAAATATCACTCCATATAACGGTCTGTAACACGTGTCAGAGATCAGCCAGGATTTTTGTACCACTACGTGATGACCAGTTGTTCCATATAATGATCTTATATAGGAAAATATTGCAAAGTGGCATGAATGTGATGTCGTACGATATTTGACGCAGGAAATCTGCATCTAAAGCTAGCATTTCTTCGAACTGAACATTTTTGACACCCAAATTCTCGACCAAGTAAGTAAAAACACCCTAGGAAAAGCAATTAAAACAAAGTCAGCCTTAGTTGTGCATCGCTGATGTAGATTTGCGGTTCTGAATAGCGGCAGAGTTCAGGAAATCGCAAAGATACGTGTGTAATTATCAATACTGTTCACGAATCTCACGTTACAAGAGCAGTAAGGTTCAAAACCGCAAGCTGCCAGAAAATGCAATTCTTCAAATCATGCTCAAACATACCGCATCTGATTCAATCGTGTGCCAACCACCTTCGGCCATGTTTGATTGTCGATGTAATACTGGACAAGCTATATCCTGGATGGAAAGTTGGCTGAATCTGTTCCTGGCAGAAATCTGTTTTCAAGCTTTTTACTATCCTATCCTTTTTATTTTTTTGAATCCAGTAGTAGCGAGCTGTAGAACTTGGGTATACGTTGATTTATGATTCGATATTACGTGATCCTTGCTGTCTGAGGCTGAGAGCTGGACGATACTGTTACCCAAAGATTGGATTTAGAAACAGATCCTATTGGCCACTCGTCAAGTTTTGCCCTTTCTAATTCGATTCCCACGCTCTTTCTGCCTTGTTTGTACTCAAGGGGCGGCGATAAAGATCTTCACGAGGAATCTTTAAACGGTGATCTGTGCGTTCTGCTGTGAGGTTGACTGGTTTGTGTCGATGTAAAGCCTTTGTGTGCTGCAGCGTTAGCGAGTGTGGCCGAAGGAGTGAAGAGACGTAACTCAAATACTTACACAAGAAAAGATGTGTGAAAGATTGGCCGACGGACGAACTACACAAGTTATGTAGACAACCTACTTTTTGAATTTGATTCTTCAGAATAAAACTGTTGACGGACGGGCCGTCTGTACATCATAATCCATGACGCGATCCTTGACGTCTCAGTAATCTTTGTGTATAGAGGCGTCGCAATGCTTTCATGGCTTGTGTCAAACCGGTCAGGGCAATGCCGCTAGGCTTCGCCGCATTTTAAAGATGCAGATCAGTGCGGTACACCCACGGAAATCAACACTTGGCGCATTCATGATTGGGATTGTAAACCTGCTGAGCCAGGCAGG
>Ga0160427_10002327_pt1 | contig 11478 bp, 10 predicted proteins | sample SolpanmetagenomL_FD_108194 | JGI IMG/M metagenome (GOLD analysis project Ga0160427, IMG submission 108194) | Solar panel surface microbial communities from Lawrence Berkeley National Laboratory, California, USA - L | ecosystem: Engineered > Built environment > Solar panel > Unclassified ...
TCGGCGTTCCTCGAAGGTTCATGGCGGTGCCGTGTTCTAGGGCCCTGCCTGGATAAGGTTCAATCGGAGGGTACCTTAAGGAGTGTGCCGGGGTTGACATGCGGCAGGCGGGCATTGCAGCCGTGAGCCGCGAGAGCAGACCGATCCACGTGGTCAGGCATCGGGACAGGCTTAGTCGCGTCGACCACAGGCGAAAGGGGGGCAGCTCCGGAGCTACCCGTCGTGGTGATGCCTCATCACGGTCGGTTGCGCGGCATTCGAACGTGGCGCGGTGCGTCCACCATTCCCTTCGACGTTACCCTTTGCCGACTGGAGGCGGATCGGACATCGATCCGGGTGTCGCGACCCCTCTCACGTCCGGTGCGCAGAAGGCATTCCGAAGGCCACGTCGGCGCTCCTGAAGGCGCTCGACCGTCGCACGGACATCGGCTTGTTGCCAGGACGGGTGGCTCGACCTCGCGCTTGCCGGTGGTGACGGGCGTGCCGGCCCGGATGCGGTGTTCGTCCATCGTCCTTGCACGGCGGGACCTCATCCTCCCGCCTTGCGGAGAACGACGGCCGGACGAGGGGCGGGCCCGCCGAACGCTGTTCCCCAAGGCGAAGGGCCAGGACGATCCAGCCCGACCGGCCGCGGATGCGGAGGCCCTCGCGGCACTTGCACAACCCAGTCCTAGCCGGTCCTGCGCACGGCGGACGAACCTGACCGGAAACTCACCGTTTGGCCGTCCTGTTTGCGTCGGCGCAAAGATCGGTCTGCGCATCCGGCTAGGATGCCCCAAGACGCCTTGGAGCAGGCCGACGGGGAGATGAGATGCCGGGAAAGCGCGACGGCCGGTCACTCGCTTACGGAACCATCCCGCCGTGCTGCATCGGCAAGGTCCCCCTCCCGCTCCCGGACTTGGCTTCGAAGGCCTCCGCAAGGCGTCCGCGAGCGTTTGCGACAATGGGTATGGGCCACATCGCGCCAGCCAGCCTTCCCTGCACGCTCCGCCGCCACGGTCCGGCGGGGCGCGCCACCGTTTCCATGTCGTCCGCCGGGCGATCCGTCTCCGCCGGCTCGGACCTGCCGGTACGAAGCCCCGTGTCGGCTGTCTGAGAGGCTGCGCATGCAAGACCTACGCACGCGCGCGGACCTGCCGACGTCCGGCCGCGCGAAGGGCCAAGCCCGGTGGCGGGAGTTGCTGGCCTTCCTGGTCCTGGCCGTCCTCATCTGGCCGTTCATCGCCGTCGGGGTGGTCGCCGGCTGGGGCTTCCTTGTCTGGATGTACTACGCGTTCACCGGTCCCCCGGGGCCCGTCTAGGAGGGTTCGATGGTTCGCGAACAGGTTGCCTTGTCCCGGCGGGACCTGCTGTCCGGCCGCGCCGGGCCCGGCCAAGACGAGGGCGAGCATCACGTCACCGGGCTCGTCGTCCACGCACGCCCGGAGCGCCTCGGGGACGTCCTCGGGGTGCTGAGGGCCATGCCGGGGCTCGACGTGCATGGGGAGAGCCCCACGGGGAAGATCGTCGTGACGCTGGAGACCCCGAGCGAGCACGACGTCGTGCAACGCCTCGGCGAGATCGGGGAACTCCCCGGGGTCCTCTCGACCGCCCTCGTCTATCATTGCTTCGAGTAGGTCCCGGCCCGGCGACGCCGCCGCCGCTTTGAAGGAGACGACCATGGACCTGTCCCGCAGAACCCTGCTGAAGGCGCAGGCCGCCGCCGCGGCCGCCGCTGTCGCCGGCGTCGACCTGCCGGCCAAGGCGCAGAACCTGGCCGCCGGCGAGGACGTCGCCTTGAAGTGGTCCAAGGCGCCGTGCCGGTTCTGCGGCACCGGCTGCGGCGTGATGGTCGGCGTGAAGGACGGCCGCGTGGTCGCGACCCACGGCGACATGCAGGCGGAGGTCAACCGCGGCCTGAACTGCGTGAAGGGCTACTTCCTCTCGAAGATCATGTACGGGGCGGACCGGCTCACCAGCCCCTTGATGCGCGTCCGGGACGGCAAGTTCGACAAGTCCGCGGAGCTTCAGCCCGTCACCTGGGACCAGGCCTTCGACGAGATGGCGCGGCAGTGGAAGCGCGTCCTGCGCGAGAAGGGGCCGAAGGCGGTCGGCATGTTCGGCTCCGGGCAGTGGACCATCTTCGAGGGCTACGCGGCCACGAAGCTGATGCGGGCCGGATTCCGGTCCAACAACCTCGATCCGAACGCGCGCCACTGCATGGCCTCGGCCGCGGTCGGGTTCATCCGCACCTTCGGCATGGACGAGCCGATGGGGTGCTACGACGACTTCGAGCATGCCGACGCCTTCGTGCTTTGGGGCTCGAACATGGCGGAGATGCACCCCATCCTGTGGACGCGGATCATCGACCGGCGGCTGAGCGCGCCGCACGTGCGCATCGCGACGCTGTCGACCTACGAGCACCGTACGACCGACCTCTCCGACCAGTCCCTGATCTTCAAGCCGGGCACGGACCTCGCCGTCCTCAATTTCGTGGCGAATTACATCATCCAGAACGGCGCCGTGAACCGGGACTTCGTCGAGCGTCACGTGAACTTCCGGATGGCCAACACGGACATCGGCTACGGCCTGAGGCCCGAGCACGTGCTGGAGCAGCGCGCGGCCCATGCCAACGAGGCCGCGGTCTCGCAGCAGTCGGACTTCGACGCCTATTCCAGGATGGTGAGCGACTACACGCTGGAAAAGACGGCCGATCTCACCGGCGTCTCGAAGGAGCGCCTGCTGACGCTCGCCAGGATGTACGCCGATCCCAAGACCAAGGTGATGTCGCTCTGGACGATGGGCTTCAACCAGCACGTACGCGGCGTCTGGGCCAATCACCTCGTCTACAACATCCACCTGCTGACCGGTAAGATCGCGGAGCCCGGCAACAGCCCGTTCTCGCTGACGGGCCAGCCTTCGGCATGCGGCACCGCCCGTGAGGTCGGCACCTTCTCGCATCGGCTGCCCGCCGACATGCAGGTCAACAATCCGGAGCATCGCAGGCACGCCGAGGAGATCTGGAGGTTGCCGCCCGGCTTGCTGAACGGCGAGATCGGCTACCACGCCGTGCAGCAGGACCGCATGCTCAAGGACGGCAAGCTCAATGCCTACTGGATCATGTGCAACAACAACCTGCAGACCGCGCCGAACACCAACAACGAGACCTATCCGGGCTACCGGAACCCCGAGAACTTCGTCGTCTGCTCGGATCCATACCCGACGGTGACGGCCATGGCGGCCGACGTCGTCCTGCCAACGGCCATGTGGGTCGAGAAGGAGGGCGCATACGGAAACGCCGAGCGCCGCACCCACATGTGGCACCAGCTCGTCGATGCGCCGGGCGAGGCCCGCTCGGACCTCTGGCAGCTGATGGAGTTCTCCAAGCGGTTCACGACCGACGACGCGTGGGCGCCGGAAACGCTGGCGGCCCACCCCGAGTACAAGGGAAAGTCCCTGTTCGACGTCCTCTGGCGCAACGGCAACGTCGACCGCTTCGGCCTCGGCGAGGCGGCGACGGACTACGGCAACTTCGAATCGAGGCAGTTCGGCTTCTACGTCCAGAAGGGCCTGTTCGAGGAATACGCCGCGTTCGGACGCGGCCACGGGCATGACCTGGCGCCGTTCGAGCGGTACCACGAGGTCCGGGGCCTGCGCTGGCCCGTCGTCGAGGGCAAGGAGACGCGCTGGCGCTATCGCGAAGGGCACGACCCTTACGTCGAGAAGGGAAGCGGCTGGCAGTTCTACGGAAACCCGGACAAGAGGGCCATCGTCATGGCCGCGCCCTACGAGCCTCCTGCCGAATCCCCGGACGAGGAATACGACCTCTGGCTGGTCACCGGCCGGGTCCTCGAACACTGGCACTCGGGTTCCATGACCATGCGGGTTCCCGAACTCTACCGGGCGTTCACCGGGGCGGTTCTGTTCATGCACCCCGACGACGCGCAGAAGCGCGGCCTGCGCCGTGGGCAGGAGGTGCGCATCGTCTCGCGCCGGGGCGAGATCCGGTCCCGGGTCGAGACGCGCGGACGCAACAAGATGCCCGTCGGGCGCGTCTTCGTGCCCTTCTTCGACGCCAGCCAGTTGATCAACAAGGCCACCCTGGACGCGACGGACCCGATCTCGAAGCAGACCGACTTCAAGAAGTGCGCCGTCAAGGTCGTCGGCGTCGCCACCGCCGACCGGGGTGCGGAATGATGCGCCCTCTCGCGCTTTCGGCCCTCGCGGGCCTCGCCTGCCTCGTCACGGGTGCGCTGCTCGCCCAGGAGGCTCCGCGGCTCACCGGTCCCGACCCCTTCACGAAGGAGGCGCCAGCCCCGCCCATGCAGCGTCAGGTCACCGACGACGTGCGCCGCAAGCGGAACTACCCGGACCAGCCTCCGCTGATCCCGCACGCCATCGAGGGGTACGCGCTCGACCTCAACGCGAACAAGTGCCTGTCCTGCCACGCGAGGAAGTTCACCGAGCAATCGCAGGCGCCGATGATCAGCGTCACCCACTACCAGGACCGCGAGGGCAACACGCTGGGCGGGGTCTCGCCGCGACGCTACTCCTGCCTGTCCTGCCACGTGCCGCAGACCGGGGCCCGGCCGCTCGTGCCCAACACCTTCGTCGACATGGACGCGCTCGTCGAGCGCGAGCCGCGGGGGCGCTGAGATGGCGGCGATCGCACGGGCGTGGTCCTGGTTCTGGCTGAACCCTTGGGTGCGCACTGCCACGCGCCCACCCGTAACCCTACCGCTCGCCTTCCTGACGCTCGGCGGCTTCGTCGCCGGCGTGCTCTTCTGGGGAGGCTTCAACACGGCCCTGGAGACCACCAACACGGAGAAGTTCTGCGTCTCCTGCCACGAGATGCAGGCGAACGTCTTCGAGGAGCTCAAGGGCACGGTGCACTACGCCAACAGGTCGGGCGTACGCGCCACCTGCCCGGACTGCCACGTGCCCCATCGATGGACCGACAAGATCGCCCGCAAGATGCAGGCCTCCAAGGAGGTGTGGGGCCACCTCTTCGGTTCCATCGACACCCGGGACAAGTTCCTGGACCTGCGCCGCCACTTGGCGGAGCACGAATGGGGACGCATGAAGGCGAACGACTCGCTGGAATGCCGCAACTGCCACAGCGCGCAATCGATGGACGTGGCCAAGCAGAACCCCCGGGCGGCGACCGCCCACGAGACGTTCCTCTTCACGGGCGAGAAGACCTGCATCGATTGCCACAAGGGCATCGCCCACAAGCTACCCAACATGCAGGGAGTGCCGGGATGGCAATGATCGGGCGTCGTGCGGTCCTCGCGGTTCTGTTCCTTTGCGCGGGCGCACCCGCACGGGCCGAGACGCAGGACGCCGCGCAGCGGTTCGTCGAGGCGGCCTACGCCTCGGCCGTGTTCCAGGCGCGCATCTCCGCCATCGCGGCCGGCAAGGACACCCGGCCCGAGATCAAGGCCCTGGCCGGACGCGTACGCGATTATCGCGCGGCGCAATTGCCGGGGCTCGCCCGCCTTGCCCAGGCATCCGGGATCGAGGTGCGTGACACGCTCGACCTTGAGATGCGGAGCATCGTCGAGAACATGGAGCCGTTGGATTACCTAGCGCTGTCCCGACGCTACGCCGAGACCGAGACGCAGGCCCTCGACAGGGAGATCCCGGCCTACGAGGAAGCCGTCCGTTCCGGCCCTCCGTCAATCCGCGACTATGCCGCGAAGGTGTTGGGGGACCTGCGCGACCTCGGTGAAAGCGCTCGGGAGGCACGCGGCACCGTCGGTCCCTAGGTCAGGCGAAGCGCTCGCTGCCAGGACATTCCCTGCGCGAGGGGCAAGCACGTCGAAGGCAGACGTCGCTCGCATGCCAGGGCTGCGGTCCCGCCCTCCGCGAAGGCGTCCCTCCCGTCCGCGTACCTCCCCGGAGACCTTGCGGGACGTAACCCAGATCCCGGAAGCCCAGGCCGCTGAAATTCACCGGATCACCGACCGCTTTTCCGGCAGGGATCTGGCTCCGCCGGTGAATGCGGCCTTGCCTTCGATCCAGTGTAAAGCCGTCGACATGTCTGATGCCGCAGCTATCAAGTGCGCGCGTCAGCCCTCCCGCGCTTGTGCCAAGCACCCGCGCGGGAGAGGCGTGGCGGCCTGTCATCGCACCAAGTCGGTCGCCGTCGCCAACTCACCGGCTCATGCTCTCGGATCAAGGCCGGACGCTGTTGCGCCCCATCGGAGACGCCGCTGCGCCCGCGTGGCCGGACCTGTCCAATCCGCTGGCCCCAGAGGCCGAATTGCTGAGGTACGGACCGTACAAATTTCAGATGAATAGGCCGAGAGGATAGCCGACCTTCGAGGAGCCGGTGGACGTGTCGCCACGTCCCTTATCTCCGGAGTTCGTGCGTCGAGCAGATGGCCGGCGTGAGGGACCTGCGAGGCACGGGGATTGCGTCATCCCGAGCATAACCTGGTAGGTGACCATGCGAGAGTCCACCAATCCTTTTTGGCGAGGCTTGTACGACTTCAATGAAGGGGCAAGCGCGGAGGATTGTCCGTATCCTCACGGTTCGATTGAAGCCCGCTTCTGGTACGAGGGATACGCCCTTGCCCACGCTCTCGTGAACGGCAGGGGCGCGATGACAAGCGGGTGACCGATGGCGTGACCGGACGAGCCATCCCTGTGCCGCCGCATCGACACTCGCTCTTGGAGGACGAAGAGGAATGCCTTCGGGTCTGAACTCGCCCGGCATGACCGTTAGACGCGCCGCTTGGGATGCACTTTGCATGAAGGCGTAGGCGCGCTTCGAAATTGTAGATGTAGAACATTCTCTAAGCGGCTCGCATGCCCGCTTGCCGGAATGCCATTCTGCTGCTGTCACAAGCCTCATTTTCGATGCTGCCCAAGTGGCTTGCGAGAAGGCCCTCCCGTGCCGCTGCGTTTCCACGAGACCTCGGTGGAAATCCGTTGTGACTCTGGGCGCGTGAAACGGGCCTTTCAGATCCGCGCAAGGACCTCCTTCGCCTCGGCTGGGAGCCGCTGATCGGTCCGCATCGACGCCTCCGCCTCGCCGCAACCAGGGAAGGAGGAGGCCCATGGACGGACGCGGCCTCTGGTCGACCGAGTGAGCTCGATTACCTTGCCGCTCAAGATGGGACCGGAGTGGGAGCATAGGGCGGTGTCCGCCTCCAATGTTGCAGGGCTACGTCTTTTCCACATCGTGCCAGTCCGCCGGCATGTTGCTCCGTGATGCGGAAAAATGTCGTGCCGCGCTTTATGCCTTCCTCAAAAAAGACCTCCCTGTCCTTCCTAAAAAAGACCTGATTAGGATCGTACTCTGGATTTCGACAATACATGAGGATCATACGATGAATACGACCGCTTCCGTGCCGGAACACCATGTCAGGCAGCGCGCCTTCGAGCTTTGGGAGCAGCGCGGCAATCCCGAGGGCTACGAGGCTGAATTTTGGCTGCAAGCAGAGCGTGAACTGAAGGGTGACGAGAAGAACAGCGTTGACAGCGCGAACGCTCCTGCTGCGAGGAGCGGAAGTGGATCGGACGGCCCGGTCTAGGTCGCGAGCCGGCCCGGACCTGAAGTCGCCTCGCGCCACCATTGGGCTCTACAATGCCACGATGAGTTCCTTTATGCGGTGGGCAAGCGCGTCCATCGCGAACGGCTTGGTCATGACCTGCGTTCCGGGATCGAGATAACCGTTGCCGAGCACCGCATTCTCGGCATAGCCGGTGATGAACAGGACCTTCAGGGTAGGCCGCGCGCTCCGGCCTGCCTCCGCGACCTGGCGGCCGTTCATGCCTCCGGGAAGCCCAACGTCGGTGACGAGCAGGTCGAGACGCACATCCGACTGCAGCACCCTTACGGCGGAAGGGCCATCCGCTGCCTCAATGGCCAGGTAGCCGAGGTCCTCCAGCACTTCCGTCACCAACATGCGCACGCTGGGCTCATCGTCCACCACGAGGACCGTCTGCCCCTGCTCGGCACGGGGCGCCTTGCTCAAGTCGGCGAGGATATCGGCCTCCTCTGCCTCGCCATAGTGGCGCGGCAGGTACAGGCACAGCGTCGTGCCTTGACCGATCTCGGAGTAGATCCGGACCTGCCCTGCCGACTGCCGGACAAAGCCGTAGATCATCGACAGGCCGAGCCCCGTACCTTCGCCAACGGGCTTCGTCGTGAAGAACGGGTCGAAGGCCCGCGCGACCACCTCGGGCGACATGCCGCTGCCCGTGTCGGTGACGCTGAGGGAGATGTACTGTCCGGGCGTCGTGTCGCGCTCGCGCGCGATGCGCTCATCCAACCATCGGTTGCCGGTCTCGATGGTGATGCGCCCGCCGCCCGGCATCGCGTCGCGAGCGTTGATGCACAGGTTCAGAAGCGCGTTCTCCAACTGGTGCGGGTCGACGAGGACTGCCCACAATCCCGCAGCACCCACGACTTCAACCGTGATCTCGGGGCCCACCGTGCGCCGGATCAGCTCTTCCATACCGCTAATGAGGCCGTTCACGTTTGTGGGCTTGGGATCGAGCGTCTGACGACGTGAGAAGGCCAGCAGGCGATGCGTCAGGGCCGCGGCGCGCCTTGAGCAACCCTGGGCCGTGTTGATGTAACGGTCGAGATCCGTCAGGCGGCCCTGGGCCATTCGGGTCTGCAGCAGCTCCAGGCTGCCGGAGATGCCGGCGAGAAGGTTATTGAAGTCGTGCGCGATGCCCCCCGTCAGCTGCCCGACCGCCTCCATCTTCTGGGACTGCCGCAGTGTCTCTTCCGAGACCCGCAGTTCGGCCGTGCGCTCCTCAACACGACGCTCAAGGCCGTCCTCCGCCTGCTGCCGTTCGAGGATGTAGCTTCGCACCTGGTACTGCCGTCGGCGAGCCCGCAGGGCCGAGCGTACCGCGCTCACCAGGGTCAGGGGCTGCACGGGCCGCTCGATGAGGGCCACGTTGCGCAATTGGCCGATTAGATGCTCCCGCTGCCTGACGATCGAGGGAGCCTCGCGGTCGCTTGTCAGCATCAGGAAAGGCAGATCGGACCAGGGCGGCTGATGCTCGACCCAGGCCACCAGCCCCCCGACGTCCTGCCTGAGCAAGCCTTCCTCGGCGACGAGCACGGTTCCTGTGTCTTCGTCGAGGGCGGAGGTAAGGGCGTTCACGTCGGCACAGGTGAGCGCTCCGTACCCAGCCCGACGAAGTAGCTCGACGGTGGCCGTACCATCGCGACCCGTTGGTGCAAGAACGAGGACCCGTTCCTCCGTCCGATCAGCCTCAGTCATGGCTGGGTTTCGGCATCAACGGCTTCTGGGTGCCCGTGTAGGTGGGCGACCCCGTGAAGATGCCGCTGAAATCGGTGAGTGGCGGACCGAGCCTGATGCCGCCCGAGGTCAGCTGGTACTCGCGGATGGTGTCCTCGTGCGCGCCGCTGCGCTTCTTGAGCACGGACAAGGCGCGCCGCACCCGGCCCTCGGCCTCGAAGTAGCGCAGCATCAAGACTGCATCGCTGAGATAGCTGATGTCGACCGGCGTCTCCATCGGACCCACCAGGCCGTGCTGAGCCAGGAGCAGGATCGCAACCACGCCCATCTGGCTCAGGTAGCTCAGGAGCTCGTGCATCTGCAGGATGAGGAAGCGCTCGTCCGGCATGGCGTTGAGGTAGCCGTTGAGGCTGTCGATCACGACGATGCAGGCCTGATCGCGCTCGACACTGGAGCGCACCAGATGGGCGAACTCGCCGGGCGCCATCTCGGCTGGGTCGATCTGCTCGATGCGCAGCGTCCCGGCTGCCACGAGGGGCTCGATATCCAGGCCGATGGCTTTGGCCCGAGCATCAATGGTGCCCCGCCCCTCATCGAAGGCGAAGATGACGGCGTGGTCGCCGCGGTTCGCCGCCGCTACCGCGAAGGTCAGGGCAAGCGTCGACTTACCAACGCCGGCAGGTCCGATGAACAGTGCATTCGTGCCGCGCTCCAGCCCACCGCCAAGCAGCGCATCCATCTCGCCGTTGCCGCTCTGCGTGAACTCGCCGAGGAAGCGCTTGTGATGCTCGGCCGCGATCAGGCGTGGGTAGATCTCAAGCCCGCCCCGCCGGATGGTGAAGTCGTGGTAGCCGCCCTTGAACTGGATGCCGCGCATCTTGATCACCCGTAGGCGGCGGCGTTCGGCACCGAAGTCGACCGGGTTCTGCTCCAGCAGCACGACCCCGTGTGCGAGGCTGTGCAGGGGAACGTCTCCGCCCTGCGAGGAGAGATCGTCCAGGAGCAGCACGGTGCAGCGCTGGGTGGTGAAGAAGTGCTTGAGCGCCATGATCTGACGGCGGTAGCGCAAGGGGCTCTGCGCGAAGATCCGCATCTCGGACAGGCTGTCGAAGACGACACGTGTCGGTTTGATCGCCTTGATCCGCTCGATGATCCCCGTCGTGGTTTCACTCAGTTCGACCGCTGAGGGCTGGAACACCGTCAGCTCGTCGTCCGGGTCGAGGCTGGCTTCCGAGGAGGACAGGTCGAACAACTCGATGCCACTTAGCGACCATCCGTGCCGTTCGGCGATCAACTGCAGTTCCGGACCGCTTTCCGACAGGCAGATATGCAGCGTCCTCTCGCCCTGGCGCGCTCCCTCAAGGAGGAACTGCAGGGCCAGGGTGGTCTTGCCACTGCCCGGCTGCCCTTCGACGAGGTAGACGCGATCGGCGTCGAGCCCCCCGTCCAGGATCTCGTCGAGTCCCTCGATGCCGGAAGACATCCGAGCCTGTGCCGCGGTGTTTGGGGCTGGTGAGCTCATGTGTGATGTCTCGGTGCGCGATGAGTTGTCTCCGGCTCGCAAGCCGGGCGGCTTAGGCGGCTTCGAGGGGAATGTCCAAGGTGCAAACCACCCCCGCGCGCTCGTAGAGGACCTGCACTTCGCCGCCGAGTTCGTTGGCCAGTCCGCGCTCGATCATCCGGCTGCCGAACCCGCGACGGATTGGCAGCATCACGGGAGGGCCGTCCCGTTCCTGCCAGCGCGTGGTGAAACGCGGCCGATCCCCGTCGGATACCCTTGCCGTGTCGACCATGGCCCAGGACACCGTCACGGCGCCCGTCTCGTTCGACAAGGCTCCGTACTTAGTCGCGTTCGTTGCAAGCTCGTGCAGCATCATCGACAGGGCAAGCGCAGTGCGAGGCACCACCCGCACGGCATCCCCCTGCCAGCGACAACGTTGTCGGTCAGCGTTGTGGAGGCAGAGGGCATCGTCCACGATCCGGCGGAGGTCCGCACTTGCCCACTTCTCGGCCGTGAGCACGTCATGTGCCTTGGCCAGGGCGATGAGGCGTGCCGTGATGGCTTCCCGAGCCTCGTGCAAGGACGTGGCCGTCCGCAACGATTGCGTGGCGAACGCCTGGACGGTGGCCAGGGTGTTCTTCACCCGATGGTTGAGCTCATGGACGAGGAGCTGCTGATGCTCGCTGGCGAGCTGAGCCTCGGTGAGATCCCTGAGGATCTTGAGGAAGCCCGTCAGCCCCCCCGCGTCGTCACGCATCGGCAACATCA
>Ga0160427_10002329_pt1 | contig 11472 bp, 11 predicted proteins | sample SolpanmetagenomL_FD_108194 | JGI IMG/M metagenome (GOLD analysis project Ga0160427, IMG submission 108194) | Solar panel surface microbial communities from Lawrence Berkeley National Laboratory, California, USA - L | ecosystem: Engineered > Built environment > Solar panel > Unclassified ...
CACCGTCTGGTGCGGATCAGCCCGTTCGACGCCGCCGCCCGGCGGCAGACCAGCTTTGCCAGCGTCTGGGTCTATCCGGTGGTGGACGACACCATCGAGATCGAGGTGAATGAGAGCGACCTTCGCATCGACACGTTCCGCGCCAGCGGCGCTGGCGGCCAGCACGTCAACAAGACCGAAAGCGCGATCCGCATCACCCACATCCCGACCGGCATCGTGGTGGCCTGCCAGACCGATCGCAGCCAGCACCGCAACCGCGCCACGGCGATGACCATGCTGAAGGCGCGCATGTATGAGCAGGAACTGCAACGGCGCGAGGCGGCCTCGGCAGCCGAGGAGAGTGCCAAGACGGATATCGGCTGGGGCCATCAGATCCGCAGCTACGTGCTGGCCCCGTATCAGATGGTCAAGGACCTGCGCACCGGTGTCGAGAAGGGCAATCCGGACGCCGTGCTGGATGGCGACCTCGACGAGTTCATGGCGGCGGCCCTGGCGGCCCGCGTGGGCGCGACCCGAAGCGAGGCGAGCGCCAACGCCCAGTAAGCCTGGAAAGCGTGCCCAGATGCTTCCGACCGGGTGGAGCAATGCCGCGACGTCGGGCTACACCGGCACCGGCTATAACTTCCTGATCCAGCCCGGCACCGCCGACACGACGGGCTTCACCGGCAATGGCGGAAACCTGGACCGGCTCTGGGGTCCGGGGAACGGAGTCGGTTCGGCCAACTGCAGCGCCAACGGCATGACCGCCACCAGCCCGGTGGGCGGCAACTACATCCTGGCCGATGGCGACGCCAACTTCCGTGGCGCCATCTCGCAGACCGTGAACAACCTGACGGTCGGGTCGACCTACCTGCTCAGCTTCTACTGGGCCGCGGCGCAGTTCGCCCCCTACACCGGCGCAACGACCGAATCCCGGCAGGGCACGTTCGGCAGCAACACGCAGAGCACGCCGGTGGTGGCGCTGGCCTCGCACGGCTTCACTCCCTGGACGCAGCAGACCTTCGCTTTCACCGCCACGGCGGCCAGCCAGGTGCTGAGCTTCCTCGCGGTCGGCACGCCGAATGGCACGCCTCCCTCCTCGTTGCTCGATGGCGTTTCGCTGGTGGCCGCGCCGGAACCGGCTTCGGCGGCGCTGATCCTGGTGGGCCTGCTCGGCTTCGCTGCCGCGACCTGGCATCGTGGCCGGCGTTCCGTGGTCTGACGCCCGCGCCTGAGCGAACCGGCCGGCCTTCAGGACGCCAGCCGGTCCGTGGTCTCTAGCCCGGCTGGTCCGGGTCCGCGTTCGCGTTCGGTTTGGCGGCCTGCTCGTCCTGCCAGGCCCGCAGCTTCAGCATCGAGATCAGCAGCACCCCGCCCGCGGGCGAGGTCAGCGGCAACGCCTCATACCCGGCGGCACCCTCCGGTCCCGGCAGGACCAGGATGTTGGCCGGCGCGTTCCAGCTGGCGATCGGCACGGCGGCGCCGGTCACCGGGCACAGCAGGCCCTCCTCGCCGGCCCTGTCGTTCAGGAACAGGTTGAGCGCCTCGAGCTGGTCCTGGGTCAAGACGCCGGGTTCATCTGCCATGCACGCTCCGTGGCACGTGGGTGCCGTTCACCGCGAAGTGCCATCCACCGGGAAGTCTGCCCGCCGCCGGACTCGAACCGGCAAATCTTCACGGACGTCGGATTTTAAGATGACCGCATGTCAGAAATAGTCAAGTCTTTTGAGTTGATTGCTAGTTCCAGTATGGAAATGTGATTTGGACCGTGATATCGGGCAGTGAATTTCGTAATTTGGCGGTCGACATGCCCCGTCTTCCTCGTGTCCACAATCCCTCTATCGTCATCGTCCATCCGCTTCCTCGCTACCGTGATCGAATCCGGTTGCATCGCTATCGGCGAGGGCCAACTTATGCGACTTGGGAAGCGAGCTTCAAGGTCGGCGGGGTGTGGTCGACACCTGCCTCGCTGAAGACCGCAGATGACGTTGAAGCACATTTTGTCAGCGTCGAGGAACTCAATCGCCGAGAAGCTGGCGTCATTCCTCTGAGCAGAAAGTCGTTCGTCAAAACGTTTGGTGCTGCTGCCGATCTTGCGACCGAACGTCTTCAAGTCGAACGAGAGGCGGCCAAGAAGGCCGGCCAGAAAACGATTGCTCATGGTTGTCGTCAACTGATCGATCGGATCGCAACCTTGCGGGCCCATTTCGGGCCGTTGACGATTGCCGATATCAAGAAGGCAGATGTCCGTAAATATCTTGACAACCTTATGGTCCAAGACCGCAGTGGCGGCGTAGGTGCAACGAAAAGGCCGGCTCAGTCAACAATTGGGAATCTAAATCATGCTTGGCTCCGGGTTTCGGAAGCTGCCATGCGCGAGGGGTGGATTGTTGAGGACGACAAGCTGACTTTGAGTCGCCGTGGCTTTGGTGGCGGCGACGCGAGGGTTTCAATCACTACCGATGATATGCTGACACTTGCTCGTTTCATGTCGGATGAGTGGGTTGAAACTGGACGGAATCGGATTGAACGTGAAACTCGGCGGCTTCTTCGTAGCTACGTGGCCATTGCAGCCACAACCGGCATTAGGCCGGGAAATGAGCTAGGTTCGGTTCGTGTGAGGCACGTCCAGTTCCAAGCCACCTACGTTCGCATCACTGTGCCAGCAAAGACAGCCAAAACTAAGTCTGGCCGTTCCGTGGCAGTCTTTGAGAACGATGCGTTTGACGTTCGTGCCATCCTCTCTGACATGACGATTGGTCGAATGAAAGATGACCTTCTGTTCTCTCGCGCAAACGGTTTAGTACCTGATTTCAGTCGGCGCGTTCGAGAACTGTTTGACGATGCGGGAGTGCGCGTGGATGGCGTTACGGGTCAGCAGCGGACGAGCTACAGCTTGCGACATTATTATGCGACCGAAAGCTTAATTCGCGGTACAGCAATCCGCTATCTCGCGGCTGAGATGGGGACAAGCGTGGCGATGATTGAGCGCCATTACGACGGAGTCGTCGCAGAAACTCGGCATGCTGCTTTGAGCGGCGCTCAGAACCAAATGGGAAGGTTGCGGGCTGCGTTGCGTCGGCAAGTTCCCGATGAACATGAAGAAGCTTACTCAGAAGAGGAAGAATACGCCGATGTCATCGCCCGTGGCGATGGCAGGAACGGTTGAAGCGCCTCGAGCCGTATACCAAGTAGGAATTTGAACCACATGACGACACGAATCACTCTTTCCACTCTCATCGCAGTTTTGACCATGTTTGGTAATGCATGTGCTGCTGAGTCCGGAGAAGAGGCTTGCCGGCAACGCATCTCATCAACCTACAGTCGGTCTGGTAGTTTTCCTGAAACTACCGTCTCGTTTCAAACCATGATGCGCCAGAACACTGGTGCGTTTCAGGGTAAAGATTACTTCCTCATGGTGTATGCCATCCGAACAGTCGATTCTTCGGGAAATCAAGTGAAAAACCCAATTCTACAAACCTCATATTGTGTCATCAACAGCAAGGACAGCGTTGTCAGCATCGAGAGTAGCCTGCGATATTAGATGAGTCTGTAAACAGGCACTCTGAGACACAAATATACGTAGGAGAATGATAGTTTATATTGGTCATCGTGATGTCTAGAGAATGCCGCAACCATTCGACAGGCCTGATCAGTGGAGTGATTTTTCACCTGCTGATCACTCGTCCGAAACGATCCTCCTTACGACTGAGGTGTTGGCGACTTAGATGGCAGTTTGATGATCTTGCTATCGTTGTCGTCGCGTTGTCCGGCGGCTACCGCTCCAAATCCACGCATTTCATCTACGACCAGATGCAAGCTGGCCTCAAGCTTTCTTCTCAGCTTGGGTCGAACCCTTACACTCATGCCATTATCATGGATCAAACGTGCAGCCACCTGCACCACTGCCGTGGTAAGTGAAGGACCTGATCCCCAATTGCGATATCCAGCGAGACGCGGCCGATCTGCTCTGCCAATCTGCTATATTCCGCAGGAGTGATGCCCACTGGGATGCTAATGAACTCTTCTGTAGTAAGATCGTCTGCCATTACATGCAAGCTCCCAAATTCAGTATGCCGTTTTGAGCCATCGAGACTAACTTTAGATTTGATGATCCGGGTTCGTCGTCTAACGCGTGATCGTAATCAGCCCGAATGTCTGCAAAGGGTCTTAGATCGTAGCGTGGTATTTTCCACAGTGATTGAACGTCGGACAATCCAAGCTTGTCGATGACCCTTGGGCGTCATCCCAGTAACCTGATGTTTAAATGTTACAGACGCTTCAAGTCGTTTAGGCACAATCCAAGTTTTGTCGCGGCGGGGCTGCCGCGCCATCAATAAAGAACTGGTCGCGCAGGTGACCACCGGCACGTATACATAAGATCACGATGTCATCACCCCGAGGCAAAGGCCGATGACATGCAGGCACTTAGATATGAATCAGTGGCGATGTCGACAGGGAACCGCCACTAATTTTTGACAGATGTCAAACCATTTTTTATGGAAAATGTGGTCAACCACATTTAAACTTCGTTTTGGTTCTACCTCCTGCAGTGGCCCTACCTCGACTGAGGTTCAAAGTTGAATTCTTCGAAACAGAAAGCGCATTAAAAGACGAACATCGTGATAGCGCTGAGATGTACCGCGCCAATAAATACAACCTAAAGTTGATTTATATTGCAATCGATCGAGATATAGGCGCTGCAAGCAGCAGCAAGCTAAATAGTCCTATTATTATTTAGAGTGATACTAGATGGACTATATAACTCGACCAGAACTTGCAGCGATGCTGCGAGTTGCCATTGCGACACTGGCTTCACCATCGTTTCGTCGAAATGGCCCGTCGTACTTCCGGGTTGGCAGGCTAGTTCGTTACAAGCGGACTGATGTTGTGAGATGGCTTGCCGCCCGGAAGACAACATGAGAGCCAATGAAATATTTGGCGAACACTGGCAGCAAATCGATGAGGTTAAGCCGACAGGCAGTGAAAAACCTCTGACACCGACACAGGCGAGGGCGCGATCGAAGAAGAAAGAAGCTGCGAACGCCAAAGTAAAAGATACAAGATATGCAGCAATGACGAAGATAAATACTGCAGTTCGTGCAGCAAACAACATATAATATTGAAATTATGAACGCATGATCGTTCTCCAATAAACGATCATTTATAGAAAGTCCATGAAGAATGATTTGTATCAAAGCGGTCAATAAAGAGCCATTTGATCTTACGTGTTTCCGTAGCAAGGTTGCGGTCGAACTTCCAAGCATCAAGTATGGATGGCCATCCACTAAGTGTCGAGCATGCCTTCCGTTCGTCGTAACAATGCCCGGACTATGCGATAGGCGCAGCGATTTCCGACAAGCCTTTATTCGTTTGCGAACGAAGCTTGAAGAGCTTTCTAATGGAAATTACATCCTCGAGCCGATGCGTCAGGTGAGATCATCAGGCGAAATTATCGGTTACACGGTGTTTGTTGGTTCTGAGTCAATCCGATCTGCATTACTCGAATGGATTTATTCGCTGTGAGGGCTGTAGATCGCGAACGTAAGATTACTCGCCTTATAGCCTCTCTTTACGAATATGGTGATGTGGTGCTGGCCAAAAAGTTGCAGCGGTGCCAACGGAATCGATTGGAGCACCGCAGGGCAGTGCAGGAAGGCATGGTGGCCAATTGGCCCGCTCGATGCCGCTCGCCAGCGTGTGCGTCTTGTAGGAACAGTTTGGAGACACGGTGGCAGGAGCAGGCAAGGCGAAGGTTCAAGGCGCTTGACGTCGTCCCATCAACATCCAGTATGATCACGATCCTGCTTTCGGTAAATGGCTCGCTCGACCACGTTGCTGACGAGATCACGCGCACACGCCAGCGATTTGCTAACAAGCGGCGGCACGGTGTGTGGTCGAACTGGACTCTCGATGCTGCAGTTGAAGTGGACGGCATGCATGCTCACGACTGGAGTTCATTGCTTCCGGGTCGGAAAGAGACGCTGGACACACTGCCCAAAGTTGGCAGGCAGTCTGGATGGCTGTGGATCGGATCAATCCACGGCTTCCTGTGTCACCGTGGGTTTAGCCGCTACGAGGTAAGCGCAATCCTAAGTGAGATGTGGCCCGGTGTCCGGCGTGTGAATGTCGATCCCGTATGGTCTGCGGATTTAAACGCGGGCTCCGACGACGTCTGGATTGATGCTGCCAGTATCGTCAGTTATGGGCTTAAGCACTCGGAGACAACGCAGTTATCTCATCAGAAGGTCGATTGGCCAGTTGAGATGCAAGCGGTGTGGTGGTCGTTTTTGTGTGCTGAGCGACGTGGGGTCGAGCCACTTCGCATAAGATTCAAGGCCAAAAAGCAGATTTCATCGGCGAGCAAATAAGAATAGGTGTATAGACTTCTTTGTAGAAATCTATTGGTACTACAATTCATCGAGTCCATATACTACTGAATCAAACATAGGATAACATCAGAGCTAAAGAAGATCATCATCGTCGTGGCCGATCTACTTCGCTCCAGTTGGCGTCTTATCGGCCAAGCCGGCTAGCCGTTGAACCGTCCAGCCGATATAGGGTGGTTCGCCCGTTCGCGTCTTGCTCAACATAGCCAAGGGTTCTGCCATCGCGGTCCATCAACATGAGACGCTTTCCGCGCTGATTGGCGGTGCCAATGATGTGCCCGTCCTGACGAATTGGCCCAGAAGTACCACCGGAAGTGGCGTAAAGCTGGAAGAGGTTCGGAACGTTGCTCACAATGTGTCGCCATCCTTTTTCATAGCGGCCGCAATTCGAGCGACCGTGCTTCGTGAACAACCCGCTGTTGAGATAACCTCATTCCAAGACGCACCGGATTGGAGCAATTTGGTGATGGCGGCATGTTTCCGGATATCAGGCTTTCGGCCCAGATACTTGTCGCCAGCCGCCTTTGCGCGCTCGATGCCTTGCGCCGTGCGTCGCCGCCGGTCTTCCCAGTCCTTTCTGGCATTGGCCGCAAGTATTTCGATCATCAGGTTGGACAAAGCCGACGAGAGGCGGCGCGTGAACTCGTCTTGCGCCATGGCAAGGTATGATGTGGGCAGGTCTAACGAGACAACTCGAATGCCGTGTTCGTCGATGGCTCTACGCAGGCGTCCCCAATCTGCTTCACCCAGCCGTGAGAGGCGATCAACGCCCTCGATCAGCATGAGATCGCCCGGAGTGCTGTCCGCAAGAAGTCGAAGCAGTTCCGGTCGGTCAGCTTGCGTGCCACTGGCATTCTCGGTGTAACTCGCTGCCACATGCAGCTTGTTCTCGGCCGCAAACTGGCGAAGCGATGCCAGAGCCCGGGTCGCATCCTGCTCAACCGTTGAAGCCCGTGTGTAAATACGCGCCAGCATATGCGACCCCGGTCTGTTTTGACCAGTCTGTTATACATCGGTCTGCTTTGGATGTCAGTTTCTTTTTCTGAGACCAGACGTTGGACTGGTATTCTTAGGGCATACCCCCATGGAACTCGATTTTGCTTTGAAGCGTCGAAACTCAGGCAAGCCGATGTAGGTGATAAGCCTTGATCTCATCAGCCGTAATGGTGGCCTTTGCCAATCCATCAGGCAAAGCATGAAGAGCAGGAACGGAGGCCCAGAGCGATGGATAGAAGTTCGAGAAAATAAAAGCTACAAAGCTTCTGGGACTCATGCTCGATTTCACAGCAATTCTACAGCAAGATTCATTCAGCGTCATGTGTGAAGCCGGGTGATTTGGCTTGGCCTCGGAAGGATCGTAATCAAATCGAATGGCAGAACGATTTCGTAGTCGAGACCTCAGGCTGGTAGCTGTAAGATTTTCAATGTAATCGACCAGCGGTATTCCTTCTAATTCCTTGAAGGTAAAAGCTAGTGGGCACGGATGGTAGGATAACCGATGCCAGACTACATGCTTGTGCTTCATCTTGTATGACATCTGCAAAATCGCGCCATCGTTAAGAACTGCGGAGAATTGCCTGTTCTGCAAGAAGTAGAAGTATTCTTCCAAAGTTCCGAACTGATCGTAAGGAAATTCGCTCTCCTTCGGTTCGGCGTCCCATGAGATAAGAGCAGAGCCGCCTGACGAGCGAGTCAAGTGTCCGCACACATCCATGGCGACTTCCGTTTTCAGCAACGAGAAAACGAAGTCCGTGATGGAGTGAGAAAGGGATGCTGGTGTCATGTGTTCAGGAATACGAGCTTCGAAGCATGCTCTGGATGCTCTCCGGAAGCGTGTCCGGAGACAGGTCGCCATCCTCGATCATCTTCAATAATCTTTGGGCTCCTTCGATATCTTTCGATATGGAAGCTTTCTCGTCGGCTGATCGGTCGCGGTGAATGCGAGTGAGTTTCTTGATCTCAGGTTCGGTCGGATAGCGAAAGTTGAGGTAGAAGTTGCTACTCTCGACCGCATCGATCTCTTTGCTGAGTAGCTCCATCGATTTGCCGATTCCACTGATCCGAACCCAAGCACGTGACCTCGTGATCGCGGTGAACAGAATATTTCTCTTGCGACTTAGGTCGTAGCCTTTGAAGCAGCTTTCTGCGCCAAGCACATAGACCATCGGAGCTTCGTTGCCCTTCGCACGGTGGATGCTGGTTAGAGCGATGGAGTTGTCTGTGAAGAGGAAGTCGCGACTGGCTGTCACCCCAGCTAGATGGGACTCCAGACCTACCTTCTGGAGCGCGCGCATCACCACGGCGGCTGAACTTCTTGCAGTGAGCGGATCAGCTATAACAATCAGAATGTCATCGTGTTCTAACTCATCCCTTACCAAGTTCTTCTTGACTTCTTTGGCAATCCAATCAGCTTCTTCCTCCCGTGTCGAAAACTGCTTGGTCTTAACAGCATCCTTCGAGGTCATCAGTTCAACGAAATAAGACGGAGAGCAGTCTGGGCTTCTGGTTAGAGACGCCGGCTTGCCCAAAGTTAAAGTTCCGGACTTCGAGCTATATCCGATCTCATTCCATAGCTCGACCTCGTCGAACATCTGCACCAATCCATCAGACCGATAAATACCAAAGCCAAGTGCATGTGCAGTGGCCAGCGCCCATGGTGTATTTCGGTAGCAGACACGTAGTATGATGTCCTGCTGTGGCTGGTCCTGACGATTTTCCAGCCTCACATTCGGTTGGCCTTGAGCGTTATTTCCGAATAGGACTTCAGCAGGAGGCATAGTGTAGTCACCAAGGTTTTGTAGTTCATCGTAAGCCCAAACAATTCTCTTGGGACTTCTTGTTGCCTTGTACACGATATCAAAAAACTCGATCGGGAGGTCCTGAGCTTCGTCGATTAGCACAACGTCGTATAGCCCTTTCGCGGAAAGCCCTTTAAGTTCCGCACTGAGTTCTTTACATACGCCGGAGAACGACTGGCCCATTCCATACTTGCTTTTTGCATAAGAGAAGTCTCGTGGGACAGTCCCGTTGCTCTTTGCAATGTCTGAGTAGACGCCCGGAGACGACAAGCTTCCCCACGCGTGCACGACCTTCAGCTTATCCCAGTCAGGCTCTTCTCCGTTGATCTCAAAAGTAAATCGGCGAATCAACGCTTGAAACTGCTGGTAGAGCGAACGAGTATTGAACGTGACGCAGATGTCCCAATCGGGGTTTCCGACATGAAGGAGCGCTGCCTTCTGCGCTAAGACTATGGTTTTGCCAGACCCAGCAAGTCCTCTGATTCGTTGCGGTCCTTCTGGGAACTCGATTGCCGCCCTTTTCTGCCATCGATCTAGATTGGCGATTTTGGCCTCAATGTCCTTAAGGATGCCGCCTCTCGAATTCGATTTCGTCACGGACACACGTCTTTTTTTGGGACGGAGTGTCGTGGTCGTCTGAAATGATGCGTTCACATACTCTAGAAGATTCCGAGGAATCGGTCCAAATCTTTTGAGCGTGTCAAGAAGCTCTGGTCCCGAGAGCACCATTAGCGCCGGGTTGCTCAGGCCATGAACTGGTGCCGGTACGAGGTTCACAACATGAACTTCGAACGCAAGATTGCGACCCTGCCTAAGCTCACGATGCTGCTTAAGCCGATTTTCAATTCCTACGGCGATGTCTGTCTGAAGCTCCTCAATAACGTCTTCTTTGGCTGCGTCCATCGTGCCGATGTCGGTGGTGAGATCGAACGCGATGACACCATGTTCTTCACACGTGAGGAGCGCATCAAGCTTGACCATCCCTTCGACTGACTTCAGCAGGGGGTAGCCCAAATATAACGTGCCAGTGAGTTCGAGGGGTCGCAGGCAGTCCAGAAGTGTGTTGACGGCAGCAGATCGGCTTACCTCTCCGAAGGCGATATCCAACATGTGCGACCGTCCAATTTCAAACGATGTGGCAAACGCCATCTCCTTTACCCGGTCGGCCTCAGGTGCTCAATCAGCCGCCGCTCGCACGTCGGAGTCCAAGCTCCCCAAGCACTCTGAAATGAGCACTCATCTCAGCCTTTGTAGGTATCATCACCTTCGCCCAAGGAACTTCAGAACTCTTGCATCCAGTGGTTTGGTGGTGCTCGTCGGGAAGAAACCGGCTTCGGCCTACTGGTTCTGTCGACGTCGACCGACGTTCGATGGTCGCTGATGACAGAATATTCTAGCGTTTAGGGTCCAAATCCGGTGGACGTTCGGCAAGCGTTGGCCGATCCCATGCCAGTCCGGCTGAGGGGCGGGCTGAGGGCCGCCTTGTGCTTTCGTGTGATTTAGATTTTGGTGAGGACACTTTGCTCGGGTGCCCCCTTGAGGTTAAGAATTTGGTAACAAGTTCAGCCTGTTATGATGCTGCCCGCCGCCGGACTCGAACCGGCAAATCCTCACGGACGTCGGATTTTAAGTCCGCCGCGTCTACCAATTCCGCCAGGCGGGCACCGGCTCACATCGAGGCTTTAGCAAGATCGGCGGCAATGTCCAACGCCTTGCGGATCAGCGACTGCGCCGCCTCCGGGGTCCGGAACGCGCTGTGTGCGGACAGGGTCACGTTGTCCAGCGTGGTCAACACATGGTTCGGCGGCAACGGCTCCTGGTCGAACACGTCGAGCGCGGCGTGGGCCAGCCTGCCGACGCGCAGGGCTTCGACCATCGCCGCCTCATCCACCAGCGCGCCGCGTGCGGTGTTGACCAGGATGGCGCCGGGCCGCATGGCGGCGAACTGGCCGGGGCCGATCATGCCTCTTGTGGCGTCGGTGAGCAGCAGGTGCAGCGAGACGACGTGGCTTTCCGCCAGCACCTGCTCGAGCGGCGCGAACGTCACGCCCGGTGCGGTCGTCGGGGTGCGGTTCCAGGCCAGCACGCGCATGCCGCTGCCGCCGGCGATGCGCGCGACCTCGGCGCCGATGCCGCCATAGCCGACGAGGCCGATGGTCTTGCCGGTGAGCTGCATCCCCTCCGTCCGCAGCCAGTGGCCCTCCCGGATGCCGCGATCCATGCGGGCCAGGCGGCGGGAGGCGGCCCACATCAGCGCGACCGCGTGTTCGGCAACCGCGGTGTCGCCATAGCCGCGGATGGTGTGC
>Ga0160427_10002330_pt1 | contig 11470 bp, 11 predicted proteins | sample SolpanmetagenomL_FD_108194 | JGI IMG/M metagenome (GOLD analysis project Ga0160427, IMG submission 108194) | Solar panel surface microbial communities from Lawrence Berkeley National Laboratory, California, USA - L | ecosystem: Engineered > Built environment > Solar panel > Unclassified ...
CGTGCTCGATGACTTCCTGCGCCTGCAAGGCGTGCCGCCCGGCCCGCTGCTGCTGCGCGAAACGCTGCTCGGCCGCACGCCCGGCTCGGAGGGCAAGCCCACGGCGGCCTCGCCCCACCACGGCCACAAACTCAAGGAAATCAACCAGATACTCGATACCTACCCAGACCTTACCTTCCTCCTGCTCGGCGACAGCGGCCAGCAAGACCCCGACATCTACGCCGAGGTGGTGCGCACCCATCCCGGGCGCATCCGGGTAGTATACATCCGCGACGTGGGGGTGCCGGCCCGCGCCACCCGCGTGGCGCCCATCGCCGAGGCCCTGCGCCGCGACACGGGCGTGGAGCTGCTGCTCGTGCCCGACTACCTGGCCGCCGCCACCCACGCCGCCGCCCACGGCCTTATCACGCCCGAGGGCCTGGCCAGCGTGAGGGAGGAATTTAGAAGAAGTGAAGAATTGTCTGGCTCATAATTCTTCTCTTCCATTATAAGCTCTTCATTATCAATCTATGGCGCAAGCTATCCAAACTCTTCTCCCGTCCTGGCGCACGGTTTTTCGGGTGGCCCTGCAAGCCGTGACGGCCCTGTTTCTGCTCACGGTGGCCTGGGTGCTGCTGTACCGGTGGCTGGCGCCGCCCGCCACCTGGCTCATGCTCGACCGCCGTGCCCACGCGCCGGTGGGGCTGGGCTACACCGGCATTCAGCCCGACCCGCGCCACGCGCGCTACAACTTCTGCTCGCTCGATGAGGTGGCGCCCAGCATCCCGCTAGCCGTGGTGGCGGCCGAGGACCAGCGCTTTCTCATTCACCACGGCTTCGACGTGGATGGCATGTGGCGGGCCGCCCAGTACAACTGGCACCGCGCCGAGGGCAAGCCCGTGCGCGGCGGCTCCACCATCAGCCAGCAGGTGGCCAAAAACGTGTTTCTCTGGCAAGGCCGCTCCTACGTGCGCAAGGCTGCCGAGGCGTATTTCACGGTGCTCATCGAGCTACTCTGGAGCAAGCGCCGCATCATGGAAATGTACCTGAGCGTGGCCGAGATGGGCGACTGCACCTTTGGGGTGGAGGCGGCCAGCCAGCGGTATTTCCATAAATCGGCTCGCAACCTCAGCGCCCCCGAGGCGGCCCTACTGGCCGGCGTGCTGCCCAACCCGCTGCGCTTTCGGGCCGGCCAGCCGGGGCCACAGGCGCGGGCCAAGCAGCTGCGCGTGCTGCGCAACATGCGGGCACTCGGCGGCACCGCCTATGTGGCTACCTTGCTGAATCGCTGATGACTGCCTGCGGCCTAGGCATTAGCTCGTGCGTTGCCGCGCCGATTACTTCGTTTATCCTCAAGCTGAAGCGTATGCTCCCCTCCCTGCTGCTCACCCTGGCCCTGGCCGCCCCGCCCACCCCGCGCCAGTCAATTGCCCAGGTGCTCGCCACCCAAACGGCCGCCTGGAACCGGGGCGACATCCCCACCTTCATGGCCGGCTACTGGCACTCCGACTCGCTGGTATTTATCGGCAAGGGCGGCGCTACCTACGGCTGGCAGCCCACCCTGGCCAACTACCAAAAGAACTACCCCGACGCCACCCAGATGGGCAAGCTCGACTTCAGCCAGCTGCGCATCAGCCCCCTGGGTGCCGAGGTGGCGCAGGTAGTCGGCCACTGGCACCTGGCCCGCCCTGGCGCGGCGGCCGGCGACTTGCAGGGCCAGTTTCTGCTGATTTTCAGAAAGCTGAATGGCCAGTGGGTCATCGTGGCCGACCATTCGAGCTGAGGCCGCTTAACGGCTCGCCGTGCCCCGAATCATAATGGTGCCGGGCGGGTAGGTTTTGGCCGGTCGGTTGCTTACCGAATATACCCGCACGTGTAGCGTAGTACCGGCCAGCGTGCGCACTACCTGTAGCTCCTCAATCTCTGCCGTGACGATGCGCAACGTGCCGCTGGCCGCTGGCAAGCCATTAATGGTGTAGCTCACCGGCCCTTTCGCTTGCAGGGAGCGACCCAATTGCGTGAGCGACTGGCTTTTCAGCCGTACTTTCTTCTTGAGTGTTAGGTCGATAATACCGTTCGCATCCAGGCCGCGCCATTGGGCGGGCGTGGCGCTTGGATAATTACCGCCTTTATATACAGCAACTTTTTTAATGTTATCGGGACTAAGCTCGTCCAGCCCGCCGAGACCGGTAATCAGCCGGGCATTTAGGATAACCAGCGGCCCTGGCACAACGGGGCGTGCTGGCCGGGTAGCTGGCGTAGCCCCTGCCTGCGCCATTCCCCCCTTGCGCAGCGGCCCAAGTAGCTCAGCCGGCACGGGCAACGCCACCGTGGGCTGGCTGGGCTGAAGCAGGGAGACTGGCCCGCGCTGGGCCAGACCCGCGTGCCCGGCTAGGCAACACCCCAGCAGCAGCGCTTTACGCAGCCAGAAATTATGCATAAGAAGTTGGTTTATAGGAGCTGCCAAAGTACGCTGTTTACGAGCAAGAATGCAGCACCAGCGCCCCGCTAGCTTGGAGTAGGGCGGTTGAAAATCTCTTCGCTCACGCCCTAATTTACTCGGCACGCCTAACATATTCTGGCCGGCTTCGTATCTTTGACCTGCTTTTTAATCTATTCATCCTCAGTGCTCATGAAAAAGACTACTGCCCTCTCGTCGCTGCTACTGCTTGGCAGCCTGGGCTCGCTCCGCTACCTGCGGGCGCAACTGGCCGACCTCAACCTGACCTTTCACCTGCACGGCGAAGAAGACCACTACTACCTCTAGCCGTTGGGGTTTCCCACTATAATTGCCGTCCGAAGCCCCGCCCCCGGCGGGGCTTTTTGCGTAAGAAGCCGCCAGTAGTGCCGACCTTCGCGGCCTCATACCCCCATTTTTCACGCCTGGCCGGCTCTGGTGAGCCGGTCGCTTTACGCCCACTTACCCGTGACGCTCGACACCAATCAGCAGCAGGTCAGCTACATCATTGGCCGCGACCTGGCCCGCAACTTCGCCCAGCAGGGCCTGGAGCTGGACATCGACACCCTGGCCGCCGCCCTCAAGGAAGGCCTCTCGGGCCAGCCCAGCCGCCTCACCCAGGAGCAAATGCAAGCTGCCATGCAGCAGTTGCAAGAGCAGCTGGGCGGCGGCGAAGACGACCAGGACGAGGACGACAATACCCAAAACCCTAACGCCATGAACAACAAAGCCGAAGGCGAAGCCTTCCTTGCCGAAAACGCCAAAAAGCCCGGCATCACGACCCTGCCCAGCGGCCTTCAGTACGAAGTGCTGACCCAGGGCACCGGCGCCAAGCCCACCCTGCGCTCGTCGGTGACGACGCACTACCACGGCACCCTCATCAACGGCACCGTGTTTGACAGCAGCTACCAGCGTGGCCAGCCGGCTACGTTCCCAGTAAATGGCGTGATTGCCGGCTGGACCGAAGCCCTTCAGCTCATGCCCGAAGGCTCGAAGTACCGCCTCTACATTCCCTCGGACCTGGCCTACGGCAAGCGCGGTGCCGGCCGCGACATCGGCCCCGACTCGGCCCTGGTGTTCGACGTGGAATTGCTGAAAGTAAACAACTAAGCAGCGGTGCCGGACGGGGACGTACCGGGTGAGGCGCCACTGGCGCCCGCCCCCCTAGCGGGTGCTACCGCCACCGCTGCCACCGCGCCCACCTGGGTTCGGAGCAGTACGGCCGTGCCCGCCAGCCCCCCGGCCCCGCCAGCCGCTACTCCTAATCCGCCACCGGTTGCCCCCGCACCGGTGGCGGCTTTGGTAGCAGCCGACGCGCCGGCCGGGGCCACTACTTTTTTTGCGGCCCCACCTTTGATTGGGGCGCCAGAAGTAGCCCCGCCCTCGCTGCCGCCCGCGCCCACCATCAGCAGCCCCGACGGCCGCCTGACCCTCACGGCCACTTCGCTCACGGTGCTGGGCCGCACGTTTGGCCTGCGCGAAATAGAGCGGGCCGAGGTGCAGCCGGTGCGCTGGCTGCTGTGGTACCTGCTGGGTGGGCTTGGGCTGGCCATCGTGCTGATTTTGTTTTTAAATAACTGGCTGCGCACGGTGCCTACCATGGCCGGCCTGCTGGCCACGGCGCTCATGCTGCTGTATGGCCACCGGGGCACCAACCGGCTGCGGCTGTGGCTGCTGGGCCGCGAGGCGGTGCACTTTGCCCTGCCCGGCGATACCGACGGCTGGCGCCGCCTCACGGGCGAACTGAACCGCCGCGTGGCGCGCGCCCACGACGAGGCCGCCGCTGAAGCCGCTGCCCTGCTGGCTGCCCTGGAGGCCGCCCGTAATGCCGAAGCCGCTGCCGCGATGCAGGCTACCGAGGCTTCCTTGGCGCCCGACCCGGCCATTCCCGACGCGCCTGCGTAAAGCCGGCCGTTCGCGTCCCGTATGTTTACCGCGCCACCGGGCCTTACCTGCTGCTTTCTGACCAAGTAATTACTCCGTTATCACATGAGTTCTAAATCTTCGCACACCGCCATTTCCGGGGCGGGGCTGCTAATCGCGCTGGGCATCATCTACGGCGACATTGGCACGTCGCCGCTCTACGTGATGTCGTCTATCCTCAAGAGTGGCCGCGTGCCCGGCCTCATCGACGAGGCGCTGGTACTGGGCGGCATCTCGTGCGTTATCTGGACGCTCACGCTCCAAACCACCATCAAGTACGTGCTACTGACCCTCAATGCCGATAACAACGGTGAGGGCGGCATCTTTTCGCTTTATGCCCTGGTGCGGCGGCGCGGGGCCTGGCTCTCGGCGGTGGCCATCATTGGGGGGGCCGCCCTGCTGGCCGATGGCGTCATCACGCCGCCCATCTCGGTGGCGTCGGCGGTAGAGGGCCTGCGGGCCATTTACCCTACTATTCCTACGGTGCCCATCGTTATTGGTATTATCGGGGGGCTGTTTCTGGTGCAGAGCTTCGGGACGCAGATTGTGGGCAAGGCTTTCGGGCCCATTATGTTTCTGTGGTTTACGATGCTGGGCGTGTTGGGCGTACTCTGGATTTCGCACAATCCCACCATTCTGCGCGCCATCAACCCGTATTATGCCTACCAGCTGCTGGTAAATTATCCGGAAGGCTTTTGGCTGCTGGGGTCCGTTTTCCTGTGCACCACCGGCGCCGAGGCGCTTTACTCCGACCTGGGGCACTGCGGCAAGGGCAACATTCGCATCAGCTGGACTTTCGTGAAGCTGACGCTGCTGCTCAACTACCTGGGCCAGGGCGCCTGGCTGCTGACTCACAAGGGCCAGATGATAGGCGAGCAAAATCCGTTTTATGCGCTCATGCCGTCGTGGTTTTTGCTGCCCGGCATCGGGCTGGCCACGGTGGCAGCCGTTATCGCCTCGCAGGCGCTCATCACGGGCTCGTTTACGCTCGTGGCCGAGGCCATTCGCCTCAACATGTGGCCCAAGGTGCGCCTCAACTACCCTACCGATGTAAAAGGCCAGCTTTTCGTGCCCAGTATGAACCGGCTGCTGCTCATCGGCTGCATTGGGGTGGTGCTGTTTTTCCGTGAAAGCTCGAACATGGAGGCGGCCTACGGGCTGGCCATCACCTTGACCATGCTCATGACTACCATCCTGCTAACAGTGTGGCTGCGCAAAATCAAGCGGGTAGCGCTGCCACTGGTGGCTTTGTTTGTGCTGGTATACGGGGTGATTGAGGGCTCGTTTATGATTGCCAACCTCATCAAGTTTCCGCACGGCGGCTGGGTGTCACTGGCTATCGGCTCAGCCCTGATGAGCGTGATGTACGTGTGGCTCAAAGCCTTTTACATCAAGCGCCGCCTTACCGACTTCGTGAAGATGGAGCCCTACATCGAGCCGCTCAAGCAGCTCAGCAACGACGACTCCATCTCGAAATATGCTACTCACCTGGTATTCCTTACCTCGGCCGAGCGCGCCAGCGAGATTGAGCAGAAAATCATCTACTCCATCTTCCAGAAGCGGCCCAAGCGGGCCGACATCTACTGGTTTATCCACGTCGATACCACCGACGAGCCTTATACGATGGAGTACAAGGTGACCGAGCTGGCTCCCGACGACGTGTTCCGCATTAACTTCAAGCTGGGCTTCCGGGTGCAGCAGCGCATCAACTTGTTTTTCCGCAAGGTGGTAGAAGACCTGGTGCGCAATAAAGAGGTGGACATCACCTCGCGTTACTCGTCTTTGAGCCAGCGGCACGTGGTGGGCGATTTCCGCTTTGTAGTGCTGGAAAAATACCTGTCCGTCGAAAACGATTTCCCGACCCAGGAAAAGCTCGTGATGCAGGCCTACTTCTATATCAAGCAGTTTATCTCGGGCGAGGCCCAGTACTTCGGCCTCGACACTTCCTCGGTGAAGATGGAGAAGGTGCCGCTGGTTATCGCCCCGGTGCGCGAAGTAGCCCTGACGCGGGTGAAGTAAAAGCCCCTCTCCTGCTTCCCATAAGCCCGGCTAGCCTGCTGCCCAGCGCGCTAGCCGGGCTTTTCGCGTTTGCCGCCCCCACTACGGGCCGGCGGCCCCACATCTAAGCCCGGCAGGCGCACGTATTCCGCCTTCACCCACCCCGTTGCTTTATGGCTGATAAAACCCTGCACGAAATTGCCACCAAGCTGGCCAACCTCGATATTGCCTTGCTCACGACCCGCACCAGCCGGGGGCAGCTTAGCACCCGCCCCATGAGCAACAACGGCGATGTGAGCTACGACGGCAACTCGTATTACTTTACCTTCGAGCAGTCGCGCACGGTGCGCGACATCGGCGAAGACCCCCACGTCAGCCTGGGTTTTAGTGGCGCGAAGGGGCTGTACGTGGCCGTTGTGGGCACGGCTAGCCTCATCCGGCACAAGCCCACCATGCAGCAGCACTGGGTACCCAGCCTCAACCAGTGGTTTCCGCAGGGGATTGATACCCCCGGCGTGGTGCTCGTGCGGGTGCAGGCCAGCCGCATTAAGTACTGGCACGGCGAGGACGAAGGCGAGCTGCACCTGAGCCACTAACACCGCCTGCTCTTACGCGCAAACAGCCCCGGCCTAGTGGTCGGGGCTGTTTTTGTATGCGTACTGCCCAGGTCACCTCCCTCGGTGACGCGGGCGCCCTCACTTGGCTGCCGGGGGCAGCGGGGAAGACGCGCCGGGGATGCCCGGCGCGGGGTTGCGCACGTAGGCTTTGGCTTTGGTCGCATTCTGGCCGGCGTAGTGGTCGTAGCCCCGGGCGCAGAGGCGGGCGCACTGGCTATCGAGGGCGTTATAGGCTCGCACGCGGGCACGGGTGCCTTCCTGGCGGGCCTGGTCGGCATCCAGAAAATTTTGCTGGGCCAGGCGTAGGGCCGCGTGAGCGGGGGCCAGCGCGTCGAGGCGGCCCTGGGTAAAGCCTTCGGCCTGGGTTTTGGGGTCAGTGAGGTAGGGCTGGCCGGTGGCCTGGGCGTCTTGCAGCAGGTTGAGCACATCGGCCACGCTGGCATCGGCGAGGCGGGCCGCCCCGAAGCGCTTGAGTTGCGGGGCCGTGTCGCCGTAGGCGCGGCGCACGGGGCTGAGCACGGTACGCAGGGCAGCGCGGCCGGCTTCGAGGGCGTCGTCGCGGGTTTGGCGCAGGGCCACGCGGGCGTATTCGAGGGCGTCGTCGGCGGGCAGCTGCTCGAAAGCAGTGGTGGCCTGCTCGAAGGCAGCAAGGTCAGCGCCGGTTACGCCCTCGGCTTGCAGGTCGGCCAGGTCGAGGCGGGCCTGCCCGAGGCGCTGGCGGCAGTCGGCCACGAGGTCGGCATCGGAGATATTGTTTTGGCGGAGTACTTCGGGGTCTTTCATGCTTTAATGGCTTTAAATAGGAGAATAGGCGTTGTTGCCACGCCTAAAGTAGCAGCTGGCTGGCCAATAACCTCTACCATACCCATCGAGGCACCCGGTAGAAAGGCCCGGGCACCTTGCGTAGTTGTCGAGGCTCCCAGTGTAGTTGTCGAGACTCCCAGTGTGGTTGTCGAGGCTCCCGGTGTGGTCGTCGAGGCTCCCGGTGTGGTTGTCGAGGCCTCGGAAGCCACGCCGGGAGCCTCGGCGGCCGCGCCGGGTGCCCTGGCATTCCTGCCCCCGGCCGCGGTAACTATTTCGCTGTGAATGCCTGGGGGTGGCCGGGGCTCAAAAAGCCTTTTTTGGCGGCCGGGGGCACGGCCGCCTACTGTATCTTTGAAGCTACAGGCACCCCCTCGCTTATGAGCATTAACGTTTTTCAATACGAATCCAACATCTGGGACACCGCCAACCTGCTGCTCGGCGCGGGCATCAAGCAGAGTGATTTCCCGAAGTTTATGATGCCCTTCTTCGCGCTCATCATGCTGGAGAGCCGGCTGGTACGCTACTCGGCCGAGCTGGAAGGGGAGCTGAGCAAAGAGGACATCGAGGCGTTCATTGAGGAGTTTCAGGACTACGACATTGGCTACAATGACTACGTCATCCGGCAGGGTCTTACGCTCAAGGACATTTGCAAAAATGATAAGGCGTTTGGCACCGATTTCGAGCAGTACCTACGGGCGTTTGATAGCCAGACGCGCAACCTGCTGGGCGTGGATAAGGGCACCGAGGAGGAGAAGTTTCTGGACATCTCCGGCATTGCGGGGCAGCTCAAAACCAAGCGCATCCTCTTCGACACGGTGAAGAAGTGGAGCGAAATCGACCTCACGCCCTTCGACAACTCCGACATTACCACCCTCGAAGAGCACATCAAGCGCAAGTGGGCCGACATCTCGGCCGAAACGGCCGGGGAGCAGTACACGCCCGACGACATTATTTCGCTCATCGCCGAAATCATCCTCTCCAAGCTCAGCGACAGCAGCCAGTTTCTGACTATCTACGACCCCACGTGCGGCGGGGGCAACCTGCTGTTTGGGGTCGAGGACCGCATTCAGGCCAAATTCAACCGGCCGACCAAGACCTACGGCGAAGACCTCAACGACACGCTCTACGCGCTGGCCAAGATTGAGAGCCGCTTCCGCACCGACTCCGACATCCGGCACGGCAACACGCTCACCGACGTGGCCTTTATCCACAAGGAGTTTGATGTGGTGGTGGCCAACCCGCCCTACGGCGTAGACTGGAAGGGCTACAAGCACGACATTGAGCACGACAGCACCGGGCGGTTTCACGCCCTGCCGGCCGTGTCGGATGGGCAGCTGCTCTTTACCCAGCACATCGTGTCGCAGCTCGATGCCCAGGGGCTGGGCGTGGTGGTCCATAATGGCTCGACGCTCTTTAGCGGCGACGCGGGCAGCGGTGAGAGCAACGTGCGCAAGTGGCTGCTCGAAGAGGACCTGGTGGAGGCCATCATTCAGCTGCCCACCGACGAGTTTTTTAATACCGGCATCTACACCTACATCTGGGTGCTGAACAAGAACAAGCCCGCTACGCGCGCCGACCGGCTCATACTCATCAACGGCAGCGATTTCTGGAAGCCGCTCAAGAAAAGCAAGGGCAGCAAGCGCCGCGAAATGGTGCCCGCCAACCGCGCCACCATCGTGGCCGCCCTCACCGAGTTTGTTGATACCGACTACGCCCGCGTATTCAGCAAGTACCACTTCTACTACAACCGGCAGGCCCTCACCCTCACCAACGTGGACCGCGATGGGCGCTCGTTTGAGGCGCAGCTCCCCGCCAAAATCGCCACCGACGGCACCGTTACGCACCAGAAAAGCCAGAAGCTGACGCCGCTAGCCATCACGCAAGACGACGGGGAGGAGCACATCGAGCTGACGGATTTTGCCATCACCGCATTTCCCGCGGCCTACCCCAGCCTGCTGGCTTACTACGAGCAGGCGCTGAGCCCGCTCGTGAACCGGCTCGACTACAAGGAAAAGCCCCTGCGGGTGCAAACGGCCAAGGCCACCTACACCTACGACGCCGACCAGGATACCCTCCTCGAAGAGACTACGGCGGGGAAGCGGGCGCTGGGCTGCGGCAAAATCGTGGTAAAGGCCGCCTACAAGAAAGCCACCGCCAAGCAGCCGGCCCAGATTGGCATCACCGCCGAACTGACGCCCGACTACCAGAAGGACTACGAGGTAATTGCCTACCACCCCGACCCGGCCCGGAACCAGCAGCAAATCGATGACTTTCTGGCCCGCTACGTCACCCGCCCCTTCCGCCTGCTGGATAACGTGGTTGGCGTGGAGTTCAATTTTAACAAGGTGTTTTATAAGCCGGAAACGCTACGGCCAGTAGCCACTATCCTGGCCGACTTAGCCGCGTTGGAAACCGACTTGCAACAACTAGAACAGGAAATTGCGCTATGAGTGAAGTAGCAGTAGCGCCCGCGCAGTATAAAGAGTCGGGCGTTCAGTGGCTGGGAAAGATTCCGGCGCACTGGGAAGTAAAGCGGATTAAGGATTTATCGGAGTTACAAAGCGGAGAGACGATTACCAGTCAGCAACTCACAGACGAAGGCTACCCGGTATATGGCGGCAACGGCAAGCGCGGCTATTTCTCGCGTTACAACTTACAGGGCGAGTATATCCTGATTGGCCGGCAGGGCGCTTTGTGCGGCAATATCAACTATGCTTCGGGCAAGTTTTGGGCTTCGGAACACGCAGTTGTCGTTTACAAAGACAAAGCCGTGAATACCGTTTGGTATGGAGAACTACTGCGCATTATGAACCTCAACCAATACTCATTGGCTGCCGCGCAGCCGGGTTTATCGGTTGACAAGATTAAGCGCCTCGAACTACCTTTTGCACCAGCTGCCGAGCAAGAGGCAATTGCTGATTACATCCTCGACCACACGGCCGCCATCGACCGGAAGATTGACCTACTGGGGCAGAAAATCAAGCTCTACCAAACGCTGCGCAAAACCCTCATCAATGAAACCGTGTGCCGGGGCCTCCACCCCCACGCCCCGCGCAAAGACAGCGGCATTGAGTGGATTGGGGAAATCCCCGCCCACTGGCAGGTAAAGCGGTTTAAAAGCTTTGCTTCTTCAGTGAAGGGTAAAGCTGCGGAGGGGTTTGATGAACAACTACCTGGGACGCTGCCTGTGTTATCACTGGATTATTTACGAAATGAAACAAGCTCTAGTACTACATATCTCGCGCCGACTAATAAGGCAACACTAGTCACACCCAACGATTACATAATCATATGGGATGGAGCAGGAGTAGGCGAAATGCTGAAAGGCAAGATGGGTATTCTTTCTTCAACTATTGCCAAGCTAGTATTTGACAAAAAAGTAATGCACGCAGATTTCTGCTATTTCCTACGTGCTGCCATTGAGCACATCACGAAAGGGATACCAGCAGGTATGGGCATTCCGCATTTAAATCCGGTAGTACTAAATACGTTTCCTTGTCCTTGCCCACCCTTGGAAGAGCAGTCACTGATTATTGATTTTCTCAAGAAAAAGACTAGCAAGCTAGATACCATCACCACCAACCTCACCACCCAGATAGCCACCCTCAAAGAACTCCGCAAGACGTTGATTAACGACGTGGTAACCGGCAAACTCAACGTAACGGCGTAAGCGATGAAAGAGACAGACCTC
>Ga0160427_10002331_pt1 | contig 11469 bp, 2 predicted proteins | sample SolpanmetagenomL_FD_108194 | JGI IMG/M metagenome (GOLD analysis project Ga0160427, IMG submission 108194) | Solar panel surface microbial communities from Lawrence Berkeley National Laboratory, California, USA - L | ecosystem: Engineered > Built environment > Solar panel > Unclassified ...
ATAATCCAAGTACAATATCTTTGAATAAATCAAACTTATAGAGAACAATAGAGGATACGTAGCAACTAAGTATCTCCTTAATCCAATTAATTACAAAATACTACTATATTAATTGCACTACTTAATAAAAAACTTAGAACTTACTTATATAGATGTATAGCGCCTTAGTCTAATAATAGAGTAATCTATATTACTAACTTAAAAAGCTTATATGTAGTTGATTAGTACCTAAAGAATACCTAAGATACTACTTAGATTTGGCTATAAAACGTCTAGAATATAGACAAATATAGGCAAGTAATAGATCTCTTAATATAAGAGCTGCTTATAGATGTGTATCTCCTGTAGCAACATTAGAGCAAAGCTATTTTAGAGCCAACACGCACAATATCCTTTAAAGAACTTATATACATATTTCTTTTTAGATAGTAATTTGTTACGTATCAAATCTAGTCTATTACCTTTAAGTAAGCTCTCTATTCATCTATATACCCCTTACACTTAAAGAAAAAGAAGATACTTAGAATAGTAGAAAAGAGAAGAATAAAGAGAAAGATAACTATACAAAAACCTTTGACTTATATTGTTGATATAACTCTAAGACCTATATAGAAAACCAGTTTCTATTGGAATTAGATCTAATTTAATAACACAGAACTAGTTTATTCAAATTTTGCCTAAAACATACATTTATTTAGGGTTCACCACGGGACGGGATATTATTATAGGATCCCATCCTATCTCGTACCGTAGGGTAAACGGTACGGGATTATTAGTCCCGTTTATTAGTACGGGCGGGGCGAGATATCTATATAGGATCTCGCTTCTCTTATAATAACTTCTTTTATATAAGGACCGGCTAAAGCTCGTATTATTTTCGGAAGGAAGATTACGCGAAAGCGTAGGTAAATGCAAGCGACTATAACAATACTGTAATAATATACTACATTACTTTACTAAGACTGTCTAGTGCAGATGTTCCTAACCTTTTTTTTTCGGCTATGTAGAAGGATCAGGGCGCTTGTTAGTAGCACTAATATACCTACTCTTCCCCTTTACAAGTTTATACTTCCGCTTAAGTAACTCTACTTTAATAGGGTCTTTCTGATGATCGTCCTCCTCTATAAAATACTCTTCTCTATCAAGCTCTACTTAGAGATAAGTATCGGTCTCCTAGAAACTATACGTTAGATATATAAGGTCGGAAAATATACCTAAAAGATATAGCCGATTAAACGGCCACCGTGCTATAGCAATACTAAAGATCCTTTCTATACCGATAGAAGCGCCTAGAATAGTAAGGATATTACGGGCGATAAGGGCGAGTCGAGGGTATTAGACCGCACTCTTGCGCTAAAAGTTAAGAACAGCCATATCCTTATCTATACCAGTCGCCGCTAGCCGAAGACATTATTAGCTACGACTGTAACAATACTATAACAATTACTACTAAGCTTACTCTTGCAAAGGAAGAGATTAAGCTCCTATCGGATTAAATTACCGCCTCTACTTCTACTACGTATATCTAAAATACTAATTATTACATCGAGGGACTTATTGTTGATATTAAGCTCGGTACGATAAGTTAGAGTTACGAATGTAGTTGGCTCATAATATAGCTACTATAGATTATAGAGCTCGTCCTTATAATACTCCAATCAACTTAGCTGATCGTTCTTAGTCCTCCACTCTAGCTTCTTAAAAAGAGTAATACTACTAGCCAAAGCAAGTAGAGCGGCGATGCCGTACACAATACTAAGATCACCGTTAGTACGACTATAGTACTTATAAAGCTTCTTAAGTGCGGCTTTAATAGATATAACTAGGCTTAGCTTCTATGGGATGATTTTCTTAGTAAGCTTAGTGCGTACGTTCTTAAGTATATCGATTATCTTATTGTAAATCTAGAAGACGTAATAGACTATTAGTGTACGAGATACTAATATAAGCTTCGTAAACTTATAGAATAGCGCTATAAGGGTGATAATATATTCCGCCTACTTCTATTTCTCTCTAACTTATAAGCACGGAGTTATAGACAATGTGGCTTCGGGTATCTAAATCTTATCTAGTAAAATGAAAAGGTAGTTGATGTTATCCTTATACCTAATATATTCGTTTATAACGTAACGAAGGGAATACGCGCGAGTGAGCATTGTGTAGGTCGAGTCCCACCGAGTCTTAACGTCCTAGAAGAGCTTATACGGGTAAACCTTCAGCTTATTCTTCTCTTAGTAGGCCTTAAAGAGAGTCTCGAAACGCCCTAGACGCTAATTGCTATAGTTAATATAGACCGAGAGCCTTTAGATCTTCGTCTACCCATGTTAGTAAGACTATAACAATACTATAACAATGCGATAATACCTTCGCTAGGGTAAGCGCTATACTAGAGTTCCTATCTACTCTAGATTCCGCCTCGGTTCGAATTTTTACCATCTCGCTCTGCTCTCTACTTGCCTCCTAATTTCTTCGAAGCTTACTATTAGTTGGGCTTGCATTAATCGTCCCGAGTAGTTCTCTAATAATAAGTTGTAAAATATAAGCAAGGCAGGGAATATAGACAAGCGTATTAGTTAAACCTAGGCGTAGTGTTATAAACTTCGCGCGGTAGTTAAGCTCGTTAGCGGCTATATTGATAGTCTACCGTAGATCTACGGGAATAGAAGGGGCGAGCTATTCACGATTGAGGAACTCTTTACTAAGGCGGCGTTATTCTTTCCGATACTCGTCGAAGAACGATAGATTGTTCGAGGCGTTATCTATTATAAAGGCCGATACCCGGTCGTAGATCCCGTGGTCGATTAGAAGCTTATTTACGACTTCCTTTAAGTATAGTCTAGTCTCTCGTGTCTTAATGTGTACGAAGCCAAGTAGGACTTTATAATACTTAAAGATAGAGTCAAGGAGGTAAGCTAGTACTATAAGGAATGCCCGACGGTTAGGCGCGGACCATCCATCTATTACGATTACAACTTTCGCCTAAGGATTACTCGTAAAGAGCGCCCTATTCTATAGTTTTATAGCGATAGCTTAGGTAGTTAATACGCGCTTTATAGATGTAGAACTTTTTAAGGAGTTTACTACATTAACATCGAGGCTTGTGATAAGCCGCCTAAACGTAATATCGCGGCCGAATATTATTAGGAGGTTTACCGATATTAGTATATGAATGAAGTACTCGTTGAACTTTTTAGAGTTAAGTTCGCCGTATACCTCAATATGCTCTTTACGGAGGCGGGCTTGCTAAATGAATTATTATAGTATGTTACAGTTAGACTCAAGCTAAGTTGCACTTACCCGGGTATAGTAGCCTTCTATAGTATGCATAGCATCTAAACCCTTAGCTTGCGCTAGCTTGTTGCAAGAAATTGTCTCTATGTGGCCTATAATCTTAGACGTTTCGGTGTTTCTTCTACCTAGATGCGCAAGTACAGCGTTACAATGCCGACAAACTATATATAGTTCGCCCGTATTAACTTCAGCGCCTTATAATATTTGCTCTTACGCCTTAGTCTTGTAGTTGGCTCTCTAGTTAATCTTCTTTGTTCTCTAGGCACGCTAAGAGATTGTTTGCTACTAGTCGTCAAAAACTCGTTCGGTGCTAGGGTCCTAGATGTAGCACGGCTTTAGTCTACCTACTAGGGTAAGCGTACTAACGTCTACGACGGATAGGCAAGTGATAGAATCGCTAAAGGAGAAAGGATTCTACGCGCCGTATTTGGTATACTAAGTCGATATAGCTTATATGTTAATAGTAACGTCGATAGAGTTCTTAATAACCTCCTTAATATCCTTCTTAGATGGCTCTATAAAACGTTCTTTAGATCGCTCGTCGAAATCGCGACCCTTCTTAAAGCGGGGACTTAGTAGCGGGGATAATAAACTTTCCGCTATTATTAAGGGGAGTAGATACCTTACTTGGAATTCGACTAGGGTATTAAATAACGGGATACCGTAGCGGTATATCGTATATATATTACTCTCTTAAGCCTTAGGTGATCCGGTGATTATATAATGATACTATAGTATATAATCGATGCTACTACTAATACTACTACCAAGGTAGACGCTTGCTCCTCTACGTTCGGTTATCTAGTTCTATATCGAGGTACTTAGACTATTATATACTATAACAACTCTAGGCTAATCCCACATATATAGCTTACCCGTAAACTCATGCATAGATAGACTAGACATTGGAGTTTCTCTCTTATATACCCTTATACTCCCCACGGCTTTCTACCTAGATTACCTCTCTTAATACTTCTCCTCCGTAGCTTATGAAGTTAAGATTAAGAAATATAAATTTTGAGCTAAGTAGAAGTAATATCGCGCTTTTACTACGCGATACTAAAGATAATACTACTTAAACTTACGATAGCACGTAGGATTAGGCTACGTAGATAAGCCCAATATGTTCATGCTTAGTTATCCAAATACCGTAGAGCTTAATATTATATATAGCTTAATATAGACTCAACCTAAGCGGATTCGACTTAAGCGCTTTTGTCCTAAGCGTAGTTGATCTATATAGACTCGACTTAAGAAGATTTGACTTAAGCGTTTTTAGCCCAAGCGTAGTCGCCCTTAGCGTAGTCGTCTCTAGCGTAGTCGCCCTAAGTAAAGTTGACCTAAGCGGACTCCACTTAAGCAAACTCGATTTAAGTAGACTCTACTTAAGCGCATAAAATAGTCGAAGGCCCTACCGTTAAGTCGGCAATTTCTCTCGGTAACCCCAATAGAGAACGTGTATAAGAGGTACATACCCTTTCCGGTCAGGTGTAAGAGAGCGTGTAAGCGCCCACAAAACCTCGTAAGAGAAAGAGAGCAAGACCGAGGACGCCAAACCCGTTTATAAAGCTAGTAAAAAGACCCTTTAAAGGTGCACCTAGGACAAGACGCTCGTAACGTATCATTATAGCCACCTAATAAGAGGAGGCTTGCCGTCGCGCCCTAAAGCTAGGTTTAATAAGCCGGAAGCAGCTAAGGCAACAAGTATTATTAAGTATGTTATTACGCTATTGCTACGTTATTACTAAAATAAATTAGCTAAGGTGATGCAAGAAATTATAATATAGTAAGTAAGTATGTTGCCTGCTATAGCGTTCACAGCATTTAGCCGATACGTCCGTGAGATTGCCGCAAATATATATAGGACTTAGTTTCATTTCTAGGCTACTACTATAAGGGCGCTATAGGAGGTAGCCGAGGCGTATATTATATTAAGATTCGAAGGTACTATATTGTACTAATACTATAAGAGTACTTTACTAATAGGATAGTATTATTACTTTACGCTATACACGTAAAGCGCGTTATAGTACTTATCTGAGATACTATACTTGTTAATAGGCTATAGAAGATTATTTGACTTTATAACTAGCTATTCAAACTACATCTATAATTTGACATGTCTAGTCTTAAAGCAGTATTGGCTCCTTAACGAGACTAAAGATTGACGATTAGAATAATATGTCACCCTACATCCCTACAGGTAAATAAGTAGCTAGGCTATTCTTATTAAAAGTAGTTCCCACGATCATATCGTAGGCCTTACGACACTTCTCTAGTATATAGGTTAGAACTATAATAATACTGTAATAATTGAATGGGTGCTCACCGAGTACTTAATTCGGTATCTATCTATTTGCTTCAAGGTTAAAATCTAGAGAGAAGAACGGTAGCGAGTCTAGATTAAAACCTTTACGTCACGCCGCCTAGCTTATTATTATACTTTTTTCCTCTTAGAGAAACATATACCCTAGCGGAACGTAGAAACCCTTCTAAGTCTTAGCGGCGTTATATAGCGTAGTAAGGAGAGCCTAGATACGTATTAGTGTGGCGTAGAAGATAGATAAAGCTAACATACTATATTGAGGCCGCCGGCGCTAGGATTAACGTTAATCTCTATAGCGTTACTATCGTAAGGAGCCTCTATCAAACTAGGGGTTTTAAACTCTATAACGTTATCTGTCGCGGTCCTATAATTACTAGCCTAAATACTCGGATTCTCTTCGGTCGAAGCGTCGGGACTAAACTCTTCGTCGTATGTAAGCTTGCCCTCTATAGTATCCTACTCCGTTTCGTACTTATTCTCGTAATCTTTAAGTAGATACTCCCTCTAAGGTTTGGCTTCGAGCCAGTTAAGAAGACGCTAGATATGTTAGATTCTAACTATAATATACTATAACAATTACTCTATAAGACACTATAGCAGCGTTACGTGTACGGAGGGCTACTTGTAAAAACACGCCCAACTAGAGGTACTAATTGTAAAGACCGCAGAGATCCGTCGCCTCTACTATTAGCTAGGCTATCTAGGCCGCCTCCGCTAAGAGTTTAAGCTTATTAGTAGTACTAAAGATAACTGTTCTCTAGAATAGTGCAAGACGCGTCTAATTTGCTATAACGTTGGCGTATTTAGTGGCTATATCTAGATAATCCGTCCTAATTGTAGTTAGTCTATACCGTGCTAAGATAATAATGGTGGCCTAGCTGCGCACCTCTCCTGCAGTAGAGCTGACAGCTCCGAATCTAATAGCTGGCTATACTCCCCAATGGCGCTTTCATCTCTAAGTTGCCGGGTACCGGGCTATATGCAAACCTTTTACAAGTTCTTAAGTTCTAACTCGTTGTCTTCATCTCGGACATTACGGTTATCGTCTTCTAGGATACCAAGATCGATAAAGAAGTCATTCGGGTCGATGGAGAGCCTAAGAGAGTTAATACTATAATATACTGTAACAATACAGGTAGATATACTTTAAATGCGATAGTTTTGCGTCTATCTTGGCTAGGTTGGCTAGGTACTCCGAATTGTTATTCATTTGTACTAGAGACTCTCCGTATATGCTAAGATATTTAGGTGATACTAGCTTTTACTCTTTAGTGATACCAAGCTTAAATCTTTTCGTAAAAGTAAAGTTTACTATCTTACATAGAAGACGCGCCTGCTCTTCTTCGCCTCCCTTAAGGAATTCTTTTAATTGCTTGATCTTCTTCTATAACCGCTATTTTACTTAGCGATTAGCTAAGCTAGCGTTAAATGCTACGATCTTGCTACTCTCTTATTCTAACTATTAAAGCTAGGAAAGCGTGAATAGAGAGATCCGGTTCTATATATCAACATATATTACCTCGCGGGTTTTTACTAAGAAGGTATTTAACGAGTACTCCTCCTTAGCCTTTCTCTTTCAATTCTCGAGAGTAGCCGTTAGATAACCTAGGAGTCTCTTCGCTAGAGACAAAGGCGCTAGAGATACCCGACTAAAGTTGAACGTGCTAGCGATATTACCGAGTTTAAGCGCGTAAAAGACGTTGCTAAGGACGGTCGCGAGAGCAGGGCGAGCGTAGCCGCTCTTATAGAAGGGGTAGAGGGTAAGCGTGGAGGTAAGAGTAAGGGTTTCTACGTGCTATGCGTAGCTATTATAAGGGTTATTACAGTCGCGATATGCTATACCTAGTAAGTTATTACAGTCTACACATAAAAGGAGGTAAAATAGAGTCGGCTTACTAAGGGAGCATTAAACGTAGCAACGGCGCGTAGGTAATCTATATTGCGGGAAACTAGGAAAGATCTTAAAAGGCTATATACGTTATAGGCTAGCGCTAGGCTAGTGCCTAGAGCGCTAAGGCTAGTACCTGAAATATTACTACGGCTATAGCTAATCACAGATCGTTCCTAGAAGTTACCTAAAACTTAGATCAAATCGGAAAGATCTATTACTAGCCCTCCCACGTTCTTACATATCAATACCCTAGCCTACTTCCCCCCCTCTACTTTCTTCCTTATAACCTCTAAAAGCTTCCGTATCTTTTATCTATATAGTTATTATAGTCGCTAAGCCTAATTGTTATAGTCATTTACGCTCTACCTCTCCGCTACGGTTGCAATGTCTAACGCCGCGGAGTTAGAAGAGGACTTTAGCGGCCTTACGTTCACACTAGAAGAAGAAGAGTTCCTTACTTTACTCTTGGCTTCCTAGAGTTAACTCTTCACGGAAACGCAGTAACTTAATAGGTAAGCTAACCCTTATCTATCTATAAAGTCTGATATTTCAACGTTATAGCCTCTAACCCGCTTCTACTAGTCAACCTAATAGCTAGATAGAGATCCCGCCATCTAACAAAGAAGCCGAACCCTTAATCTCTAAATAGCTTAATAGAGAGGCAATATAGCAACTATATCATTTATGGTTAAACCTAGGCGGTATATAATACGCGCCTCTAATACGCAACGGTCCACGCCCTATTTTCCCTATACCATCGCTTACTATTAGTATTATACTCGAGAGACTTTAAGACTCTTTATATATCAGCGATACGTTTGCGTAGCAATCGCCTAGTACTAAACCTTAAATTACCCGCCCGGCCACGCCCATCTAGCGCAACGTAGATAAGGCTATATATACCCCTACCCGAGACAAAGTCGATGATTATATACAGCGTCTAACTTCAAGCGGTAATATTAGTAATCTTTAGACTACACCCTAATAGCTTAATCCCCTAAGTAATATTAGCGGAGAGGCGTAATCTAATTCTCTAGTGACCTCTAGCGGTAATACCTAGGTTGTCTCTCTAGTAGACACTAGCGGCTAGTAACCCGCTCCTACTAAAGAGTAAGTTTAAGACCTACTCTACTATGCTCATATACTAATTAGATAACCAACCGTAGTTATACGGTGACCCTTTCTAGTTGGCTATACGACTTCTTGTACCTTACTTCGCCGAAGACGCTAATAGATAAATAATAGAAACTACTCTACGAGTTCTAAGTTACATACTATACGGGCGTAGGTAGGTGGATCGAGATAATGGACTAGTAAAATACGGAGTAAGTTTTATCGGTATTCAACTTAGCTCCTCTTGCTAACTATTTCGATCTAGTGCTATTTATCGTAAACGTCGTGCCGAAGAACGTCGTAAAGCGGCAATCGTCGACGTAAAGGCGTTAGTAGAAGCGTCCGTAAAGGCGCTAGTAGAGGTACTAGTAGAAGTATCCGCCAAGGCGCTAGTAGAGGCGTAACTATTGGCCCTAGTAGAGGCGCTAGCAGGAGAGCCAGCATTGGCCCAAGCATTAGCCCTAGCATTAGCCCTAGTATTGGCCCTAGTAAAAGTGTTCGTAGAAGCGTCCGTAGAGGCGTTCGTAGAGGCGCTAGTAGAGAAACTAGTTAGCGAAGAAATAGCAGTAGCGCTAGGACCCCCAAGACCTACCGGAGTTATAAAAGGCCGTATTGACGTAATATTAGTAAGGGTAAGAGCGAAAAACGTTAATAAACCTACTAAACCTTCGAAGGTTTCTACTCCCGCGAGCGTAGATTCGACCGAGGTTAAGGACGGTAGTCTAGTTCGTCTATATACAATAAAGGGTCCTTTAATAAGAAAGGCTACTATAGCGCGGAAGACTCCTTCTTAAAACAAGCCGAAACGCAGACCAGGCTCTAAAGCACTGCAGCTAAACTAGAAGGAAGCATATATAAAGAAAAATGTAAAACCACAGGAGACTCTTATCGCTAGACTTAAAAGAATAAATAATAATATTAAGGCTATAAATCTACAACTAGAAGCGATGGGCTCGGCCACGCGTTATAATCTATTTACTAGAGCTAACCTTCCGGACCCTCTATCACGCGAGATATATAGCGCTAGTAAGTTCAATATATATAAATTGTTACAGTATTGTAATAGTCTGCCTAGCCCTTTGCGAAATTAGCACCCTTTAGCGAACAACTAATCTTCTTATCCCCGTCCTCTCCTTCTTGCGCTTTATTTGGGAGATTATACAAGGCATAAACCCCGAGCTTTGCATATAGAAAGGCGCTCTTATAGCAATACAAGAGGTAATAGAAGCCTTTCTTGTCCGCATCTTTGAAGGTATAATTAATTATCCTCCTAGATAAATATCCGCTAACGTATAATAGATATAATACTACTCGCTATCTACGCTAAACGTGTTACAATATAGCTAAAGGATATCACTCTTGCGCAACGCTTATATAACTAGTAAGTTAATTCAACTCTTTTCTATAAAACTTAGCTTACGCTACCTAGCTTCCGGAAAATTGCGAAGATAACATACACTTACCCGCCCCCAAAACGTGGTAGAGATAGGTAGTATGCGTTTAACGACCTTTATTACGTGATATAAGAGATGAAAAAAGTAGTTAGATGCGAAGATTTAAGAGTAGATACCCCTATAGATTGAGAATAAAATGAAGTCTTCTATAATGCAAGTTAAGGCTACAAACTATAGTATACTGTAACATACTGTAACAATTGCAGATATAGTATCCCCTAACTCATCTTATCTAACTAACGTAGATATCCCTTTCAAGTAATACATCTTTATAAATACACTCAACTCGCTATTGTAACATACTGTAACAATATAACTTGGGTCTAGCATACATCATTTTTTACGAAGTACTTTTAGACTTTAGATTTTTGCGGTATCCCTTTTAGGATCCCGCGGGGCCAAGCCCCCGTCCCATAAAAATCCCGCGTTGCGGGACGGGTTATGCGATACGCTAAGCGATACGAGACGGGATACTAAATCCCGTCTTGTGGTGAACCCTATATTTATTTAGATATATCTACAAGAAAACACTATTTTAGAAAGTTTTAAAAGCTTAATATACTTGTTTCTTTTAGCGTTATACAACTTTAAAATATAAAATGAAGCTATGTCTATTTTGGGTAAAGCTTGAGCTAGTAGTGTAAGAAGAGATGGATAAGATATATATATAGAACACTCTCTACAATAATGTATTAATATTTACAACGATTATTTCTTAGAGAGTTAACTCTAAGTAGGCATTGTGCACTTATAAGAGAACGTACTACTAAGACTGAAGGTTAGAACAGTCTACTCTCTTAAGGTTTATTAGCAAACTATAGGTACTAGATCTACGTAATAACAAGGGTTGACTAGTCTAACTTAAGCGTAATATTATAAAGTATGTTATAGTTAAATTGTAATGATGGAATAGAATAAGAACGTTAAATTAACTATGAAATCTATTTCTACTCTTATAATCTCGTATCTACTATGTTATAGGATTGATATTATATCTAATTGATAAATTATTCTATTCCTCCTTCTAGGCTTTTTTTAGAATCTTCTAATTAGTTTAGAATCTGACTATTACTATTATTCATATCTTAAATTATACTTTGATCTAGATCTAGAGTCTCTAAACCGCAACTTGAGTTAGATTGACCTAAGTTGAACTTTTAAGGCTTAGAGACCTACCCAATTCTTTTATTTTCAACTTAGGTCGATTTGATCCGACTCGTAAGTGTAACGATCTAGATACTCAAGTTCAAAACCGGATCTATAGTAAACTATATTATATCTAAAAGAGGTCCTAGATATATTTAATTGAATTAAGATAGAGAGAGTTTCTAGACTTCTCTAATAATTAGTTCTAGCTAGATGGTATTAAGTATTAATTAAAGTATAGGCTAGAA
>Ga0160427_10002332_pt1 | contig 11467 bp, 11 predicted proteins | sample SolpanmetagenomL_FD_108194 | JGI IMG/M metagenome (GOLD analysis project Ga0160427, IMG submission 108194) | Solar panel surface microbial communities from Lawrence Berkeley National Laboratory, California, USA - L | ecosystem: Engineered > Built environment > Solar panel > Unclassified ...
AAGAGTTCAAGATCTGGTGTCTAGTAAGAGAGTCAATAGAGGTCCAGCTTTATGAATTCTTCTGAAAATACCTTCTCTGGCCAGCCCAGTGTAGACCAAGGCCAAAGTCCGGACGAGAACCAAGTATCGAAGACGTCTGGGTCACGCTCTAATGTGAACTTCTTGCCTGGGTATTTTGCTTCCGCCTTCTTCTGTGCTTCAGCCTCCGTACGGCCTGATACCCATAGTTCTCCGTCTGAAGGCTATGATGAAAATATTAGAATCTCTGTTAACTACATATATGAGCATAACCTACATCTGTTTCCTTTGCTCCATCTACTTTAATCAACCAAGCAGGGACTTGATGACCCCACCAGAGTTGACGAGAAATACACCAATCTTGGATATTCTCCAACCATCTGTAATAATCATTTTCTGATTGTACTGGAATGATTTTTGTCTCCCCATTGCGTACAGCCTTGAGGAAATGATGTCAGCCGAGTTGAATATGTAGAGGAGATCTGCTCCTGACCTTGATCGCATCATCAGCTATAGCCTTCTGTTTTACCCACCATTGTGGTTTCATGATAGCTTCTATAATATCCTTTGACTTGACACATCTTGGGATCTGCATCTTGTTGTCATTTACTTCAACAAAGAGACCTTTCTTCTTCAAAGCATTGACGACGTTCTTTCGAGCATCGAATCGTTTCTGTCCTGCGAACTCTCCACATGTCTCATTATATGTTCCGTCGTCATTCATGATGTTGATAAAATCCAATTTATGCCTCATTCCTAGCTCGTAATCGTTCGCATCGTGTGCAGGTGTTATCTTGACAGCACCAGTTCCAAAGTCCTTCTCAACATATGTATCGGTGACAATTGGCAGGTATCTATCCAAGAACGGATGTTTGGCTCTTTTTCCGTGAAACTTTGTGTACCTTGCATCGTCAGGATGTACTGCAATAGCCGTATCTCCCAACATAGTCTCCGGTCGTGTGGTAGCAACAATGATTCTCTCATCTGAATCCTCGATTTCATATGCGAATGAGGTGATGGCACCGAATTCAACCTTCTCATCATATCCAGGAACAGACAACATAGTACGGCCTTCAAGCTCTTCCTGTTCAACTTCAAGGTTTGATAATGTTGTGTTAAGCGCAACGCACCAATTGACCAAGCGGTTGGCTCGATATATGACGCCGTCTTCATGTAGGCGTACGAAGGCCTCAGTGACAGCTTTCGATCTTGCCTCATCCATGGTGAAGGCTTCCCTCGACCAATCGTATGAAGCACCCATCTTCTTCAGCTGACCCTTGATCCGCTCATGATATCTAAGATGGAATTAGTAACTTGATCCATATTGGATAATAAAGTACACACTCTTCCTTCCACTTCCACGTCAATTCGACAAACTTTTCCCGACCAAGATCATGTCTTGTCTTCTTCTCGTTCTTCCACAACATCTTCTCTACGACACTCTGCGTACTGATACCGGCATGGTCGAAACCGGGTAAAAAGAGCACAGTTTTCCCTAACATTCGATTCCTACAAGAGCGTCAACATGAACTGAACCTCTTTAAACTTGTGATATCAGAGGGTATGGGATCATCGTACCATCGTATAAGGGTATCTTGGATGGCTACGGTCAATGCATGACCAATATGTAGAGCACCAGTTACATTTGGTGGGGGTGCAGGAACAACGAAAGAACCTTCCTTCTTGACCTTTCCATCAGGATCAAATTCAGGCTCAAAAAAGCGCTCCTTCTCCCACCATGAATACCAAGCTGATTCCACGACATCTGGATTGTATGCTTTGTAAATTGGGTCATCAAGTGATTTAAGAACTAGACCGCAGTTTATCAGTCAAGCTTCCTAAGATGCAATAGCGAGGCACTTACTCTTCTTCTGTCCTGGAGGCGTTTGCTCTACATATTCCTCGACAACTTCGGGCTCCTCCTTTTTCTCTTTCTTTTCTTTCTTTGGTGCTGCAGTTTTTGTGGCCTTTGTAGCAGCTTGCTCAGCTTCTTTCGCCTTCTTAGCTGCAAATTTAGCTGCCTTTTCTGCCTTTTGTCGTTCCTTCTCAACTGTCAAATCGTAGCATCAATTTTTCATTAGTCAATTACTTTCCCTCTGTCATCGAGACATCGAGGCGGTGCTAAGTGGTCCTTACGTTCTTTCTCAGTCTTTGGCTTTTTGGAAGCTCCTCCTTCTACGTCCGTAGGCTGAACTGAAGGCTCTTTGCTAGAAGTATCTATCTTTGCTGAAGACAAGTGGCTTGCATGTATGTTATCGTGTAAAGCATCTTGAATAGCCTTTTTAGTAGCATCGGATGGTGGGGGTACTTCTGGAGCTGCAGCACCCGTCTTAACGCCGACTATTTTACCACATTATTGTTAGCACTGGCAGAACGAAGCTTGCATTGTTTTGAGCGACTGGTAAAAATCGAATGACATACTTGGATTGCTTGCACCAGTGGGTATATTTGTCGCCATGATTTGATGATAGCAAGAGGATTGATTGTACCTCAGAAATTCCGAATTCTTTGAAACTAGATTGACAAGAAATGTGCTCTAGATCTGTTCTCTTGTCTAGAGTGAAAGACTGAGCTTCAGCTAAATACCATATATTAGTGGAATTCTCTCTCAAGTGACTCACAAGACTGGTGAGACTCACAGGAAAGACAAAATCTATCAATTGGAATATGTTGTTGCTCTTTTTGTGTCAATTTAAATTATATCGCAAGGGTAGAGAAAACCTGAAGGGGAAGTTTGTATCGTGAGGAAGATAGTCAATTTGATGACTCTGCCCCACCATCTAATCTCGAGCTCGCCAACCTTTTACAGGATCAGCATTTGGTGCTAAGCAACACCGACTTTGTTTATACATCATGCAAGGGGCTCAATTTAGTTCGCTCTTCAGAGACTCATCCAATGAGAATGTATATCTGTATTATATAGATGATTTAAATCTCTTGATATTTGCATAATGAGATGTCAAACGTGGTTATTTAAGTGCACAAATTGATTCTCAATTTTAATATCTCAATAAACAACGTCTGACATCAAAGTAGAGAACCTTTTAGCATATCTGATAGCTTATACAATTGTCTACTTGAGCAAGAAGCCAAAAATATGGGGGAAAAATTGCTACGCCGAAGAACCCTATGACAAATGAAAACACTATAAATGGAACTCTTGTAGAGTTACTTTTTGATCAACTCATCCCTAATACATAGAGAGAATCTCAGGATGTTTGGTATGTTGTTTATGAAGGAGGATTATGATTGATAATACAGTGTAAACACTTGTATGGTAATAGTAAGGAATGAACATAGGATTTCTATGGAGTCAGAATGGACTGAGAGCTATAAAGCTGGTACACGATGGAAGCTTGGTCTTGTGGTGCCGACAATTGCCTGATTGGAAGCTTTGACACAAAGTTCAAGCTTAAAATGGTCTATGACTGTGATGCAGAAGCCGCATTATTCTGCAGTGCTGCTTGTCTGACAGGCGCAAAATAGATATGAGCCATTGCTTCTTTGGCAGTCAACCGTTCCTAGATTTGACTCATTAGAGCTGCCGATTGAACGTAAAAATTTGGGAATTACCTGATGGTCGTAGCGTAGAAGTTTATCCAAAAAGTCGAGAGCATCGTTCGAGACAAATCTTTGATTTTCGCTATTGACAAAAGTATGCCAACTCTTCTTTGGGAATCGTCCGAGTATATCATCGTACTGTCCATCCAGTTCTATATCGTATTTATCGAGGTAATCAAACAAATCATCGGTGCCGAGCACCTTGGCAATTTTGATCAATTGATCCGAGTTCGAATTACCATGAAAGAATGGCTCTTTGCGGAAGATCATCGAGGCGAACATAGCTCCCAGAGACCATAAATCTAATGAGTAGTCATACTCTTGGAAGTCCACTAATAGCTCCGGGCCTTTGAAATATCGTGAGGCCACTCGTACATTGTACTCTGTACCAGGATGATAGAATTCAGCCAGACCCCAATCGATCAAGCGCAGCTGTACATCGCTCGTTAGTGTTTGAGAGTTTTATATTATTTATTCCATGTACCTACCTTTCGCTTTTCATGATCTATCATGACATTGTGTGGCTTGACGTCTCTATGCATGATGCCCTTGCTGTGACAAAAATCGAGAGCCTGTAATATCAGCTTGGAAACCAAAGAAAACCCTCTCTCATTTGGCAAATATCCGTACCTTAAGGAGCTCAAAGATGTAATATCGCACATCGTAATCCACAAACTTTGGATACAATGTTCTAAAATCTGTATTGTTGATATACTCAAATATAAGTGAAGGGGTCTTGCTCTAAGTCAAAACTGTTAGCAGATTGAAACTTCGATCACCACCTTGATTGAACAACCCACCTGTGAGTCTCTAACAACATCTAGAAGCGCTACAACGTTTGGCCCTCCAGATAAATTTTGTAGTATCTTGATCTCTCGCTTGATCTTCTTCTTTTTCACAGGCTTTAATACTTTGATGACGCATTTCTGGTGATTGGCAATATTAATGCCTTCGAAAACTTCAGAGTACTTCCCCCGCCCTGTATAAGAAAATAATCACGTCAATTCGCTGTCCTGGTGAAATGATGCCCGCATTGATTCAACACCGTACCTATTTTCCTTACTACTTCGTAATTTTCCAGAACGCCCCATGAGATATTGACGCTATCGTAATCCCAATAGTTCCGGGGCATGTTCGAGTTCACCTCGGCGTAAACACGAGCTTGCGACATTTTGAGGAGTTGATTGCTGAATGTTCAATCCAGCGGAGGTTTAGGCGGCTGTTAGAGATGATGAAGCAACCTAGATTCAGGTTGCGATGCGGTGAGGTGTGTATTCACAACTAGCAAAAAGAAATGTTAGCCTGGTGTCTCGAAGAACGGCCATGAAATGAAAGCAAACTGTAGCTCGTTTCGCTCTATCATGTCATGCTGTGCAATAACTCACCGACTAAACGTCATATGTATACAGGATGCTAGTCAAGACGAAGCGGAGTGTCCAAGTTGTCGAGAACGCAGATGTTCTGCAGCTTTAATTACGACGATTGAATGCGACAAAATGCGAGCCTAGTGAGGACTTTCTCAGGCTGGAAAGAAAGAGGTAAGCTCTGCAAGTGTGTATCTGTACTGTAGATCCTTTTCGTGACTGACTGACTGACTGACTGTATCTGTATAAGGGAAACAGAGTCTCGAATGGTGGTGTGTGTGCTCAGTGAGCGAGTGAGTGAGGCTGGTGCAGCAAGAATGCTCAGAGACAAAATAAAAAGGTGGCGGTGTCCACGTGCTGCTCTATCTAAGGAAGAAAGCAAGTGTTTCGCATCCACTTATCTCTCGAGCGTCACTCAAACGAATCAACCCTCGACATCATCATCACCGTTCAACAGTTTTAATATCCTTACATCCGACTACCATCCAGGGTATTTTATTGTTTTCATAGTCGTTGTCGCCATACTCAAAAGAGGGTTCATACAAAGCGTTGATATAATTTTCACGTTTTACTTCACTGCCAGGATCTTGTATGGAAGGATGAAGTTGAGCCACAATCTGCTGCCATTCGCTGCGCTTATCGCCTCAGCTACTCTTGCTTCGTCATTCATCGTCATACCACAGCACGATATCCCTCAAGTGTTTATTCCAGCAGACATGTCTACCTCAGGAACAAAGAACCCACCAATTGTCATGTCAAATGGCCCAATCTTATCGGACGCAATGTCAATACAAAGAGATATATCTTTGTTTGCAGAATTTGCTAGAGCGTCCGCAATGATAAGTGATCGTTTTGATGATATCAACCAGAATACTACCGTTCTCGGTATGTTGGAGCCTTGCAATTTTTTTATTCTTAATCTTTTATTTTGTTAAAAGGAAAAACAAGATCTGATGCATTGTGATAGCACCTCTAAATTCGGTCATTAAGGCTCTGCCACGCAAACCCTGGGAAGATCCTGATCCATCTGAGGGTGCTGACTCCTTCTCTGGCCTAGCCGGAGAGGGTAAAGCAGCACGAAACTTGCAAAGATTTGTTGAAGCTCACATTGTACCGGTGTCTCCCTTTGAGGAGAAGCAAAAGGTCAAGACTTTAGCAGGTCGAGAAATATGGTGGGAAATGGATGGTGATACTATGAAAATCTACCCTGATGGTATCAAAGTTCGAGATGTTAGAACGACAGTTCCAAATGGACAAATATGGACCGTAGAAGCCGTCATAAATTACTAAAGCTTGTCGCATGTTGGACAAATGCTTGAATTATTGAGTTTTAGCATATGATTTTGCGCGCGAGCCTGTCTCTTCAATTATTTTCTAGCATTCACAAGAAATGAGTCGAGCAGTATTTCTATTTTGTTTCATCGAGCATCGCGTATAGTTCGGTGTTGCACGATACAAATATATTGATGCAATACGTATCTGTATGCCGTCCTATCAAGCATCATTTGATCGTCTTCCGTCTTATACAATGTGACTATGCACATATCGTGACAAGCGTTTGAGATCTACTTTGATTTTTACAGACAAGGTAAAGCACGTTTACAATTTTACACTTCAAGCATATGGTTGCGAGCATAGTTAAGTAATCTTGGATTTTAGTAAATTGACCTATATATAGAAGATTAAATAGAAATAACAAATTCCAACATTTTAGTAGTCTACCAATATGGATGGATACTGTGCCCGTTGTAAACAGTGCTCAATCATCAATATAAACCTAAGATAAAACATGTACCTCGATATTTATCTCTTAGTAAATGATCTAGCTCGTTAGCAAAGGCAAAAAACTAGTGTATGAAGATGGAAATCCTATATATAGTGAGAAATGGTTATCACGCTCCCTCGTGCGATCCTGCAGATTTGGGCTCGAGGTCTTGTAGTGTAATGTTCTTGATCGTAAATTATTGCGAGATGATTAGAAACAATAATGCATAAGGTATACACAACTTGTGCTATACATGTAGCGGCTTTTTCTAGCATCATCTTTATACTTCATTCCCTTACATCTGCATCCGTACATACTTCCGTAAGTAAGTATACAGCCACTCAAGTACTTAGTAGCTGTCACCCACGACTTACGAGTTGCAATTCCATCCAGTCAATTGATCAAATCAGTCGAACATACTTAGCCGTTGATTGATGCAGTGCGATCACTCCTCGGGACCAGATAGTTGTGCTATTGTGTATCACCATAGTCTAGACTACTAAGTATGCACTTGCGATTAAGAGGGCAAATTTTGGATGGCCTTCACTTGTGATCCACTTACTACCATGTTCCGTCCCATTTCCAGACCGGTCGACGTTGAGAGAAAAAATCCGATCGCTTCATTGGTTCAATTTCTCCTACTACAATACAAACGTCTGAATTTGGCCGTCTTCCAATTTAACTCAACTCCAAGATCCATTCTCATTAGGTAGAATTCCAATGGCAGAAATAGATGGTGATGGTGAAGATTCGCCTTTACTAGAATCAGATTCTCTCTCTTCATCATCTATTTATCAGCAACCAAGTCTTCAATTACTACGACAACAAGAGCAACATGAATGGCAATTGCAGCAAAATAAACTAGCAGAAGACGAGGCTGCAGCAGAAGAAGAAGCAGGAAAAACCAAACAACAAAAGTTGCCCGTAGTAAACCCACAGTCAATATTTCATTCCTCGTTACATGTGCAAGCAAATGGTTCTAGATCATCTCGTCCTGAAAGGAAAGCTCGAACGAAACCAAATTCATCGGTTGTTTCAACGCCGTCCTCCACCGAACGTTCAGGCAGAAAATCTGGAAAAAGATTAAAACAAGATGAAGACGGATTAAAGACCTCTAAAAGTCCAATATCTAGAGACAGATCAAATTTTCGACCAAAGGTATCAATACCTCAAAGCATCCCTGCCGAAGAGTATGCTGCACAATGCGTACAGGCCGCGGTGGGGAGCAGGCTTTCACCATATACCTTACATGTGAAAGAATATACTTTGTTACGAGATCACATTAACCATGCCCAAGTCACAACTTACCTCAATATCAGAAATGGTATTCTAAGGCTTTGGCACCGCAATCCTTTGATTAGCGTCACAAGAGAGGAGGCCGCCGGCTGTGCCAAAGATTACAGGTTCTTCAATCTCGCTGACGTCGCCTACGAATGGCTCATTCGAAACGGTTATATCAACTTTGGATGTATGGAAGTTCCTAGAGTTGTGCCGATACCTCACCCCACGAGGCGGAAACACAACATTATAGTGATTGGAGCTGGCGTTTCGGGTTTAGGCTGTACGAGACAACTCGAGGGTATATTTCAGCAGTTAGGTGATCAACTCAACAGGCCTGAAGAAATACCCAATGTTACCATATTAGAGGCAAGAGGTAGATTAGGCGGCCGGATCTACTCCCATCCGCTCAAACAATCAGCAGAATCGGGAGGCAAAGCTGCTGTGGATCTTGGTGGTCAGATTATCACTGGATTCGAAGGTAATCCTATCGCTACTATATTTCGTAGTCAACTGGCACTTCCTTATCACTTGCTACATGATAAAATGTTGTTTTATGATATCGATGGGCAGATAGTAGACAAGACTCGAGATGCGCTTGTTGAAAATTTGTACAATGATGTATTGGACAGAGTTTCTATCTTCAAGCACAAACCAACATCTCAGCATCTTATTGAGGGCGACAGAGATATGATAGACATATGCAAAGATCCACATAATGAGGGGGGTCAGAGTATTGCCAAAATCGAGCAGGACGAAGTTGAGATACTGCCTACACCCTCATCTTATACAACAGAGTATCCCGATTTACCATTTTCAGCAAGTGTAGATAAGCTTACTGGCAAAGCACAAACGGCGACAGGCTCGAGCGCGAAGATACCACCTACTGAACGTATACAAAAGGTTGGATGGAAACTCAAAAAATGTGCGAGCAACAACAAGTCTGTAACATTACTAGAACAAAAGAATGCGGAAGAGAACAATATACTCGGAAAGACTATGGATTCGGTACTTGAACAATATCGAGAGCTCATTGATCTCAGCCCACAGGATCTTCGAATATTCAATTGGCATCACGCAAATCTAGAGTATGCGAACGCCACCAAGATTGACAATCTCAGTCTAGAACACTGGGATCAGGATGACGGCAATGAGTTCAGTGGTGGACATGCAATGATTGTTGGAGGATATTCACAAGTGCCCAGAGGCTTGTTTCTCTCTCCAACGCAATTGAATGTAAGGACAAGGCACATTGTCAAGAAAGTACGTTACATACCAGGCAGAGAACACAACGGTGTGACAGTGGAATGTGAAAACGGTGCCAAGTTGTATGCAGACAAGGTTGTTGTTACTCTACCATTAGGAGTGTTGAAGGAGAGCAAAGCAATGTTCGAGCCTAGGCTTCCAACATGGAAGATCGATGCTATTGATCGTCTTGGATTCGGTCTGCTAAACAAAGTAAAAGGATATCCAAAGCGTCGAGTTCAACATGATTGCTAAGTGATTCTAGGTTGTTTTGGTCTACGAGAAACCATTCTGGGATGTTGACAATGACATGATTGGTGCTTTAAGAGAAGCTCATGGTGATCCAATAAAACAGTCTAGTTATGAAAGGAATCGTGGGCGATTCTACATGTTCTGGAATTGCATCAAAGTTGTCAACCGACCTGTTTTAGGTAAGAGATTAAGACTATAAAATGCCCAGAAGTATACTGATTTACTGGAGTGGCATTGATGGCCGGCGAAGCCGCTGAACAAACCGAGATTGAGTCAGATCACCAACTTGTTAATGAGGCTACAAGACTTTTAAGGGACATATTTCCAGACAAAAACGTGCCTCTACCCTCTGAAAGCATCGTCACCAGGTGGAGGGCAGATCCCTTCTCCCGCGGCACGTATTCCTACATTAGCCCCGGTGCTACAGGAGAAGATTATGACTTGATAGCAAAGCCAGTAGATGATTTACTATTCTTCGCTGGCGAGGCATCCTGTCAAACCCATCCAGCAACTGTACATGGCGCCTACATAAGTGGTTTAAGAGCGGCAGCAGAAATTGTAGACTCCATCTTGGGACCGATTCAAATTCCATCACCTCTCATACCACTAAAAGTCTCGCAAGACAGATCAAATAGCTCATCCTCTAGTCTCAAGCGGTCCGCAGAGAGTTTCCACTTGGAAAGTCCCAGTAGCGTTAAGAAAGTCAAACTTGACAATGAAAAGGAGTTGAACAGAGCGATTTACCAGACTTTAGGAGAACGACCTTCGAAACCAAATAGGTCTGCTGTTAATCCTTTCTTATTATACCAAAAAGATTATTGGTTCATATGTAAAGCCAAATGTGATGAACTCAGTCGACAGGCGGCTGGAGATGATGACGCAAAGGCAACGAGAAACGAAGTCCGTGCTGCTCTAGGACAGATGTGGCGAGACTCTACGACTGAAGAAAAGAGGCCTTATTTGGAGTCTACGATTGATAACAAGGCGAGCAATGTCGTAGCTGTGGAAGAATTCAAATTTCAATTAGCAGAGTGGGATGCGGCGGCTGAGGCATTTAAGCAGACATGGAGAAATGGTCATGCCAACAGCCAGAAGACAATTGACGATGTGGAAAGTGCCGTCTTGATGGTAAGGACGAGGTCTCTTGTGTGAATTTCTATGCCTCATAACTCTATATATCGCGACTAACAAGTGAGTGATTGTAGAACGGTGCTCGCAAGAGAAAGAGGACATCTGTTAAAGCTTCTATCGACAGTGGTCTGGGTCTTGATGATGATGGTTCACAGATTTAGATATTTTGTCTTATGCTTGGAAGTGCGGTGTTGCAACTCAAATTATGGAGAAAGTCTTAGTTATGAGCTGAAGATTAGCCCTGAGTATGGTAGCATCTTCTTTATTAAGCTGTTGCATATTGGATCAAGGCGTTTTCGCAAATTTGTTCTGTGTACATTAATTAACATGGCATTCAAAGGTGTTTCTGCAATTAGAATATGGTTTTGTTTACATTTTTTTGATTTTTGATTTTGCGATACTGTACAGTATATTTGAATGAAACGTCTGTTGTTGTTTTTTACAATTCTTCTTGTCTTGCCGCAAGAGCTGGAGCGGAGCTTCTCTAGACGTAAGCCCTCGAAAGAAGATGGATGATCTTGCACAAAAGCTAAACTACAAAAAGTTGCTCATCATGCATAGTAGCGAACTCTGTTTCCGGGCTGGGGTCATGTTATCGATAAGTGGATAAGATTGCCTTCTTTGCAACCCCACTATTGATGATTGTCAAGTCATCAGGAGCTGCAGAGACGAGAATCTGCGGATGTCTGGTCCATTTATTTATCCATCCATCCATCCAGCACTCGGGAAAGCTGGGCTCACTGAGGACAAGTACCTACTGAAGTGAATGAAGGCTGGATGGGAAAACGGTGTCTCACAAATGACTTGTGACTTAAAGTTGTTTGTGATCATCACATCTTCCTACACATATGTC
>Ga0160427_10002333_pt1 | contig 11467 bp, 13 predicted proteins | sample SolpanmetagenomL_FD_108194 | JGI IMG/M metagenome (GOLD analysis project Ga0160427, IMG submission 108194) | Solar panel surface microbial communities from Lawrence Berkeley National Laboratory, California, USA - L | ecosystem: Engineered > Built environment > Solar panel > Unclassified ...
CGCTAAAACCAATCAACACAAACAACCATCACCAGGATTCACGATAGATTTCTCTAATTGAGTAACATCATTACTTGTCATCAAACGCAATGGCGCCAAAAAAGCCCGTCACAAACTTCAAGGCGAAAGCCAAGAAATCTTCGTCGGCCTCATCATCAAAACCCTCCTCATCATCCAACATCTCCTCAACCTCTTCAACGTCGATGAAACCGAGAACAAAATCAAAACCTAACGACAACGTCAAGAAACCTACTGGTGTTAAAAAGCCTGCGCATCTCTCACTCCACAAGAAAAAGAAACAACGTACCTACACCGACAAGGAGCTCGGAATACCAATACTGAACAGTATCATACCCGCTGGTGTCGTCAAACCAGCAGGAAAGAAGAAGGGCAAGGTGTTTGTGGAGGACAAAGATACAATGTTGGGAATATTAAGTTTGGTGAATGATTCAAAAGACGGACAGATCCAGAGTAAATTGGAGAGAGGGGTATGTTTTTGAATCGCCTGGCATGCCTTTATTGTCTCTTTTCTTTTCTTAGCATTCGTGCATGTGTTACTGTCACACGGAATACGCTCTCAAATTTATGATTAAAGGGAATAGTGGCTAACATATTTTCTCGTCGGTCGTACAGAGACAACTAGAAACAATACGGGAACAGCGAAGGAAAGAACAGGAGGCCAAGGAACTGCAAAAAACTGCTAAATTTGTATGAAACTTTTACTCTACTTTTTCCGCTTTTTGATATCAGGTTTTTGGATGGAAGAGTGGAATTGATTTAAGCTGACAATTCTCTGCTCATATAGGAGGACGCCAAGGATTCTGTAAGACGAAAAAGAAAGAGGAATACAAAGAGTGAAGCACTACCTGTACCAAGTGTGCTGGACTCTGCAAATAAAGGTTCTCGAAAGCGAGTTAGTTTCGCATCGTAGTTTGAAGCATTTTGAAGAGAATACTGCCTATAGCAAGTTTGGTTATCTGTATGCATTAACGGCGTTCCTTGTGATATGTAGCGAAGAAAGGGGAATATTTTGTCTATTATGTTGCTTAAACCAATTTTACAATCTAGCTCTAAAGTTCTATATTCGTCTCTACAATCTAATTCCATAACTCCCCAATATTATTATTGATACCCTTTTTTATCCTGCATTTTCTTGTCCACAGGCAAATTCAAGCTAAGCCGATCCATTGGCAACATCCTCTCTAAGCTCTCCGTTAGACTGAATGAATGATTGTGCTGGTTCCTCTATCCCTGCGTTGTGACTAACAGAGATGACATCTCTAGCCATCTTATCTAAGAAAGTAGCAACCTATCTCGTTGTTAGAATTGAGAGCCAAGCACAAAAAAAACAATAATCAAGTTACCTGCTTAGGATACCATCTTCCACCTTGATAGTCAAACCAACTTAGATGGCCACCAATCGACGTTAATGCCATGAAAAGGTATTGATTCGCGACCGCCTCCGAGTATGGCAAGGCCTGTTCGACAGAGATCGGGTCATCCACGGCGTTCAAGATTAAAGTTGGGGTTCTGATCTTTAGAAGATTGCCACTGGACGAGGCAGTCCTGTAATAATCATCTTGCGTTTGAAACCCAAAGATTCTAGCTGTGAACTCTCTATCAAATTCATAAAGGTAACGTGTATTGCGAATCTTTTCGGGATTGACAGAAGGGTGTTGTACAAGTACGTCAAAATTCCTGATTATGTCAGCGGCAGAGCATTTTAAATGAAGCAAAATAACATACCTTTCAAAAAGTCCTTTTAAATTCCTGTAGTAGCCTCATCAGCGACAATCTTGTATTGTAGTAGTCGAATTGCACCAACTGACCTTGTCATAGTAGCAGAGAGGACCTCTCGACCAATGTAGCTGTTGTGCATAAACTTGCTAGCTACATCTAAGTTGTGAGGTGACGATACCAAGACTGCAGCATTCAGAAGACAGTCATGACCTTCCTCACCAAGAAACTAGAATCTCATATCAATCTCTATTCCCTAAAACCAAAATTTAACAAACTATGGGGAGCAAGAAACATACATTGGCCAGAATGTTGGCTCCTAGTGAGAAACCAGCAGCAAACAATGGTCTCTTCGGCCATCTCTTTCGAAAGATCCGTATCGTATTTCGAAGGTCTGCTGTAAATCTCGCGTTGAAGAGACAAGTCGTGGTGATTTTTGAATTGGCGCATCCTCGTGCATTGAGAACACAGGCGGCGAAACCATATCCTCCATCCTCGCGGCTTTTGACCAGTGGCTCTATGGCTGCTTTTACGTAGACCTCGTAACTTCCTGGTGGTTGTTAGAAGACTTTGTTTCAGTTGAATTTCGATCGACATGTTAACGCACCTCCTGTCAAGCCATGAAGGCATATGATCATGGGTGTACTGTCCGTCTCACTACCAAGTTCATCCACCTGTTCAGTCGTGAGGAAACGAGTTCGTGGTGGAAGTTCAGTAGCCTCCGACTGTGCTGGCGTGTGTTGGTCAACCACATAATCGATCGTGTATGAACCTCCATCTTTGGCTTGAATAATTTCTCGAGAATACACAATTGGAATGTCGATTGATGGTAAAGTTGTGCGAAATGTTTGAAGCAGACCTGTGCAGTAGAGCGGATGCGCTTTAAAGGGTGTGATCAACTCTGTACATAGTTTCTCCAAATCAATCTCGCCCTGGCTCTTTGTGGTGAGCTTGACTGTATGCTCGGAATGGTGAAATGTCAGCGATGCAGGCCAATACACCCAAGGAAATCCTAGAAAGCCCATTATTTCCCTCTTCTTGACCAAAAAAAAAAAAGGATTGTCGACGAAATAGAAGATGAAATTTGAAGTGAAGTTTGACTCGCCCTGTAAAGATCATTTTTGGAGGATGATACTGTAAATAAAGAATTGAGATAAGGTAGCTCAACAACCGGCATCCATATTCTTCCGAGCTTCGCTAACTAAATCCTTAGATGAGAAGGAGAGTTTCACAAATGGATCATCATCATCAAACTGACATTGGACATAGGTGTTTTTGTTTATATACTTAGTGTGTTCAGCTCCAAACTGTATTGGATGTACTGATGTTGATGACGATGACGCCCCAAGTCTTTTCGGAACGTGATATCAGGCGAGCCGAGGGAGAGAAGTGAAGTGAAGGGATGGGCGCCAGTAAACAATCAACGATTTCAACCAACGCTTGTGAAAAATATACAATGAAACTAAAATACCGTATATAAAGATACACGGTAGGTAAGAGATCATGCCTTTACTTTTAAACTTATTCTGCCAATCAAGTTGTGATCTGGAAATTCTCAAACAGTATTTTACACTTACCAAGTAGTATTTCACATATGTTTGGCACATAGGTCACTAATTATATGATGAGTGCCATCACGTGTGCATTATATGGAACCATACATATCAATGGTGACCGATACTTTCAATAGCCTCAAGTGTTCGTGATATAGATTTATAAATTTTGCCCAGTATTTCAACATGGAAATATAAAAGTTGGTTGTAGCATGATGGTCGAAATATGTGACATACCTTGTTGATGTGTAAGTGCTTGGGTGAGTAGCTGTGCGCAAAAGCAAAGAAAGCTGAAGGAAGAGAAAAAATAAACTAGACGTCAGACCATCATCCATTCATCATCAAAATATCTCACACACACACATCCCAAGCCAATTTTCCGTGTGCAACCAAGCACTCAACTTGACATCGCATCACTGCTGTTGCCCATTAATCAAAGCAGATAAAAAGCATTTACAAGTCGAGCATCTTTCCACAACTATATCGCCGTAACATCGACTTGATATACTCTGCGGAGTCGCCATCAGTTTGCTTCACTCGCTAGACTAGCCTTGATCTATCGATACACAAGTCTTCGTCCACTGTTTTCTCGATATAAAAAGATCCGACACTTCACAAAAGACAGGATCTCAGCATAACAACACTTTATATCTCCCGAAACCTGCTCCGTCAAAATGGCTACTCTCGATGAAAAGATACCTAGCGGCTCTTCCGACTGGATGAGCGAAAATCCACTCATATCGGCCTTCAAAGATTCATATAATATTTTTCAAGTACGCAGAGAGGCTTTGGGATTATCGAATCCTGGTACCGTCGAGAATGTAGCAGCTGAGGTCACTAAAGGTGTCTTCCTAAACAACATGGCCTTCACTGGTCTGAGCGCAAACCTCACAAAAATCTTCAGCATGGCACCTCTGTTCCAAGTACAGCATGCATTTGGTATGGGATTGGGGCAAGGTGCGCCCCCACCATATGGCTTCACAGCTTTGTTTGGAAACAGTAGGGTATTTTAAATTCCTGCCAGGACCTCGTAGTGATGAATACATCGAGGCTAAACTATTTCTTCTAGACTTTCCTAAATGCAAACTTGGATAATGAAGGAGCACTATCAGCACGATTCAATGTCCGACTCAACGAGAGAATGGTCTCAAGGTTTTCAGCACAAATGGCACCAGGACCAGGTCAGGCTATGTTTTCCGCAGAACAAGATTATGTTGGTGCAGACTGTACTGCTTCTATCAAAACATTCAATCCAAGCTATCTTGAAGGTGGCCTCACAGGCATATTCATCGCTTCTTACCTCCAAGCCATCACGCCATCACTATCAGCAGGACTAGAAGCTGTTTGGCAACGACAGTCCAAAACACAGATTCCTGAGAGTGCCGTCTCGTATGTTGCAAGATATCAGGGTATTGACTGGGTCGCAAGTGCTCAATGGCAGGCTCAAGGAGCTCTACACGCCACATTCTACAAAAAGGTCGGTGAACGAGTTGAGGCAGGTGTAGAAAGTCAGTTATCATTTGCCCCAGGAATGATGGGAGGCATCCGAAAGGAGGGAATCACAACGATAGGTGCCAAATACGACTTCAGAATGGCGACAATGAGAGCACAGGTCGACACTACTGGTAAACTAAGTTGTCTACTCGAGAAACGAGTGGCACCAATGGTCACATTGACCTTTTCTGGTGAAATGGACCACTTCAAGGTATGAATTTCCATCATGTGCTAGTATCTCAACTGTGCATGTATTGCGCTGCGGTAAATTAATGCTAACAGCTATCTCTGAATAGAACACTGCAAAAGTTGGACTAGCTGTACAGATAGAGAACGCCAGTGAAGAGCTAGAGAGTCAAAATCCAGCACCAATGTCTATACCTTTCTAAGCGCACATTCTGGTACACTTTTAGTTATGCTACGTGGCTCATGATGCGAAAAGGAGAACAAAAGAACAGCAAGACTTTGATGATTAGCCTTAGATGCGACGGAAAGGACAATATCTTTTTTGTTTGTAAATATTTCCTGTGCTCTTCTTGTATCTGTCCAATCTCTTCGTTATCGGACTTCTTCTTCTTTTTGAGCAGGTTTAACTTAACTTCTCTGTAAAATATCCTTTCGCCTCCCTCCTTTCTGACTTCTAGTCGGTCTTTATTATCAGTCTAGCTCGCCTGTTGCTCTCTTTTCTTCACCTTTCTTGAACAAAACAATGATGATCCCTATGTATAAATAATGAAAGAAAGGGCGTATAAACATGTCTGCATGTAAAACCCATTGTATATAACGATGTTAAGATGTGAGAGCATTGGATATTCTGAACCAATCATTATTGTAATGAGATTTAATTACAATAAGTGCTGAGATTGGCAATCAGTGCACTAAAATATGAGTCCTAGCGTCGTGCCAGTATCAACACCGTACGTTTATATATAAATCAGCGAGACTCCCGACACTTACACTTACTTGCATATGGCATCGTCAGGAGCTTACAAAACAAAGCATCTCCCTTTGCATACCTAGGTAAGCAAGTACTTACGTTGTATACACGAACACGTATTACGGAACTTATATATATTTAGAGAAAACTCGATAAGCTAAAAATCTTGGTCCCTGACGATCAGAAGTTGTAGATACCAATAAACTGGTATTCACGACAACTACCACAGTGCCGGAATGTACAATAGCATGCAACCAGACATTCATAGAAGGAATAATACACTATTCTTATATAGTAGTGCAACACAATGGTCAACATACTGTTGTAAGCTCGCGTCTATAACCTGGAGGTGTCAAGCCACCATTCAGATCGTGGCTAGAGATATAGATCACGTGAGCATAAGCAATCGTTGTGTGGCTTACTCTCGCTACAACCTTATGCATCATACGATGCGTCGATAGATCTCGTGCAGCTTTTCTCTTCATATCCAATTCATCTTCAATCTCGCAGGAGGCCCGAGTTCTTAGAGCTCCGAGCATCGGTCCACCAAAAAAACTGCTTTCTGCAATTGAGATCAAAACAACTCATACACATAAGGCTTCATACCTTTTCTGCAAACGATATGTTTGAATTCTTGACTTTTTATCTTGTTATCACATTCCAGCCGTTTCAATTGCATCCATCTTTTTTTGGTGTTTTTGTCATACATGATTGGGAAAAAATCCTCCTTGCCCGTCAAGCAGACCCACTCTTAGCGGACAATATAGGGTTATAGCTAGTCAGAATCGGGAGGATCAATGATCACGCGCGCCATGCTAGCGTTTCAACAGAAATAGAATGGAAGAGACATGACAGACAAGGGAGACGAAAGGAAATTATTCTCGGTCTGTCTTTGAATCCCCCTCATTAGCGTTGGATGGACATGACATCAAATTACAATTCCTCTGCAGTCAAAAAAGAAATAAGAATATTTTTTTTTAGAAAAATTGGTTAAAGTCAACTCGGTATCGGCAAGTGCCTAAACCTTTCAGACCAAAAACACTTCTAGCTTGGTCCAAGTATTCAAGTTCCAGACACCAAATGCCCCAAGAGCGTGAATACTAGCACTTTATCTGACATCAGTAGCGGCGTGATGCTGGTCTTGGATTTTGTTTCGTCACATGAGCGATTCTACCGCTAATTCGTGATGAGGAAACAAACTCAAAGCAACTATGGGTGTTTGGAAGTGTTGCTTTTCGTCATAGCACTAAGAGGCAGGAGCACCTTTTCCTACAATTGGTGAGGCACAAAAGCAATAAGCACGATGTGAAATTGTTTTTCATTCACAATCAAGAACGAAATAGAGGTAGCGACCTACATTCTAGCCTCATTTATTTATTTTAAACCTTTGATCGCTAGCCTTGAGCCGTGCATGCATGCGTGGCAGCTGGCAGGCAAGCAACCTTTTTGCTATGCAGCTTAAACCGAGGCCAATCGCATACTTTTTTCGTTCCTCTCGTTATGACAGGTCACGATGGTCACTTACATAGTTACTCAATACATACTATGTAAGAGTCAATCTCACGATCCCAACAATTAGAAAGATGGGACTAGATCTACTACAGACTCTAACAATGATTTGAAGATCAAAATTGGTATTTGGCAATCCTTGGATATATATTGGATGGTGTTTAAGGCAATATTTGACCTGGCATCTCCATGGAATTCAAGCCTTGGTAGACGACAAACCAATAGGGTAAGATGTTTATTCAGTTGAGCTTGAAGAATTCCAATGTACATTCAAGGCCTTCTGTGCCCAACGTGTGATCTTCATACATTAAGCTCAACAATATCATCACGAGCATTTCCTCTTTCTATTTCCTAATAGTGAAGGCAGGACCAGACATAATGAACGGCGTATTTCCGCCCTTTCTGTGTTTCTTTGTTTTTTCTAGTTTGTAACACATAGAAGCTTAGGTTCTATGCACAGCCCTAAGTGGAAAAAGTGCCTGAATTCAGAAAAGATTGAGAAAATGATTCGTTGGCATAGTTTGGATGCTAAACATCTTAGACATCTTTTGTTTAGCCTCTTAATGGCGCATCACGTTTTTCCATTTTCTATCCTAACGAGGGAAGTCTGTAAGAATGTAAAGCACAGAAAGTGTTACTCGTGGAGAAGAGATGTTGAATTGCAAATGCAAACAAAGAAAAGGTCTCTTGTATCAACTATCCCATGACAAATGTGCGTAAGAAGAATTCAATCAAACAATTGAATATTCAAACATACAACATAAACAAAGCTATCTGTCTTCCTTATGTCAGCTTTAAATAACAGGAGAGAGGAACCTACCCACCTTTGAATCGTTTTTAAGATCGTTTATGAGTCTCATCACTATGTACCATCTGAGCATCTTTTTTTTTCTTGATCACGAGCTACATGCCATTTTTTTGATCAGCCAACCAGCCAACCCAGCCCACCAGCGCAGCCAGCCAGCCAGCCATAAGAGCAGCAGGACTGTTTAAAAAAAAAAACAGCTACTCAGTGTGCTCAAAGTTGGCAGGCAGTCCTATTGTCATAGCTACGACTCATACGACTTGGTCCATTGCCTTCAATCCAGCTGCTGCTTCTCTTTCTCTCTTCTCTCTCACACTTCCTCCATCTTCCTGATTCTCTACATCTCTCAGCTGCATCTCAATCTCAGAAGCCCCAAGTTTTACGAAATTCATACAAACCCGGATCCACTCACCTGACACATATCACTACCATTCTGTCATACTACAACTCAATTCCATACACCAGACAAACAAACCCTTTCTAAGATTATATCGATCAAGTGAGTAAGCTCCTCAAGTGGCTGCGGATGTTCTTTTCGTCATTGTACAGGAATTGTTGTGTCTGTTGATACCTCTGCATGTATATTCCCATCATGTTTTGAAGCTTAAATTTCCAAGGAGAAAGATGACATAGCAAAATACAACCCTTGACAAAGTAGCTTGAAAGGGTTGTTAAATGTTTGCAATACTCCGCCTTGTGCAGCGCTCTCCTTTGTCTTGAATCTTGAAATGATATCTTTAAACTTCGTCATAACATGTCGTTTGACAGCTGATTGATCAGATTCAACTCTTTTTTTCCCTCCCTTTCTCTTTTTCCTTTTTCTTGTTTCTCTTTCATTTCCCTTTCTTCTTCTCTTCGTCTTATCCCCTATATGCATAAATTCCCACTTTCTCTGTACAGTTACTAATTGTTTCGTCTTCAGATACTAGAAGCAAGAGAAAAAGTTTCTTGTGGTGATACTCGTCGTTGATTAGCTCATTTAACAAGGAACCCGGTATCCCTTTCGCTAGAACCCGCATTCTTTTACAGTTTGGCTGCTTCTCCGCTTTCTTCTTTTTTTTTCTTTCCTGCCCACCACCATCACCACTACCACAAATACCACCGCTGCCTGTCGACCTTGCTAGCCAGATAATCCCACCTCGTCACGTTCAGAGCCTGTTTACAATACTTTACCTCCCTCTATCGCCAGCTCAGATTGTCTCACTCGACAAAGAATTTCACATCACGATTACTGTTTTGAAGAACGACTCTGTTTCGAATTACCTCAAGAGCCATCTCCCCACCTTTCCCCGGATCGCCCCCGCTATCAAATACGGTACGAATACAAAAACTTGCACCTTCGAAAAGCTGTGACATCACATGTTGTCTTTATGTGTAAAAATGTGTTTCTGATATTTCTATTTTGAGATTTAGTCGTCCAGGTGATTTATTCGACCTCTGATCAGTTAAAATCAGAGGCATTGAAAACTTCACACACGCACAAAGCCATATTTCAGCTCCGAACAGTTTAAACACCATCACTTACGCCAATCCTCAATCTGAGCAGCCGAGCTGGAGCCCGTCAAAGCCGATAATCCGTGTCAATCAATTGTGGCTCTTCCATAGCATTCCCACATCCATACATCATAAGGGGAAAGTAATAAAAAACAAACACAATCAGTAAACATGTCACAAGCGAGACCCTCTGGATTTTCTGGACTTAGAATGGGTGGTAAGATCATGTATGGCCCAAATATCACCGTTGCGATTATGCTGAAGTTCGTCTTATAGAGGTTGTCCGGGAGAAAGTCCAAGATGGAGTTACAGGAGAGGTGCGAGAAATGCAATATACACAATGCAAAATTGTGGGAAACGGTTCATTTGGTGTCGTCTTTCAAACAAAGCTCTCGCCAAATGGAGAGGATGCAGCCATCAAGCGAGTGTTACAAGACAAGCGTTTCAAGGTTTGACAAGACACCTCCTTCGGTCATATCTGGGTGCTAATATGTGTACATAGAACCGAGAGCTCCAAATCATGCGAATTGTACGCCACCCAAACATTGTTGAGTTGAAGGCATTCTACTATTCGAACGGCGAGAGGGTAAGAGCTTACCCTTATATCATTATACGCGTTGTCTTGATGACTCTAACGAAATAATAGAAGGATGAAGTGTATCTTAACCTAGTCCTTGAATTCGTACCAGAAACTGTGTACAGAGCCTCCCGCTACTTCAACAAGTTGAAGACCACCATGCCAATCCTTGAAGTCAAACTATATATTTACCAACTTTTCCGTTCATTGGCATACATCCATTCCCAAGGAATTTGCCATCGAGATATCAAACCACAAAATCTTTTACTAGACCCAGGCTCAGGAATCTTGAAGCTATGCGATTTTGGCAGTGCCAAGATCCTGGTGGAGAATGAACCTAATGTATCGTACATTTGTTCTCGATATTATAGAGCCCCAGAATTGATCTTTGGTGCTACAAACTATACAACAAAGATAGGTGGGCTTTCATATAAACCACATTGACAAGACGTGTATTAAGTATTGCTGCTAATTATGTAAACAGACGTCTGGTCCACAGGATGTGTGATGGCAGAGTTGATGCTAGGACAACCGCTTTTCCCTGGAGAGTCAGGCATAGACCAACTTGTCGAAATCATCAAAGTGCTTGGTACCCCAACCCGGGAGCAAATTAGGACTATGAATCCAAACTATATGGAACACAAATTTCCACAAATCAAACCACATCCTTTCGCAAAGGTAATACAACACAAATCGATCGTGTTGAATTGAGCTAATATTTGGTATAGGTCTTCCGTAAAGCTTCTCCTGACGCCATCGATCTCATCTCTAAACTACTAGAGTACACCCCAACACAGAGACTCTCAGCTGTTGACGCCATGTGCCATCCATTCTTCGACGAGTTACGTGACCCAAGCATCAAGCTACCAGATTCCCGTGGCACCAATGGAGGTTTGAAGGATCTACCTCGCTTGTTCGATTTCACCAAGCACGGTATGTACGAAGTAATGCTTGTAGAGTGAAACAGCTAACGATATTTTAGAGTTGTCCATCGCCCCTGAATTGAACGAGAAATTGATTCCTCCTCATGCCCGTCCGGCATTACTAGCACAAGGGCTGGATATCCACAATTTCACACCAATGTCAAAGGAAGACATGCTTGCCAAATTAGACTAGGACCCATCTCTTCAGACAATTGATTTGTGCTGTATCTGGACATGTTCTTCCTCTCTCTTTGTTATCATCAGTCTTGATGCTTGCTTTCCATTCTACAGTATGCAAAGGAAGGTAGCAAAGACTTGTATCTCTCTAGAATTGATGACCTTTGTTATGAAACAAAAAACTGGTTTGCATTGCGTTTTGACGTTTGTTTTTCATATTACCCCCCCCCCCTCCCCCCTTCTTCTTTTCTTTCCTGACAA
>Ga0160427_10002334_pt1 | contig 11467 bp, 11 predicted proteins | sample SolpanmetagenomL_FD_108194 | JGI IMG/M metagenome (GOLD analysis project Ga0160427, IMG submission 108194) | Solar panel surface microbial communities from Lawrence Berkeley National Laboratory, California, USA - L | ecosystem: Engineered > Built environment > Solar panel > Unclassified ...
AAAGGATACTTGAAGCTGGTCTTGGTATAGTCGTCCACGATTGGCTGTAGGTTGAAACGTCGATCATGCACAAGACCTAGTATCATGACGAGTAGATCGAATGTCAAGTCCTCGACTTCTTCGTTTCCTCCATACTCTGTCATAATCTCGAATATGGCATCGAGGACTCTTCGCAATAACTTGACGAGCTCCACATCAGAGACAAATTGTGCCCGTCGCAATATCGGGACGACATCACGACTACGCTGTTCATGCCACATGAGTAAGGCCAACACATCAGGATCTTGTGAGAAAGTAGAGCTGCACAAATGAGTTCGTAAGCTAATTGATGCAGGTGTCCCGAAGACAACGTCTTTCTTCGACTTCAGATTCCAAGGTAGTTCCAAATAAGCACCCCGACCAGATATAATGCTAGAGGTCTGTTCATCGTACGCATACAAGGTCAGACTGTGCATACCATCCCGTGCAAAAGCATCATTTTCCCATAACGGCATCCAGCACAAGGCGAACGGAAAATTGGATGCATCTGCCAAAGATGCTACAATATGCGACCCTGGCACATCCTCGGGTCGAATAGCTAGTCGGACAGTCTGGTTCCAGGATTCACCTCGCTCAACCGCTATCGTTCTCCATGCCGTGTGTCCAGAGCTGTTACATGTTGGGAAGATGCAACTTTCAAGTCGCTCCCCTCGAGCGTTGCGAACCTCAAAAGTAACCTGTAGATCTCGCATTGCGAACTCTTCGGGTAACGGAGCACTGCCTGTCTTGGGATGTGACAGCATGACATTTTGTGGTAAAGACGGTTTCTCTAGGGTGATGTAGATGTCACTACGAGGCCGCGTGGAAGCACCGGCGTATTCGATCATTGGAGTGACCATAACATTCTGCAGAAGCGTAGGCATAATTGCTATCAAAGCTTGACTATCTTCATGTGCGAACGATCTGACTTGAAATGACAATGCGGGTGCTGCTGCTGCAGAGCTATACCTCCTTGATACAGAGGGAAGAAGTTTGTGGATAGCAGCAACCAAGGTATCACTCAATCCAGATATCTCCTGACCACTGTTGTCCGGAGTCCACATCGGAAGCTCTGCAACCACTCCATTGGTTGCTCTCAGTAGATTGCTCATTTCAAGTACGCCTACACCGATCAATCTCTTGAGCATTTTCTGCTCACCTGCAGCTATAAGTTCTGGTTTCGGGGTGGCTGGCACATTCTGCGTCATCGTCAATGCTTGCGAGTTACGAGTCAATGTCTCCGACGTCTTTCGACGGTTATTGGGCCATATAAAACTACGTCTTCCAAGATTTGGACTGGGTGCCGAAGAAGTATTGAGGTTACTGTTGGCATCACTGTCGCGTGAAGGCTGTCGCTCTGACGCCATGGAACGTCGTTCGAATGCCTTGGGAGGCTCGTTGCTGAAAAGGCGAACCACGAAGTAGGATGTACTGGACATGGGGCCATGGCTTTGAGTATCAGGTAGCAAAAGGTCAGTGAAGAGAGTCGATCGGGTGTGCGGTCCTTTCACAGCAGACTTACCAGAAGCGTCTATTGCGAAAGCTTCTGATGTTTGTTCCAGATGACCCTCGACGTGCTCTCTGTGAATGGATATCGCCAGGGAGGTTGCCTTGCCCTTTGCCTCGATCTCACTCTCCAAGGACACTAGGAGGTGATTCAGGAACCTTTGTTCCCCAGGTTTCTGTGATTTCTCTTCCAATAAGCTCATATCTGCCTGCATGCGACTCAGCTCGATGGGTGAGTCGTCCGAGGTTAGCATACGACCCTTTTGCTCTGCGCTTCTCACTATTACCTCCCCGCGCATCATTTTGTTTCCCTTGACGAGATCCCAGACTACTTGTTGGCGCAAAGCCACTGCTTCATGTTGGGTAAGTACATTATGCAGCAGCTGCCGCCGCGCAGCGTCTAGTCGCTCTACCAAGCCTGAGAGCTCCTTGACCTGTTCATATTGGCGATTGAGCAGAACCCCATGCAGATTTGTAGAATGCCATTCTCTCAAGCAAGAAGCAATCTCGTCTACCAGAGGCTCGTGAAGAGATGTTGGCGTTTCGTCACCGATTTTAAGCATGGGTACTGGTGCAGGCGGTCGTCCGGCATTCTGAGATCCGTTGAGAAGTCCAGATGAAGTAGCTCCTTGCCCATTGGTCTGCCTATTCGAGTCTTCCACGAATGGTAACTGTTCCCCAAGAAACTCTCTAATCTCGACGCAATCCCTGGGAAAGATGCCACTAAATACCCTAGCTTCAAGAGTCTCACCTTTGTTTGATGTTAAGCCGGCCAGCAGCGAGGGAGGTGCCACCAGATATCCTCTAAGCCAATCACCATCATGTCCACCTTCTTCAATGATGTAGAGCTCATCGCCGAGCTGGAGAGGAAGGTCTGAGGCAGCAGAGGGGCTGAAGGAGCAGATGGCAATCGCGAAAGCTATACGAGGGAGAGGCCGCCAGGGCATGTCGCGCGAACGTGTGGTCCAAGGCGACGTGGATAGGTCAGAGCTTATTGCATGCTGATCTCGATATTACTTGAAGGACTCGGAGACGTCCCGGGGTGGTTGGTAGTGGTGTACAGGAGTGTGGAAGTTGGGCGAGATGAGGCCAGAGAAGAGGGCAGACAGATTGCGCAAGATGAAACGAGCGAGAGAGCGATAGTAAGCAAACAATGGATCTGAAACAAGTTTGAAGCAGTAAGCAAACAGACAGACATGCAGGACGAAACGAGCAGGGCTTGGCGAGGGCTGGCCGTACTTGGTTATTGTAGGTCCGTGCAAAGCTGACTCTGGTCAGTTGACCCTCTGTTTACTTAAGCGAGTAACAAGCCCACGCGTCCAAAATAAATCTTTCTCATACCAGGTATTTTGCGTAGAAAACTATTCACTCTCACTTGCATCACAAGCAAGATAGTACACACTCGTTTATTCGTGGTAACTGAGGAAAGTCGGAAATATCGGATCTCAGAATAGCTGAGAGATATCACCTCGTTGTATTGCTGTTCGACGGCATCAAGCCTCCATCAAACGGAAGACGCCTTGCCAGCACATCTTCGTGCGATATCTGATTGTGCCTGCATTGCTGAGCACGCATTGATCGTCGAAAAAAGTCTGTGCCATTCCCAACAAGCTGTCTTCACTCGACCTGTCCGAGATTGTCACAACCATACTTTGGGTATTGAGTTGAGAGCAAACAAGCCAGCGCAGGAAGAAACGCAGCATCTTTCCATCGCACCTGCCCCAGCCTACTGCGTCAAAGCTCTCCCCGCATTATAACATCAACTCTTCTTTTCATCACCTGTCATCTCCTACCTTACCTTCATCAACCACTTTCTGCGTCACCATCGTCAGGTGACCTCTCGCTTCGCCAGTCTTCTACTTATTATGCGACGTAATTAACACCCAAGCCGAACACCAAAGTCGCGCTCGGCAAAGAGCTCGTTACAGTTCAAAAAGTATAGCTAGCTCTCTTGAACATATCCTGTAAGCATCTAAGCATCTCAGCACTTTCGCGTCTGCCTCAAACCAGCCTTGCTAAGTCCCTGATAGGTGCGCGTCGACTCTCAACACAACAATCCATTCCCAACATGAAGATGTTTGCTCGATTCTTCAGCAAGGTCGCTGACCCTGTGGTCAAGACTGTTAAGAGGCCTATCGTCCCTACCCACGTCATGCAAACTCATATGTCGCCTGGTGCCTACTTCTCCATCACTGGTTATGGTCGCTACTACGACGTGGAGGACTTGAAGCCTGAGCTTGGCTCGGAGTACGCCTACTGGCAAGAGCTTGTCAGAGAAGCTGCTGTAGAAGAAGCCGCCCTTCAGCTCGAAGACGCCAAGAAGGCATTGGAAGATCTGAGGGTGAGGGGAAAGTTCTAAGCAGGAGCACTCATTGTATCTGGTCTGCAACCAAGAGAAACAGCTTCGAAGAGGGCGGTACTAGCTTCGAAAGGACTACAACCGGAGCTTATTGGCGCTTTCACAAATACTTTGCCAATCCTGCCTGGCGCAATCGCATCTGAACAACCAGCCTGGAGCTCACTTTTCTCTCCACCATCATGACCTTCTCACGACAGCGCGACAAAGGTGACTTGACTGAAGTTCGATGTTACTCTCAGTCATTTTGCCTCAACATCGGATCGGCGTTCTAAACATTTTCTTCATCGAGACACCTTGCAAACATACATACCTTAACAGCAAGTTGATGTTTCATAAAAAGTAACGATAGTATTGCACGGCATACAATATGGATGGGTACGGGACAACAGTAGCATGACTGCAAAAGATACCCCTAGCTCACAAGCTGAAAGAGAAGCTTTGCTGAATTCATTCCACTACATACACATAATCCAATTACTTGTTCCTCAACGCTGTTGATGTGCATATGTGATCCTGCTCCCAACGACACGACGATACGTGCGGTTATGATAGCTCTCGTTCTGCCTTGATGTCGAGCATTGATATGAGGTTGTCCACTTGCTCATGCTCTCCAGGATCTTCTTCTTAGAGTTCAATACCAGTCATGGTTCTCCGCGCCTATTTATACTAACGAATTGCCCAAGTGGGGCTTTCGAAGCCCCTCATTGCGTGGAAAATTGAAAGTTGGTCTGTACTGTCAACAACATCATTTGTTCTGTTATAGCAATCACAATGTCTACCAAGCAACACCGTCAACCTCCCTTCCGCGCTGAGCACATTGGCTCTCTTCGCAGACCAGAATTCCTCCTCGAAAAACGGCGCGAAGTCGAGGCTGGCAAGCTTTCTGAGCAAGAACTGATCCCGTATGAGGACAAGGCCATCAAGGAGATTGTACAGACACAACTCGACTTGGGCTTTCCTGCAGTGACTGATGGCGAATTCCGTCGTATCTCTTTCTGGGGTATGCCTTGAGCCTGCGTCACGCTTCGCCGACACCTTGTATTGACTTGACTATTTTAGGAACCTTCTTCAATGAGCTAGATGGCATGGTCGAGATCCAGGAACCCTCCATTGACATGTTCCGCCTATACGTTCCCGACATCGCGTCCTTTGTCGACTTCAAGCTCAACCCGGGGGCAACTGTCGTATGCAATGGCAAGATCAAGCACACTGGAAAGTCTACATACCTGCCTGCGTTTGAGTTCTTGAAGAAAACTGTCAAGCCTGAAGAAGTTGGAAACATCAAAATTACCATGGCTGCACCGAACTGGTAGGTTAGGGAGATTGGCGCTGGCGACTGAATGTTCTGGCATGGCTGATGAATATCTCAAAGGTACCACTTGAGATACAGAACTGGCAACGCTTTCGACAAGAACGTCTACTCGAATGATGCGGAGTACTTTGCAGACCTGGCCAAGGCATACAGAGATGAGCTGAAGATGCTGTATGATGCTGGCGCAAGGAACATTCAGTTCGATGACCCTAACCTTGCGTGTACGTGGTTTTCACAGGACGAGGATGTGAGAGAGACGTGTGAAAGCTGACTTTGACATAATAGACTTCTGCTCAGAGAAGATGTTGGCAGGCTGGAAGGAGGACAAACTCAACACCGTATCCTCGGAAGACATGCTCGACTCTTACATCAAGCTCTACAACGACTGCATGTCTGGCGCACCCGCAGATATGCACTTTGGTGTCCACTTGTGCCGCGGTATGCTCACTCACACCGCTTCGAACCACTTTCTATCCCCTTCATCCTCTAACACCCAGTCCTAGGTAACTTCATCAACGCTCACCACTTTAGTGAAGGCGGCTACGACCGCATCGCCTCCAAGCTCTTCACCGAACTAAACACCGTAACATACTACCTCGAGTACGACACTCCTCGTGCCGGTTCCTTCGAGCCTCTGAAAGAGCTACCCGCCCACAAGAACCTCATCCTCGGTGTGGTGTCTACCAAGCTACACGACGTCGAAGACAAGGAAGAGATCAAGAAGAAGATCCTCGACGCAGCTGACACAATGGCTCAAGGTAAGTTCGAGAGCAGAGAAGCGGCGCTCAAGAACTTGGGTATTAGTCCTCAGTGCGGATTCTCGACTCACGTGGAGGGATATCCGTTGAGCCACGATGAGATGAAAGTTAAGATGAATAAAATCAAAGAGGCCTGCAACGACTTGTGGCCTGGTGAAATGTAAAGCAAAGGTCCGACATCGGCCCCTCATCCTCGAGGTCACTAGCAGCAATACAGCAAAACATCTTGGGGAGCGTCCAACATGCCTCACACTTCATGAACGCGCCAATACATGCTGTGACATTGCATCTCCCGACTCACATGGCGTACGTTCCTGGCTTGAGAGAAGAAAAGCTGAAATGAGGCAGCAATATGCTCATGCCTGAGTTGTTCTTATCTGCATTGGTATATATAGCTATCACATCAGCATGATCATGGGAACGATTAGAGCGGTATATTTATGTTTAACTCGGTGTGGTAAGGGGTGTTGTTAGGAAAGTATTTTCCTCGAGCGTGCCTTCCTTGAACGTCTTGTTTATACTCGAACGAGTTGTCAATATAGCAGTCATGTCTGGCATCCTTTTCCTCCTCTTCAACACTACACCCATTGTCTGCTGCTATCTGCATCCAAATTTGATATCCAAAATATCGAACTCAGCATTGCTTATTGCTTAGTAAGCATTACAAGTTGTGATTGTAATGCTATATGTAATACATTGGGACGGTTCAGTCGACGAGTACAGTTAGTGGCGGATTCGACCTTTGCAGATGGCATTGCTTTTTACATCTTCCTCGGCCCATCCCATCAAGCATTAATCTTGAGCTTGGAATATCTTGCTGAGCATCAACTGTTGCCATTATCCGTTAGCGGAGTCTAGGCCGGACCAATAGGACCACGTGCTTCACCTACCAACTTATATGACTCCCGCTTCGTCTAATCTGTCTTTCTGCATCTTGTGACAACGATCGCAGGCTGTGCATTCGGTCGTCCAATCGTCAAGAAGATGAGCCACCTAACAACTCTTGCAACGTTTGTGCCCTCCACATCACGTTCTGCTTATCCCGAAGCTCTACACTTGCAGTCTAATCCATAACTGCCTCATCCTCTCACTCTCTTCCCGTCCTTCACTTCTGTCTCCTTTCACCTCTCTTTCCTCAACTAATCTCCCATCCCACCAGATGTTCACTAAATCAATGGTCTCTCGACCTTCCCGGCAACCGCGACCGCATCATCCGCTCCATCGTCCTCGCTAAGGAAGCCGGCGCCAGTCTGAGAGTAGGTCCGGAACTCGAGATCACGGGGTATGGCTGTCTGGACCACTTTCTGGAACTGGATTTGTATGAGCAGTGTTGGGAGGTATGTTATCTCCTGATGTTTTCTTTGTTGATAAGTGGTTTCGTTCGCAAGGGAGCATATTGCTGATGCTTGGAGTGCAGGTCTTGGTAGATATTATGGGTAGGGAAGAATGTCAGGACATTTTGTGTGATGTTGGGATGCCGGTTGTGCATAAGAGTGTTTAGTAAGTTGATTTCTGTATTTGTGTTTGGTTGCTGGAGTATGTGGCTCAGCAAAGGGTGATGAGAAGGAGGTAGACCTCAGAGATTCAGTAGAGGAACATAGAGACTCCGGGCTCTGGGAGATGCGTAGACTGGGGAGCAAAACTAGCGGACGAGACTACTTTTGAGCGGAAGGGAAGGACGAAGTGAGGTTCATGCAGTAGACATGCAGTAGATACTGTCAAGATGCCAATTTGAGCAGCCAACAGAAGCGTACCATGAGTCGAAGAACCTCGATACCAGTCGCTTACTAACGTGCGGTATACAGTTACAACTGCAGAATCCTGTTCAGGAACAAGAAAATTCTACTGATTCGACCAAAGATGGCATTGGCCAATGATGGCAATTTTAGAGGTCAATATTCCACCGAAAGTAATGGATTATTTGCACTAACAAAGTCTAGAAATGCGCTACTTTACTGCATGGCATAAAGAACGAGTAACGGAAGAACACCTACTACCAAAGCATGTCAGAGAGTTTACCGAGCAAAAGCATGTTCCGTTTGGTGACGCTGTGATTGAGACACTGGACACTGTATTCGCAGCCGAATCTTGTACGTTTACAGTCAATGATCGCAGAGCTGTAACTAATCAAAACAGGCGAGGAATTGTTTACTCCAGCAGCACCGCACATTGCAATGGCGCTTGATGGCGTTGAAATCTTTACAAACAGGTAAAATCTCTCAATTGGAGGCAACAACACATACCGCACATCTGCTTACCTCCTCCTGTTCAGCTCCGGATCTCACCACCAGCTGCGCAAGCTCAATCAACGCATGGACCTAATACTCGAAGCTACGCGCAAGAACGGAGGGGTTTACCTTTACGCCAACCAACAAGGTTGTGACGGCGATAGGTTATATTACGACGGATGTGCCATGATCGTCATCAATGGCGAGATAGTCGCACAAGGGTCACAATTCAGTCTCAATGACGTTGAAGTCGTGACAGCAACAGTAGATTTAGCCGATGTGCGCAGCTATCGTTATGCACCAAGTAGACGGCAGCAAGCGGTCAAAGCTCCAGTATACCAGCGAATACCACTCGATATCGAACTAGGTGGCAAGGGGGATGAGCTTGATTTGGCCATACAGCCAAGTCCGTACATACAAGCGAGGATACACGAGCCTGAAGAGGAGATTGCTCTAGGACCTGCATGTTGGCTTTGGGATTATCTGAGACGGAGTCGTCAAGCTGGCTTCTTTGTGCCATTATCAGGCGGTATTGACAGTTGTGCCACTGCCACGATTGTATTCTCAATGTGTAGGGAGGTGTGCAAGGCAATAGAAGAAGGAAACCAGCAGGTTGTTGAGGACATGCTGAGGATTTGCGATGAAGCGCCGACGTCGACATGGAGACCGAAAACGCCGCAAGAGTTATGTGGGAGATTATTTTGTACTTGTTTTATGGGGACGACTAATTCGAGCAAGGAGACGAGACAGTACGTTGGCATTGGTTTGAAATTATCGGAACGAAGATACTTTACTAATTTACGATCACAGACGTGCAAAGGATCTTGCAAAAGCAATAGGTGTGTTCAAGCACCCTTGTTTTACCATTATTCGAGAATGCTGACATGCCACAGGCGCTTACCACACCGATACAAACATCGACATCCTCGTTAGCGCAATTGTGAGCTCATCCATTCAGTCCTTAAGTCTGTACCTACTAATTGTTCCTCGCAGACCACCCTCTTCACCCAAACCTTCGGCCGCGCACTGAAATACAAAGTCCACGGGGGCTCGCAAACCGAAAACCTCGCCCTCCAAAACATCCAAGCGCGTCTCCGCATGGTCCTAGCCTACCTCCTCGCACAAACCCTCCCCTTCATCCGCGGCCGCTCCTCCCCAGGTTCTCTCCTCGTCCTGGGCAGCGCAAACGTCGACGAATCCCTCCGCGGCTACCTGACCAAATACGACTGTTCGAGCGCCGACATCAACCCAATCGGCGCAATCAGCAAAACCGACCTTAAACGCTTCATCGACTGGGCCAGCGCCAACTTCCCGGACATGGGTATCCTCCAATCCTTCCTCGACGCCACACCCACCGCCGAACTCGAGCCAATCACAGACACCTACGTCCAATCCGACGAGGCAGACATGGGCGTCACCTACGCCGAACTCTCCACCTTTGGGCGCCTGCGCAAATCCGAGCGATTAGGTCCCTGGGGCATGTTCTCCAAACTGCTACATCTGTGGTCTGGCGACGTTGGCAGCACGCCCACCGCGAGGGGCTTGAGTCCGAGACAGATTTATGAAAAGGTCAGGCATTTCTATTACTATTATGGCATTAATCGGCATAAGATGACGACGTTGACGCCGAGTTATCATGCGGAGGCGTATAGCCCGGATGATAATCGCTTTGATTTGAGGCCGTTTTTGTATCCGAGTTTGAATTGGGCGTATGCCAAGATTGAGAGGGTTGTGGAGGCTTTTGAGAGGAAGGGGGAGATTATTGGAGGGGAGAGTGGAACTGGTGGTGATGACGGGAAGAAGTCGCAATAATGGCGATGAGTGGATGACGAGTGGATGCGTGCAGCAGGAACACATGTGGCATGATGGTTGTGATAAAATACAGTCACTAGATGTCGAAACAGCAGGAGCCTAATAAGATAGGCTTAGTGAAGATTCAAGACTACATTTAGAATACGATATGCTTCCATTCAGGAACACGGACTGTCTACGACATGAAAACCAGATTAACGCCAAAGGCGTGCCAAAGCCTGGAAGTGCTCGAAAGCAGACGAGGGCACAGATCAAATGTGGAACTAGGAAAGAGCGCAAACCAAAGCTGAACTGAAAAGTCGGTCAGGAAAGAGCGACCAGACAATCGCGTCGCGTCTGGTATCACTATTTCACTTCTTGAATCAAACCTTGGCCAGAGATCATTCCATTTTCTGGTTCTACTTCCAATCTTATCACCCATCTTCACTCTTCCTGATCAGAGTTACCTTCTTCCACGGCGGCAAGAGTGGCTTTACGTTTCTGGTAGCATCGTAAACGCTTTGACCTAATTTGTGCAGAGTTGGTAGCCTCTTTCTACTCAGTGAGTCATCTGAACACTCACCAGATCACATTCCGCTAACTTACAAAAGAGCTTGGTCGACGACCTAATAAATCCATAATCTACACAATGTCATCCACGACCGATCAATTGCCTTCCGTGCCTATGGAGGCACCTGTCAAAGCATCATGGTCCGCTCTCCCTCTCGAGCTCAAAGAGCAAATCATCGAAGCCTTTCTCAACAACACTATGGACAAACTCGAGTTTCGCAAAGTCAAACACATCGACATTCCTTACCAAGCTCTGGGCGATATGGGGTCAGACGATAGTATCGATGCTGATTGCATTTACTGTTTCTACGGTATCGACATGTACCTCGAAAAGCACTTCGCAAGAAACGTCGCAGCTTTGATTCGTTCATCATCCAGTATGATGGACTTGGTAATTCAGGTCGCTTATCGAATGCTCAACAAGACATTCAGGGCTATTGATGACAAAGTGTGTCATCCTCTTGAGGAAGAGAAGTACTATAAGGTTAACTTCGAGGAGAACTTGCTTCTCGACTTGGAATGCGAGTGGAATGTGCGACGCTTGCTATTGGAGACTCCAGAGGACGACCAAACAGAGATTGTGGTGAAGAGCGCTTGTGATCGATAGAATCTCATCATAAGGCCATAGTAGCGAGTAAAGTGGCATTGTTGTCCAACTGATTGGTTTGATGGAAGTATGACACAAGGTCTTCATGGAATACTACCTCATCTCAAGTTTATTGCAATCTGACACCGGCCTGCCTATTCTTCGTTCTCTGCTGTCCAGCCACACCAGCCAAACCAGGCGCCTCACTCTCAACATTCAAGCTACTCTTGCCTTCCCTCTCTTTCTCATCCGCAATCTTCTTAATCCTCTTCTCCGTCTTCTGCTTACCACTACCCTTGCCATGGAACTGATGCGAGAGAAACTTGAACGCCTCCTTCT
>Ga0160427_10002335_pt1 | contig 11461 bp, 11 predicted proteins | sample SolpanmetagenomL_FD_108194 | JGI IMG/M metagenome (GOLD analysis project Ga0160427, IMG submission 108194) | Solar panel surface microbial communities from Lawrence Berkeley National Laboratory, California, USA - L | ecosystem: Engineered > Built environment > Solar panel > Unclassified ...
CCTTCGCCCCGCTCTCGGCCTGCAGGGCCTTCAGGATCAGGGCGCGGTGGCGCTCGGCCCCGGCGTTGCGAAACTGCACGCTGAGCACCTCACCGAACAGGTCGGCCACGATGCCGGGCATGCCGTCGGCCTCGCCGTGCAGCAGCCGCATGGCGTTGGTCTCGGTGATGCGGCCCTCGCGGCGGGCCTTCGCCTCGCGCACGCGCCGGCGGTAGAAGCCTTCGTCGATGTTCTCGCGCTTGAGGGTCAGCATGCGCAGCGGCGTCGCGCCCGACGGATTGAAGTACCCGCGCCCGATGAACGGGCCGCCCTCCGAGTGCACGTCGACCACGTCTCCAGCCTGAATGCCGGCCTCGGCGTCGTGGATGTCGCCGCTGTGGCCGAACGGGTAGCGGCCCCGGATGCGTCGCTCGGCGGCGGCCTTGAGGGTGACTTTCACTGGGTACGTCCGGAAGAGGCCTGCACGTTCATGCCCGCCAGAATAGCGCCCCGCCCGATTCGAACCGGAACCCATGGTGCTATAGGTACCAGAGGCCGGCACATAAGATCGCCGTGGGTTCCGTGTGTCATGCTGGAGCCATGAAGCCCCTTCTTCCCCTGATCGGCCTGACCGCGCTGCTTTCGGCCTGCGGTACCGGCCTGATTCCGTCGGTGCCATACTCGCTGCCCGATATCAACGCCACGCTGCCAGTGCCCTCGACCGCCACCCCGATGGTGGTGTACTCGACGGTCGACCAGTTCGCGACGCTGCCGCTGATCGCCAAGGCCATCAGCAGCATCGAGCTGAAGGGCGACCTGGTGTATCTGGGCAACGGCGCGACCAGCACCCTGAGCAACGTCGGCATCTACATCCGCAGCAATCCCGATGGTAAGAACTGCTACAACAGCAGCGGCTACCTGATTTGCGCCGACGACAGCGGTCAGGAGAGCGCCTCCAAGTTGCAGGACGTGGCCATCACCAAGGGCAACCTGACCAGCATCACCATGTCGGGCGACGTGCTGAACGCGGCGGTCAAGAACCGCCACGGCTACATCGGGTTCCGCATCAACGCGGGCAGCACCATGATGAACGACCAGATCAACTTCACCAAGGTCAACGCTTCGATTCGGTTCTGAGAACACACCCCTGAATGAGCGTTCCCTCGCCCCGGCCTACATCGGCTGGGGCGTCTTCTGTGCGCTCAGGTCACTCAGTTTCGCCAGCACTTCGCCCGCGTGGGTGGCCGGGTTCGAGACCTTCCAGTGCCAGGCGAGCCGGCCCTGCGGGTCGATCAGGAAGGTCTGGCGCTGCGCGAGGTTCAGTAGCCCGCTGACGCCGCCCAGCACGCCGTAGGCGCGGCCGATCGCCTTGTCGCCGTCGGGAATCATCGGGAAGCTCAGGTCGCAGGTCTCGCGGAAGCGCGCCTGCCGGGCCTCGGTGTCGGTGCTCACGCCGATCACCTGCGCGCCCAGCCGCCGGAACTCGGGCAGCGCCTGCTCGAAGCGCTGCGCCTCGATGCTGCACGCGGGCGTACCGGCCCTGGGGTAAAAATACATCACCGCCCACTGGCCGCGCAGCGCCGCCAGGCTGAGCTGCTGGCCGTCGTCGCTGCGGGCGGAAAAGTCGGGCGCGGGTTCTCCGATACGGACACTCATGGCGTCAGTCTACACAGGCCGTTTCCAGGCGATGCTGGGCCGTGGGCCGTGCCACACTGACCGGGATGAACGCTCCGCCTCTTCTTCTCGCGCCGCTGCGGATCTACGCGGGCCGCCGGGTGCTGGTGGCCGTGTCCGGCGGGGCCGATTCGGTGGCCCTGACGCGCGCGCTGCACGAGGTCGGGGCCGAGCCGAGCGTGGCGCACCTCGACCACGCGCTGCGCCCGGACTCGGCGGGTGACGCCGCCTTCGTGGCCGACCTCGCCGCCAGGCTCGGCCTGCCCTTCGTCACCGAACGGCTGGACGTGGCAGCGGTGGCCGACAAACGCGGCTGGAACCTCGAGGACGCCGCCCGCCGGCTGCGCTACAGCTTCCTGACGAGGGCAGCCAGGCGGGCGAAGCTCCAGACGATCCTGACCGCGCACACCCGCAGCGACCAGGCCGAGACGGTGCTGTGGCAGCTTCTGCGCGGCGAGGCGACCCTGCCCGGCATCCCGCCGCGGCGCGGCCACGTCGAGCGTCCCTGGCTGGAGGTCGGCCGCGCCGAGGTGCTGGCCTACCTGCGGGCGCTCGGCCAGCCGTGGCGCGAGGACGCCAGCAACGCCGACCTGCGCTTCACGCGCAACTGGCTCAGGCGCGAGGTGCTGCCGCTGCTCGGGGAGCGTCACCCCGGACTCGAAGCGGCGCTGGCCCGCCTCGCCCGCTTCCAGGCGCAGGACGACGCGGCCCTCACCGCGCAGGCCCGGGCCCTCACCGGACATGCACCGCTCGGGCGGGTGCCGCTGGCCGTGCTGCGCCGACGCGCCCGCCTCGAACTGGCAGGCCGTGAGGTGCACAGCACTCATCTGGAACAGGTGGCGGCCGCGCTGCAGGACGCCCGCACCCTGCACCTGACCCTGCCCGGAGCCGTGCCGCTGACGGTGACGGCGGGGCGCGTCGTGCCCGAGCGCCCGCCCGCGTTTCCGCGCCCCGACTTCGAGGTCCCGGCCTCCTGGACGCTGCGGCACCGCCAGGACGGCGACCGCATCCGGCGACCCGGAGGCGCGCGCAAGCTGAGCGACCTGCTGAGTGACCTGAAGGTGCCGCGCGGGTGGCGGGACGGCGTGTGGCTGCTGGCCGACGACCGGGAGACGGTGGGCGGCGGGGCCGGAAGCACCGGCGCCGCAGTAAAGTGGGTGGGCCTCCCGGAAGGAGGAGGGGAAAACGTCGTCTGGGCCGAGGGTGCGGCCAGTGAGGCGGGGCAGGTCGCCGCCCCCGACGCCGAGTGGCTGGCGATGGGCGAGGCGCTGCGGCTGGCCGGGCAGGCCGAACTCGCCGGCGAGGTGCCGATCGGCGCGGTGGTGCTGCACGGGGGCCGGGTGATCGCCGGGGCGGCCAACCGCTGCCGAGAACAGGGCGACATGACCCGCCACGCCGAACTCGAGGCGCTGCGGCTGGCCGCCGGGGTGGTCGGCCCGTACCTCACCGACTGCACGCTGGTGGTGACGCTCGAACCCTGTCCGATGTGTCTGGGCGCGGCCATCGAGGCCAGGGTCGGGCGCGTCGTGTACGCCGCGCCCAATTCCAAGGCCGGGGCGCTCGGCGGCGTCGCCGACCTGCTGGAACACCACTGGGGCCACCGGCCGGACATCCGCGGCGGCGTGCGGGCCAGCGAGGCCTCGCGGCTGCTGCGCCGGATGTTCGCGTCGGCGCGGGCCAGGTCACCTGCTGCCGAGCCTGCTTCCACAGAGTAAACTGGCCTCGTGAATCCGACTGTTCGTCTCGGCCTGGGGGTGCTGGCACTCCTCCTGGGTCTGGTGACGGCGCTGCAAGGGCACGCCCTGCTGTTTTCCGGCCTGCTGGTGCTGGCCTGTGGCCTGCTCTGGGGCCTGGCCGACGTGTGGCGCACGGTGTTGACCGGCGCGCTCGTGGTGGGGCTGGGGTTTTCGGCTGTGAAGCCGGAACTCCGCGCCGATCCGTGGCTGCTGCCCGGGGCCGCCGCGCTGCTGGTGGGCGTGCTGCTGGTGCTGAACATGCAGGGTCGCCAGCAGCGGGAGCTGAGCCGCCTGCAGATCGTCGTGCGGGCACTCGAGAAGGGCAGCGCCGACCTGGCCGACTCCAAGGACACCGCCAGCGTCATCCGGGCTGGGGTGCAGACGCTCGATCAGCTGCAGGTCGCGCCGCATCTGGCCTTCGTGGCCTACCGCCGGGGCACGCCGCACGTCCTGGGGTCGCGCGGCGAGTTCAACGCACTGCTCGGTAAGCCGATTCAGCCGGGCAACGGCGACTCGGACAGCCGGAGCGTGCAGGCCGACCACTGGGTGGCCGAGGAGGCGCTGAGCCAGATTTCGCGCGAGCACCGGAAGTTCTACATGAGCGTGCCGGTCGAGGGGCTGTCGGGCCAGCAGCTCGGCCTGCTGCTGCTGGCCCGCCCGGCGCACCGGGGGTCCGGGGGTCGGGGCGGGCAGTCGGGCGCCTTCCAGCCGGGCGAGCGCGACGTGGTGCTCGGATTCGCCCGGCTGCTGGGGCTGGCGCTCGGGCAGTGGCAGGCGATCCGTGAGCTGCGCGACGCCAACGAGCTGACGCTGCGCTCGCTGGGTGCGGCGCTGGAACACCGCGACGACGAGACCGGCGGCCACACCGCGCGGGTGGTGGCGCTCAGCGAGCAGCTCGCCCGCCGCCTCGGCTGGAAGGAGGACGCGGTCAAGTCGCTGCGCTGGGGCGCGTACCTGCACGACCTGGGCAAGCTGGCGATTCCCGACGCCATCCTGCACAAGCCCGGCACGCTGACCGACGACGAGCGCCGGGTGATCCAGCGGCACACCACGGTCGGCTACGACATGCTGCAGGACCTGCACTTCCTGCCCGCCGAGACGCTCGATCTGGTGCGCTACCACCACGAGCGCTGGGACGGCACTGGCTACCCGAACGGCCTGCGCCACCAGGACATTCCCAGCACCGCGCGGGTGTTCAGCATCGTCGACGTGTACGACGCCCTGACGAGTGCCCGGCCCTACAAGTCGGCCTGGTCGAGGGAACGCGCCCTGAGCGAGATCAAGGTGCAGGGCGGTCGGCAGTTCGACCCGCAGTTCGTCGAGACCTTCGTGAACATGATGACCGAGCAGGACGACGCCAGACTCGTGCGCTAGAGGCCGGGCTTCAGACATGTCGGACACAACGCAGCGCCCCGGATGTCTGATGGCGTCCAGGGCGCTGCAGCTTATTGTGGGTTGACGGGTGTGGCGCTCAGCGGTGCAGCTTCACCGGGCCGAGGATGTCGATGCCCTGGGCCGACAGGCCCGCGAGCAGGTCGCTCAGCTGCGGATCGGCCTGGGGATCGACCGGGCGGGCCTCGAGGGTGGCGTCGCCGAGCCGGGCCTGGGGCCACAGGCGCAGGGCCCAGCCGGGCAGCGAGGGGGTGGGGGCCGCCGCGCCGGTGTTCAGGACGACCTCGAAGAACACCGTGCCGAACACGGCGGCGGGCCGGACCGACTGGGCCTGAGGCTGGCGGGGCTGGGGAAACTGAGGAGCGAGGGACGGCTGGGTGGTGTGGACCTGGGTCATGGCGTGACCTCCTGTGTGCCGTCAGGATGAGCTTCCGGCGCGGCGCCGACCATCGGCTGCGGCCGGGGAGCGGGCGATTCAGATCGGGTCTTCCGATGGGTCGGGAGCGGGCGACTCGCGTACACTGGGTCATGACGCCCCCCGTCCGTCCCAGACCGGCCAGAGCGGGCCGGGCCACCGCCTCAGGCGTCGGTTCGGCCCCAGGTCCGGCCGCCGCCTCGCCGCTTTCAGCCGCCGTGCAGCGGCCACGCCCGACGCTCGCACAGTTGCGGGCCTTCATGGCGGTGGCCCAGGCCGGGGGCTTCGGAGAGGCGGCAGCCGACCTGGGCATGTCGCAGAGCAGCCTGTCGGAAGGCGTCGCGGGGCTGGAGCGGCTGCTGGGCCAGCGCCTGTTTCGTCGCCGGGCCGGGGCCGGAGGCGCCACCCTCACCGAGGTGGGCGACCGGGTGCTGAGCCACGCCGCGCGGGTGATTCAGGCGTCGGAAGACCTGATGCTCAGCGCCCAGGACGAGGAGGCGCTGACCGGCACGCTGACGGTGGTGGCCTACCGCAGCCTGGGCGTGCACCTGCTGCCCTCGGCGCTGGCCGAGGTGCACGCCCGCTTTCCCCGGCTGGAGGTGCGGGTGCTGAATGCCGAGCCCGACACGGCCGGTGGCGATCGCCTGATCCTGGAGCGCAAGGCCGACGTGGGCCTGATCCTGGCCTCCGACGCGCCCTTTCTGAGCTACCCGCTGATTCAGGACGAGTACCTGGCGGTGATGCCCGCCCGGCGGCCGGACCAGCCGATGCCGATCTGGGTGCCACCCGGCCAGACGCTCGACTGGGCCGACCTCGACGGCCAGACGCTGCTGATGCACACCTCGGGCGACGCGTGCACCCGGCTGGTGCTGTCTCACCTGCAGGACGAGCAGGTGGCTCCGGCGGCCATCATGGAATTTTCCGACGACGACGTGATCTACAGTATGGCCGCGCACGGCATGGGCATCGCCATTCAGCCGTGGCTGGCGACCACGCCGCTGCGCAGCGATCTGACCACCCGGCGCTTCACCACCAGCTTCACGCGCTCGCTGGTGGTCGCCACGCTGCCGGGCCGCGCCAGCCTGCCGCACATCTTCGCCTTCACCCAGGCGGTGCGGCGGGCGGCCGCCCAGATCGGCGGTATGCCGCTCGCAGACGGGCTGCAGGGAGCGGAAGCGAGGAACGTGCCGAGCGCGCCTGTGCCGGGGTGCGGGGTCCGCTCGACCGATTGACAGCCCCCGGTGCCGGCTGCCGGTTCGTGTACGCCGGTCGTCCGGGCGCCAACGTGAGCTGGCCGTTCATCGCGTTCTCTGCCCGGCGTAGACTGCACCTCATGACGGGCCGCTCTTCTCACCGACGCATCCTCGACCTCCGCACCACAGGAAGCCGCGTAACCAGCACCCCCCGGACCTCGGCATGCTAGATGGCGTATTCAAACTGCTGGGCGACTACGGCAACCCGGTTCCGCGCTACACCGGGCCGCGCTGCCTTTCCGAGCGTCTGGCGGTCGGCGGCTGCGACCTGTGCCAGGTGGCCTGCCCGCACGAGGCGATCCTCATTCCGCAGAGCGTGGTGATCGACCCGGCCGCCTGCACCGGCTGCGGGCTGTGCGTGCAGGCGTGTCCGAGCGGGGCGCTGGAATACGACGTGACGGCCCCGATGAACGCGGTGCGCGAGCAGCGGACGGCCCCGGCGGTGCGCGGCCAGCCGGCCGGGGCGAAGCTGGTGTGCAGCAAGAGCGAGGAGGGTGGCAAGACGCTGCCGTGCCTGGCGCGGGTGACGGTGAGCACGGTGGTGGCCGCCGGAGCCTGGGACGTGCCGCTCACGCTGGTGCACGGCGACTGCGACGGCTGCAGCTTGGGGGGCAGCGAGGTGCCGGCCTCGGTGGCGGGAGTGGTCGAGGAGGCCAACCGGCTGCGCGGCTCGACCGGGCGAGCCGCCCGGGTCACGCTGCGGCCCCACGACCCGGCCCTGGCGAGCAGCGGCGAGCAGGTGAGCCGCCGGGGAGTGTTCGGGGCGCTGGCCCGCGGCGCCCGCACCGTCGCGGCCCAGAGCATCCCTGATTCCCCGCTGCCGTTCGTGAACTGGTCGGAACCCGAAGACCGCGTGCCCGCCGAGTGGCAGTGGCGGGTGCGTGCGCTGCGCCCGGCCCCGGCCCCCGAGGCGGCGGTGTACTGGCCCGCCCCGGTGGTTGACGACACCTGCATCGACTGCCCGGTGTGCGCCAACGTGTGCCCCACCGACGCCATCACCCGCGAGGTGCAGCCGGACGGCAGCGTGACCCTGGTGCTGTCGCTCGCCGCATGCACCGGCTGCAACGCCTGCGAGCGCAGCTGCCCGCCCCAGGCCATCCACATGCAGGAGCACTGGCGGTTCGACGCGCTCGAACAGCTCGTGCTGCTGCGTGACTCGGGAAACATCCTGCAATGAAGGGCGACGTGGCATCCGCGCCCATCGGGGTGTTCGATTCCGGCGTGGGCGGCCTGTCGGTGCTGGCCGAGCTGAAGCGCACGCTGCCGCACGAGCACTTCGTGTACTACGCCGACACCGCTCACTGCCCGTACGGCGAGCGCGACCCCGACGACATCGGGACCCTGACCTTGCGGGGCGTGCGCTGGCTCGAGGCGCAGGGCTGCAAGCTGGTGGTGATCGCCTGCAACACCGCCTGCGCCTTCTCGCTGGCCTCGGTGCGCTCGCAGGTGGGCGTGCCGGTGGTGGGCCTCGTTCCGGCGCTCAAGCCTGCCGCCGAGCAGAGCCGCAGCCGCGTGGTCGTGGTGTTCGCCACCCCGGTCACGCTCGAAGGCTCGTTGCTGGCCGACGTCGTCCACCGGGCGGCCGAGCCGCTCGGGGTGCGGGTGCTGAAAGTCTGGCACCGCGAACTCGTGCCGCTGGTCGAGGCCGGGCAGGCCGACTCGCCCCGGAGCCGCGACCTGCTGCGCGACCTGCTGACGCCCGCCGTGCAGGACGGGGCCGACGCGCTGGTGCTGGGCTGCACCCACTACCCGTTCCTGACTCCGGCCATCCGCGCCGAGTTCGGCGACACCTTCGCCCTGCACGATTCGGGACCGGGCGTGGCGAGGCGGGCGCGGGCGCTGCTGGAGGCGGCCGGGCACCTGACCGGGCGGCTGGCCGGCGGGGAAACCCGCCTCTACACCACCGCTGACGCCGACCGCACCAGGGCGGTGGCGCTGCACCTGCACCCGGGGCTGTTCGAGGTCACCGACCTGCACCTGGTGTCTGCCGGGGCTGTGGGAGTCCAGGCGTGACCGGCGCGCTGACCAGGGCCGGACGTGGCCTGCTGGAGGCCAGACCCCTCACCGCCGAGCGCGGGGTCAGCCGCTACGCCGAGGGCAGCGCCCGGGTCCGGCTCGGGCACACCGAGGTGCTGGCCACGGTGAGCGTCGAGCATAAGGTGCCGGCGCACATGCGTGGCCAGAAGGAAGGCTGGCTGATGGCCGAATATTCCATGCTGCCGCGCAGCACCCGCGAGCGCATGAACCGCGAGCGCAACCTGCAGAACGGGCGTCGGCACGAGATTCAGCGCCTGCTGGGCCGCACCTTCCGCAGCGCCCTCGACCTCGGCCCCTTCCGCGGCCAGACGCTGATCGTCGACTGCGACGTGATCGAGGCCGACGGCGGCACACGGGTCACGAGCATTCTCGCCGGATACGCGGCGCTGCACGACCTGTGCGGCCGGCTGGTCGCGGGCGGCACGCTGCGGGTCTCACCGCTCGTGCATCCGGTCGGGGCAATCAGCGTGGGGCTGATCGGCGGAGAGATCCGGCTTGACCTCGACGCCGCCGAGGACGCCGCCGCCAGCGCCGACCTGAATGTGGTCGCCACCGCCGGCGGCTTGCTGCTCGAGGCCCAGGGCGGGGCCGAAGGGTCGCCGCTCGATCCCGAGACGTACATCGAGATGCTGCGGGCCGGCCTGAGCGGCGCCGCCCTGCTGCTGGCCGAGATGCGGCAGCAGATCGGCTGACCTCAGCCGGGCAGGGGAGAGCCTTAAGATTGTTCGGAAATCCGGCAGCGCCCCGCGGCGCTGTCGTCTAGAATGCAGGATATGAGTCTGGAGTCGTCTGTACCGTCCAACAAGCCGTCCGAGAAGATGCGTGTGGTGATCGCCACCAGCAACGAGGGCAAGGTCGCCGAGATCCGGGAGGCCCTGTCCGGTTTGGGCTGGGAGTTGCTGGCGCTGAGCGATCCGTCTCTGCCCCGCATCACCCTGCCCGAGGAGACGGGCACCACCTACGAGGAGAATGCCGCTCTCAAAGCCTGCGCCGTCGCCCTGATCGCCGGTCTGCCCGCGCTGGCCGACGACAGCGGCCTGGAAGTCTCGGCCCTGAACGGCGAACCCGGCGTGTTCAGCGCCCGGTTTGGCAACCTCGACAGCGCCAACGGCCGAAACCTGCATCTGCTCGAGAAGATGCGCGGCAAGACTGACCGGGCCGCCAAGTTCGTGAGCGTGCTGCTGCTCGCCTACCCGGACGGCTACCTGGAAAGCTACCGAGGAGAAGTGGAGGGCAGCATCCTCGAGGGGCCGCGTGGCCGCGACGGCTTCGGTTACGACCCGCTGTTCCTGCTTCCCGACGGCCGCAGCATGGCCGAGCTGAGCGTGCCCGAGAAGCGGGCGGTGTCGCACCGGGGGCGTGCCCTGGAAGCGCTGAAGGCCGCGCACGCCGCGGGCGCGCCCAAGCGGGAAGTCACGCGGCTGGAATGAGGGGATCGGAGCACCGTGGTCGCCTGACGAGGGCCTGACGCCGATCTGACACGCTGAAGCCAGGAAGGACCGTGCTTCTACTGGAGTGTCAGCCCCGGGTCTTCCAGCCCCGGACAGTTGCGTCTTCCACCTGCTGCTCCCACCCTACAATCAAGCCGGAGGCCCCTTCATGAAGCGTCCGCTCAATCTCCTGCTCACCGTGCTGCTGCCGGCCGGGCTGGGATTTGGTATCTATGTCAGTGTGCGCGGCCAGATCCAGACCCGCAGCGTGGTCATGGTGCGCGGCGTGATCGGCAGCGAGAAGGAGGACTTTTTCCGTGACCCGCAAGTGGTGGCCGCGCTGCTCAGGCGCGAGATCGCCGGGCGCAACCTGAGCGGCCTCGACTTCGCCTTCCCGGCCGGGGTGCCCGCCGCCGAGGCGCTGCGCAACCGGGTGAAGCCCCAGCAGATCTACGACGTGTTCTATACCCCCCTGGTGGTGGCCAGTGTTCAGCCGATCCTCAGCCTGCTCGAACAGAACGGCTTGGCGAAGGGCACGGGCAGCTACGGCAGCCTCGACATGCCCGCGCTGCTCAGGGTGATGGAAGCGGGCACCCGCTGGAACGCCCTGAAAGAGGCGGACGCCTACCCGTCGTCGCGCAGCCTGCTCGTCACCACCACCGCCGTGCGCACCAGCAACAGCGCGGCGATGTACCTCGCGTTCGTCAGCAACCTGCTGAATGGCGGCCAGGTGGCGCAGGCGAGCGACCTCGCCGCCCTGATGCCCAGGGTCGCCCCGCTGTTTCTGCGCCAGGGCTATCAGGAGAGCAGCAGCGCCGGGCCGTTCGAGGATGATCAGGCGCTGGGAGCGGGCAAGACGCCGCTGGTGAACGTCTACGAGTCGCAGTATCTGGCCGCTGCCCGCGAGAAGGCGCTGCCCGCCGGGGCGCGGCTGGGCGAGGCGCTGACCAACGACCCGGAGTTGCAGCGCTTCGTGGCCCGCGCCGGCTACCGCACGCGCGACGCCTCGCTGTTTCAGGACGAGGTGAAGGCGTCGGGCGTGCACGTGCCCCACACGCTGCTCGACACCGCCGACCTGTCGAGCCAGGAGATGATGGAGGCGATGATATCGAACATTCAGGCGCAGTATCCGAAGTGAAGGGGCCGCCGGACCTGGAAGACCCGCTTCCGCCACTTCCTGAACTGATGGCCCGCCGTTTCCTGCTTTCGCCCCGACGCCCGTTCCTGCCCCACCCACAGGAGGTTTCCCCATGACCGACCCGAATGCCCTGCCGCAGCTGACTCCGCCGGAGAGCCTGACCGCGCCCGCCCCCGTCCCCACTGTGACGCCGCAGCAGAGCGACGACATGGTGCCGATCAGCCCGGAGGCGAAGGCGGGCCTGGACGAGCGGGCCACCGCCTTCCTGAACGGCCTGATGAATGCCGACGTGCACAGCTCTGACTTTCAGTCGAAGCTGGGCGCGATCCACAACCTCGGCCAGGACGAGATCCGGCAGGCGTCGGCGGTGTCGAGCCGGATGCTCGACCGCCCGATCAAGGAGACCA
>Ga0160427_10002337_pt1 | contig 11459 bp, 17 predicted proteins | sample SolpanmetagenomL_FD_108194 | JGI IMG/M metagenome (GOLD analysis project Ga0160427, IMG submission 108194) | Solar panel surface microbial communities from Lawrence Berkeley National Laboratory, California, USA - L | ecosystem: Engineered > Built environment > Solar panel > Unclassified ...
AACCTATCGCCTCTAACGTACTCCATTTTGTGCTTGTCTGGCAAGGGGGGTACGGCTACATGTGTATATTGTCGAAAAAGTGTTTTGTAGAGGTAAACGAAGTCAGTGAAGCGTCTTCGAACGCTAAAATCAGAACGTGAGAAGGTTTTGAAGTCAGACTAAGCGACGTGTGAGCCGAACATGCCGTGAAACAAGACCCCAGGCTAAGAGGCGCTTACATGGGTAGTGATCGAGTACGAGATGTAGGCGTCTTTAGTCCCCTCATGTTCTTTTTGAGGTGCACCAACGACGCACTCCAAGAATCCCTCGGGGCCTATACCAGCGGTGTCGACGGCATCTGCATTGTGATCTGGTGGTAGGTGCTGGGTGTTGCTTGCGCGGCGCTTGACGTCTTGTCTAACTTCCGTAGGTTGTTGGTCTACAGCTTGTTCCTCGTCCGGGCCCTGCCACTGGACGCTATCGAAGTCGTTCTGAGGGTCCTCCATCTTTATCTTCCTATCTCCTAATCAATCACGGGCTTGATTGCGGCCGACGAGCTCGGGGAAGGCTGTTGGATGCCGCTTGTTGGGTGATGCCTCCCGAGCTGTTGAACTGCGGGAATGAAAGAATCGAGCGCGAGACGGGTTTCTCGACAGACGTCAGATATTCTAGATGCCGATGGCGAGGAGACCTATGAGAAGAGAGCACGCAGGACACGTCGCAGTGTTACAGTTGTCGATGTTGTAGTTGAGAAGCTGAGGTAAGTTAAGCAGAAGCCGTCGGCGTCATCGGCACGGCTCAAGCAGCGGTGCAGCCCCGATGGGGCCCCCTTCACAAGTCCAAACCTTAATAATTACTACACTGCTTGTGCGAGAGACAGGAGTGCTATGAGGAGGACTGGTTGTGCTTCTTATACGAGCGATCTGTACCTGGATTTCGTGCTACTTGCAAGTGGTTTCACAGCATGGGACACGCCTTCTTGTCCTTCGCAGCAGCACGAGGACTGAAACTGACCCGATGACATATGAGCATGTACCACTTCGAAGCGCACGTCGACCCATCTCATGAATGATACTCTATGGACGTGTCGAGAGCGTCGGTGCATCTCCGTCCACGCGTGAGAGGACCTACTACTGCAGGTTGTGTCGGCAACACATAGTTTGTTCGAGCTCCAGTCACAGTAATCATGTACCAATCGATACCTATGCTGTATCTGGTGGGATGCTGCGTGACACTTCGAGCAAGGAAGCAAGCCTGGACGAATGGCGTACATTCGTCCGTCTACTTCTATACCCCCGCGGTCTATCAAAGACCACAACACTGTACGGCGTTGTCTGAATGGAATGGCGACACAATGAGTTCTTGTTATGATGAGATCGTACTCCAAGCCGTATCTATCTCGAACCGGGCTTAGCATTCTTATACATACTGCGTATATACTTGACCTCCCGGGCTGCCTGCTCGATACAGTTCCGTAGTCCACTCAGTACGTCCTATACATCCCTTGTCAGAAGCTTCGAGCATTGGATATTAGACACGTTCATTACTGTTTCAGGATCTTGATATTCAAAAGATTTACTTTCAAAAAGAGAATCACGACCAACAGTATTCAAACCCGGATGCATTTCGAGCTCGCACCTAGCACAAACAGGACCCATCCGTCACGGCCATCCGAGAGTACACATCACGGACATCATAGGTACCGTTTGTTCAAGCACCAGTATAATATAATGACCTCAAGGCTGTGGTACCTGACGATCATGATCTTGAAACGGCGCCTGACTCGAGCCGCAACCGCGGGGCTTTCACCAACCTGCCTCCTCGTCGAGACACGAATCCCGTTTAAATACAGCAGCATGGCTGTGCCTCAATGAACCCAGCCCAGTCCAGTCGGCAGAAGCCATGAGCACCTCGTCTAGTGTGCGAACGAAGTCGGCTCTCAATGTCGCAGGCTCGCATTCGCGCCAATGACAGCTTCGATCGGTCTGTCATCGAGGACGATGACGACGACCAGCCGATTCAGAGTTACAAAAGGCTCATAGTATGCTGTGATGGTATGTGTCGAAGCAGTCCACAATAAAAAAGTGTACTGAAAGTCTCGAAAAGGCACATGGCTCGACGCCAGTAGCGACCGGCTTGACGAAAATGGAAAATTGACACCCCCAAGTAACATAGCACGTCTTACCCGAGCCATAAAAGCAGAATCCAAGGACGGCGTACAGCAAATTGTCTACTATCAAGCAGGCGTTGGAACGAGCGGCGACCTAGTCAACAGAGTCACAGGAGGTGCAACTGGTCAAGGAGTTGCCGAGAACGTTCGTGAAGCGTACGGATTCGTCGCCAACAATTATGCGGTTGGAGACGAGATATTTCTCATTGGATTCTCGAGAGGAGCATTTACGGCGCGGAGCGTCGGTGGGCTCATTGGGAGTATCGGTGTGTTGACCAAGGAGGGTCTTGCGTCGTTTCCCATCATCTACAAGGTAGGCGATCCTGTGCGGTGTACGGGAAGCATCTGGCTGAGATGGGATGTAGGACTTCACACATCGGTACGACAGGCGATATAGAAGCTCAGAACCCAACATGCCGTTCCTGGGCAAGCCTCCGTTTCGCGATCCATTGTATGTTCGAATGCTCCGACAGAAGGGGTTGACAAGACTCGGTGTGCGTATAAAGGCTATTGGAGTCTTCGACACTGTCGGTGAGTTGGAGGGATGTATCTACGCAAAGACCATCTGGAACTGAAACGCGAAAGGCTCCTTGGGTGTTCCACGCATCGCCTGGCTAGGCCGTCTAGGACGAGTCTCATCTCCAACCGGTATGAATGAGTATGCGTTTTACGACACAACATTGGACAACTGCATCGACAATGCCTTTCAGGCTCTGGCGTTGGACGAGAAGAGGGCCGCTTTCACTCCATCCGTGTGGGAGAAGCGCGGCAATACCGAAACGGTATGCAAACCACATTATCGCTTGTTGACCTTTTTACCCAGGCTTACCCTCGTATCAGAAACTCACCCAAGTATGGTTCCCCGGTGTCCATTCCAATGTCGGTGGCTCGTACGCAGATCAAGAACTGGCAGACATCACCCTAGCCTGGATGATGTCCATGTTGCAACCACTTCTCGAAATGAAGCTAGACTACGTACTCGCCCAGCACCGCATGAACACCGAGTACTACCTCGACAGCCGCCAAGAACCCCGGTTGTGGTCATTCGGTGAGCAAGAACCACACACTGCTGGCGGAAGTAACAAGCTCCTAACAAAAGCTATTACCAGGCAAAATATACAACAGCGTTACAGCAGGTTCGATCAGCAATGACATACCCAAACAAACGCACCTTCTGACACCCCGCCAGCATTCGCTTTAGATGGCACGACAACCCGCACGCCCTGCGACTATGTAAAAACCCCATTCTCCATTTTTGCCATAAAGGAACCGCATCTAACGCCGCCACCCACGCAGTACCGTACGGACCCGCGCACCGGCGAACCCACCTCGAAGCCGCTGCGCGACACGCACGAGTACATCCACAGCAGCGTGCGCACGCGCGTCGTCCTGCAAGGCCCTGGATACGCCGACCGCGGCACGTATGACCCGCGCGCGTTGCGCAAGTTCCACCTTCGCTGCGACCCGGGCATGCGCGGCCTGCAGGGCCCGTGGTTCTGGGAGAACCAGGGACCTGACGGGTATATCGTGCCCGAGGCGCCGTTGGGGAGCGTGGAGAGGATGCTGTTACGGACGAGTCCGGAGGCGGCGTCGTATGTTAGGGATACGGAGAGTGGGACGCCGAGGAGGCGGCGGAGAGAGCAGGCATGAGTGGATTGAAACGTGGCCGGGGTATGGGTATACGCGTTTACGACGAGCTTCTTCATTACCTGGGAGGGGTGCAACAAAAGGAAAAGGTCACCGGGGCGAAACCGAATACGCAGCTAGACACCGAATCCGACTGCCTGCATGGTAAAGCCAAGCAGGAGAACAACATGGTTCTAATAACCACGGTTAACGCAATGAATTCGTCTCTTCTTCCCATCATTAGATAATTTTGCGACTCATTCGTCGTTGTCTACGCATTGAACGCTTTCTCTCTCTTTCTCTCTCTTTCTCTCGCCCTCCTTCCAAGAAAGCCAAGAAAAAAGAAGAAACAGTCATCTCTATGGTACCACTGTAGAAGGACCTGCAGCGTGTCGAAAGCACGAAAAAACGATCAACTCGATCAATCCTCGTCGAATATCTGATACGTGTTCTTCAGGATCGTTTCGACGACGCGCACCTGTAAGCCTGCGTCTTTCGCGTTGCCCGTGTGTTGTCCCATGATGGTGGGGCTGGAGCGCGCGATGGATGGTCAGCGTGAAACGTAGATTCAACGAGGCGCAGAGGTGACGGAGATGACTCACGCAAAGCAGATGGCGAGGTTGCTGGAGCTCATACGGTTGGACTGCACATGCTCCTGCACCCGGTGAAGATGCTGGGAAGACCGCACCCGTTAGTCAACAATGACATCTTTTGACTTTCTGTAGCGGAGAGACTCACGAGTATCAGGGCACGCAGCGTAGCGTAATTGGGATCGGGTAGACTGTTTATGACTGAGTGGATGGAGTCACGACGAAGGAGGTCGTCATCGATGCCTGCGATGCAAGTGTTAGTATTCAGCAAGGCTGTAAGTTTCGTGTGCTGCCAGAAGCAAAGACTCACGTGCTGCGTCGATGAGGCCGGCATAATGAACGCTGGTGAGCAGTGGATCGGGCAAGTCTCTGAGAAATTGCTTCAGCAGGCCCGCGACACTGTTCACATCGTGACTGAAGTTCTCCGGATTTTTGAAGTCAATCCTCGAGGCATCTGCTATCTGGTAAGTAAAGTAAGTTCCTTACCCACGCTTCCAATTCTCTGACCTTGATTGAACATCGCCTTGAGTTGAGTGATGTGTGCTGCGTTGCCGGAGAGTCTGTAAATGCCTTCAATCCGCAAGCCGAAAAGATCAACAGCTTGGATGCACTGATATACCACCATCGGCACGGCCGTCTCGTCACGTCGAAAGAGCGCCTCGAGGCTTATGCCAAACACAGGTTTTGATGGGACAGGTGGGGGGCCAGTCTCGCGATAAGGCGGTGCTTCTCTCGATGGATATGAACTGTTAACCCCGTTCTGCGGCGGATATGCAGATTGAGCGGCTGCTCTGGCTGTAACGTTAGGAGGTCCTGGAGAAGATAGAGGTGCGGGTGCTGATGGGTATCCACCGTTGTTGAAAGATGTTATTGGTCCTAATTGAGGAGGATGCTGAGACACCGCCGAGGTGCCGCTGAAGTTCCTTTCTGGCCTACTACTAAAGGCTTGCTGGAAGTTGGCCGAGGGGTTTCGAGACCCTTGAGACGCATTAAAAGCGGGCTGTGGTTGATGATTTATGGGTGAAGAAGACTGTTGTTGCCCGGAAACCTGTCTGCTCTGAGGCATTGGTGTTTGTGATGTTGATAGGAGGACCTAGATTATCAGCACGTAGGTGTAAACTTGACACCAGGGAAACGTACAGAGTTCTTCTCATACATGATCTCCGCAGGTGTTGGAGGTACATTGGAGGAGTGGTCGGTGATAAACCTGTAAAGGTCTTGTTCGTTGTTGATATTTTGCACCATTTCCCGCATACTGTGAGGGCCAGCAACGCCAGCTTCCTTCGTTGGACTAATGACCATGCCGTTGCCAACCAGAAGCTTCTCATTGTATGTCGCTAACATCGTTAGTCCATGCCCTTAGTAAGCCGGAACACATTTATCCTTACCAAACCGCGCCAACTGTAATGTCAAGGCTGAGTCACATTCCGAGATCAAATCTTGCAGAGCCTTGATCGCCTGTGGTCTGGACCGACTGATGTTCTCTTGCCGTGTTGCCCGTGCCATCTGCACTCTTGAAGCATAGTCCGAGTCCGCAGTTTGTACTTTCCGCTGCAGTTCGTCCTCTCGTTGTTCCGCCGACTTTGGGCCCTTCAGTCCGAAGCCGCCTCTTGCCTTGTCTCCCGTTCGCACGCGGTCATAGTCTTCCGCTAAAGAATCGTAGCGTGTTTTGGCCTTGTCCATCAACCCTTCAGCCTCCTTGACTCTTTTCTCATTGTTCGTACCCTCCTGCTTCCAGTATTTCCTCCCCTTCTCCATGTTGTTCGAAAGCTCCGTCAGGTCGTCATGCATTTGTTGCAGCTGAAGCGCAAATTGCTGTTCATGCTCCGCCATGCGCTCTTGCGACCGACTGATCTCAGTGAGCTGCGTGACATATGTCCCCTGGCGACTGTCGGGTCTTCGCACTGCTTCGAGTGTCGCCCTGGCGAGCTTTCTTAAGCCTTGCGAATGCTCTTCTTCGAGTGCGGATCGCTTCTTGAGATAACCGGCAAAATCCTAGATGCGATCAGATTGTGTAGGCGCATCTGATACAAGATGGCGTACCCTTGCTGAAGCGATGCTCTGCTTGAGGCGTGTCAAAAGAACATTGATACCAATCTGCAGTCACGTTAGAGAGCTCTATCCAACAGGGGTTAAGCATACATCTGTATATAACACATCATCTATTGCCTTTGTCGATAGTCCCTGTGTTGCATGCCCGGAGGAGCCTGTGGTATCGGCCAGAGGAGCTTCCATCTCCTGCAACGACACTGCGTCATCGCTGTTATCCACACTAGATACCATGAGGATCCTAGCAGCAGTATACAAGGGACAATTGATCAGGCGAACACGTTGGTAGTGCGCGCAAGCAGTGGCCTGAGTGTTGACGAGCTACATATGTAGAACTACCAGGGACGGGAAAGGGGTCCCTGCTTCGTCATGACAGGGCTATGGACTTCCCCGCAATTCAGTCGATTCAAAAAAAACTAACTTCGAAAACTTGCCTTGCGAAGTACAACAGCTATTAAAGAAATCGCAAGACAACCACTGCTATGTCTCTACCCGCCGAGAACAACATTGCCGTGAAGAGCAGCAAGAAGCGCAAGCACACCGATTCCGAGGGTCAACCCAAAACCACAAAAAGTAAGGACAAATCCAGCAAGCGGAGAAAGGCGACCGCAAAGGAGGAGCTGGTGATCCTAGGGGCAGAGAGTGCCGCCGATACCGATGTAAAGGAGCAAGCGGATTTTGTAGCTCTTGTGCCTGAGGGAGCGCCGCAGACAGTCAAGCTGAAAAAGCAGAAGAAAGAGAAGAAGTCGAAATCGGACAAGAAGAAGACCGATGGCGAGCCCAAGGACGAAACACTCCCTGCGGAGGTGGACGTTTCTGGAGAAAGTACAAGTAAGACTGAAGAAGCAAAGGAGGAATCGGCGGAACAAGGGGTAGAGGAACCCGAGAAGACCGCCGAGGAGCCGGAGCCGGTGACGAAGAAAGGGCGATTCATCGTGTTCATCGGTATGCATATACTTGGGGCAAAGCCGCGAGTACCGTTCTGATTACGTTTCCAAACAGGTAACCTCCCATACAGCGCCACGACCGAGTCCGTCACCGCGCACTTTGCAAAGCTCAAGCCTGCGTCGGTACGGCACCGCACGGAGAAGGGAACGAACAAATCAAAGGGTTACGCCTTTCTAGAGTTCGAGGCGTACGACCGCATGCTCACATGCCTGAAGCAATTCCATCACTCATGTTTCGAAGATGGGATATCTCCAGCCCGCAAGATAAACGTGGAGTTGACGTGAGTGCACCAAAAACGTAACTGAAAGTCTGTGTTGGCATGCTGACCGGTCGGTTGTGTAGTGCGGGAGGTGGCGGGGCAAAGAGTACCGATCGTAAGGAGAAACTGAGGGCAAAGAATGAAAAGTTGAACGAGCAGAGGCAACGCCGCGCGGAGGAGGAGGAGGAAAAGCAGAAGAAGAGGAAAGAGCTCAAGGAAGCTAAGAAGCGGGCGGCTAATGGTACTCAAAAACAACCTGAGGAACCGGTAGCGCCAGCGCCCCCGCCTGACGACGGTATTCATCCCAGCCGGAGGGCGAGAATGGATGTCAACTAGTGGGATGAAGGGGTGAGAAGAAAGGAAGGCACTATTATTGCAATCAACAGACGCTATGTGGAAAGCCTTAGTATCGACAGCGCCATACGCGAACATCTTGGTCACGAATCCTGGTCATCATCGTCCTTTCGGTTCGGTTCGAAGTTGAGCTAAGCTTGGATCAGCAAATATATATGGAACACTCTATTGGCGGCGGGCGGAACTTACTTGATTCCCGTTATATAGCTGTTGGTCGTCCCGATCAGCTTCCTGGTCTCGGAGTGTGCGTATCTTGACGCTTCCTGCAGCTCTTTGCAAACCTTTACCGGCTGAAACGGATTCGGAATTATCTGAGGGAGTGACTTGGGATGTTGGGTTGGTCGCTGAAGAGTTCACTGCTGGGCGTTGGCCAAGGAAGGTCATGATAGCATTGATGATGCCCGAAATGATGGCAATGGTGTATCCGTATACCAAGCTGAGGGTGGTGTTAATAGCCCCTCCTCTGCGCCGACCGTACGCCTCCGAGTAGCCTGGAACCGGGACCAAGACAAGAGTTGCGCTTGGTAGAAGTCCAATCTCCTCCAAAGTTTTGTGTTCATCGGTTGTCGACAATGTTCGGTTTGGCATGGGCGTTAGGATCTGCTTGAATGTGTATGGAGCGGTAGCGTCTTCGCGAGTTTGGTCAATCCATTGGCGCACGGTCGTGGCAAGGGTATCGGTTTCGGCGAAACGCTTGCGAATTGTACTGCCATCCACAACGCGCACCTGGATAGAACAACTTCCCTGCCCTTGAATTGCTCGATCAATGGCGTTCTGCGTCTTGACTTCACCACCAACACTGGCTTCGGCCTTGGCAGCAGCCTTCCGTCGCTCTTCCCTTTCCCTTCGTTCGAGTTTATCCATTTCGAGTTGCCGCAGGACCCGTTCTCGATCAGACCTGTCTTGCTTCTTCCTCTGGACTTGCTCCTGAGCGTACGTGAGTTTGGAAGATTTGGCGGCGCCGAGGTCGCTCGACTCTGCCTCCGTCGCCGCTTGCTTTCTAGCTTTCTCTTTTGACAATCGTTCAGCCTTTTGTGCAGCTTCCTTCGCCTTTTGGTCGGCTTCGAGACGTACTCGGCGGTCATTCAACATCCTTTGAACTGCATTCGCTGAGGCTGTAGGTGTTGCTGCTGTTGTTTCCAAATCCTCCACGGTAGTCGCTGGAGGTCTCATGGTGCCAGATGTCGAAGGGCCTATCGCGTTTCCCTCACTTAATACCGGAACGGACGGCGTCGTATGTATGGCTGGGTTCGAGGGCTGCACGCCGGCGGAATGACCGGTATGCTCTGATGCTTGCGAACGGGCCAGAACAGGTTCTGCATTATGAGTGGCAGTGCTCTGTCCATCTTGCTTATTACGTCCAACGGCACGTAACAACCGCAGCGTAAAATCGTTCTTCGAGATGCCGGAAAGAAGACGATCCTCCAGCTGGGCCTGACTAATCAACGTCAGTGTCTACTCCGGAGAGTGTACACTGCGAGACTCACTATATGACCGCCAGCATTGGTGCATCCGTAACGGGACAGAAGGCTGAAAGAAAGCTAGCCTCTTGTGATGTCACTTCAATCTTGAGGACAACTGCTTGGCGTGCAAGCGACTCTGGAATCTGAATTGTTGGCTTTGAGAGGGGACACCATATCTGGATGACATACGTTGTGATCCTGAAGCCATTCACTTTCCCACTTGATGCTCTCTTCGCCGTTGTCTGTCTCACAAAATATCATTAGTAACAGTCGCGTTCCATCACGCGTACTTGAGATTTTTCATACCGGTCACAAAGCATACTACCGACTTTGACTCCTGTATGGCAAGGCCAATGCCACTCTGGAGGTCTCCTTGATGAAACATGTCGATGGCTTTATCGAGTGACGCTCGATGGACGAACCGTGTCAAGACATCATTCGAAGTGCCCTACGGCATGTGACTGGACCCTTTGCTTGGCGGGACATTTCCGTGCGGAGAAACTGCGTTGAAGCATCACCGTCATCATCACCGTTTCTGAATGAGGTGTTTTGGTTGTCGGCTCACAGCAAGAGAATGAGGATATCCAAGCCTCTACTAAGCTATCTACGGTCCGCCGCCGAAGCACGACCTCTTTGCCAGTCCAACGGCCGAACCAACCCCCTGCGCGACTCCAATGCCTTCAGTCGGCGCCCTCTAAGCTTCACACAGCGTCGCTTCGCGCGTGCTCCAGCCGAGGAACCCGATTTCGTGTCGCTCGTCGATGGCCCCGCACAGCTTGTCCGACAGAAGCGGCGTCACGGGCCCGGTCTCATCGTCCTAGGTACCTTGGTTCTCTCATTACCATTGACTCCCTCTTCAAAGACCTAACGCCCGTAACAGCCCTCATCCCCGCTATATCCTTCGGCCTCGGCTGCTGGCAAGTGCAGCGTCTGGGATGGAAGACGGACCTGATGGCGCGCTTCGAAGACCGCCTCGTGCGCGACCCACTCCCGCTACCCCCGCAAATCGACCCGAAGGTCATCTCCGAGTTCGACTACCGCCGCGTCTACGCCACGGGCCGTCTGCGCCACGATCAGGAGATGCTGATTGGCCCGCGGCTGCACGACGGCGCAGATGGCTATCTGGTCATCACGCCGCTGGACCGCGGCGACAAAGGCTCCAAAGTGCTGGTGAATCGGGGGTGGATCGCGAAGGCGAAGAAGGAGCAGAGGAGCCGCCCGGAAAGCATGACGCAGGGCGAGGTCATGGTGCAAGGACTGCTGCGGGAGCCTTGGAAGAAGAACATGTTCACGCCGGACAACCAACCGCAGTTTGGCGAGTTTTACTTTCCCGACGTCGAGATGCTGGCGGGGTTGACAGGGTCGCAGCCAGTTTGGATCGAGCAGACCATGCGTATGTTTTTTTCGAGTCTGTGTGTGGACGGTTCGGGCTAACGGGTTGCGAAACAGGACCCGATGTGCTCATGGCAATGGACAGAGAGGCAAAGGGCATCCCAATCGGGCGAGCAGCGGAGGTGAACTTGAGGAACAATCACACGCAGTACATCTTCACGTGGTAAGTCACGTCAAATGGGCGGCCCTGCCTTGACTGGTTCGACATCTAACGGGAAGACCAACCACTAGGTTCTCGCTGTCAATCGCAACGTCCATCATGCTCTGGATGGTCGTCAAGAAACCGCCTAGCGGGCTGAAGAGTCGGGTGCGCCAGAGCAAGGAGTGGTGATTGCTGGGCGAGGGAGGGTGAAGAACGTAACCTGTAGCCGCAGTATTCCAGTTTCAGATGCGTCGGACATGATCTCGTCCTTGGTCGCAGTGATGAGCACCACCTATGATGTCGTTCCCTTGCACGTGTCAGCTTCCTCGACACAATGCTGAAACACTACCGGCGTCATGAAAAGTGCAGGTTGTTCAAAGAGATGTGATTGCGTTTTTGGTGGTAGAAGCTTCCTTGATTAAAGCTTCTGGTCGCACGGAGGCTTCTGGGGTTGTCACAAAGGCCCCAGTGAGGGCCCGCACAGTCT
>Ga0160427_10002338_pt1 | contig 11458 bp, 11 predicted proteins | sample SolpanmetagenomL_FD_108194 | JGI IMG/M metagenome (GOLD analysis project Ga0160427, IMG submission 108194) | Solar panel surface microbial communities from Lawrence Berkeley National Laboratory, California, USA - L | ecosystem: Engineered > Built environment > Solar panel > Unclassified ...
ACCTCTTCGCTGATCAGGATGGCCGGCGCATCTACAACTACGAGACGGGTGGTTATCTCCAGCTCAGCAAGCTCTTGTTTGCCCAGCATCTGAAGCTGACTGCTGCTGGTCGCCTCGATGAGAGCCAGAATTTCAGCGGGCTTTTCTCACCGCGAGCTTCGGCAGTGTATTCGTTCGGCCCCAAACACGTGCACAACTTCCGAGTAAGCTACAATCAAGCTTACCGCTCTCCCACGCAGCAAGGTCAATACCTGGACCTCGACCTTAGGCGGGTGCTGCTGCTGGGTAACATCAGCAACGGGTTCAATGGCTACTCGACCGCCGTAGCTGCCCAGCTTGGCACCATCCTGCGCGCCGGCACAGGGGCTTCGACCCTACTCGCCCCGTACCAGGTGAGTGCTGACCAGCTGCGCCCAGAGCGAGTCTCCACTATTGAGGCCGGTTACAAAGCCCAGTTGTCGGATAAGCTCAGCATCGACGCCAACTACTATTTCAGCCGCTACCGAGATTTCATCGGCCAGGTACGACTCATCTCGAACCTCGACGGTTCGATGCCTACGCTTGCGCAACTCGGCGCTTCTGCTGTCAAACCTGCTCCTTTCCAGTCAGCTGACCAAACAACCCGCGTAATTCAGGTGCAGGCCAACGCCAGCCAGGAAGTACGTGCTTCCGGTGGCCTGGTGGCTTTGACTTACGCCATTACCCCGGCCGTAAGCCTCACCGGCAACTATACCCTGAACGTACTCGATACGTCGAACCTGCCGGACAACTTTCAGTCGTACTACAATACGCCCAAGCACAAATACAACGTGGGCGCGTTCGGCAACCTGACTAAGCGGTTCAGCTACAGCGCCAACTACCGCTGGGCACAAGGCTTTTTATTTGAATCGCCATTTGCGGCCGGTCAGTTGGCCAACTACGCCTCGCTCGATGGGCAGGTGACCTACGCTTTCCCGAAGGTGGGCACTACCCTCCAGCTTGGCGGATCTAACCTGACGAATGCTAATAACATTCAGGTATATGGTGGCCCCCAGGTCGGCCGCTTGGTGTATGCAGGTCTAAGCCTCGATGTCAAGTGAACGAATAACTGGCTAGAGCCGGTGGCTTCAAGTTAGCCTAGGTCTACTAAAGACCTTGCGACGCCCGGGGCATTACAGGACTATTCCAGCAATCAACCCATTATTATGTCACAGAAAAAACGCGAGTACATCACCGGCCTGCTTACTACCCACGGCCTTCCCGCCTCTGGTACTATTCACATTATCCGTGAGGGTGACGAGGCAAATTGCAAGAACGAGCCGCTCAATACTGCCTTTCAACCTGATTCGGCCGTCATTCACCTTATCCCGAAAGGCAGCAATAACTGGCTAGATGGCCAGTGCTATGACGCACAGGGCTATAAAGTGTACGCTGACTAATACTATCCGCTAGCTAAAGCCCTCGTCTTAAAGACGAGGGCTTTACTCCCAGTATCTGACAATAAGTAATTGGATTAGCCGCTCGGGCACTTCTCAGTGGGTGGGCTGCCATCTTTCTCATTTTACCTTTTCCCTGGTGCTATGACACGTCTCCTTTTCCGGGCTGCCCTCATCCTTGCCTGCACTCCGGCCGCTCATGCTCAAGATATCTCGCTTGAAAAAATGCTGACCTTAGCCAGTTTGCCGGTTAGCTTGACCCCAGCTCAGAATCAAGAAGCCGCACTAGCAGAATGGGTTTTTCATCCTTCTGCGCCACTCTCGCTAATGCAGGATGAGCCGCTTACCTGGGCATGGTGGCCGCCGGCTAACACTCCTGCTTCCCTACCCGGCGCGCTGCTTAGTCTTCGGGCTAACCACGGGACCTTCGATCTAGTGCTCCACTTCCGGCGCGTTACCAACTTCAACCAGTTACACCGGGAATGCCTGCGCCTTAAACTACCAGTTACTCCCGTCACCTGCCTTGATTGTCAAGGCGAGCGTTTTGCTGGTCCAACCTACAGCGTGGCATTTTACCAAGGCAAGCCCGAACCCTACCCCTATATAGTCGTGCTGCACCAGGTAAATCAACAACCAGCGCAATTTAGTCCGCCGGCCACGAGTCATGCGGACTCACCTCCCCCTCCCTAACCCCTGTAGCATGGCTACTAAATCTACTTACCGACGGTTACTTACTCAGTCTTTTGAGCAGTTGCAAGCAAAGCTCACTACCCTTGCAGAACAGGAATTGACCAGCAAGTCTGGCTCCGCCACGCGAAGAAAGCTCTTACGGCTGATTCGAAAAGAGCTGCACCGTCGCAATAAACAGGCGGCCCTTCTTGCGGAAACACCTGCTGCGCTGAATGCCCCACCTGCCACTGGTGCTAACGGTCGCATTACGGTAAGCTGACAGAGCATACCATTTTACTATTTTTTACCTTTCTTTTTCTTCACTTTAAATTGCCCCTATGAAAGCGCTAACCCTCCGCACGCTTAGCTACCTCGGCCTGGTAGTAGCGATGAGCAGCTGCTCAAAATCCTCGGTTACACCATCTCCCTCGGCGCGCGAATACACCGTGGAATATCGCGTAAATGCCACCGGTACCTCAACGGCCAGCGTAGTCGCCTATGCCGATCAAACCGGTAATCTTACCCAGATAACCAGCGCGTCTTTGCCGGCTTCTTACAAGTTTCAACGCACCCTTAAAAGTGGCGACGGTCTCAACATTGTGGCTGCGGTGGCCGCCCCATTAATTTCTACTACCATCACAGCAACCATTTTACTTGATGGTAAATCAGTTAAAACCCAAAGCGGTAGTAGCGCTGGGGGTGGGACCACTAGCCCGAGCGCCACTGCTAATGTCGCTTATGTACTTCCATAATAACCGACATGGCTAGCCATCGCTTAAGTGGTGTGTCACTACGAACGATGGTTGGCCATGCCTGGCAGTACTGGTTCTCACGACTGGTATCTCCTCCGTAATGTGTGAGCCTAGTACTTAGGATTAATGGCTCCTGCACTCACCAACCCTCAAAATCATTATATCAACCATTGAATTATCAGCGCAAGAAACAAACTATAGACTATAAAATCATATCATTGACAATCAACACTAAAAGAGCTGCCAATCCGTTTTCTGGAACCAATCTGGCGCACTTCTTGCAATCGCACAGTTATATTCTAATTAATTTTGCACTCGGTTATGTTCAGCCTTTTGCTCCTTCCTCCGATCTGTGGTCTCTGTCTCTTTTTTGGACTGCTTACTGCCAAACGTGGCCCGCTAATTCGAATCGCGCTTACTTTAGTGCTTACTGGCTTAGTAGCTCCCATCGCGGCTCTGTTTACCTATTCGCTACTGGTCGAGCTACCTGTAGAACCTGTTTTCACCGGTACAGCTTTACTGATTGCTTCTTTAATCTGGCGCCTGGTGCCCCGTTTACCCATTCCTAAAAGCAATATCCGAGGAATCTGCTGGTTACTTGTCTTAACGAGCTGCACGCTTATTACGGTTGAGTTAACGGCCGCTAAGCCTTCCTTATTAGCTCTACTGCACCTCTCACTGCTCACGCGGATGATGGCAGTTGCGTTGCCCCTTGTAGCTGGTCACGTGCTCTTATCAGTTCTGGCTTCGACTGTCCCTGTTCGCCACATGGTTCCTAAGAAGGAAGTCCCCTTGAGCTCTAAGTCGATGGAATGTTCCCCAGCTACACTACCTCTGTTGAGTCGCCCCCTGGAACTCGTTGGAACTGATGCTCCCTATTACCCACTAGCTATCGCCCTTACGGCTGGCACCGGCCCAGCCGCTGCCTTTTCCTGTAACTAAGCTGCTGGCTCTTCGGTGGGTTATGGTCTTATTTTTTCCCCATCGCCCCAGAGCTCCAGATTATTATTCTGTGTTTACGTAATGAGTGATTTTTCTAATCTTGCCCGCCTTGTCTATCAAAGAAGGCAAAAAGGCAAGCGACTACTTATTGATTTCGATTCTACGCCTGCGCCTGGTTCCGTTATGAGTAAGGAACAACGGCTTATCGAACTGGTCATGGCTAAGCCCGGGGCTACGGACCTTGAGTTGACCAAAGAACTTTATTCGGTTAACTCGGCTACTAATAAGGCGGCTTTTCGGCAGTTGCGGGCGCGCGTGCAGGAAAAGCTGCTCAATCATTTGCCCTTCCTCGATTATTCCGACGAAGTAAGCTTAGTTTCCCGGCGATATGAAACGGAGTGCCGCACGTTACTTTACCGGGCCTACCTGCTAATTTCTGAAGGTGAGTTAGGCTTGTGCCTGCGTTTGTTGCAGCGTTGCCTTACTCGCACTTTAGAAGCAGAATTCACCGATCTAGCTGAGCAAGCCACCTCGCAACTCGCTCTTATTTACTCGTCTTTGCTAGCCCTGTCCAAGTATGAAAAAGCACAGGGACAGCTCGAAAGATTACGACATCAGCTACGTCAGGAGCAACGTGCTGATCAACTGTATCACCAGTTTAATCATCTGACGGAGCGCATTAGAAATCGGTCCAAAGTTTTAGAGACTGCTCAAGGCTTGCTTGCGGAGATGGAAAAGCTGCATGAGCAGGTCAACTCTTTTAACACATTTTTTCCGCTTTACCAGTCTCGTATTAGTTATGCCGCTCTTTCTGGCTCCTATAAGGATGTGTTAACTATTACGGAGCAGGCGCAGCAGCTCTATGATAGGAAGCAATTAAATGTTAAGCGTTTCGATGTTCGCTTCGGCTACTTTTGGTCAGTATATGCTTATTTGCGTATCGGCCAGATTGAAAAAGGGCTGCAATTAGCTGAATACTATTCGTCCGCTTTTCACCCAACTTCGACTAACTGGTTTTACTTTTTCGAGCCCTACCTACTGCTAGCCCTGCATGGGCAGCGGTATAATCTCGCAGCTCGAATTCTACAACGAGTTCTTGACAACCCGTCGCTACCGAAGATTCGCAACTCTGCGGCCCAGCGATGGGAATTGCTGCATGCTTATACGCTACTCATCCTTCCGAGGGAGGTAGTGCCTCCCTCACGTCGAAACTTTCGAATACAGCTTTCCGAATTGACTGTACCCGAATACAGTCGGGATAAGGCTGGCTACAATGTATTTATTCTTATCTACCAAGTATTTCAATTCTTACGGGAACGGCAACTTAACCAGGTACTTTTACGCCTGGAGAGTTTACGAAAATACCATCAACGGTACCTTAAGGATCCCGCTGTACTGCGTAGCCGCACGTTTTTACGCTTGCTCTTGCTTTTACCGGAAAATGAATTTTCGGTAACGCAACTTACTACTAACGAACGCATCACTCAGCTCCTGTATACGCTTAATCAAGCTTCGTATTCGAACCAGAATGCACCCGATGTGGAAATTATTCCCTACGAGCATTTATGGGCTCTTATCCTACGTATCCTGCAAAACGGAGCCCCCTTATAATTTCGTTTGCCTCCGTTTATGGTCTCGCCTTCCTCCCTTTCCGTCACTGTTCCTCCTGAGCTTCCCACCCTGGCTAATTTGCCGGCTGGTCGCGCTAGTCACTATGCGGAGGCCGGTCTGCGGGGTTCGGTAAATACTCAAAAAGCGTATGCCTCGGATTTTCGCCAGTTTGCAGCTTTCTGTCTGGAGCGGGCTGTCGAGGCGTGCCCCGCATCACCGGAAATCGTGAGTGCTTATCTCGCGCATCTGGCTGACTTAGGGCGGAAGTATTCCACTATTCAGCGCCACCTGGCTAGCATTTCAAAACTGCACCAGCTCGCTGGCCTACCTTCCCCTGCGACGCCAATGGTAGCCACGGTACTCGAAGGAATTGCCCGTTTAAACTCGGCTCGCCAGAAGCAGGCACCTGCCTTTAGTAATGAGGCGCTGCGCACGTTTATTCGTAGCCTGGATTTAACCACCCCAACTGGGTTGCGGCTACGGGCTATCCTGCTACTCGGATTCACTGGTGCTTTTCGCCGCTCTGAGCTTTCGGCCCTCAATATTGAGGATTTGGTTTTTACAGCCCAGGCACTCCGCCTGCACCTGCACCAAAGTAAAACTAACCAGTTTGGGGAACTGGAAGAGAAAGCGGTATTCTATTCGCCGAACCCGCTGTTTTGTCCGGTGCGAGCGCTCCAGGAATGGTTGGCGGTTTTGGCGCCGCGCGCTACGGGCCCTTTGTTCGTGCGCCTTACGCGAGTAGGATCTCCTCGGCTAGTTCGCCTCTCAGATCACCGCATAAATGTGCTTGTGAAGGAAGCATTTGGCCCCACCTTCACCGCACACTCGTTGCGAGCTTCCTTCATCACTACGGCTGTGCGGAATGGCCAATCCAACAAGGCTATTAAGAATCAGACCAAACAGAAAACAGATGCTATGATCGAGCGTTATGCCCGCCTCAACGATGTAGTGGAATTTAATGCTGCTCAGGGCCTCGGACTTTAGGAGCTAGTAGTGAGGTGCCAGCTTCACTCGGTAATCCTCGCAACTCAGGCATCTCACTACTACTTCCGACTCCTGGCAGTCGGTCCACACCTCCAGCACCTCGTCCGTGGTGTGGAGCGTAAGCTGCTCGCACCGCTCACAAAATAGTAAGTCGGCTCCCTCAATCAGGTCGAGGTCAGCGGAGGTGTGGGCCTTGGGCATGTTTGATAGACGAAATCTTTGGGAAATACCTGTTATACCTGTGGGGCTGCCCGGCGGGTTGCCTGACGCATGGCAGCTTGGGCTTCCTGTTTCTCTTCCTTTTGCTGTTTCACCAGGTCAGGGAAGGAAGTCACTATTGCAGCTACCTCATCCCGAATCATCTGAAAATTACGTAAAATAATGGCCTCGGTCGCATTAGTCGCCTTTTCCTCGTTTTCCTTTGTGCGACGAGTGTTCTCTACTACTGCGGCTCGTCGACGCGCAAATATACTCGGGCCATTATTGTTCAAGGTTTGCTTCGCTTCGCGAGCTCGCCGTTCGTTATTCTTTTCGATCAGGAGCCGCTCTGTCTCGGCTTCTCCATATTCGTAAGTGGCAAAGGGCTGAATAGGGTATTTACCGGGGGCTATCTCACGGACTATAGTTCCCTGAAAGAAGGGCTGGTTTGTTTCTACAGTCTGCCCAATAAACTCCCCCCTCTCCAATGTTATAACGTCCTGTGGCCGCACCAAATTTCTCTCCTGCAAGCTCACGCTATTATTCAAGCTACTACCACCTCCGCCTTTGCCTCCCTGGTTTTTCCCGGCTGATACAGATACCATTTCCCGGTCAACTCGCCCGATCATTTCCGATGTAAACTTGGCCGTGTCGAGGTTATTAGTCTTTCCCAAAAATTGAATATTTAGGTTTGCAATCATAACTTTCATCCTATGCTCACCATATTTAAGGGTCATTTGAGCTAGGTCCTGTGTCATGTAAGCTAAACATACCCTGTTAGAGCGAGCCGTTGCGGGGATGGTTTCCAAGTTCGGAATGAATATAGTGGCAGCCTCATCTAAAAAAACGTAGCTCGGTTGCTTGTCTTGTTGGTTCATGAGTTTCAGGGCGGTAGCTACTATGCATGCAATCACTGGAGAGAACGTTTGCTCCAGTGTTGCATTATTTCCGATAGTTAGCAGTTTCGGCGCCAGGGGATCATTAAGATTCAGGCTAAATCCTTCTCCCTGATCTTCATCGGGGGTTAGTACCCAGGCAATATTTGGGGTGTTGATGCGTACCAGGTCTACTTGCAGGGAGGCCACTACGCCCGCTAACTGCCTGCCAGCATCTCCTTCCGTGGCCACCATCAGCGACTGTGCCATATCAGCTGATTGTATATCAGCCTGCAACATGCTTAAGACAGCTGACAACTCCGGGTAGAGCGCCGTTGCCACCACGTGGGGAATCGTACAGAATTGAGGATAGTTATTCCGGTAAAACCAGATGATAGACGTAAAAAAAGCATATGCTGACTTGGAGAAGAAGTTGTTTTCTCCGCCGCTATCGGAACCTCCTAAATTACTGATGATCGTTTGCGCGTACTCCTGTGCATAGGATATATCTGGCATATCCTGGGCCCGAAAGGGATTTACCCGTTCAGTTCGGCTCATGTCCAGGAAATTGATTATATGATGTCGTAAAGGTTTTGGCACTGGGGTTCCCGCCTTTTTTGCGTGCGCTGCTGCTTTTTCCCAGTATTGCTTCATTGTTGGTTCCGCTAGTATGAGTGCTTTCTGGGCGGCCTGGGCCAAGTCCGGGAATTTGTAGTCATAAATAAGCCCCGCTCGATATTTCAGAGCAAACTGCTCAATCAGTGGCTCACCGATGGAAAAAGACTTACCAGCCCCAGCTCCCCCTAATACCAAAATTCCGCGGTCAGGATTTGGCACGTTGATGTATTCTCCCAGGTCCGTTTTAAATACTAACCCATATTCAGTTTCAATTCTTATTGGGTCAGCTCGCAGTCCAAAGTCCGGGGCCTTTAGTGAGCCCCTCAACATACCTGCCATAAACCCTAGCATCAATAGCCCGCCTGCTCCCGCTGGGTATACAGTGCTCATCTGCTCCAGACTTAGGTGATGGACAAACAACACTAGCATCGACACTGGCACCATTACTGCGCTTAGCCCGTAGACTAAGCGTTTTATCTGCTGTCTTTTAACCTTTGGTCGGCGTACCCCTGCCTTTTCTTTTGGTGGTCCCTGCACAAAAACTAGGATAATGGCCACGACGACTAATAAAGCGCGTATCAACAGGCCGAAGCTTTTATAAAAAGCGCGCGCCTTTTCTACTACGCCATCTTCAATACTGGCCATCTTCCCATCCATACCCGCGCTCATAGCACCAAGACCCTCAGGGGTTGGTGAGTTTGTTGCGGGTGTCACTTTGACTTTAGGTTGCGTGGATAGCGAATGCCTTTTTTTTAAACTTGCCTCGTTTTTACTCTTTAGGGCAGGCGTTACTACCGGCACTTCTACCTTACCCGCAGTCTGCGGAGCTTTTTTGGCTGGAGTAGTCAGAACGTAGTACTCACCTGCCAGAAGTGCTGCTAGTACTAAAATGGCGTATAGACCCGCGTTTTTGCTGCCTGGCTGTTGAGCATTAGGAATGATGGACATATACTTACGGTAATGTTTGTCTTGTTGAACAAACTTACGACGTGTCCGTCACTCTGTTTCTTCCTTAGTATTCAAGGTCTCGGTGTTTCCCTCGCTCCTCCCCTATCTCCTGTACCCGGCTGCGCTCAGGCGTCTGCGCGGAGACCGCTTTTACTGCGTGCAGAATACTCTTGAATTGTCCCGTGGTGGACCGAGCCTGCTCTAGTTTTCCGGTTTGTAAATACTCATGTGGGTGCTCGATGGGCCGCCCTTGCTCAGCTCGTTGCTGAATAAAACCTAGGTTACTGTAAAAGAGACGGTCAAATTTCCGCTCAGCTCCTATTAGCACTACCCGGTCAGGATCTAGCCGGTTAGTGGTACCCAGTTGGCTATTAATGTGCGCTACTCGACTACGTAGCTTCTGCTCGCGTTGGCTATTGCTCATCACGGCACGTTCAGCCTGGCGCGCCTGCTGACGCTCCTGCTTGGTACTTTCTAAATACGCGTACACATTCGGCATTAACTGTCCCTCAGCAGCTTTGCGCTCGACGGCATAGAGATTGCCCCAGAATTCTCGCCCATACTGCCGCCTCATACCTATCTGGATGACGAGTTCAGGGTCTAGCTTCTGCTCAGGCAGCAATCCTTGGTTCAGCTTTTTCACTCGTACCCTGACTTTTTCCTCCTGTGCCTTTATCCACCGCTGCTCCTGCTCGGAGGTACGACCTGTGCGTTTTCCCTGCTCCTGACTATGGGCCTTACCAAATGATTTATCGAATGTCTCCTGCGCCTGGTCCTGCCAGTCCCGCATATTGAATCGGCGCTTCTGCCCCTGAGGATTCAGCGTTATTTTTTGGGCGGCATCCCGTGCACTTACAATAATGTGGACGTGCGTTTGCAGGCCCGCCTTCTTTTCTCCTACCTGTTTCTCGCCGCTGGCTACCTCTGCATCATCGCCTCGATAACTACGGGTATGGTGAATCGTAGCGGCCCAAACTAGGTCCGTACTAGTCAATTTTCGCCCATTACTGAGCTTAAAGTTTGCTGCGTATTGCTCCATTACGTCCCGCGTGTACGCCTGTAGCTTTGTCGCGTCATTGCCAATCTGCCTTAGCTCCGCTTCACTGGGACTTAGGACTAATGAATAGAATTTAACGTCTGTTTCATTCAGTCCTTTTACGTTTTGATCAATACTACGCTGCACTTCTTCGCTAGTGAGCCCCTCCTTTTCCGCCCCAAAAAAAACAGTTTTTTCGCCTTTATTTTTCTCTTCCTGGCTTAAATAATTGAGCGTTCGTGCTGAGCTGCCTGTGTTTTGGTAGACCTTTTTACCGTGCGTAGTAGGGTTAATTATTTTTGTATGCATAAGGGATAGCAGCTGCTTTAAGCTATCTTATCGACGCCCGGGAGCTTGTTTCTGGTACGTAGTTAATACTTGCTGCACCCGCTCTTCCACCCGGTTCTTGACCTTCAGGCGTGCGGTTTCCAATGTTTCTTCCGAAGCTCCAGCAGTAGCTAGCAGAGTCTGTAAGCTGAAGTCTACGGCTTCCTCCTGTAACATTCTCGCCCGTATTAATTCCTCCAACAAAGGCATAAACAAGCCACGCTCCTGCTCTTGCAGAAAGCCGAACAGACGATTGCCCACCTTGCGGATTTCGCTCACAAGTACTTCCGTTTGTCGTGTATGCTCCGTCACCGGGTTCAACCCTCGCTGGGCGAAGTAGTGCATGGCCGCCACGCAGAACCTCCCTACGCTTAGCTTATTCGCCTTCGCGGCTTCAACGGCTTCGCGGTGACTATTTACAGGAATTCGAATGGTGGTGGTGAGGTCGGCCATCAGGAGAACAGGGGCATACGGAGGAAAAGTATTTGACCAAGTTAAAGCTTATAATCTATAAAATATCTCTGGTAAACAAGGCATTACAAGTATAAATCTACTAAAAAAACAGCTATGCTGTTTTAAGAATCTCATTATCAGGTCCTTAGACCTGATAATGAGATTCTCTTCTTGCTAACTAAAGTTAGCCGCTTTCGCGCCCATCCGGACTAGTCTTCACTGCCCCCAATTTAAATGCTGCATGGATTACACTGCCCTGCTTTTATGGTCGCCATTGCCGCTAGTGTACTCTCTGCACTGCCACAGTTCTGAACATCGTTAGGCAGTGGGGTAAAATGATGTAACCACCTCTTTCCCTTCCTTCAAGTAACTGCGCCCAGCCGTTCTCACGGCCAGCAACTCCAGACGAATCTGTTTTCAACATGTCTACAACTCTACAAATTGACAAGTCTACTAGTGTTGATTTCTCTCAGTAGGTCTTTTGTGATCTAGCCATTTGCTGACATCAATAGAATTAAAAAGTTAACAAGTCTACACATCTACAACTTACCTCATTTAGTCTTACCCTGAGGTTTTGATTTACAACGCAATTTGCATACTTAGCAACAAAGCAACTTATTGCCAAGT
>Ga0160427_10002339_pt1 | contig 11458 bp, 14 predicted proteins | sample SolpanmetagenomL_FD_108194 | JGI IMG/M metagenome (GOLD analysis project Ga0160427, IMG submission 108194) | Solar panel surface microbial communities from Lawrence Berkeley National Laboratory, California, USA - L | ecosystem: Engineered > Built environment > Solar panel > Unclassified ...
AGCTTCCTCTTCGTCGACCCGGTGCGTCACCAGGACTGGATTCATGAAGACCTGAATGTCGTATTTTCACTCTTGGCGGCAGGTCGCCTCCAGCCCCTGATCTCCGCCCGACTGCCCCTCAGCTCGGCGGCAGAGGCTCACAGACTCCTTGAGGCCGGAGAGGTACGCGGGAAGCTGGTGCTCGTCCCCGATTGAAGCGATGTGAAGGACTCTCGGTCAAACGTCAAAGGGCGACAACACGGTCCGAAGCGTGAACTCCACTCTGCCTCAGCTATCCAGCCGGTTGCATTGCCTTAATCAGCCGCACGGTAGATAGGGGCAGGGGTGGCCTGAATGTTCAGGCCACCCCTGCGGCGACGGTCAACTACACCTTGAGAGATTGCAGCTGGTTGCCTCGGCTGGTCATGGCAGGAAAGATGGTGGATGTTCTTGATCCGGGCATGTCAACGCAGAAATCCCTGCGCGCGTTTCCGCCGCCTGAACCTCTGTTATTGACGTTCCTGACGCCGTGTGAGACGGCGGGGTTATTCGATCATATTGTTGCAGCGCGCTATGGAGATCACTTGCTGATAATTGACGTCCGCCAGGCTTGGCATGCCCCGGATCGCCCCTCCATAACTCCGCAATTGGTCGGTACAAATCCTGTTTGGAACATCATATTCGCCAAGGAGCATGGTCAGGAAGATCTTCGCCGTCTCCGTATCTCGGTGACGCTGAAGAATATTGAGCACGAAGCCATGCTCATCCACAGCCCGCCATAACCAGTGGTGGACGTCGTCCACCAGCATGCAGACCTCATCCAGAAGCCATAGGGAACCCCGATCGGGGTCCCCTATGGCGCAGTTCCTGGGCCATGAGCGGGCCAAAATTTATGCCTCCAATCGAAGAGACGACCAGAATGAAGTGTTCTGGTCGTGATCGATCGTCTCGGCAAGACTGGTCTGAAGTTCAGATTACCTCAGCCCTCATCCTGCCGAGAAACCGATCAAAGCAATACAACGCTTTCTGGAGAGGTCAGCACTTGGACGCCCAACGCTTCCAACTCTAGCCAGGGCTCATCTGTCACCACGGTCATCAGCTCTTCTGGTGGGAGGACCAGGTGGGCTACCACCTGGTCTCGCTTAGAATGGTCCGCCAGGACAACGGTTCGCAGGCCTGCTGCCACCATCGCCCGTTTGACCTGCGCGTCTTCCTCGTCCGTCGCCGTCGCGCCTGCTTTTGGATGGAGCGCGCAGGTGCCCAGCACGGTCCAGTCCGCTCGGTACTGGCGGATGATTTCTCGTGTCGCCTGGCCCCGTAGGGCCCGAGCCGACGCCCGCCAGGAGCCCCCAGTGACAATCAGCTCGACTCCAGCTTCCTGCTCGAAGACGGCCGCGATATCCAGAGAGTTCGTGATGATGGTGAGTGGCCGGACCTTCAGGTGCTGCGCCAGGGCCAACGTCGTCGAACTCGCGTCGAGGATCACCGTCTCGCCCGGCTCAATCAGCGTGGCGGCCTGGCGGCCGATCCGGTCCTTAGCCTCTGGCAGACTGGTCGCCCGTCCTTGCCAGTCGAGGTGCGCCGTGTCCAGCGCCACGGCCCCTCCATGTGTCTTTTGTAGGTGGCCACGGCTTTCCAGGACACTGAGGTCCCGCCGGATGGTGTGCTCGGAGACGTCGTAACGCGCGGCGAGCGCTTGCACCTCCACGCGGCCTATACTCCTCAACTCCCCCAAGATTTGGTTTTGCCGCTCCTCTGCAAACATACCTTCAGCTTACCACTCCATTTCCTTTGTTGCTCGATTTTGCTCATATACGCTCGATTGTGTCATAGTGCTTCTGATCTTCCAGGTCGATCTTTCAAGGAGCAGCCATGACCCAACCCGTCCTCCACATCACATCCAGCTCTGGCACCGCCCGACTCGCGGTATCTCTCGTCTTTTTGGTCAACGGCGCAGTTCTCGCCACCTGGGTGTCGCGCATTCCCCTCATCAAGAGTGCCCTTGGACTGAGCAACGGGCAGCTTGGCCTGGCACTACTGGGAATGGCGGTCGGTGCCCTGGTTGCGTTCCCGATGACGGGTTTCCTCACGTCCCGCTTCGGCAGTCGGAACGTCACTCTGGCTGCAGGCGCCCTCTACTGTATGACCCTGCCTTTGCTGGCCCTCACGCCATCCTTGCCTGTACTCACCCTCACCCTCCTTGCCTTCGGAGCCTTTAACGGCTCGATGGATGTGGCCATGAATGCCCACGGCGTTGAGGTCGAAGAACGCTCCGGACGCAGAATCCTATCGTCCCTCCACGGCACGTGGAGCCTCGGCGGCTTGCTCGGCGCAGGACTCGGTGTGCTCGCTGCCCAACAGGGGCTGTCGCCGAGAATGCATTTGACGGTGATGGCTGCACTTCTTGCCGTGGCCTTGGTGCTTGCCGCGCCGCGCCTGCTGGTGTCCACGCCCACTCGCCGCTCGGGTGATCCAGTCTTTTCCCTCCCAACCCCAGCTCTTTTGGGATTCGGGATCATCGCGTTTTGTGCGTTTCTCAGTGAGGGGGCGATGGCGGACTGGAGCGCCGTGTTCCTGCGCGACACCTTGAGGACCAGTGCGGCCTTCGCCGCGGTCGGATACGCGGCGTTCTCCCTGACGATGACGGCCGGGCGCTTCACCGGGGACGCCCTCGTGACGTGGCTGGGACCCGTCCGTACCGTGCGCTACGGTGGCTTGCTGGCCGGCCTTGGACTGGGGGTTGCCCTGCTGCTGGGCTCCCCAGTATTCACCCTGGTCGGCTTCGCGTGTGTCGGACTGGGCTTGGCCGCCATCGCGCCTCTGGTCTTCAGCGCGGCAGGCCGTACGCCGGGCGTGTCGTCTGGAACGGCCATCGCGGCGGTAGCCACAATGGGGTACACAGGCTTCCTTGCGGGCCCGCCCCTGATCGGTTTGATTGCCGAGGGCGTCACCATGCGGGTCGCCTTGGGGATCGTGGCGCTGCTGGGCCTGACTATCGCGCTGCTGAGTGGCAACGTTCGGCGCGCTTCGCTCGCAGGAGAGCAAACGCCGCCCCCGGACGTGGAGCTGGTCAGGTGAGCACGGGGCACACACGGGGGGCAGGTGTCATCCGCGTGCGGTGCTGTTTAACCTCGACAGAACCTTGACCGACACCAGGCTCTTTCATCTCCAGGCCTGAACCGAGTGTGGCGCAGCGCTATGGGTTCGTCCTGCCCTCAGGTGACACGCGTACCTATGCGGGCAAGACCCGGACAATTCTGGAAGCCCTGTTGGGACGCGCGGTCGATGAGGACGAGAGTTTAGAGATGCACGCGCGCAAGGAAGCGCGTTACCGGGCGTTGGTCACTATACGCAGGCCAATCTTTGTTCGTGATGCAGCCGATGGTGAAGTCGTACAGATTGGCTGGGCGGATTTCATACCTGGCGATCTTGCCGTTTAAGGTTGTCCATGCATGAAGCTTGAAGCCGTAGATCGCTCCACATGTTCTGAACCCGTGCGTTGCTGCCGGACACTTACACCGTGGAGCGCTCTTAAAGGTGCTCATGGGGAGCGGTTCGGAGTCGATTACTATGAAGTTCAAGAGTTGGACTTCGACACTGAGACGCTCAATGGCCGGTGCTAAGCGAACCAATCGAAAGCGAGCCTGGACTTCCAAAGGAAACCAGGCAAAATGGTTCAGCTTTAGAAACCGTCACCAGCAGCGGAAATACACGACTTTGCGGATAGATTGAAGAAGGGTCACCGCAACGGGCTGGGCGTCTGAAATTTTTTCGTGGTCACACAGCAGTTTCACAGGTATTTGGGGTTCGAACCAGACCGTCAATTGCTGGAAGGCGTCGTGGATTGAGGGTGAGCTAAAATTAAGACGATACATGAGTACCGTCTTTTTATAGACCTCCTGCGAAAGTAGGGCGGTAGTCTGCAAGGGATGACGGCGTCAAAGTATGAACAGGCCCTGGGGTTGAACGGGACGGATTTCCGCCGCCGAACCGGGGTAGATCCGGAGACGTTCGCGGAAATGGAAGCAGTGCTGCACAACTGGGAGGCCAGCAAACGCAAGTCGGGACGCCCACCGGCGTTGCCGGTGGGGGCGCAACTGCTGTTGACGCTGGAATTCTGGCGAGAATATCGGACGTTCTTTCATCTGGGTCAGGCGTGGGGGATGCATGAGACCACAGTGTTACGAACCGTGGTCCGGGTAGAGAACGCGCTGCTGCAGAGCGGACGCTTTTCCCTCCCTGGCAAAAAGAGCGTGCGGGATGCCGGTACAGTGCTGACGGCCGTCGTTGTGGACGTGAGCGAGGTGCCATGCGAACGCCCCAAAAAAAGCAGCAGGACTGGTACAGCGGGAAAAAGAAGCGCCACACGCTGAAATTGCAGCTTCTGATCCATCCGGTCACCACGCAGATCCTCTGCGTCACCATGGGTCGCGGGGCGACGCATGATCTTCGACTCCTGCGGGAGTCGAAAACCCCTATCCATCCTGATACCGAACTCCTCGCCGACGCCAGCTATCAAGGTATTCAACACCAACATGCCAACACCCGGACCTCGAAGAAAATCAGCAAGCACCACCCGCTCACCGACGACCAGCAAATCAGCAACCGTCACCTCGCTCGGGTCAGATTGTCTGTGGAGCACGTCATTCGACGGCTCAAGGTCTTCCGCATCCTCAAGGAAACCTATCGGCACCGACGGCGCCGATTTCACCTTCGGGTGGACCTCATTGCTGCCCTCTACAACCGCATCGCCATCCAGACCTGACTTTCGCAAGAGGTCTTATGTCTCCGACGCGGTTTTGGCAACTCCTATTTGCATTACTGATCTCGGCCAAGATTGACAACGCTTTTTGTAGTTTGTCCGTTTGACGCAGTCGCGAGATTCTCCGCTGCCATCAGCTCTCCTATTCTCATCATTCAGAACTCGGGTGTCGCCAACTTACGCCGAGATCAATAATCACCATCTAGATACTGATTTGACCGACTGGACACTCTCTTATATAATCCAGGACATGGTGCGCAGGGTGAAAAGACATGGCTAGGCCAAGGAGTGATGACAAACGCATGGCTATCCTGTCCGCTGCCCTGCGCACCATAGCCGCGCAAGGAACCGGCGCGGCGACGGCAGCGATTGCCAAAGCAGCAGGCGTCTCGAATGGATCACTGTTTACCTACTTCGAGACGAAGGCGGCCCTGCTCAACACGCTCTACCTCGAACTCAAGGCAGAGATGGCAGCAGCAGCCCTGGACGGCCTCTCAACGAATCAAGAGCCCCGTGAGCAGTTGCACTTCATGTGGGTGCATTGGCTTCATTGGGCGACCTCCTGCCCTGACAAACGCCGGACGCTCGCGCATCTCGACGTCTCGGACGAGATTACAGTGGAAAGTCGGAAGACAGCGCACGGGATGATGGCAGGCGTCGCCCAGCTGCTGGAAGAGAGCCGTGAACACGGCCCGATGAGGGCCGTGCCGCTGGCGTTCCTGCTGGCGCTGCTCAGCGCCCTGGCAGACACCACCACCGACTTCATCATCCGTGACCCGGCAAATGCCGAGCATCACCGCGAGGCTGGATTTGACGCCCTGTGGCGCATGATCGCCTGAGTCTTCAAATCCGCCACGACGTTCTCTGATGTCTTTCCAAACGTCATGGCGGTCCACGACATATCGCCTGCCTCTCTCCGTTCAACGTCCATCCACTCAGCAAGGAGAACACACATGACAGACCATGCGTCCGCAAGCGAAGCCACTCAGACTCCAGCCAGCCGCTCGCGGCTGGCCCTCATCACTGGTGCGTCCTCCGGCGTCGGTCAAGCCTTTGCCCATCGCCTTGGGGCGGAGGGATACAACCTCATCGTTGTGGGCCGCCGCCGCGAGCGCCTCGAAGAACTTGTCGCCGCGCTGCCAAACGTCAGCGTGCGTCCTCTGGTGGCGGACCTTGCCACTGACGCTGGCGTGCAGGCGGTGGCCGAGATCTGCGCCACGGAGGACCTCAGCCTGCTGGTCAATAACGCGGGCGTCGCGCACTACATGCCCTTCGCCGCGCTTCCCGCCGACAAGGCGAGTGAACTGCTGCATGTCAAGGTGGTTGCGCCCACACTGCTGGCGCGGGCGGCGATTCCCGGCATGGTGGCCCGAGGCGAGGGGACCATCATCAATGTGGCAGGAATGATCGCCTTCGGTGGCCCGGCACCCGCTCAGGGGCGGGCGGTGTACACGGGAACGCTGGCCCACCTCGTGGCGATGTCGCAGCAACTGCACCAGGAACTGTCTTCCCAGGGTGTCCAGGTTCAGGTGCTGTGTCCGGGCGTTGTCGCCACCGAGTTCCACGAGCGCCAGGGCATAGATCTCAGCGCGCTGCCGCGCATGTCCGCCGGGGACGTGGTGACGGCCAGCCTGCGGGGCTTGGCTCTGGGTGAGGTGGTCTGTGCGCCGGGCGTTGAACGCACTGATCTTCTAGAAGCGCTCTTCGGGGCCGATCTGGCAGTCTTTCACGCACAGGCCCCTCAACTCGCACAGCGCTACCGCACGCCGTGATTTGAGTTTCTCCTGGTTTCGCCGCGGGAGATAACGGCGCGCCGTTTTTCACCCCTGTTCAAACTGAGCGAAGGAACATACACTGCCCTACTGACATCTAGCCGAAGCTATCTGGGACAGCTTCAGAGCCATGACTGGCGGTGTCTGGGCAAATATGGTGATCCCCCGCCCGTTGGGTGAACAGGGTTCCGACCTGTTGACCAACGCTCAGCACCTTGAGTTCCCTCGCTTCCCAAATCTGGACAAGTCAATGCTGGCGCGACACTATTTCCTGGATGAAACTGACCTGACGGTCATGATGACCCACCGCCGCGACTTCAACTGCCTGAGGTACGCCGTGCAGCTCACGGTTGGGGCAGCACTTTGCTGCTGCGAGCCGTGACTGCAAGCTCTCAAGTACTCGGTCTCTTTCACGAACTTCGTTCCAGACGGTACGAGTGAGCTTGGCGGCTGATTCCAAACGCTTATGGCATTAAGTCCAAAAAACGTCCCGGCTACCATCTTGAGCTTTCGCAAGAAGCGCTCCATCTCTCTACTCTCGCCAGGACGTCCTTTCTTCTTCACTTGCGTTGCTCAGTAAAGTTTTATGAGAGACTTAGCCAGGGGGCGGCCAGTTTTTCCGACAACTTCCACAATCTTTCCTGAGCACCCTGATCGGCGGCTAGAGGACTCGGTTTTCCGGGCTTCTGTTTGACGAAGTATTGTCCGCTCACACCCCGAATCTGCGGTGAGGTGGCGACATACAAGCTGTTTTGCGCGCCCTGCTGCGTCGTCAACATGAATGGCCTGAGCACAGTCAGGAGCATCTTGCTCAGCCCTGTCGCCGTGCTTCCGAAGCCGGAAGACATCAGGCCCGGATGCAGTGAATTGCTGGTGACGCCCGTACCCTCCAGGCGGCGCGCGAGGGCGTTAGAAAACAGCACATTCATCAGCTTGCTCTGGTTATAGGCGGGCCAGGCGGAGTAGCTCGACTGATATTGCAGATCGTCCCAGCGCATCTTTCCGCTGTTGTTGGCCGAAGACGACACGCTCAGTACGCGGGCTTCCCCACTCTTTTCAGCCGCTGTTTTTAAGCTCGGCAACAACAGATTGGTCAACAGAAAATATGATAAATGGTTGAAGGCAAACGTGTATTCAAAGCCGTCCACCGTCTCCTGGTGCTCGTCAAATAAGCCGCCCGCATTGTTAACCAGCACGTCAATTGCGGGGTGTCTGGCCCGCACCTCCAGCGCGATGCGGCGCACGTCGGCCATGCTGGAGAGATCGCCCACGTACATTTCCAATGCGTCATTTCCCGTCTGCATCTGGATTTCGGCCAACACCTGTTGACCTTTGACGGCGTCCCGTGAGGTCAACAGCACCCGGTAGCCTTGCCGCGCCAACTCCAGCGCCGTGACTTTCCCGATGCCATTGGTGGAACCTGTGACGAGGGCCGTCTTTTGCGGCTTGTGGGTGGAGGAGTCTTGTGAAGTTGACATGGGCCTGGCCTCCTGAAATACAGGGAGAGAGGAAAAGAGTCCAATCGGAGATAACCAACTGGTTGCTTAGCAACAGGATAAAACGACAATAAATCTGAAGTCAAGCAACCGGTTGGTTGTATACTTACTGTATGAAGCGGGATGCCCAGGCCACCAAGCAGCGAATCTTTGAAGCGGCCACAGCGGAGTTCGCCCAGTACGGCATCGCTGGAGCGCGGATTGACCGGATCGCGGCGGCATCCAACAGCAACAAGGCCATGATTTACACCTATTTCGGCAGCAAGGATGAGCTATTCGACGCTGTGGGTGTGGAGCAGCTCAGCCGCCACATGAACGACGTGCCAATGGATGCCGATCATTTGCCGGACTATGCCGCGAAGGTGGTGGCCCACTACCACCAGCACCCTGAGATCATGCGCCTGGTGACATGGGCCAGGCTGGAACGCGGACCGCAGGCAAGTAAATTAACAGGCTTGATGGAGTCGTATCAGCGTAAAGTGGAGGCAGTCGCTCAAGCACAGCGCGACGGTATCGTCAGTAACCGTTTTCCGGCCGCTGTGCTCCTAGAGCTGATCCTGGCTCTGATTCAGACCAACGCGGAACTCAGCGCCGATTCTGATGACAAAGAAGGATTTCAGCGCCGACAGCAAGCTATTCAGGCCGCAGTTGCCCGGCTCGTTGAGCCATGAACATCCTGTGTCGTCAGCGACCGCCTTACGGAAACAGCATGTTTAGCTCAGGGACTACATCGGCATGATTGACAGCAAAGCGTGCCCAACCGAAAGAATCAAGGCCAATTGAGCGATCCAAACGAGGCCATCATGACGCATCCGACCACTACCCCACGTCCCCGAGCCTACTGGCTCTGCTGGGCCATCACCTCCTTGAATGCACTGGTCAGTGCCGGGTATTCCGCCGCCGCACTGCTGGGTCAGGGAACCACTGACGTTTACACGCAGTACGCCGCATCCCGGAGCATCGCTCTGGTCGTGATCATTCTGGCCCTGGGTTGGTTCCGATCGACCGGAGCGCTGCTGGCGCTGGCTACCGTGATGACGCTGATTCAACTGGGCGACGCGGTCATTGGCTTCAGCATCCACGACACTGCCAAATCATTTGGTCCACTGGGGCTCGGGCTCGTGACACTGCTTGCGGTAGGGGTCCTGGCGCGCAGCTTCCGTCCTCCACGATCTTAGGGAGCATGTTCCCTGTTCAATCGGCACGCTTAACGTGTTGAGCAAGGGCGCTGATGACATTCACCTGAGTGGGTTTTCGGCGCAGATCCCGTAGGGGTTGTGTTGCCTTAACTGGCGTCACGGCAGAGTGAGGGCAGAGATGGCCTGAACCTCAGGCCACTCGTGCCGCAACCGCAGACCACGTCTGGAACGCTTGCAGCTGGTTGTCTCGTCTGATCTGTGCGGAAACGCCAGTGCGGGAATGATGGTGAAGGTTCTCGATCCGGGCGTGCAGGCTCAGGAATTCTTGAGCGCGTTTTCGCCATCTGAAACCTTGCTGGCTTTGTTCTTGTCGCCGTGTGGGACGGTGGGATTGTTCGATGATGTTGTTGCACCGGGCCGTGGAGATCACCTGCTGATGGTCAACGTTAGTCAGGCTCGGTATCTCTCGAATCGCGGCGCCGTAGCTGCGCAGCTGATCGATATGGATCACCTCTGGGACATCATAATCTGCCAGCAGCCGCGTCAGGAAGGTCTTCGCGGCTTCGATGTCCCGATGCCGCTGGAGGAGAATGTCGAGCACGAACCCGTACTCGTCCACGGCCCTCCAAAGCCAGTGTCGTACGCCGTCCACGCTCGTAGACACCTCGTCTAGATGCCACCGGGAACCCCGTCGGAGTTCCCGGTGGCGTAGGTCTTCAGCGAAGAAGGGTCCGAATTTTATAGACCATTCGCGCAAGGTTTTGTGGCTGACTTGAATGCCGCGCTGGTGGAGCAATTCCTGCACGTCCCGGTAAGTCAGTGGAAAGCGGTGGTAGAGCCAGACGGCGTGCTGGATGATGAGTATGGAGAAACGGTGGCGGTAAGGCTTGGCGTCGATCACGGACAGTCAGCCTACCCCGACCCGATTAGGGCAACACAGCCCCAGAAGTTGCCTCTGCGGCCAAGTGCGTGCCGAAAACAGTGGGGCGAATCCCGCCAGGATCCGAGTGAACCATTTCGGAAGCAGGGTCATGCTCAAGTTTGACAGGGGGAGCAACATGCTGCTCCCCCTGTCAATGGCCAAAGTCCAGCTTAGACGCGATCTTTTTAGATCGAACTTGTCAACGGGCTGATCAGCTCGAGTGGGAGGGACAAGCTGAGCTTCCCACGGCTCAGCTCAACGCACAAACTGATCAGAACCCGTCAGGCAGTGGCGAGTTGGGTCCTGGAACAACTGGTTGTGCGAGACTTGGATCATGCGGTTCATGAATTACCAGGGCCTGGACACCAGCCGGGTCGGGAAGCAAGTCGCCAAGGTCAGGGACGCGATCGAACGAGACGACTTCCGCACGCCGGACATTAAGAAACTCGCCCAGGGCAGCTACTACCGGGCGAAGCTGGACGATACCAACCGCCTGCTGTTGACTTTCGTGCGCCACGGGCAGGAGACCGTGTGTCTGGCGCTGGAAGTCATCCATCAGCACGCCTACGAGAAGTCGCGCTTCCTGCGTGGGGCACGCATCGACGAGGCCAGGCTGCCCGATTTCGCTCCACAGCAGGTGGGTGACGGGGCCACGGCGGTGCGTTACCTACACCCTGTTCGTAACGAATTTCACCTGCTCGACAAGGTCATCTCGTTCGATGACACTCAGGACGCCGTGTACCGAACCTCGCCGCCGCTCATCCTGGTGGGCTCGGCCGGCAGCGGCAAAACCGCCCTGACACTCGAGAAACTGCGGGAGATGCCGGGGCAGGTGCTGTACGTGACCCTGTCGCCGTACCTGGCGCAGAGTGCCGGCGGACTCTACTCAGCCCACGGCTTCGAGAACGACGCGCAGGAGGTGCAGTTCCTGTCGTTCCGCGAGTACCTCGACACCGTCCGGGTCCCGGCGGGACGGGAGGTGAGCGCCCCAGACTTCCGGGGCTGGTTCGCACGGCAGCCGGATACCCGGTTCACGGACGCGCATCAGCTGTTCGAGGAGTTCCGCGGGGTCCTCAGCAGCCGGCCGCAGGGGCCCCTCAGCGCGGACGAGTACCTCGCGCTCGGTGTGCGGCAGTCGATCTATGACCTAGCCGTTCGGCCTCAGGTCCACGCCCTCTTTCAGAAGTACTTGGCCTGGCTACATGACGCCGGACTGTTCGATTCCAGTCTGCTCGCTGCGGGCCATCTGCCGCACGTCGCGCCCTCCTTCGACTTCGTGGTGATCGACGAGGTGCAGGACCTGACAGCTGCCCAGTTGGCGCTGATCCTGAAGTCGCTGCGGGTGCCGGGGCAGTTCCTGCTGTGCGGCGACAGCAACCAGATCGTGC
>Ga0160427_10002341_pt1 | contig 11452 bp, 12 predicted proteins | sample SolpanmetagenomL_FD_108194 | JGI IMG/M metagenome (GOLD analysis project Ga0160427, IMG submission 108194) | Solar panel surface microbial communities from Lawrence Berkeley National Laboratory, California, USA - L | ecosystem: Engineered > Built environment > Solar panel > Unclassified ...
CGACCAGCCGCGGGTCTGCCGCAAGCGGCGCATGTTGCTTGCCACCCGGCGGCGGGCCTCGCTCTTTTCAGCACTCATCCGCTCAGCACAGCAGTCCCGCCGCCGATGGGTCTACAGCACTTGAGTCTACCGTATATGTGTCTACAGCATTTAAGTCTCTATTTTGATAACATGACAGCGTGAAGACGACGCTGTTGCTGCAGAAGATGTTCCTACTCACCAGCATTCCTGGTTTCGCTTCGTTCGCGCAGGCCCAGCAGGTCGCCCTCAGCTTCATTCAGTTCACCCAGGACGACAGCTTCAGGGACAATCCCACCAACGCGGTCTTGTTCGAGTTGCCCCTGCCCGCCGCCTTTCCACGACCCGCGAGTACCGCCTCCGTCAAGCTGGAATGCAACGACGACGCCATGCGCGTGACCGGCAGTGATCTGGACGTCTTTACCGCCACGCAGAAGGCGAAGCTGACCACCACGTCGCTCAGCTTCGGGACGTTCAAAGCCAGCTGCCTTGCTGGCAAGTTGAGCGTGTCGCATCCACAGCTCCTGACCTATTTGGTGCCGAAGATCGATACCCTCAGCGACCTGGGCGACGCGACCCAGTACGGCCCGGACGCCAAGGGGTTTTCCATCACGGCAGATCGCCTGAACTTTGCCGTGGCCGTCGGTGACGTCGAGAGCACCACCTTTCAGCGGGTCGGGCAGACGCTCAAGGTCGTCGCCAACAACGCTGACGTGGCCGTCTCGATGACGCAGGGCAGTACCAAAGCGCAGCCGCTGGCGCTGGGCGATCAGCGGCTTAAACCGCTGTCCTTCAATGCTCAGCAGCCGTTCACCCTGCACCTGAGTCGGGACAACGGCCAGAACTGGCAGAACGTCACCGTCAACCTGGCTCAGCCAAGTCTGACCTTCTGGACGTCCGCGCAGCCGGGGGGTCCGGCCAACCCGCCCTCCTCGGGCTTCTAGTGAATCCCACTGAGCTCACAGCGGGCGTCCTGAATGCGTTGGGGCGCCCGGGCAGTCCCCGCGACCAGATGTGGTTCGCTCCCGCCTGGCGTGCGGCCCGGTCTGTCCTGGTCATCAACGGGCTGTGGACCCTGGCGCTGCTCCTGGCCCTCTTCTGGCACTGGGGCAGCTGGGAGATCTCCGGACTGATCCTCGTTCTGTGGATCGCCGCCCTGTGGCGACGATCCACACCGGAATGGCTGCTCAGCGCCGCCCTGTTCCTGGCATCCTGGCTGCTGCTTAAGTTCTGGCAGTCCGGCGGCATCGTGCTGCTGGTCGCGTGGCTGCTGATCGCAGTGTGGGCGCTACGGTTCATGCTGACCCACCGCAGCCAGAGCTGGATGAGTCGGCAATGGCCGGTCCTGCACACCCAGCTTCCCGGCTGGCGAGCGTACCTACCGAAAGAAACCCAGGCCGCCACGGCGGCCCGCGTGCTGGTCAGTCCGCAAGGAGAAACCTTCTTCCTCGGGCTGGCCCGGGGGCACACCGAGATGAAGTACGGGCAGGAGCATGTGATCTGGAATGGCCTGACTGCTCAGACGCTGCGTGACTTCGCCGAGCACGACCTGGCTGCGGTGCAACACGGCCAACACGTTCTGTGGGTGGTTCAGCCTGCCAACGCCGCAGGCGATTACCCACCCCGGCTGGACGGCAGTGTCAGCATCGTGATCGCAACGTCAGCGGGCCTGGCGGCACAACTTCAGGAGTGGTCAGTGATGCGCGCAAGGCTCACTTCGCCGAGGGACCAGGCGGCCGACGTGGGTCAGCACACCGAAGCCCAGGCGATCAACGACCTGCAAGCGGTGCTGGGCGCAGACTGGACCCTGCGCCGGAACGTGCTGCTGTCCAGCGGAGGCGACGCCGATCTCGAAGTGACGGCACCCTCGGGTGTGCGCTATGTCGTGGACATCAAATCCCGCACCGACATCATGGATCTGGATGCCCTTCAGGATGAGCGGGCCGTCTCCTGGCAGAAAATTCATGATCAGGTCGTCCGCGCCGCTCAGCAACTTCAGGGCGTGGCGGTGATCTGGCAACCCCGGACCCGCGACGAGACCCTGGACGTGGTCGGCGATGTCTGGTGTCAGCGCGGCGACGCGGCGGCCTTGATGGAGACGCTGCTGGATATTGAAAACCTGGACGCCAGGGAGCGGGATGTTGAGAAGTCAAGTCCGTCACCGCACGAGGTGCTCGGCCTCAGCGAAGAAGCCAGCCACGAGGAGATCAAAGCCGCTTACAAACAGCTGGTCAAGCAGTACCATCCGGACCGGTTGGTCAGTCTGGGCGAAGAGTTCCGCGCCATGGCCGAGAGGAAGATGAAGCTCATCAACGCCGCGTACGAAACCCTGATGGCTTGACTCGAGTTCGAGCGGACGATCACGCTAACCGAGGTCACCCGATTGTTCTGGTCCAGACCAGCCAGCGGGGTCATCGGCAGGTCTACCTGCCGTGAAGCCGCTCAAGCAATGCGGTTATTTCTCGTTGATTGGACGTCGTTTGGCTTTCCAAGAAGGCGCGCCAAGGTCCTAATTGAACCTCAAAACGACTTAATGAAACCTTAATCACCCGTTCGAGGGTTGACAACTGACCCTCGCGCTACTGAAATCGGCAGCGAAAACTCGAGAGTTGCGCCTTCCACAGCTGAGTAAAGAGCCGTGGTGGCGCAGGAATTGCGCGTTGGTGACGACGCTACGCGGCCAGGCCTTGAGCTGAGCGGTGGGCAGACCCGGTGACCAGGGCAGTGAAGATGGCCATCCTAAGCGTCATCTCTGGCGTTCGATGCAGCATCGCCAGGGTCCAGGCGACGAAGAGAGCAGGATTCAGCGGTCCAAACCCAGCGCCGTTCGCACCGGGAACGGCACCAAACCAAACTTGTGCTTTCGCTCTTGAAAAAGCGATCTCGTCCCAGCGCCTGGCACTCTCGGCGGTGACCTCATCGCCGCCTGTCAGTTCAGCCACCACGCCTGCTTTGGCTGCTTTGCTCTTGACATGTCGTGATGCCCGGAACGCTGCGCGGCTACCGTAGATGTTGAGCATCGCGCTCAAAGGAGCAACGTATGACCCTGAACACCACGACCGACCAGACCCCCGAGGAAATCCTGAACGCTTTCATTGGCACTTTTGACGGAGGCAAGGACGAAGCGCCCTTGATCCGGCTCGACCAATTCGTCGCCGACGTGTCCCCATATGTTCGTGGCCAGATTCTCGACAACTTTTCGGCGGCAGTCGCCGGCGGCAAGATTGATGCCGTGACCCTGGCCGGTGCAGACGTCAGCCTGGAGATCGAGAACGTCAGTGGCGAGGTGCAGACCATCACCATGCAGGACGAGCTGATCCGTGACAACGCACAAGCTCAGGCTTGGCGAGGCGAAATCGTGAAGAAGGCAACCAAAGCGAACATGCTGCGTACCGGCAAGATCGAAGCACCGCTCTCCGAACTCCAGGACACGGCCCGTTTCGACGAGCTGCTGACGCTGCGCCGAAAGTTCGCCCGGCGGCAGGCCAAGGTCAAACATTCGCCGACCGAACTGGTCACCTCCCAGTCGTTGCAAGGCAAGCGGCAGCTTAAATCGACCAAATAGATTCGGCCGGCGCGCACGGCCAAGCAGCCTCACCGCACGCCGCCCTCCCAGCCAAAGCCCGCCATCGCGCACCGCCCGTTCGAGAGATCATCCAGGCCAGGAGCGTCAGAGATGTGACGCTTCTCTGGCCTGGGCCATTCCTGGCGCGGAGCAGCAACCAGTGTTCCGTCAAGTTGACTGAAGGTCATGCAAATCATGAGGAACACGGCTCTAGTTGGCCCAGATTAGGACTTAATCCAGGCGTCCGAAGCGTCTCGGAATTACGTGCGCGGTTAAAAATCCTCATATATTTAACCTTCAAGCAACAGGAATAAAGTGACATGAGTTCCTGAATACTCAACTTGACAGAGCCGAAAGGAATAGACCGTGAGCAAAAGAGGCACTCAAAATCCTAAGCAAATTGGACAGGCTGAGGCGCACTCAACCCCATCTACCTATCAGAATCTGAGTGCCATTTTGGATCCACTCTGCCCCGAACGCCGCCAGATCATCCTTGACGAATTGTCCCGAGGCACTGCTGACGGCACCCTCCAGCCCGTGCTCAAAAGCGGCAAACCACCAAGAGTTCACATCTCTCGGCGGCCGCACGGGGCCTATACGAACCTACGCATCCAGGACACGCCCAGCTTCCAGAAGTGGCTGCGAGACCGGGCCGCTCAGTGTGAGGACGCGCTGAGGATCAGCAAGAAAACCGAAGCGCAGCTGGAGGCGGACCCGGGACAATTCCTGGCCCTGGCCGACCGACACCAGTGCCAGGGAAAAGCCGGGCGCAACCCCAAGGGGAAGGGCAGCGCAGCAGAGGTCCCACCGACACCTGTGGCACCTGTACGAGCACCGTACCTGACCTTGGCGGCGGACGCTGCGCCCAAAGCCGTGCCCCTGAACCCTCGGAAGACCCCATGAGTCTGCCGCACCTGAGCGTGCGATTGGCCGAGAAGCTGATCCAGCTCGACCATGACTTTGCCTGGACCATCAACGAGATGAGCGACCTCATGACCGACGAGGAAGTGGACTACTGCAACCAGTTTGAGTTCTTGTATCAGCAACCCACGGAAATGGGCGGCCTGATCATGCTGACCAGCCTGTGCCGCAAAATCCTGTTCAACACCAGCCACGATCCCATCAGCCTGACCCGCCGTAGTGACAAGGCGTACCTGCGACTGTGCCTGCTGGAGTTGGGGTTCGTACCGACGCGGGGCGTGCGCGACTACACCGAGCTGGCTCCCAACAACAGCTTTGTCCAGTGCCAGACGCCGGAGGGCGTGGCGCTGGTGACCGGACACCTGAGTGGCGGCGGCATGACCCGGCATGGCATGTTGCACCTGGTCAACCGGCTGCGTTCGAGCGCCCTGGCCTACGGCTTCAAGGTCATCGTGATCACGCCCAATGCCCGGCGTGGTCACGGCCTGGTCGCCAGCAATGCGCTCTTTTTCAGGGTCATCCCGTACCTGCCGAACCAGGTCAACGAGGCCGACCAGCTGGGCGAGGTGCGACTGAAGGTGCTGGCCGAGGAACGCACAAGGGCGTCGGTAGGCCCAAGTATCACCGAGGCCGAAGCCGAGCGACGACAGGTGCTGGGCGTACCGGATTTGACACTGAACATCCTGCAACTGACCCGACCTGAGCGCATCGACCGGGCACTCACGGACCTGGCCGTGGACGGTGTCATGACCCTGGCGCAGCTGGAACGCCACTACGATCTGGAAGCCGCAGACCTCAACGGCATGCGCAGTATTCAGGAGATGGTGCGCCCGATTCACGGACGAACAACCCAGGCGGTGGACGTGACATTCCTGCTGGTGAGTCAGCGCATGAGCCGCCTGAGTGCACCCGCGTTGGGTCACCGGGCGGGTACCACCGAGCTGCGCCATCAGCTGGGTGCCGTGGCAGACCAGGGCACCTGGCAGGTCGAAAAACGCGGACGACTCTCGGCCCAGCAACCCGACGCGGCCTGGATCACGCCCAGGGGAACCGTCGCCGTGGAGTATGACAGTGGGGCCTACACGCCGACCATGATCGGCTTCAAAATCCGCAACTTCAAAGCGCTGGGAATGGTCGGCGTCGAGTGGGGAACCACCAGCGCCTTGCGCTGTCGACGTCTCACCGGGCGCTACCTGATCCCCGCCAGGCTCTCAGAGTGGTGGAAATAGGCCAAAAACAGGGCATCGACGTTAAGTCCCTGGAAAATTGAACGAGAACGACCAGGGAAATGCGGAGGCTGTCCCCATCGATATTAAGCCCTTGGGGAAAATGAGGGCAAAATAAGCCCATCAATAGTACATTCTAAGCCGAATACTTAAAGTACACAGGAAGAAGAGGGGAACTTGCCCTGGCCTATCACGAAATGCTCACCCTCGACCTGACCTACTTCCAGGGTGCTGGCTCTGGAGGTTGGGTTGGGAAGTGGCCTCCGCCCAGGGGCGCGGCGGTTTTAGGGTGCGGCATGACAAGCGTGAGTGTGTTGGTGCAGGTGGATGGATTGATTCGGCAGTGGGGAGCGGAGGGCGAAGCGAGGCGTGCGGAGGGGAGTTCGAGTGGCTGGGTTGTGCGCAGGGAGTGTCGAGGCCGAAGGCGATTGACCGGCTGCAAAAAAAGATCAAGGCGGAGAAGGAGCCGCTGATCTGGGAGAAGGAGCGGAGCAAAACCTTGACGGGCTGGGACGAGATTTACGAGGACTGGTATTGGGAGCAGATTAAAGAGGGGCGGGCGCGAACGCTGCGGCGATTTAGGAGCGGCGGGTGATGATCGAGGCGTTGCGGAATCTAAAATGAAAAATGCGGTGGGCCTGTCGGGGTCTGCTGCTTTTTTTGTTGCGTAGCGAAGCGGCACCAGCTCCACAAGGAACGTGGAGCCGAGTGAGGCGGGCGATATGACTGCGATGAGTGAACAAGACTTAGCAGAACAGGTCGTGCGAAATCATTGGGACAGCAAACACAAGCAGCGTCATCAACACTGGGAGATGGAAGTGGAATTGGAGCGGCAACTGTTTGAGCGGCGCACACCTTCACCGCATGAAGTGACGGCGATCCTAGCGGGGTAGTGCAACGAAGGCATACCTGGCGACGAGGACGGTCTAGGATTTGCGTTTATCAAGAAGTTGGCAGCGAACTCGGCGTGTTGGATCGCGAACCGGCACACGGCAGTGCCGATGATTGAGTTTCACGTCCACGATTTGCCGCAGTGGCGAAAAGAGGAAGCGCCATTCGACTGAATGATGGGGCGCTTGAAATAAAAATGCGGTGGGCCTGTTGGGATCTGCTGCTTTCTTTGTTGCGCGAAGCAGCAGCAGGCTTCGCAAAAAGCGCAGGTCAGTATCACGGCTGGAGCATGACGACAGTTGAAATGACGGAGCAACGGATGGTGGAGCGGCTCACGCAACGGTGGGTCGCTGAAGGCGAGTCGGGTGAGGTCACGCGGCATTAGGAAGGGTCGAGTATGAAGTTGGTCTGGAAAGTTTTAATCCGTATGGACGGTTGTCAGTTGCTCAGGTGTGAGTTGATGGGGTTGAAGGTGGACATCATCGAGAACCAGTTGCTGATGCCAACGGCCAACTTCGCCCAGTGTCGGGCGGAGCAGAAAGACAACGAGGATTGGGATGAGCGGAATGAGCAGATGGATTACGACATGGCGTTCGGTTCGCTGAACCGTCAGCGCGAATGCTGCTCCGCTGAGTTTCGAAAATGACATAACGAAATTTTGGAAGCGGAGTATTTTGATTGAGAAATGACTCCTGGAAGCGCTAGCGTATGGTGATGTTCAGCGGCCTGAGATGGATGTGGCGCTGGGATCGAAAACGGTGCGTGAAAAAAGAATAGAGCCGCGAGGGGCCTTGCGTTTTTTGCTCCGTGAACTCAGACTGCCCCGGCGTGGCGGATAGCGGGGGCGAGTCACAGGATGTTTACTGCGCTCAGAATGCTGAGTGTGATTGGATGATCGCTGCGCTGCTGCAGGTGTGAAGTGGAGGGTGCCGCGCCGGTGTGAGCAGCGGGATCATCGGGCGGCATGACAACGTCTGATGCGTTCTTGATGTTCCCTACGTCGGCGCGGTGCGTTGCACGTCGCGCGAGTCGGGTGTCTTCTTTTTTACCGATCAGGCATCTGACCATGCAGGGCGAGCGGAGGGCTCGGACGTCACTCGAACACACAGAGATCAATGAGCTGATGAACCAGGCGGCGTGTATGCGAATGGTGAGCTTCGATACGGCCCGCCAGGTGAAGAGCGTAATGGTTCGTTCAGCGTGATTTGCCGGAGATCAGGAGGCCGCTGAGCGCTGAATCCGGGGTGTACAAAGAAATGGCCGCGCCGAAGTTCACGGTATGGTCAGGAGAGCGCCGGCACAGACAAGATGATGAGCGGTGAAGACGACGAGGCGGCGTAGGTGAGCGAGGTGACATGGGTGCAGTTGCCACAAGCGTTGGTATGGTTGGTGCAGCAGTGGTGCCGGAGCGTGAGCAGGGAACTGGGGATGTGTTATGCGGGGCGCAGTAACTTGGCGTTCGACTAGGTCCGCCAACGGAGTGCTGGTGTAGATCAAAGTGTGGGAAGCGCAGGTGCTGAGTTGAGCGGAAGTAAAATTTTGTTGGGTTCTGATTTTTTGCGGCGAAGTAGACTGTACACTTCGCCTCGCCTGCGGTTCTTTCCCCGCCGCACGATTTCCGACGCCCGTCAGCGGTGCAGCAAACCCAAGTGCTGAGCGCCGACTTGTGTACGGCCGGAGACAAGTCGAAGGAACAGCGGAATTGGTGTGGGTGACAGTCAGCTTGAGGATGCAGCACCAAGTGGTTGAGCGTTCATACTGTGGGCCGCTCATGTCTCGGCGACTGCGCGGTTAGGTAGCTGGGTGGCTGTCCCTGGACGCCTTGGCATCCAGCGGACCGGACGGCCAGGTACCTAAGCGGACAGTGTATTTGAGACGCTTGGTCACCTTTTCCAAAAGCGGGGCCACCGCCCACTGCGCCTACGGTGCGCATCCTCCATCAATTCAGCTCCAAGGTCTGAGCAAGGCTTTGCCCAGCCGACAGCCCTGTCTCAACACCCAAGTCACCAACCGGTGGGCGCGCACGACGCCCCAAGACCCAGACGCTCAAGGACGGTAACCAGGAAAGCCAGATGCGCCCTGACCGAACCTCTGCTGCCGCCTGCGGTCTTGGCTTGGGTGGTCTCTAGAAAGGCAGACCAGGCGGCCCACCTCGCCGCACGTCAGCTCCTCAGCCTGCTGTGCCATGAGATGACGCGACGTTGTGCAGAGTGCCCGCACCAAAAGCAGAGAATATCGGCAGGTGGCCACCCTCTTCCCGGAGTCGATCGCACTCAATCAGGGGAACGAGGCGGAAGAACACGCCGTGCAGTTCGTGGTGATTAACCGCAGGCCACCTTGCGCTTCGCCGATGGGGGTAAGCCGTGCGGCGGATGGCGTAACTTCAGGTGAGCGCGTTATGGTGCGCTTCCACTTTCCTCTCCAAAGCCGGAGCCTGCATGACCAAACGCGAACGCCCTGCCCGCACGTCCGCTGCCCGCCCCGCACCCGATCGCCGTGACTCGGTCCGTGACGGCAGCGTTCAGCGCCTGAGCCTGACGCATGCCCTTAAAGAACTCAAACTCCTGGAGCACAAGATCGGCACGCGGCTCGGCGAGGTCCAGGCCGTTCGGGTCCGCCAGCCCACCCAGAGTCAGCCGGGAGGCCTGAGCGAGGCCGCCTTCGCTGAGCGCGCCCGCTCAGTATTCGCCTCGCTGCGGGCACTCAGTATGCGCCGCAGCCAGATCAAGGCTGCCCTGGTGCAGGCCAACGCCACCACCTGGGTCGAGATCGCTGGCGAAACCATGACCCTGGCCGCTGCTGTAGAACGTAAACGGGCCGAGAGTCTGGGCAAGAGCAGCGATCAGCAGCTCCTCAAGCTGCTGGGTGAGCAGTACGGCCAGGCGGTGCGGGAGCAAACCAGCTTGCGCTTCAAACTCGAGGGCCAGTTGCAAGCGCAGCTTCAGAGTTTGCTCGGCCATGACGCGGGCCGCAGTGAAAACGCCGGACTGGACGCTGACAGCCTGACGACGCTGTTCTGGAGCCGTCACGAACCCGTCATCGACGACCCGCTGGACCTGGCGACCCAGTTGCTGCAGCTGCGCGATCAAGCTGCCGAGTTCGCCTCAAGTGTCGACCGGATCATCGACGAGCACAACGCCACGACCTTCATCGAGGTGCCGGCCAGCGTATAAGCTGAGCGGTGTTGTCGTCCGCGCGAAGACGCTGTAAAACAGCTCCCCCCGGTCTCCGGGTGCGGTATCCCATCCTGAAACATCATTCCGCGCCGAGGCGCGGACCATGGAAGGACTCAGCGCTGAGGGCTGAGGACTGAGGGATGAAGGCTCAGGTCTGAGTTTCAGCAGGCCGCAGGGTGAAGGCATGAGGACTCGGCCGAATCCTGGATTTTGAGGTTTTCCTTTCGGGGACGAGGTTTGGAGCACCTCGGCAGCGTCACCGCCAGGCTGCGAGGCCGGCAACGCCAGAAACGAGCGGGCACCCATCCAACCTGGTGCCCGCTCGATTTCTACGGACGAGCGCCGGAGGGAAGGCCGCTTGCCTCTGTCAGGCCAGGAGCGTTAGACACCAGTCAGGACATTTCACCCCGTCGCCCTTTTCCTACCGAATTTCCAGGAGACCGCCCGTGGATGACCTACTGCCGTATAGCCCCGAAACGCATGTGCTCTGGAACAGCTACGCCACCGCCGTGATGGCCTTCCTGATCGAAGAGGGACTGGAGCCCTGGCTGGATGAGGAGGCGGACGTGTATTTCCGCCATGAAGCTGAACTGTACCTGCTGGTCACCCACACGGCGGACGCCCGGTCTTTCCATCTGGTGCATCTGCCGCTCTACGCCATTCCAGACCACCTGTCACGGCTGCAGGTGCATGAAGCGGTCGCTGACGCCCAAGGGCAGATCAAGCTGGGTCGTCTGATCGTCCTCGAGCAGCATGTGACTACCGAAGTGACCCACCTGCTGCCCAACCAGGAGGCCTGGCGCAGTGTACTCTGGAAAAGTTTGGAAGCGCTGGTGGCACTGCGCGAAGCATTTAGGAGCCGGTTGTCAGCAGAGGTCAATTGAGGAAAAGTGATGTCCAGGCACCCTCACAGGTGTAGAGCCGATGGACGGCGAGTCGTGGGGGTTCGTGGACTGACATTGGAGGACAGGAACAGGTGCGTGGCCCTCTGCTACCCTGCCAGCATGCTGGGGATTGCACCGGACTGGGAAGGCGGCATCGAGGACTTCGTTGAGGAGGCCAACCGGCGGCTGGCCGAGGTCTTGCCGCCTGACCGGGCCGCGCGGCCCAAAGACGAAGTGAATGCCCGGCTGGTCCGGCACTACACCACCGAGGGCTTGCTGCCCCTGCCGCGCCGTGAGGGCCGGGAAGCCCGCTACGGACGCCTTCACCTGTTGAGCCTGCTGGCGCTGCGCCGGTTGATGGCCGACGGACTGAGCGGCAAGGCGCTGATGTCGGCGCTGAGTGAGCGCCCCGAAGAAGACCTGGCGCGGCTGGCCAGGCAGGGGAATGTCGGTCTCGAGATCGTTCGGGTCAGTAGCATGCCGTCGGGCAACCCGGCTCTGGCGTACCTGTTGGGCCTCCAGGAGCAGACGTCGCTACCTGAACTCAGGGCCCCTGCGCTAAGCATTCAGGCTTCACCGAAAGTTCTGGGTTTCAGTGCGGGAGGAAGTTCGTCACGTCGGCGAGCCGCAGCCCAGTCGGTGATGCGGGTGAAGGTGACACGCGGCCTGGTGGTGGAACTCTCGGAGACGTTCCGCTGGCCGGAAAGTGAGCAGGCCCGTCTGGAACTACTCGACACCCTGTGGGCGTCGCTGGTTGACGCACGGCAGGCC
>Ga0160427_10002342_pt1 | contig 11446 bp, 10 predicted proteins | sample SolpanmetagenomL_FD_108194 | JGI IMG/M metagenome (GOLD analysis project Ga0160427, IMG submission 108194) | Solar panel surface microbial communities from Lawrence Berkeley National Laboratory, California, USA - L | ecosystem: Engineered > Built environment > Solar panel > Unclassified ...
ACAATGATTGAGATTGTGGATGAAATCCGCCTAAAAACGTTAAAATTCCAGTTCCAGCACCTTGAGTTGTGCCAAAGACATGGGTTGCACTATCAGGATTTTGTGCGTAAACATTCCAATTTCCACTGAAAAAAGGTTTTAAACCTTCAGGATGTGGCGGCGTTTGTAAGAAGTTATCCCATCCAATGTGCACCCCGCGTGATTCAGGAATGGCCACATGAACTAAATGACCTGTCCAGGCCAGGGAACTAACACCAAATAAGCCAGACAAATGATGATTTAAGCGAGATTCATTGTTTTTGAACCACGATAAACTTGGTCGGAACTTTGGTTGTAGGTGTAACCACCCAGCAAAAAGAAGAAGACCAGAAAACACCAGAAGTCCCACCGAGCCTAAGTATAGGTCAGTGTTTGTTCGCATACCAATGGTGTACCACCAATGATAAACACCCGAATAAGCAATGTTCACGGGATAAAAAGCCCCACCCTTTGTAAACGCTTTTAGTGCAGGCTCACCAAAGTGAGGATCCCAAATTGTATGTGCAATTGGTTTCACTTTTAAAGGATTTAAGCCCCATTCTTCAAAATTTCCTTGCCATGCTACGTGAAATAAATTTCCCGCTGTCCATAAGAAAATAATTGCTAGATGACCAAAATGAGAAGCAAAGATCTTTTGATACAATGTTTCTTCTGTCATTCCGTCATGAGTTTCAAAATCGTGTGCCGTTGCAATACCAAACCAAATTCGGCGTGTTGTTGGATCTTGTGCAAGGGCTTGGCTAAATTTTGGAAATTTAGTTGCCATAAATATTTTTACCTCTTTAATTTATCCTAAAGTTATCCTACAGAAATAATTCTTGCTAAGAAGAAAGCCCAGGTTGTACCGATTCCACCTAATAAATAATGTGCTAAGCCTACTGCTCGACCTTGTGTAATGCTTAATGCACGTGGTTGAATCGCTGGAGCCACCTTTAATTTGTTGTGTGCCCATACAATTGATTCAATAAGTTCTTGCCAGTAGCCACGACCACTAAATAAGAACATTAAACTAAAGGCCCAAATAAAGTGTGCCCCTAAGAAAATTAAACCATACGCAGATAAGGCAGAGCCGTACGACTGGATTACTTGCGAAGCTTGCGACCATAAGAAATCACGAAGCCAGCCATTAATTGTAATTGCACTTTGTGCAAAGTTTCCACCGGTAATATGAGAAACGGCACCGGTTGGGGTTACTGAGCCCCATACATCCGATTGCATTTTCCAACTGAAGTGGAAGATCACAATTGATAAAGAGTTGTACATCCAAAATAAACCTAAGAAAACATGATCCCATGCTGAAACTTGACAAGTACCACCACGACCTGGACCGTCACACGGAAAACGGAAACCTAAGTTCGCTTTGTCTGGGATTAGTTTTGAACTTCGGGCATATAAAACACCTTTTAAAAGAATCAAAACGGTTACATGAATTGTAAAGGCATGAATATGATGCACCATAAAATCAGCCGTTCCTAATTTGATTGGCATAATGGCAATTTTTGAACCAACCGAAACAACTTCGCCACCAAAGGCGTAACTTGCGGTTGTTAGCGCGTTTGGCGCCGTTGTTCCAGGTGCAAGCAAGTGCAAGTTTTGAATCCATTGCGCAAAAATTGGTTGCAATTGAATGGCCGTATCTGAAAACATATCTTGTGAACGACCTAAAGCTCGCATTGTATCATTATGAATGTACAAACCAAAACTATGGAAGCCTAAAAAGATAGAAACCCAATTTAAATGAGCAATGATTGAATCTCGGTGTCGAATTACTCGATCAAGCAAGTTGTTGTAGTTTTTGGCAGGATTGTAATCACGAACCATAAAAATGGCACCGTGCGCTGCGCCACCCACAATACAAAAACCACCAATCCAAGCATGATGCGTAAATAAGGATAGCTGTGTTGCATAGTCCGTTGCTATGTACGGATACGGCGGCATTGCGTACATATGATGCGCAACAAGAATACTTAATGAGCCTATCATTGCTAAGTTAATGGCTAATTGAGCATGCCAAGACGTTGTTAAAATTTCATAAAGTCCACTGTGGCCTTCACCTGTGAACGGACCCTTATGAGCTTCCAACATTTCTTTGATACTGTGGCCAATGCCCCAGTTTGTTCGGTACATATGACCAGCAAAGATAAACAATACGGCTAAGGCTAGATGGTGATGAGCTGTGTCACTTAACCAAAGACCACCGGTTACTGGATTTAATCCGCCTTTGAAGGTTAAAAAATCCGAGTATTCGCCCCAATTGCCACTAAAAAAGGGAACCAATCCTTTTTTAAAGCTTGGGTACAATTGTGCAATTAAATCACGATTCACAATAAACTCATGAGGAAGCGGAATTTCTTGGGGAGCTACACCGGCATCCAATAGCTTGTTAATTGGAAGTGATATATGAATTTGATGCCCAGACCAAGATAAACAACCAAGACCAAGCAAGATTGATAAGTGATGATTTAACATTGATTCTGCATTTTGGAACCATTCTAGTTTTGGTGCCGCCTTGTGGTAATGAAACCATCCTGCAAACAGCATCAGACCAGACATAATTAGTCCACCAATAGCCGTCCAATAAAGTTGAATCTCACTTGTGATTCCTTGCGATCTCCATAGTTGGAAAAAGCCTGAAGTAATTTGTACACCTTGAAAATTTCCACCGACGTCTGCATTTAAAATTTCTTGCCCTACAATCGGCCAAACCACTTGTGCACTTGGTTTAATGGTTGTTGGATTATTTAGCCAAGCTAAATAATTTGAAAAGTAAGCTCCATGGAAGTACATCCCGCTCAACCATAAAAAAATAATTGCTAACTGCCCAAAATGTGCACTAAAGATTTTTCGAGAAACTTCTTCTAAAGAATTCGTTTGGCTATCAAAATCATGTGCATCGGCATGCAAATTCCAAATCCAAGTCGTCGTTTTCGGTCCTTTCGCCAATGTACGGGAAAAGTGCCCAGGTTTTGCCCATTTTTCAAAACTTGTTTCAGTTGAATTACGTTCAACTAAAATTTTCACTTTTGTTGCTTGCTCTTTTGAGCTCATATGTTTTCTCCTTTTTGAAGACAAAAGATAAGAAACGCTCAACTTTTAAAAATATAAATCGAAAATATTTTGAGATGAGTTTTCAAGACTTTATTATACTTTAAGTTTGCTAAATTTTAGGTTTTCCCAAGCCTTTGAGCCTTGAAGGATTTTTACCCACGGGTTTTTTCCTTGGTTTTCCAGAAAACCAAAGGGTGAGTATAATACTAAGATCAACAAAAGAAATAAACTAAACATGATTATTCATAGCGACTTAGAAAAACTTCTGCAAGTTTTTCCCGATTCCATCAAAGAAAGCTTAAAAAAAACAACAGATAAATCCAGACTGCTTGAAATTATTGTGGACTTAGGTCGCCGACCCGAAGGTCGTTTTTCGTTTAAGTCGATCTATCTGTCGGAACAAATTGTCTCTTGGCAAGATCTAGAGTATACGACAAAACGTCTTGGAAGCTTTAGCAATGAAAATCGTGCAGGCATTGAACGAACCCTTCATCGAATCAGTTGCATTCGAAATCGGCAGGGAATTATTATTGGTTTAAGCTGTCGTATTGGACGATGTGTTGTTGGAAGTATTGATATTTTTCGAGATCTTTTGGATTCGGATCATTCCTTGCTTCTCCTAGGAAAACCTGGAGTCGGAAAGACGACCTTTATTCGAGAAATAAGTCGAATTTTATCGGACGAAGTTCAAAAGCGTGTTGTCATCATTGACACGGCCAACGAAATCGCCGGCGATAGCGACATACCACATGCTGGAATTGGTCGTGCACGGCGCATGCAAGTTGCACGTACAGACTCTCAGCACGATCGAATGATTGAAGCCATTGAAAACCACATGCCGGAAGTCATTGTTGTTGATGAAATTGGAACAGAGCGTGAAACATTGGCGGCTCGAACCATTGCTGAGCGAGGCGTGAAACTTGTTGGCACCGTGCATGGAAATTCATTAGAAAACTTAATCAAAAATCCCACGCTCTCTGACTTAATAGGTGGTATTCAGTATGTCACCCTGAGCGATGAAGAAGCACGAAGAAGAGGTACACAGAAAACTGTCTTAGAACGGAAATTTTTACCAGCCTTTCCAATTGCAATTGAACTAAACGAAACCAAAATTTGGACAATTCATGAAAAGGTTGAAGATTCGATTGATCGATTTTTGCAAGGACAAGAATCCAAGGCGCAAACTCGACGAATGACAAACGAAGGTCGTATGCAAATTCATGCTTCCTTTTTTGGCAGGGCGTCCATGCCTGGCCTAAGCCTTTACCCAAAAGAGGTGTCGACCTACGAAGGTCTCAATCCAAGAGGAGCCGCAAGGGGAACAAGAGGAAAAGCTTTTCCAAGCCCTCGTTTTCAGCCAATCAAAGGGAAACCTAGGCGGCCAAAAAACGTATGGATCTACTTATCGTCCATCTCTTTCAAAAAACAAACAAAGGTCTACAAATCCTTAGAAGAAATCTTTGTGGTCACAAAAACACTCGAAGGAGCCAATCTTGTGCTTATTTCAAAAGCCGCCTTAAGACAAAATCACGAACTCCAACAAAGGATCAAAGAAAAAGGACTTCCTGTCTTTCTTTTTACAAAACGGGTCAACCTTCAACGAATGATCAAAGAAATTCTTCGAAGAACCACGGAAATGAACCCTTAGGTCGACTTTTTTCTTCTTTGAGCAAGGGTCTTCAAAACTTGGCTGTCCTTGAGGTCTGTCCTTGAGGTTCGCGGCTTTTTTTCTCAAGCTTGGATTGACAGAAGCCATGCAAATCAAGTAATTTCACATCATAGAACTCAAAAAAAAATTCATCCTTTGACTATGGAATACATTATTTTGGAAGCTGGTGGAAAGCAGTATTGGGCCGAATCGGGGAAGTTTCTTGAAGTTCGGGGTTTAAATTTAAAATCGGGGACAAAACTTTTAGTTCGTCGAGTTCTCTTTGGTCGTACCAACGATGAAATTTTAATTGGAAAACCCTACTTAAGCCAACTGAAAGTGGAAGCAACGGTTGGAAAACACTTTTTAGGCTCAAAAGTCTTTGTTTATAAGATGAAGCCAAAGAAAAAGTACCGACGAAAAAATGGACATCGCCAACAACTATGCCGTTTACATCTTGATAAAATTACGTCTATTTAAACAACACGAAAAACCATGGCACATAAAAAAGGGGCAGGCAGCACAAAAAATGGTCGAGATTCAAAGGCAAAACGCTTAGGCGTCAAGTGTTATGAAGGCCATAATGTGAAGGCTGGCAGTATTATTGTTCGTCAACGAGGCTTAAAATTTAAAGGTGGTGAAAATGTTGGCATTGGCCGAGATTTTACGTTGTATGCCTTAAAACTGGGATCGATTCACTTTCAAAAACTAAAAAACCAAACCGTTGTTTCCGTTATTGAAAGGGTTCACTAAGATTTTAGAACCAAAGATTCGAATCTTCCTAGAATTCATTATAATTACTCAATAGAAATAAATTTTAGATCAAGAAACATTTAGACTCAAATAGTTTTGATGATAAGTTCTCTTAAGTTGGAAGGGTATGGATAACCGTCTGTTTATTGTTTTTGCGCCTGCTATCATTGCCGCATCATGGGCTTTATACAACATTGGTCGTGTTTTAATTCAACAACTACAAAAAACACTTGCACGATAAATTCAAAACCGTTTCAGTCTTGACAAATACTTCTAAAATCGGGGATATTTTGTAGCAGAAGCTTTTACCTAGAAAATATTATGGCAGTACCAAAAAAACGAACATCAAAGTCGCGTACAAATGCACGAAAAGCAGTTTGGAAAGGTCAAGCAAGAAAAGCAAGCCAAAAGTCTTTATCTTTAGCAAAGTCAATTTTGACAAATAAAACAACAAGCTTTATTTACAAAGAAAGTCTTGACGCTGACCAAGGCGAATAACGGCTCTCAGGTTTTGGACACTTCTTGTTCAAAACCTGGGATCGTCTTCGCTCAAGGAAGGTGGGTCGGATTTTTTTGGCAATAGAAATTGCGGACGTGGCGGAATTGGCAGACGCGCTAGATTTAGGTTCTAGTAAGTATATCTTGTGAGAGTTCAAGTCTCTCCGTCCGTAAATCTTTTTTTCTTTTCGGAGGTTTTTCTTTCTTGTTGTTTTTCTTTTGTATTGTTTTTCTTTCTTATTTTCGAAAAATTGACTAAAATTCTTAGCAAAGGTCGTCAAACTTGCAAAGGTAGCAAGGGTCGGCCTTTTTTCTTTTTTCAAGTTGTTTTTTCTTGGTTTTCTCTTTGTTGTTCTTTCTTTGTCAAACTAACAATTTGGATTTATATGCAACCTACTAAATATTATTTTGTTTTAGCAAGCCGACAGTTTTTAATTTCCCAAGAGCCTTTAGAAGAGGTCTTGCGCGAACGCATCCAATACTATTGCCGTACCAAAAAAAGAATTGACTTTTGGTTATTGCCCAATCCTCAGTTTTTGCAGTCTGAAAACTTTAAGTACTTAAAAAACAAGTTTCCACAAAATTGTATTGCCATTACATCAACCAATAAAATTTTTATCAGTTGGTTAAAACTTCGCTTAAACAACGTCTTTGTCGGCGAGTTTTCAGGTCCAAACGAACAAATTCGCAATCCTTTGGATTTTGAGTCTTTTGAATCTTCCTTTGAAAATTAGAAATTAAACGGAAAACAAACGATGAACCTATTTTCTTTAAAAACCAATCAATGGAAACAATATACTTCCTACATAAGCTCTATCAATCAAATGGAAGCTGAACTTCAATCCTTAAGTGCAAGTGCACTCAAAGAAAGAAGTTGGAAGCTTCAACAATCCAGTGCGCAATCAGGGCTAAGCTTAGACGAAAAGCTTTTGGTGGAAAGCTTTGCTCTTGTACGCGAAGCCTCGCGTCGTACTTTAGGCTTACGTCATTACAATACTCAATTGTTGGGAGGCTTGGTCCTGAACGACAATAAAATTGCGGAAATGTGTACTGGCGAAGGGAAAACCTTAGTGGCAACAGCCCCAGCCTTTGCAAATGCCCTAAGTGGAAAAGGCGTTCATATTGTGACAGTCAATGAATACTTGGCCCAACGGGATGCAGAATCCATGGGACAAATTTACCGATACTTGGGCTTAACCGTTGGCTTGGTTCAGGCACAGATGAAGTCCTTTGAAAGAAAGAAAAATTACAACCGCCATCTAACCTACTTAACCAGTAGTGAGCTTGGCTTTGATTATCTAAGGGATAACTTAGCGACCCATACAACTGAATTAGTTCAACGACCCTTTCATTTTTGTATTGTGGACGAAGTTGATTCCATCTTAATCGATGAAGCACGAACACCCTTGATTATTTCAAAACAAATTGATTTACCCATTGAAAAAATTATCAAAGCGACCGAAGTTGTGAAGTTTTTGAGAGAAACACAAGATTATGTTCTTGAGCAGAAATCAAAAAATGTGAACTTAACAAGTCTTGGAGTTCGAAAAACCCAAAAAATACTCAAGGTTGACACCCTCTTTAATCCTCAAGACCCTTGGATCTTATTTATTTTGAATGCCTTAAAAGCCAAAACCTTCTTTCTCAAAAATGTTCATTACATGGTCAAGCAAAACGAACTTTCGATTGTGGATGAATTCACAGGTCGAATTCTTGAGGGTCGAAAGTGGGCCGAAGGCTTGCACAATGCAATTGAGGTGAAGGAAGGCATTTACAATATGGAAGGAAGTGAAACCATTGCTTCCATTACTTTTCAAAACTTTTATCGATTGTATCCAAAGATGTCTGGAATGACTGGCACAGCAAAAACAGAAGAGCTTGAATTTGAAAAAATCTACAACTTACAAGTTGCAAAGCTTCCGACGTATAAGCCAATGATACGCGTTGACTTTCCTGATGCCATCTATAAGGATGAAATTACAAAATGGAAAGCCATCCTTCATGAATGCAAACGAATGTATGACCGCAAACGACCGATTCTTTTAGGAACGACAACAATCCACGACTCTGAAGTTCTTTCTCGCTTGTTGAGCGACTTAAATATTCCGCATCAGTTGTTAAATGCCAAACCAGAAAACATTGACCAAGAGTCCAAGATTATTGCGCAAGCAGGCTGTTTGGGGTCCGTAACCGTTGCAACAAACATGGCAGGTCGAGGCACGGATGTTCTTCTTGGTGGAAATCCGGAATTTAAGGCTTCGGCTCAAACAATGACTTTTTTAAAGGCCCTTCTTGCAAAGGAAGAACTTCCAATGTCAAACGAAATAAAGGCTTTGCTCGAACCACTAAAGACGGCAATTACAAAAAGCCAATTGACAAACCTAGAAACTCATTTTGAGACCTTCTTGAGCCTTCTCAAGATGCCAACAAAAAGTTTCAATGCCTTTGAAGATCGGCTTTTTCAACTTTATCAACATCTCTTAAAAACCTATCAGCGTGACTGCAATGAGGAAAAAACCCAAGTCTTAAAACTTGGGGGCTTGTATGTCATTGGAACCGCCCGTCATGAGTCTCGAAGAATTGATAACCAACTTCGCGGCCGTGCAGGAAGACAAGGGGATCCAGGAAGCTCTCGTTTTTTTCTGAGTCTTCAAGACTCCTTACTGAAAACCTTTGGCGGAGAAAAGATTCAAGGCCTTTTGGAAGCCTTTCAAATGAATGAAGAAGCTCTTGAATCAACCTTTCTTTCCCAAGCTTTGGATTCTGCCCAGCAAAAAGTGGAAGGCTTCTATTATGACCAACGAAAAACAGTAAATAAATACGATGCCGTCTTAGACAAGCAACGATCGATTTTTTATCAATTTAGAAAAAAGGTTTTGTTTTCAGCAAGTTTACGCGATTTCCTCTTAGAATTTGGGGAAGCTCTTGTGGATGATCTTGTTCAACACATGCAACCAAGCAACAAAGAAGGCAGGCTTCCAAAATTGCTCAATGCCATTAGTCATGGGTTTTCATTTTCGATCGAAGCCGAAAAAATGAGCAAGGTAGACGACCTTCAACCTTTGAAACTCTTGCTTTATGAGCAATTTTGGTCGGCCTATAGCTTTCAAGAATTCCATCTTTGGATTTTCAACCTTGAGTTTTTCCGTATGTACGAAAAATTTATTGTGCTAAAATATTTAGACTTCTATTGGGCAAAACATTTGGAAGAGATCAGTCTTTTAAAGGATGTTGTGAGTTGGGAAGCCTATGCCCAAAAAGATCCCTTTCTGCAATATGAAGAACAAGCGGCCATCTATTTTAAGAATACCTTTCGAGAATGCAGAGAAACAATTCTTTACTATATTGTAAGCTTTCATTTCTAAGCTTTCCTTTCTAAGAAAACCTCTCACGTTTTTTCGTTTTATGATATTCTCATACTTAAATTTCCTTTGAATTAACTAGCAAACATAAACATTTCTTATGACAAAACGAACACTTGGTGGAACCAATTTAAAGGTGAAAAGGGAATCTGGGTTTCGTGCGCGTATGCAAACGAAAAACGGTCGAAAAATTATTCAACGACGTCGAGCTCGTGGAAGAAAAAGATTAAGCATCTAACCAAAAAAACCCTCTCATGACTAAAAAAGTTAGTCATGAGAGGGTTTTTTTTTGACTTGGCCTTGATGGTTGTCTAAGTGCTCTCTGGTGAACCTAGGAAAAACCAAGGATGGCTGTCTTTTTTAGTAGATTGTATCCCATGTTTTTTTACAATCAATGGGGCGAAGGAAAAACAGTCTTAGCAAACCACTAATTAAAACAAGGTAGTTTGGTAGTTTTTGAACAAAGCTTAGGGCTTTTGGTTGTTCAAGTTGATCCACTTCAAGCAAGCGTGTATTTGCTTGGGCACAAATTTCTAAGTCTTTAAAGAAAGATGGGTGATCGACGTCTAAGATGACAGGAAACAAACGGCCAGAACTTTGATTTGTTTTTCGGATAACATGAATATCAAATTTTTTTGCGTCTAAGCCAATGGTTGCATAAAACCCAGCCCGTTGAATATCATTTAAATACATGGTTGCAAAAACAGACAATAAGAAAAAGCGACACCAAAGTTCCGCTTTCCAGCCAGTTAAAAGTTGAGGTTGCGATTTCATGACTGCAGCAAAAAAATCTGCATGTCGATTTTCATCTTGGCACCAACTTTCAAAAAATCGAAAAATCGGATACACTCGGCACTCAGGATTTTTTTCTAGATGGCGGTAAATTGTGATATAACGCCAGTACCCAATTTTTTCGGATAAGTAAGTTGCGTAAAAAATAAACTTTGGCGCAAAAAAGGTATACTTTCGACTTTTTGTTAAAAAGCCTAGATCCAAGCTTAAGTTGAAATCACTCATTGCCTTGTTTAGAAAGCCAGCATGACGAGCTTCATCCCTTGACATAAAGGCAAAGCCTTCGGCTAAAAGTGTATTTGTTTTTTTTAAGTTTCTTGATAATTCTTTGTACAATAAAAAACCAGAAAATTCAGCAGTACATGAACGTTCTAAAAATTCAATAAATAAACTTTTGGTTTTTTGATCAAAGTCTTTCCACGATTTAACAAACTCTTTGTCGCGAATAAAATGATGTTGATTGTAATCAAGCCGAAACTCTTCATTAATGGCCTCAATTTCGTGTCGATTTGAAGAAACGTCCAAGTTTGCCATTTCTTCAAAATCTGTTGTATAAAAACGCGGTGTTAATAAGGATTCTTCGGAAGGGGCCTTTGTCGAGACCTTTGTCTTATTTGCAAGTGAATTTACCATAAGTTCGTTTAGAAGTTTAAAACTATTTAAATTGGATGGTTTTCTAAAAATTCTAGCAGCCTTTGACTTTTGGCCTTGGCGTTTTGCCTAGAAATGAAAAGGAAGCTAATTTTTTCTTCCCTCTTTCGACGTTCTAATATATACTATAATATATTAAGGGAAGATAGACCCATGACGAACCAAAAAAATTATTAAAAAAACAATTCTAGGAAAATTACTTATGGACATAATTAGCTTAGGGTGGGCAACAATTATGGTATCCTTCACTTTTTCACTTTCACTTGTTGTTTGGGGCCGAAACGGGTTTTAATAAATCAAAGAAGAATAGAAGGTTTATGCTAGAAGAAATATTGCTAACAAGTCTAGGGTGTTTTAGTATGGTTTTAATCGGTCTTTCGTTAGGATTTTTACTTCTGAAAGTTCAAGGAGAATAACTTTAAAAAGGCATGAAAGCTTTTCATGAATTTTTAGATTTTTACCTCCTTTCTCCATTTACATAGAAACAAATAAAATTTTATGATCTTTCTTCACAAACTTTGGTTTCTCATCAATAGTCTGCTTATTTTACTGATCTTAATTCGAAGTCCAAATGAGCAAAGTCTTCAAGGGAGGCTGACTTCATTTAAATTTTTTGACAGTTACGGAAGCGCCGAAAAAACCTTAGATAACCTGA
>Ga0160427_10002343_pt1 | contig 11445 bp, 11 predicted proteins | sample SolpanmetagenomL_FD_108194 | JGI IMG/M metagenome (GOLD analysis project Ga0160427, IMG submission 108194) | Solar panel surface microbial communities from Lawrence Berkeley National Laboratory, California, USA - L | ecosystem: Engineered > Built environment > Solar panel > Unclassified ...
ATCTTTCACAGCGTTAAGCAACACTTGCCTCATCCTCATCCTCATCATCATCCTCCTTATTCCTCATCCCAAATCCCAATCACGATACCCACCAACTCCTTCCACGCCACCTCCTCAAGCCACTGCTTCGCTTCAAGCAGCAGCATAAACCGTACCAGCCAGACCGAGCGCATTACCAGCGGCATTGAGGAGATATCCCGCAAAGTCACCAAAGTACGCATACCTCTGCACAAAACTCTGCGCATCCAACCAAGGCAATTGAGTTGTCAAGAACGACGCAACCTGCGCATCCGTGGCGCCAGTGAGACCGAACTCCGTGAGCCACACAGGCCTGCCGAACATAGTGTTTGCCTGTGTAACATGCGTCTGGAAGTCAGATGCACTGTTCGAATACCAGTGGATCGCGATGACATCAACAGTACAGCCAGTACAGTTACCAAGGAACTCCTTTGTCCATTGAAGACCCGTCTCGCCACCACCATTGGTCACGGCAGGAGAAACGAGCTTGGCTTGGCCGGCGAAGGGCTGCATGTAGGTCATCCAAGATGCGGCGGCTGCGGCAGGAGAGATGTTGGATTGGGATGAGAGATCTGGTTCGTTGAAGCCGAGGAGGTACTTTGAGCCTGCGGCGATGGCGGCTTTGGCGTTTGCGTTCCAGGAGTTGGTGTAGCTGGCTGTATTTGACCAGAGCATGGGCACTGATGTAGAGTTAGTATTGGGTACTATATCGATCATTTAGAAGTGGTTAGGGATTGAACATACCATATTCAAACTTGGAAGGGAGACCATTAGGCGTTTGGTCCCTGTTTCAGATTTTCGATTAGCAATTTTATACATGTTAGCTGTATCTTCATTAGCTACATACCAGTTGTAAGCCCAGCTGACTTGAGGAGAGCTTGTGAAGTAAGATGTAAGGCTCACGGTGTTGTATGGCAGACCACGCTTGCCAGTGCCAGCAACAGTAGGGGAAGCAGTAGTTGTAGAGGTGGCAGGTACAACAGAAGTCTTAAGCGTAGAAGTAGCCATCGTCGATGTCTTGGCAGCAGTGGTGGAAGTCGCAATAGTGGAAGTCGCAGCAGCACCAGAGACCTGTCTGGCACCCCACACATCACTGTTACCAAGGTTGGCAGAAAGGGCAAGAGACTTCATGTAGCAAGCTCCAGCGTTGTTGGAGACGTAGCTAACATCGACACAGCCGTTGTAGGCAGCGCAGGCATCGATACAGGTTGCGAAGTTGGCGGTGTAGACCATGTTGATGTTGCCAGGACGGTCAGAACCACATTCAATGATGAAAGAATCGCCATTGGCTGCGGTGAAAGTTGCGCCGTCGGACGATGGGCATGAGACTTGGGAGTTGGTTGTTCCGCTTTGGGAAGTTTGAGCAGGAGCACGCTCGACGATGGCGTTGGCGATGGGAGCATCGACTGGGCTAGCCAGAGGAGCGGCGAGGGTGACTCCGAGGAGGAGGGAGAGGGCAAAGGTCTTGATGGACATGTTGAAAATGGTGTTGTGGAAGTAAACTTGGGTAAGACTCTCTTCGGTGAGTGTGCAAAGGTGAAGCCGCCTGGGCTGTGTGTGTAGCGATTGTGTGTGTGTGTGTGTGGTGGTGTAAAGAAAGTGTGCGTCAACTAGGACAGCAAATGAGAGTCAAGAGCACAGCTCAAGAACGAAGAGAGTGTAAGAGAAGGTGGTGGTGGTGAACGACGATGGTGAGCCAAGAGAGGAGAAGAGGGGGGAGCAGGGCATGTTTATATTCCACCACCAAGACATCTTCCCCATACAACACACCAGCTTTCGCAGATTTGAGAAAGGCCGATGCGGTGTGGCTGTTTCAGATTCTGCTAAGGCGTAACAGTTTCGATAGGCGGATGATAAACGAGTCACAAGTCTGCTAAAAGGGCCTTTGATGAAAATCGAATCATGGCGAATCACAGGCATGGCCTTCAGCGGCGTGGTCGGCCTTCGAAGGCAAAGTGGTGTTAGTTTCAGCTGCTATCTGTCCGCAGGATGGCGAATGTGGTGCGTTGTGAAACGCTAACACGTTGCTAGCATGATTCAAGCAGCCCGTTGAAGACGTTCGAGATTGCAGCGGAGCCTCAGGAGAGCGAAACAAAGCAGTTTCAGGCGAGTGGCAAACGGTCAGAAGATAGATGATTGTTTTCCTCGTCGGTTTAACCACCACATCAAGACGCTAGGCGACGGGATTAGAGGGGTCAGTGCAAGCATCATCACGAAGCCTCCGAGGTCACGTCCTGTCCTTGCCAGCCCGAGATACCGCAAATTCGGTTTCGGGAAAGGCGGCCAGGATGTTTCATGCATGACAACGGAAAGTTACTTGGACCAAAGTCTCTTTTATGGAGATCATGTTGTTGTGCGTATGGATTATCATACTCTGATTTGCAAGTTACATGCTTCATGCTTTATTGACTTGCGGTTTGAGCTGGCCACCTGCACTGTGAGCTCCATACATCTCAGCTCGCCATCAGTCAATAATGTCGGCGATATCCTGTCTCGAAATGCATGGCCGCCTTCCCTTGTCGTCAAGTCATGCAATACTCGTCGTGTGCCATTCACCCGATGGAATTCATTCCACGGCCACCCCGACCAATGTCCTAGCCTTCATCATCTGTCGATATCCAGTAGTGCGGTGTAGCTACCTGATTCGAGCGTCGAATGTTTGTCTGGGGTAGATCGTCGTCGTCTTCAATCACAATAACCTCTCGAAACGCCTCCTCGATGGTCGGTTCCTGTACCTCGGCTCGCCATAGCTTAAGCACTTCTTGAATTGTTGGCCAAATCAGTTCACGTGCATCGCTGCGGATCAGCAAACCTTCGTCGAGCAGCTGATCATATCCAGTGTATGTATGTCGAATATGTGCCAGCACTGTACGTTGAATGCGTTCTCCCAATAGCAGCTCTTTGTTGTTCAGAACGATATTCTTACCGAACTAAGGCGAGCTGTCAGTGCCGAAGAGAAGAGCCAGCCTCGAGACAAGGTATACGTTTTACTAACCTTGAACAAAGCACGAGTGAGAACCATCGTTACATCCTTATCAGGCATCTGGGGGAAGAGCTCTTTCATGGCGTCACGGAAAACAGTCGCACGTTGCTCATCTGTAGCTTCGTCTTCAATCCATCCTCGGCTCTTCCAGTAATAATCTTTCTGCTCCTGAAGGTCGTAGTTTTCACCGACAATGCCATGACCACCTCGGACATGATTCTGAAGACTTCCCAGCCCCAAGAAGCCGGTAGCCCTGATGACTATGTCTGTCGTGAAGTGGTGACCGACACGAGCCGTCAGAGGATCGTCTCCTTGAGCTGGTCGTTGTTTGTAGTTGCCCTATTTCTCGTCAATGGTCATGTCTCCAGGGCAGAACGAACAAGCTTCAAGGTCAAGTCGGACTCACAGATACGACGTAAAACAACACGCCCTCCAACCGGCTGAGTTCTTTACATTTGTCGGTAAGATTGGGAATGCCGAGCGGCACAAACGCGTAACCTCGGGGTGCATGGGTGAAGTAGTCAATCTGTATTCATGTATTAGTATGCACACAACCTACATACAGATCAATCTCCAGATAAAAACCTCGGAACGCTCTTTCTTCTTCTCTCTTGTCACAATCTCCATGACTGTTTTGTACTTGACCGCATTGTGATTATTGTTATGATCGTTGCTTATTAAGTCGCTTGCTGCTGCATATGGATTCGATCTGTTTGGGTAATATGCAGGATAGAGCGACATAATGACTGTAGCTCTTCTAATGCGTAATGGAATGGCAATTCGAGCGACAAACTTCAGTCGCAAGAATCTTTACGCGTCAGGTGCTCAGTTGATGAGACTGAGCACTCAAAAAGACTTTTCAGATTACGCTCGATGGGACAATTCATACATCTACGAGTGTCACGGCAGCAGAGCAAAGCAATGGGCTGAGTACGAGAGTGGCGATGTTTTGTTGTCGTTGCGTTGTTCAATTGTTGTGGTCGATGGTTTAAGATGGGAGGAGTGGCAAACGAGAATCTGAAGCTACCCGGTGCTTCTTGGCATACATACCTGAAACACACCCACATTGTTTCAAGTATATGTGGACTGTAATCACAGGAGAGCAATGTCCTGACAGTCGAGACTCGATAGCAGAAGAGATACTCGTGTAGACAGACGATCCTCTGGCGCGAAAGCTTTTCACCATGACAACCCCCCCCACACCCCTCACACCCCCTCACCCCTACCACCCCCCCCTCAACTCACCCCTCCACGCACCCCCCTTCTCCACCCCAGCTCGCAACACAATCCGCTCCACCCTCCGTCGCTCTTTCCGCCTTACCACCCCTCCCAGCCAGAGCCGCCCCCGTACCACTTTCGACCCCGCCCGTATCCGCAACACCCTCCACTTCCTTGAACTTGCTGCTTCCCCACGTAGTCTGGAAGGTCGTGTCCTGAAAAGCTTACTACATACATGGTGGTGGCAGGACGTCGAGAGGGGGAAAGGTAGACGGCCGGGTGTGGAGAGATTGTTGAAGGAGGGACAGGGTGATAGTATGACTGGAGTGGGCAAGTTGAGGACGAAGAGTGGGAGGGATAGAGAGGAGGAAGGGAGGGTGAGGGCGAGGAGTGAGAAGGGATTTGAGATGGTGGTGGCGGGGTTGAATGAGAGCATGGGTTTGTGTTTGCCTGTGCGATAAGAGGGAGACGCGACTGAACTCTCCATCGAAAGTCAAAATATGGTGAAGCTGCTATTTGACACTAAAGATGCAGAGGCTCCAGCGCGCATGCTCATACTCTGCCTACCGATATTGCGGCAGTGTCATCCGGTACAGCCTGCAACCTCGTCGTCATACTGTCACGGATTGAGGGCCAGCTGCCTCAAGCAAGTCAAGCGAGAATGCCATGACATGTTGTAGTTCTGTCTTCTGTGGCGAAAGGCCGTTGGTGGCATTTCCAAGGTTACCACGTCGGTAGCCTCACGGTGGAAGCTCATGAGTAAGAGCACAGCTCCTGTACAGAGCAAAATGCACGTTGCTAGCATGCGATTGTGACCTAAGTTATTGTTCAATTGAGACTGGCAGATGTGACAGACAGAAAGAAGATCGCCCAAAGGAAAATCAAAAGTACTGTTCAAAAGCTGTACCACTGACACAGTAAGCGAAAGTACAAATCTTCAACTAGTATATAATGTATATAACTACTCCCATCCCGAAGCAAAACGCCAGAAAATCCAAGATTTCTGCAGCACCTGGTATAACCAATTCCGACCCGTACTCACCACTTGAAAACAATCAAATTAGGATTCAGCGCAATCGGCAGCATCGCATGACAAAAGCAAATAAGCGCCAGTGGTCCAATCGCCACAAACGAGTCGATCCTCCACCAAACCGGCACAAACTTGGCCAGCACGAGCATCATCACAGCCGACCCAATCGAAAAGCAGAAGGTCCACTTGAACCCCTTCGCCACAAGCGGAATTTCCTCGAAAAAGGTCCTGTTCTCAATCTCCTTCGCTGTCGAGCCCCATTGCATGTCAACGCCGATGAGATGGCTGACGAGAGCTTGGCTGACGTGCAGAGAGATGCCGCCGAGGAAGATGCTAAGGAGAGGCACCCAGCTGTAGTTTTCGAGCAGTGCCGCCAAAAGACCTTTTTCTCCACTTCTCCATCGCATCACAGCTAATGCAACGTTGCCTAGTAGCGTGAAGACGACGATGATGGTGATGAACATGGAGAAACTTGGCAGGTAGTACTCATCCAGCGTGCCAGGCCACCAGCCAACGGCAAAGTAATTGACCAGCGTCAGCAACCATGCGCTTCCAATCGCGTAATACGTTCCGATATACCCCAATACGCTCATCTTGGAGGTGAATGGCATTGGGCTGACCAGAAACATTCTGAAAACTTTGGTAAATGGCCCTCGTGTGAACCAGTAACGAAGAGGGTGGAAGAGGAGTTCGGAGCAGCCATACGCGTACTTCTCCCAGCGCATGAGTTCGTCGTACACGGTGAGTGACACGCCTTCGTCGTACGTTTCGCCGTTGTTGCTGTAGCCTGCGAGGCGGACGAGGAAGCCGGCGGCTTGAAGGCGGAGGGACATGTCGAAGTCCTCGGAGACGGTTTCTTCGGACCACCATTTAGTGCGGTGGTCAAGCTCGCAGGCATACTCAATTGATTGAAGAGCGTCCCACCGGAGGAAGGCGTTGTGGCCAACGAAGGCTGAAATTGTGTTAGTCAGATTGAGCATGACAAATATTGGGTGTGCGATACTTACGAGCAACATCACCACTGCTGACACAGTATCGAATCTGTGAATAGACGAGATTTGTGAAGAATGTAATCCCTTTCTCGAAGAAGTTGTCGGTGACGTTCATGACTCCCTCGAAGAAAGATTAGCAACGACGTTCGCCATTCGCAGACAAGATCATTGAAACGTGGAGCAGAACGACGACGGCAATGCAAAGGGCGGAAGACTTACAGAGGCGTACTGCAGTACAGCCATGGATGGATTCTGTTCCATTTCCGAAGCAGCATCGAGAAGACAATCGCGAGGAACTCTGGTATCTGAGTCGACAATGAGCACATAATCACCAATACGAATGTTGCCTGCACGAGTAGTCAGTATTGATGGTTCGACCACACTTTGTCACCAACAAAAGTAAACATACCATCAGCCCAAGTGCGGCCCTCGTCTTCCTCAAGAATCTCAATCATAGCTTGCTCATACGCCACCGACTCATCCACAGTAGTCCAGCCAACACCACGCTGAATCCTCTGCAACTTCTCTTCAAAGCGAACACTGATCCAGATACCATAGTTCATATTGGAAGCCTTCTTGAACTTGCCACGGCGGAGAAAGACAGGCTGGTTCTCCTTCTCGCCTTTCGGATTGTGAGCCGGTCGTGCAGTCCAACCGATGTTGTATTCCTCGTAGAATTCCTGGCGAGCAAGTCTTTCACTTTCAGATACAAGCTGCATGCCGTCGTCGTTGACAAAGATCGAAGCAGTGCCGCCTTGCATCTGGTACGTAGCAATAGCAGTGTTAAGACTTCGAACTGTTGGAACGATGACACTTTCCAACCCTTCCTTGTACACAGGCATTTGTATGGTGATGTGTGGCAGACCTCCCCTGTCAAGACGCTTCGGAGGCTTACCGCTGTAGAAGCGCGAGCTCTCATGAACTTGCTTGATAGGGCCAAAAAGCTGAACAATGTTGACAACCAGAGCCTGCCAGAAGAACAATGACGTGAAGAATGTAAAAGGGATCATGAGGAAAAAGGCACAGCGGATGTAGCTACCATCGAGCATAATTTCCTTTGCAACGCTCGACCATCCAGTTCCAATGGCGAAAACAGAAAGACCAATCGCAAGACCAGCAATGGCAGGTTGGAGGAGGACGACTTTTGTCGCAGAGCTATTGGCAATTTCGCCCGACTCAATCTCATCAATGGACGCCGTCTCACTTGACAGACCGGAAGTAATCGACACCATCATTGTTGCTTTCGACGGCTTTTCAGAAATAGTTTGTTGGAAGAACTCAGGCTTCGCCTGCCAGATGAGGGAGAGTAAGTCTGCTTCGATGCCTGCAGCACGGTCCAGAACGTGCATTGGATCGTCGTCCCAGACGATCAATTGAGCTTTGTTCGCAATAAAGGCAGCACATTGGTGTTTCTGGCAGGAAGAGAGAAAGGAGATATCAGGCAACACTTGCAGCTGCAGACCACCAGGCAGACTGACAATACGACACTTGGTGAAATGACGGAGTACCGGCGTGTCGATGGTAATGGCACACTGCATGGCATTTGTTAGCAAGACGAGACGTAGCTGGCGGTGATGGGCATACCAACCTTGACATTAAGCGATCCCATTTCATGCACAAAACTTTGCGGGTCGCGGATCAGCTCGTTAGGACTGCAGACGAATTGACCTCGGGCTTTCTTGATCACGACACCCTGATCCTCTGCATCGCTGGCCCATCGACGTTGAAGCTGTTGTTGTCGGAGGTAGTCACACATCATGTCGACCTTGAAGGTGAGGAGCTCTCCTGCTGCTTGCGAAAGATCCTCGATTGTACTGTTGGGAGATCCCAAGGGCGAGAGCGGCAGAGAGGGACTTGTCGTCGTTGCTTGTGTTTCTTTTGCCTTTCGCCCAGCGGGCTTCAGGTAGGTGAGGAGACCCATTGTGAGTTGTTGTGGCTGTTAAGAATGAGAATGAGAATGATGAGGAGGAAGAGGAAATAGTAGAGGAAGAACAAGAGAAAGAGGAAGGTATGGCTTGAAGTCCTTGAATAGGAGGAAGGCTTGATCTTGATGTGGCTGGATAAGCTCAATCGTCTAAGTATGTTGATCCCTGCACGAGGATGATATAAGTATTTAAGAGAGACATCTGCACGAGAATCACCTTTACTGCAAGGGCACCGCCTCCATCTAGCCTTTGTCCCAAAAGAGCCAATGCAGAATCTAAACAGGCACGTTTTCACGGCTAGATGGTTAAAGCAAAGTGTTGAGGCAGCACAAAGCATGCCCGGCCGAAGCCCAGGCTGTCTAGCTGAGACTACGCCTCCGTGAAGCTGAGACTAAACTGAGCGCAACAGCATACTCGTCCGGGCCAACAAGACCAAATTGGGACGTAAGGCTTGGGGATGAAAGTGGGTCTCTCGATTCGGTAAGCTTGAAGTAAGCTTGTTTTACGAGAGTCGCAAACTGGGTTGATATATGTCAATAAAGTTTATGCATATCGCCTATGGACCTGGCGGCGTCAGTAAGACACCAGTCTGATAGCGACGTCCCATCAATTACAAGGTTTTGATCAGAACGAGGAACCTGGTCTGCCGTCACATTTTCTGGTTGAACAGATGGGATGGTGGATCTCTGATATCAGTGATCGCGGCTATCCCAAGAATATACAGAGTGGACCTGAGAGATCTCTCTCAATCTTGACAATGCATCTGGATTTAGACCAGCACGCACCAGGAACGTCACAAATAGCTCGAGGTGTCTCGTTCGAAGCCGAAAATAAACGATCCGACAATTGGATTCAATATCCGTGGAGTACTACCTTGTGGCACGTATACTGTTGGAATACAGCCTTGCAGAAGGTAGACAGCATATTTCCAGAATGCCAAGCTAAGTGAAACAACGAAAATCAGGGGAAATCAAGATTAGCGTCATAAGCTCCAGGCCATGAAGAGCGTGCTATCCAGCAGCCACAACTACTTCAGGATCTGAAACATGTCTCGGGAAGATTACTAGCTTGGCAATAAGCTCATTTCTTATCATACTAACCAGAACAAGCTGAAAGTATGACTATTATGGAAGGACAAGACGTATGCGTCGAGCGTTCGCTTCGAGCTCTTTGAGTGTAAGATTCGATAGCGGTCGACAGCTTGAAATGTGTTACAGCCAAGAAACCAAGAATAGATCGTTCTGATAGGGCGCCTAAGAATACTTTAATCCACATGCTTTTGTACTGCCAGCAGTGAAGGGGATTTATTATTGGCAGAATGAACTCATGGTGGTGAGGCTGGTTGTGGCCTCAAAGGCTAGCAATTGATAGACGAGCGCCAGGCGCGCAAGGCTAGAGAAAGTCACCATGCGAACACACGCGAATCGGCTTAACAGCAAAACAAGTTCGGAAGCATGTCTCTCGTGCAGCATGGACATGTGGCTGCATGGCGAGCGGGCTGAACTGGCAATAACGCCATAAAAAGTGAGCAGCTCATGCCATTTCTGTAAGGAGAATATCCTGTGACGCGGGTATATGCCAGTACTGTATTGCTGGCACTGTACTGCTGGCACAAGACTAGACAAGACAATAGCGTGGATTGATGTAGTTCATTTGGCGATTACCGCTGCCGTTGTCGTTGTCGTTATTTCCATCTCTTGGCAATGCATGTCTTTTATGGTTGCAGCGAATCAACTGTGCTTTCTTCAGCCACTCCCGTCGCCTTGGCATAGGATTTTCATTACAACGTGCATACAGCCGACTCCCTGTGTACACACAGTAGCCTGTTTGAGACAAAGCCGCGGTCGTGCGCGGTTAAAATTGGCACATGAAAGAGTTCAGAGCATTACCCTCATGTGCCTACCGCTTACCATACACCGCAGACACTATAACTCGTTACATGACTTGCAGGAAGCGAGTGTACCAAGTGTAACACAGCCATACATAGACCGACATGTGCCAGAAAGCATGACGAAAGCCGTGATGTCGTGATGATGAAAGGAGAAGAAGAAATCGCTATCTTGGTAAGACAAGCCACCCCTGTCTGAAAGCAAAATAAACTTTATCAGACTACAACACTACGTTCATACACTCTCCTCTTGTAAGTGATTTTCTTTGATCGCCAGGTCCGCATGCCCATATGGCGAGGTTTCTGCACGACATGATCGCTGATCAGAAACGGACGGAACCTGTGGCTTTTGGGCCGTGAAGGATTGTTGACTCTTTGTCTCTGAACAGCGTATTTCGTGGGCATCGATATCCGCTCCGCTATGAAAGCACGCTTATTTGGGCGATGGAGCTCTTTGAGGCTGAGACTTTGGCAAATACAGCTCTCACGAGCCCGTTCTTAACTATTGCTAGCAGAGTATACCCAAACAAGGCAATGCTTCCATATTCAGCTTACTGTATCAACTCTCGATTAGAAGGGCAGCCTTTGGTTTGTCTTAAACAAGTCCTGCATCCTTGCCAGAAAAACCTTGCAATCGGTTGATGTCGTCAAAGTAAAAGTGCTACACCACACACAATCACTTACTCACTCACTCACTCACTTACTCACACACTCACTCACAATGCAACATTACCTATCTTCACCCTCAACACCTGGTGCAGAGTTCACATCTTCACCCAAGCAGCAATACTCGCCTCACCCTGGTAATGAAATCATGACCTCATCCAACCTCCGCTCACCAGGCACTTCTACACTCAACCTCCCCTCCCTGAACGCCTCCGCACTCAACTTAAGCCTCTCAAGCACGCCATCAACACTCTACTTCCGTTCCCGTCGCCTCAAGCAAGAAGACATCCCTCGTCCATCAACCAAAGATGTCAAAAAGTCCCTGCGAATCTGGTACTGGCTGTTCCCCGTCATCGGCCTCATCTTGGGATTGGCAGTGACTGGATTCAAAGTCTATATCAATACTCGTCCAAACTTTGGCTTGTCGTATTGTCCAGTCTTGATGGAAGATTTTTCCTCGCCGACGCTGAACCCGAGCGTGTGGACTCGTGAGGTGCAGGTTGGTGGATTCGGGTCCGTCAAGACTCCTTCCGCCTTATTTTTTTGTGGTTTCATTTGTCTGACTGACACAACAGGAACGGTGAATTCGAGCAAACAGCCGCCGATGCAGAGAACGTCTTCGTCAACACTGCCGGCAGTCTCGTTATCAAACCAACACTCCAAGACGAATCCCTCCTCACCACAAACTACACCCTCAACCTCCTCGGAAACGGCTGCACAAGCAC
>Ga0160427_10002344_pt1 | contig 11445 bp, 13 predicted proteins | sample SolpanmetagenomL_FD_108194 | JGI IMG/M metagenome (GOLD analysis project Ga0160427, IMG submission 108194) | Solar panel surface microbial communities from Lawrence Berkeley National Laboratory, California, USA - L | ecosystem: Engineered > Built environment > Solar panel > Unclassified ...
TAGCGAGAGGCCCGTCTCGTCCTGCGGCGTTGACGTGTGCACTTCGAAGCAGTCTTGGCAAGTCCATTCGGAGAGCATGCGTAGCTTGAACAGCCCTTCGACGGTGTGTTTGCTGGAAAGGCGGGGTGGAGTGTTGGTTGGTTTGACTCGTGTGTTGCTCTTGTCTTTGGGAGGTGGACTTACTTTGGTTGAGCCTTGTGCTCGAAACGATCGACCAGCCATGACATGAACTCATGCGCGTCTGCTTGCGACATGTTGGCAGTCCATGGATACGCAGTAGCGGGACCAGCTTGTCTGATGGCGAGATCGACCGCCCGAAGGCTTTGGTTCAGCGTCCCTGACTTTGCCCAGACAGCAGTGACAAGCCTTGCGAAATCACAGATGAGACAACGCGCTTCTGCCCTGTGTATTTTCATCACTACACGGCCTGTAAGTTGCTGGGGATAAACACCACGGCACACCTCAGACTTTCACCCACATGCATGACTTCGTGCGCGGAGCTGCAGCCAGCTACAGAACACCGGCGCATGGAGAAACATCTGCAGCACCGAGCGACGGTAGCAGAAGTTGTGCGGGTTCTCCAAACCGGCAGGCCTTTTGCGCTCACCCTTCGGCCAAGACTTAGGTAGATCTAAGGTCTGTGAAATGGCGCGTGGTAAAGCCCCTCAAAACACCCCACTGGCGGCGGGCTGGAGAACCTACGAGTTGACGCCTTGTATCGTGTTCGTCAATATTACTTTGCGAAAATTGCTTCGCTCGCGAAACTTTGCGCTCGTCATTGTGGGTGAGTGACGAGGCGGGAACAAAAATTACGGGATTTCTCAGGATACTATCTAGCGTAGTCTTTCGTGGAATCGTCGTCGGAACCAAGCCCTTGCAAAGGGGTTTCAGCCCAGTCTGAACAGGCGCACTAGACAATTCCACATCGAGTCGAGGACGCTTGGAGGGTTTGTGAGAGTGTGCGATTGATCCCTGCGGCTCGGTTTCTTCCAAGCCAGGCGACGCCCGTTTGAGCGTGTTCTTTGAGGAAACTAAATCATCTTCGGAAATGCTCGTCGCAGGCGTGATCTGACGATTCTGATCATTTCTTGCGACAGAGCTATCCGACGATCCTGATAACGAAGAGCTTCTTGACATTATGACGGGTCCGAGTGCTTGTCAGGCATGCACAGATAACCTTGATAAGTTGTGTGTATCAAATTGAGTGGTTTATCTGGTCGTCGAAGACGAAGAAGACAATAACCGTAGGTGGCGGGGAACCTCGATTTGAATGCTAAACAATGGGGAGAATGGGGCGTTTGAAACAACAACGGCAACCAGGAGATGGAAACACAGTCAAGCCGTCGTCTATTCGACTCTTTTCGCGGCGTGGTCTTTACCGCTAGATTCTTATTTGCAAGCGAAACGCGGTCCAGTAAGCTCACACGCAAAGGTCGCAGATTTTCCTTCCAACGGCTCCGCAGAATCTTCGCAGGACGAAGCTCGCGCGGAGAGCTTCAACGGGGCTGGCAGCGACTGGAGAACTAATGAATGGATGGGAGCTTGTTACACGCAGAGCCTCGCGATCTGCGACAACTCCCTACGTTGGCATGCTCGACGTATGCGTGAGGTATAGAGGGAGGAGGAGGGGGAAAAAGTATCTCAGGCAAGCGCTTGGGGCGTCATAAGACGGCGAATTTTCGACGATCCGCCCGCTTATGTAAGCAACGGTCGCCGAGCGACGCGCACGTCACCCAGCTCAAGTTACGGCGCTCGCAACAGCAACAAGTGGAACAGCCACAAGACATGTCGCAAGGAGAGCAGCATGGCGCCGAATATGAGGCCGAGCACGTCCATGCCGTCTACCAGGAGATAGCCTCGCACTTCTCTTCAACCCGTTACAAGGTGTGCGTAGTCTCCCTCGGCCCATTGGTTTTTCACCCTAGACAAAAAGACCTAATTCCATGGTGTACAGCCCTGGCCCATCGTCGAGTCCTTCCTCAATTTACTCAGTCCCGGCTCCGTCGGATTAGATATCGGTTGCGGCAATGGAAAGTACCTACCGATCAACCAAGACGTCTTCATTGTCGCGTCCGACCGGAGCGCGAACCTTGTCGACATTGCTGCGCAGCATTACACGCCGCACCAGGCGCTGGTCGCGGATACAATGGCGTTGCCGCACCCGGAACGGGCCTTTGACTTTGCGATAAGCATTGCGGTGGTCCACCACTTATCGACGCCGCAGAGGAGGGTGCAGGCTGTGAGGGAGATACTGAAAACGTTGAAGCTTCCTAGCGCTAGTCAGGGGACACGTACTATCAAATCCACGGAGGGCGGCAGGGCGTTGATATACGTGTGGGCGCTTGAGCAGAAGGGCAGCCGAAGGGGATGGGACGAGGGGGATGAACAGGATGTCATGGTACCTTGGGTCACCAAGGTGAAAAAGACAGGAGACGACAATACTAATGGAGCTAAGAAAACCCGCAACAAAGAGGCAGAGTCGACAATCGATCGGGTAAGCACTTGTGGTTTAGGTGACAAGTCTGTCGAGGTAAGGAACGAGCCAACAGAGAAGGTTTACAATCGCTATTATCACCTCTACCGTAAAGGCGAACTTGAACAAGATATACAAGAAGCTGGGGGGGTTGTCTTGCAGTCCGGCTACGAGAAGGACAACTGGTGGGCTATAGCAGCTCAGACTTCCCATAGACACCAAGTTGGACAAGGCGAGCGATCGCAGTCCCGTTGAAGCTGCTAAAGAAGGTGCCAACGCCGTTCCCATGCAGTCCTGAGTAGCAAGACTTCTTGCTACAACAAGTGATTTCGCAGTCCGGCAGTTTCTTGAGCTCGGCGTCCCTCTGTACTAGATGTGTCTTTGCACTCGGTGTCCCTGCGTGCTAAACATATGTTTCTACTCCGCGTCTTGGGCTAGTCCGCTAGCGGACAAAAGATGACGTGCCGAGGATCCATGCGCAGCGATGATTCAGGCGATACCCAGTTTGGTCTAGACCTCTGAATGGGCCATCGCTTAGCTTGTGGCCCGTGCAGGCAGTGTACCAAATAACCGTAGTCAGTTTATGCATAACGAGGCGTGGCATGCATGCCTGCTTAGCCCTATATACCTGCCAGCCTGGTGATCAGCAGGGGCTCAATGACTGTGGCTCCTCGGTCCGAACTCTTCCTCGTCGGGCTGTATAACAAGAGTGGACATCTTTGCTTTGTGGAATCCCGTCGTCGAGCACCCTTGGACAACTCATGCAAACCCCCAGCCTGCTGCCCATCCCGCTGCCTCTTCAGGGGTTGTAAACGTCTCCAGAACTCCTGGTTTTATTCCAACTGCCTCAGGGTCGTTGTCTGGCCTGGCCGGTAAAAGCATTGGACAAGCTTCTGCCAATGCGCATGCTAGCAGGTGTTTGCATACTGGTGGCAGTGGGTCGTAAGACAACCTCGCTGGGGTCTCTGTGGCTGCGTTCTCTGACGAGTGGGAAGAATGGTTCCTTAGTGCTCCCACGAGACCTCCGAAGTTTACAGAAGAACCTGGAGGTGCTGCAGCCTGCCCAGGATGGTGTCTTGGAGCCTGGTCATTTTGGCCAGCCTCATGAAACCCTCTTCCCCCTTGTGGTGGAAACTCTTGGTGAAGAGGAGCTGGCGGAACAGTAGCAGTGACGGTAGTTGCATAGGCGGCGTAGATGAATGCTGGACAGGAGCAGTTCCAGGCATTGAGATGAATCTCATAGCATTGAGTGCTTTGGTATCTGTAATCACTCCCTGTGCTCTGAGTGCTCCCAAAGTTGGATCTGTTGTACCTCTGCGCGTTGAATGAGTGCTGGGCGGACTGAACGTAGTAAAACCTCTTCAGTAAAGGGCCTCCATTGTTGGAAGTCTCAGACGGTATTTCGGTTCTTGGCCTCTGTGTCTCGTCGTAGATGGCTTCGTTACTAAAATGTCCTGAAACTCGCGCTTCAGGCGCGACGAGGCCATGATGGAGATCTTGGTCCTTCTTCGCAACCACGAGCAGTCTCTTGACAAGTCCACGATCCAGCAAGTCAAGGGCGTCAAGCAGGATGTGTGGGAACAACAGATGAAGGGTCAGGAGTTGAGGTTGTATCGACGCAGCAAGTCCAGCATTATTGACCTCGTGGAATGGCAACGAACACACAGCAGCGAGGGAACTCAAAACTGAAGTGACAAACTGACTGCGGGTTAAGTAGGACGATGTTTCGAAAGCATCGAGGGCCAAGGCCATCTTGTATGTCACTGAGGTAGTACAGATAATCCAAATACATGAGCCTTTGTTGGCTTCCCGCGACGGCAGGCCCGCTCCCCCTTTTCCGCAGTGATACTTAATATGGAGAAGACGGGAGACGACTACTATTTATCTACCGCAGCGGACAAAGAGAGGCTACAGTGGTTACATGGACTAGAAACTCACACAGCTCCATTGGTCGGTCGGAGCCATGTTGTGCCGCAACAGCATACCTGTCAAGCTTTGAACGCTACATATATTGTGGGACGGCAAAACGAAAAACATGCCAAACGCAATTTGCTATGCCGGTCAAGGGCTCCACCTAACCTGGCTCTCAGTAGGCACATCAACCTGGAGAGCATGAGATCCGACCGTCCGAACCAGAAGCTTGCCTTGGCTGCACACAAGGCATACTTCTGAACGCATGTTGTGAGTTAGCCGTCAAAACGAAAGGGTAGTTCAAAAGCATGGCGCACAAGGCTCTAGAACATGCGTTTCAGCCTTGAGATACGTTTCGTCTCGAGATCGTGGTGTCAAACGGCGAGTGGTCAGAGCGTGTCGACGATCACCCTTGGGAATTTATACAACTGAATTCTGTCCGCCTCTTTGAAAATGGCCCGTAATGTGGACTCTGCGGGTCCATCGTGTCGGTATCTGGGCCGGCTTGGTGCGACGAAACTGAATATGATGGTGCTGGCATGCCGGATGAGATTCATCTGCCACCACTTTCACTGTTTGACAGCCGTTGCACTCTCGGCCACAACTCCTAGGTAAGGGTAAGTGCACGTGGTTTTCAGTGCAGGGGAACGAGAGCCTGGCTATCCTGAATAGTTACTCAAGGTTAATGCTGCGATGTAGCAGCACGTAATCGAGTGATCTCTAATCATTGGAAGAGGGTCCTCAGATCCAGTCAACCAGTGACAACACTATTCCCGCTTCCGTAAGCAAGCATGGAGACACCCATCTCCGCCGCCCCACGCTCATAGTATGTTCATCATCGTTCCCTTCGTATCGGCAGTACTCATGTAACTCAGTGCAGAGACTCTGTCCTTCGCATGCTAGTCGTTTGGTTTTACTGGTTCCTTGTTCCGTTTGTCACAGCACGAACGACAGGAGGTAAACTGCAGCTGCCCTCGGGGAGTCTGTCAGTGCGCCATTCCCTTATCACGTTCATGCAGTTGCTAACAAACACCTCGCTCGCAGCCCATGCTAAGGTTGTCTAGAGCGCCGCATAACAGAATAAGGCTGTCGTCGCCACGAATCCGCTCAAGCACCTGGCTATTTCCCACGGTGTCGCTCGCACTCTTCGCTGTCCGACGAGCTATCACGCTGCTGTGCAAAAGGCGCCGCATCACTGCGCATCTGAGTCTGAGGTACTACGTTTCGGCGACTGGTATGCTCTGTCCTAGACTGCTGCTGTTCTTCTCGATGGAGTCGTATCGGCGGCAATCGATCATGCCTCGCTTCAACTGCACGTGTCGAGCGAGAACTGCCTGGACTCCGCCTAAGTAGATCATTGCAGAGGGCTGGACCTGTATAGGAAGAGTTGGATGATTCACGCCGGTGATTGCTGGGTCTAAACACAGTTGCTATGGCGGCGCCGGCCTCGATGCGTCGGTCCCCCGAGGAGGGTGCGTAGGTATTGGATGGCTGTGATTGGATGTACTGAGACCGACTGTCGGGAAACCCTGGCCGCGCTTCTTGCCCTCCATAAGCAAGTGCTATGGGAGGTGACTCCAGCGCCATGTCAGATGATGAGGTTCGTGGTAAAACCGTCGTTGAAGCGCGAGGGGCTCTTGTTGAAGGCGCGTTTCCAGTATTGGCAGTGCTGGCGAAAGGTGTTACTCCAGCGCGTTCGGCCATGCTCTCGCTGCCTAAGACCCAATGTTGAGCTTCGACGGCTCGCCAGGGCATTTGCATGTCTTTGGCGATCTCCGCCCACATCTTGTCCTTCAACCTGAGACGATTAGCGAGAGAACCCCAAATGAAGCGCAGGGCTGAGAGACGAGTATACACCTTTCATACAAGCGAGAGAGTTTTATGTTTTTCTCTTCGTCCCATTCGGCCCTTTTCTCCAGGAAGTTTTGGTAATGGAGGCGGCAGCTCAACGTGCTTCGGCCGGGCAGCCTCTTGGAGATGTCGTCCCATTTCATCTTGCTGCCCCGGAGCTCCACAATGAGTGTGTTCTCTTCGGGAGTCCATTTCGTTGCTTTCTTCACCGGAGGTTCGAGAGCGTGTGCCTGTGAGGAAGCTCCCCTTTTCGCTGCGATTGAAGAACCCTGGCTAATCGCTCCTTCGACTGCGCTAAAAGACGCATGTACTGCGGTTGGAGCATACCTTGCTCCGTATTGTGCGCTTGACCCCGGCGGAGGGAGCGCTTCCACAAGAGGCGAAAACCTTAGCTGTTGGAGACCTTGTAGCTGGGGCACTATGTCTGATGAAGTTGGTCTGGATGAGGAGGCATAGTGATCTCTTGGATTGTCGATTGAAGCACCCAAGGTCGTTGCCTGAGGTGTTGTAGACGGTGAGCGAGATGCTGCGCTGTCCGAGGGGGACCCTGGCGGGCCCAAAATCCGTGAGATATCCAGAGTGGCGGTTATCAATGAGTGTGGTTCAGTTGTATGAAGCTCTCAAACGTGTTGATGTACAGAAGGGCTATATGTCAGTAAGACACTGGTTTTATCTCTTGCTAATTGTCTGCGTGTATATCAGAGTTCTTATATGATCATGACGCCTTTCGTCGTCGAAAGCCCTGAGTGACGAAATTGGTTGTACATATGTCGGTCGCTTGCGTTTACGGAAGATGTTGCCAACACACTAGGGTGTAAGTTTGCGCTCCGACTGGGAAGAGAACAATCAATCAAGTCGCAACCTGTTACGGTAGACTAGGCAGAGAACGGTAAAAGGTGCAACGATTCAAGAGTCCCAACGATCGGCTCAACGGGCAAGCAACCAGAGAGGAAGGACTGCTTTGGAAGCGTTATCCTAGAGCATCCAAGAGAGGTCATCTCCATCAAGCCTGGGTGTCCGCTGGGGACTTGCCTAATATCTATGCAGTGGCCCTGAACTATGTGTGCATCATTCTCCGTAGCAAGCATGGTAGCTTCAACGGTCTGGCATGGTGTGCGGAACCTAGCAACATTGTGGGGAACAAACCTGGCTGAAAGACTGCTGTATGATTGTTACTATCGCCTGGTAGCTGTCTGAGCCTGCCTCGTCCGCTGCTCGCTCGGTAATTCGTCATGCGAGCGCGTCACGTTTCGCTACTCTACCCAGAAGACATGACTTTGAGAGTGTAGCGATCTTAAGTTGACCATTTGTCGATCGGCTCAACAGCTGGTATCAGCTCTTCCGAGGTGGTGGGCGCTATGTGTGGTCTATGACGTGCAAGGCGACAGCAACGGTCGGGACAGAACCCCCCAAAAGGGCAGCCACACGGTATAATCTCCACGAGCTTGAGACCCATGTCAACCTCCCGAGCCCACTGGCGAGGGGAAAGGTGAATGGTGGCTGCATGCGAGTGACGCGATGGTTCTGACCGTCGCTAACGAGAGGAACACAGGCTTGAAAATCCGCTGCAGAGCGAAGAATCTTGTTTGAGGCGGAAGCGCAATCGTAAGTTCGGTGCAACCGTGCAAGTGATGTTGTATTATTTTACACCCCGCCTGACATAAAGCAGCAGATCCACAGTAGCCAGTCAGCCCTCGACTCGCTGGCGTTGAGGTTATGATACATGTAACCTTTGCTGAACCAATTGCCAGGGTGCACATAACCGACGGCAGAGGGTGTCGGCGGTTCGCACACCCTCCAGAAACCCGATTACGACTGCTCCTCGGCCAAAGAAGTACCGTTTCTGTTTGGTAGAATCTTATTGAATTCAAGTCCCTAACTTTCCACTAACAAGCAGCTGTGAGGTCGAGAGAAGACCTTACCCTCACAAAGAGACTGTTGTTCACAGAAACCGCCGCAGAGACTGCCATGCACAACATGGTGCGAAGACTCGCTCGGCCACACCGCATGGGTTAGGTTGTTCCAACATCAAAGGGGTTTGCGTACTTCCAATGGACGGCCACCTTGGCAACGGCTTTGACTGCTTGCGCAAGTGCATATTGATTCTGTAAATGAGCGTTATGAGCCGAGCGGCTGATGCGGCTGCGTTCGTCTCATAGGTTCACCGCGTCGAAAACCCTCAAAGCTCGAGGTTCGGCGCTCTTGATGGCGTTCTCCTATTATTAGTGCCACTTTCGACCAGTGTCCATACGTTGGTACGGAATCGCCTTGTCCCAGGAGCCTGGTACTGGAGGGCGTGTGCTGAATGCGTTCACACGAGGAAGCAGGCAGTACGTCAGGCATCGTCTTATGGGGTTCATCGGAATCATTTAGCGCATTAAGAGTTCGAACCCGGACGCTCCAATACGTTCATTCAAGGGGATTACTAGCTCAGAGCAGGTCAATGATGCGACGCCATCCATTCCTAGCGGCGCGTCTTATCGCGTCAAGGAAGCGAGAGCAGCGATCGCAAGTTTGCAGGCCGTGATGATGAGTTGTGGTTGGTAGACGGGACATAGAACGAGTCAGGAATAAGGACGGACATGGACGGATGGAGCAGCCCACGTGACCCTTGACGTTCACGCCTTCCTCCCGGCAGACGAGTTCATCCTAAAACCAACCACCACAACAGACGTCTCTGCCATCAGCAGCTGCAGTCAGCGGTCATAATATCTCCGGGACGGCCCGCAGATAGCTCTTTAGTTTTTCCTGTCGAAGACGCTTTGCCGACTGCTCCATCTTTCTTCTGGAACTGGAAACAAGCGAACGTGAACGCCATGTCCTTCAAAGCGGCCGTGGATGTGCCCTTGATAGTCCGATCAGAGAACTCAAACATCGAACGACGAATCAGCCCAGCGTGGACCATCTCCCACTTCAAGGCGAGGCTTGAGCCCATCACCGGTGTACCGGCCGCATGTCAAAAGTTGACCTTGAGCACTGGTACGTCGCAGTCCAACGTTTCCATCGAAGCTGTAGACGAAGACGCTACGCAACTTTCGGCGTTTCCACTGCAGGCTTATGCGGAAATCTACGTACGTTCATCCCCATACCTGTGCAAGCATATTTCCGTCGTCGCCAGAAACAGCATAAATCCGTGGCATTGGAATGGTGGCAGAGAGGATGAAAGAAACTTTTCGTCTGATGCCTTGGACGCCACGCATCGGGGCTCCGACCCCAATGCGGCCATCTCGCCATCTGCGAAACACAGCGGAAGAAAAGCGGGGATTGGCGCAAGGCAAGAGAGTGACGTCGTCCACGTCGCAGCTGCTACGAGATTACCCGAAATCCGAACCCGACCGCGCGCACGGGCCCCGTTACCAAGTAACTCCGATTTTATAGCCACGAAAAACTTACCAGATCCTGTGCGCAGGTACACGACACCCGCCCGCCTGCGGTCCGAGCGCTGAACTCCTTCAACGACCTTTCATCCGTCCAGCGCTTTGTGTTGCCCACCGAGGCCTACGAAGCCCTCCCGGAGACTGTACTGGCCTACAAGCGAAGTAACCAGATCGGCCGCTTCAACCCCGCCGCACCCGCCATTCTGGAAAAACAGTCCGCTGTGCATAATGCTGTAATATCTGCTCGCGGTATCGTTCAGGGCATGCGTTGCAGGCTCCTACCCGCCGATAGCGACGATCGCCGAGGTGTGGTTCGGCATGTTGGGGAAGTCGAGGGCTTACCGGGCGTTGGACCCTGGGTGGGTATCGCACTTGATGAACCAACCGGGCGTAATGATGGCTGTGGGCCCGGGGGCATCAGGTACTTTGAGTGTGGCAAAAACTGCGGACTATTCGTTAGGCCCGAGAGGGTTGAGATGGGGCAGTTCGCGGACATCGACGGGCTTGAAGAGGAGGAAAATCCGGACGAAGACTTGGAAGAGATGTGAGGAGAGAGACGACAAAGCAAAAGCTTAGGCGGACGTAAACTCGTAAGTCGTAACTTAAACGCAGGAAATGAGTGCCATACCACCCGCTCCTTTTCGGCTAAGCCGACCTTGTGCGGTAAGTTAACCAAGGCCAAGGTCTCAACACAAGGAGAGCATAATACGCGACGAGACGCCTTCCGAGTCCACGCAGACGAATCAGCCTATGACATCAAAGGGCTTTGCAATGCGATAAGCATGGATAGTCATACGATAGAGTTGTTTAACAACGTCCCTGGCGCTCCCCTAGTCAACAACGCTGTCACAAAGAACCCGGCACGTTGAAGTGATAACTGATAACGCTTCCTCGTCCGAATCTCGTCCGGTCCGTCCCCCCTCGGTTCGCTTCATGCAGGCTGCGGTTCAAGCTCGGCGTCTGCCACCTCGGGCATCGTTTCGCAGCCCTGAGAGAAGAAGATCTTCGCGTCTTGGTCCGTCTCGTTGGAGATGCTGTAGAAATTCCCTGTGGGAAACACCGAGTTAGCTCCACGCACGCAAACGATGATGCGGTGCCTTGTGTGACAAATAACGGACTTGCCGTCCATCTCAAGGAGGAAAGATCAGACGAAGGGGCAGGGCGACGCAGTGCTTTGAGACGCGAGCTTTAACGGACTAGTCGCTTGAGAGCTTTTCACATGCTGATATGACTGGCAGGGAGAGGGAGGAACTGTTAACTCACCTCTGGGAACCTGCCACATGCCGCCTTTTGTGATGGCAAAGCGCGTACCACCGACCTCGACCGTCACCTTGCCGTAGTGCACGAAGAAGACCATCTGCATTCTCCGTGTGTTTTTGCGATGCTTGAAACCTCCAGGAGGAAGTTCGACGACACCACATCCGAAGAAGGGCATAGTGAGCGTCTTGGCGAAACGGAAGCTCGCCTCTGGAACGTCGCGTGCCTCGATGCGTGACGCAGCATATGCGATTTCTGTGAAGTACAATTCAGCGTTTGTATTTGAGCAGAGTTTTGGTGCTGCGTTAGGAGCAAACTCACCTTGTTCAGCACCTTCGTCCACTCCCTGCTCGAGCTCAGGATCCCACAATCGTACGGGACCGGTCACAATCCCCTCGTCCGCTTCCCAAGGCTCTTCGGCGTCTTCTACCTCCTGGTCGCCATCCTGAAACACAGGAGTCTTGCGCTTCTTGCGGGGTCGTCCTCTTGACTTTCCCGCTGCGCCTTTCATGGGCGTCACTTCTTCAACGCGGATTAGGCTCTGAACTGTCTGACCCCAGCCGGGTCCTACTTCGA
>Ga0160427_10002346_pt1 | contig 11435 bp, 19 predicted proteins | sample SolpanmetagenomL_FD_108194 | JGI IMG/M metagenome (GOLD analysis project Ga0160427, IMG submission 108194) | Solar panel surface microbial communities from Lawrence Berkeley National Laboratory, California, USA - L | ecosystem: Engineered > Built environment > Solar panel > Unclassified ...
CTTTGTGTCGAGCTTAGATATGTTTTTAGTGATTTCGAAGGATGTTGGAGCGCGAAATGGTCCAGTAAGTCGCAACACGCGGATGTCAGATATCACCGTCCGGCGCTTTAGTTATATGCTATCGACGTGAGGGGCGATACAGATTGACTGAATAAGTATGGACGATCGAAGGTCAAGATGTTGTCGCGTGGGAGAGCTTGATAGATGTGGGTTCAGAAGGACAGCATGTGGATAAATTGGTAAAACGTTTAGAAAAGGGGCTTGTTCAGGTGTATTTTAGCAACTATGTTCAATAGCACATTAGAACTACATGATCATGCTTCCACCTTCACCGCTGGCGTTGTGCCAATTGTGGCTCCGTTAGTTGGTACTGCCGCCCCAGGCGTTGGCACCTTGCCACCAGGTGAGTTTGGAAATCTTGCAGTCAGTATCTCAACTCCATCCTCTGTGACCAATAGGGTGTGCTCTGCAATATGGATTAGCTGGCAGCTGTTGTGACATTAAGATCTTCACATACCGAATTGTGCCGACTTCTTGCCATCTTGCGTCGAACTTGTCCAATTATCTGGCCATGTCTGATCCTTGTGCGTACCCAAGTTGATCATGGGCTCAATCGTGAAGATCATACCAGGCTTGCAAGCTCCTACGGCCTTGTTCTTGGCATAGTGAGGGATGTTTGGCACAGTGTGGAAGAGCTGGTTGACGCCGTGGCCAACGTAGGACTTCACTACACTGCAATTTCGCTCTTTTGCAACCTTCTCAATCGCATTGCCGAAGTCGCGGAAAGCTGTTCCAGGTTTTACTATTGCGATTGCTGCGTCCAAACAGTCTCTCGATGCTTCGACAACTCGTACAGCCTCTGGATCTGCCTTTGCCTTGTCACCAACATAATATGTCTCATTCAGATCTCCGTGAAAGCCTTCATGATATAGTGAAACATCAATGTTGACAATATCGCCATCTTGTAGAGGTCTCATATCTGGAATGCCGTGGCAGATGATTTCATTGATAGAGGTACAGACAGATTTCGGGAAGTGGTAGTAGTTGAGAGGAGAAGGATATGCCTGGACTCAGTCAGCTTCAGCGAGATTCGCAACAATTAATGATCTTCTCACCTTGCGCTCCACACATGCGTTGTGTACGACCTCATCAATGTAGTCTGTTGTGACTCCTGGTTTTAAAGCCGCTGCTGCAATATCAAGCACTTCGCGGGACAACCGGCACACCTTTCGCATAGCCTCAATCTCTTTCTGGTCATGTTGCTTTATTTTTGTTCGGCCAGTGAACGTTTGCTCCGATCTCGAGATTCCGTCCTTGAAGTAATCTGGCTTCGGTATGCTATCTGGTACTTGGCGCTTGGGTGATAATGGGTAGACTGGTCGCATGCCACCAGTATATGAATATGTAGGGAACGGGTTGAATTGACCAGTAGCTGGATCGGGTTCAGAAATGACCTTTGGGGTTATGAATTTGTGGAGTATACTACTTTGTGTCTTATGTGATGTCTTGTGCACGCTCTGCGAAAATGGGGTTAGTCATTTCCTGGTGCCTCAGCTATATCACGGACTGAGCTCTACCCAATTCGCTTTGAAACAGTCTTGAGAGCAGAAGAATGACTCTTTGCCCATCTTCTGACATGTTGGGCATTGTAACGTCGTAGCCTCTTTGCTACATCCCATACATCTTTTGTACATCTTGAGTAGGAGTGCGCCTAGGCTCCAACGCCAAGAATGTGGTGATTGTCGAACGAGCTGAGTTGTGCGATCTGTCCGTCTAGTGAGTCGCAAGTAGGCACGCAAGCGTGATGGGGAAGACGTCTTTGAATGGTGATGCTAAGACATCAAAGACAAAGACAAGTGCGTAATCAAAAGATTGATGGCTAGCGCACGTGACCAACTTTAAGTGTGTTAAGGGCTTGGCAACGCGTGCTCGCGTCCAAACCTCATCTGGCCGTCGAGGCCAACATTGTCGCAACAACAGCCTCCCGCCTTCGTTCGCTGGCGAAAGGGTGCGCAGTTGTAGGAGTCTGACCACACAGTATGCCTCCGCTAGCGAGACATGTCAGAAGCTCCTTGCTGAAGAATGGACCACACCGAAGCGAGCCAGCACCACAGCCACAAGCAGAGGTCATATCTGATCCCGAAGATTATGAACGAGAACCTGAGTCTAGTGATGACAGTGATCACGGTCGTAGTGCGGACATACCACCTGGGTTTCCAAATCGCAATGTCCAGCAAGAAGTCAAGCCCAAGCGCACAACCATAGCTAGTAAGCCAAAAGCAGCGCCTCGGCGAGCAGCAAATCCATTGCTGCGGAAGCCCGTAGGCACACGAGTTTCAAGAGGAAGCACAGCGGCTTCGACAGGGGATAAGAGGGATCGAAAGGGCGATAAGGTTGAATGGAGCGATTTCAGTGACATCGATGACAGCGAGCTCGTAAATCCTCAGTCAATGCCAGTACCTGCCAAGAATATACCATCCTCAAATGAAGACGCACTAGAAAACGCTGTATTCAGCAGCCAGTCGCGTGCTTCGCAGCAAAAGAAATACGGAGGATCTCAAGGGGCGACCTCAAATATACATGCAGATCCCAGCACAACTACAGCTTCGACTAGGAACAACAAGAAAGATCAGAAACCTGCTAAACCTATCTTTATCATGCGGGAGGGTCTCGGTGGATCATCTGTACCACCTTCTGGGCCTTCCTTTATCACGCCCAACCTAGAAACAACCACATTACGTGACACAGATCGAAATACTGCAGTATTTCGGCTGCCACCACGAACACCGCCTCGCTCAGCAAAACTCAACGAAACTAGTTGCCCATCTTCACCTCTCACCATTTTCACATCAGACCTCAGCACGCCACCACGGTCTCCACCACTCGGCGAAAACGACCTACTGACATCTCCATCTTCTCCTTCATCTTCAATGACTTCCAAAACAATAGAGTGTCCGCTCTGTCGAACAGTTGTTAGCAGGACTCTTTATGACGAATTTCTGGCCGACTTGGGTCGTAATCGGATGCGGGTGCGCGACAAGTTACGCTTCTGTAATCTTCACAATGCGACAACAGCTAAGGATAACTGGAATAGATCAGAATATCCGACAATAGACTGGAAGAAATTGCCAGGAAGACTTGAGGGACTAGATTCTATTGTTGCCGACATACTGACACGCCGGATACATTCGACATACAGAACAGCACTGCAGAGTGCTGTTGCGGACGACAAAGTCAACTATCGACATGCTATGCGAAATCCTGAAGCACAAGCTAGGGTTCCCATTGCCAAAGTTGTCGACAACGCTGCCTTAATTCCGAACTCGAGCACCGACCCAACGCCAATCAGTATCGCTTCATCGCAAGCCCAAGATGATGAGTCCAGTACCTTCAGTTCAACGGGCTATTATGGACCTCGCGGTAGTCGAGCAATCTTGGATCACGTCATGTCCTCTCCTTTAATCTCGCAACAGCTTCGAGAAGTCAGCGCGAATGAGGAATTGTTCAAGCGTGTGGGAATAGCATATTTCCTGCAGGTTGTGATTGTGCCGGAGATTGCTTGGAGGCTAATTAGAGAGGACATGGGACTGGGCGGTGATCAGCGAATGAAGAAGAGGAGGAGCGGTGATACGGAGCCAGAAGAAGGTGAGATACGAGCAAAGGAAATATTGCTTGAAAGCAAGAAGGTTGGAGAACTAGTCAATGGCGGTGATGAAGAAGATTTGACTGAGATTGCCGCTCCCGAGCTTGATGACGACGCTGTGTACCTGAGTGACTGATCTGGCACGGGGCCTTTGGATGAAGATGATGTCTTCTTCGGCTGAACCATCCTATTATTGCTATCATAATGATGGATATAGTTGTAGCTTACGCAAGCAGAGCACTGTATACTTTAAACATTTAACACGCAAAAATGCAGATGGCATATCGTGCTGCTGAATCTAAATGACCATCTGCTCTTCCTCCTCCCTGACCCCAAAAACGCCTTCGCAATGCGGGAGAAAAGGTTCATTGTCCTCCACACCACCGCTCAACCACTTATGCAATAACGATCTCCCCTAAAATGCCCTGCACAGAACCAAGCCCCCAATCCTCCTCTCCACACAATCCCTCGCCTCCATCACTCCCCTATCCGTACTCAAAAACAAACACTCCCCCGGCCTCGTCAACCCCTTCACCCACTTCGCCTTCCTTCCCCTCACAATCCTTTCCAACTCCCTGAATCCAACCATCACCCTCTTCTTTGGCTTGCTTTCACTCTTCATCTCGCTCAGCACAGGCTCGTTATTCCAGTACTTCATCCCCAGCCATAGTCGTCGACTCGCTACGTTTTCTTGTGTCACTGTTGCTTCTGCGGCTGCGGCGTCGTCGGTGGCGTGTGGTAGTGAGGTAGGTGTGAGGAGGAGTGGCGGTTGGGGACCGCCCCGGGTGACAGTGGAGAGGAAGCCGGCTTTTTGCAAGGAGAGCGCTAGTGCGAGGTTTTGATTTGTGGAGGGAATGGAGGTTAGGCCGAGACGGGCTTTGGAGGCGTTTTGCAGGTGCGAGCAGACGTTTGCTAGGTTTACGAGGGACATTGTTGTGCGTGGAATTGGTTGACGTTGGTGTTGGTGGTGGTGTGCCTCGATGGGCGGGTTCAGGAGGAAGGTTTGGTGCTGGTGTGGCGCGAGGAAACGTTGGTTCTGTATGGGTGAGAAGTAGCGAGTGGTGGGATGTTGACAGCGGATTACTTTGTTGGTGGTATAATGTTTTTCAGATGTGTTTCAGATTGATCTTCCAAAAACTGCTGACGGAAGTATCTCCGAGTCATAGAGTTGGCAGGTTAGTTGAACTTGGTGAACATATGTGTTTGTCAACCCAAGTTTGCACGCACCCTAATATAAGTCTCCATGAACATGTCCGATGAGCGACTGTGAATGTGATTTTTTTCGGAGACGATGTAAATGTTTCGCTCTAGAGGAGAAGAAGCTGGTAGCAAGAGGTAAAAGTGTGTTTCAATTAGGATTCTAGCACGTAACAAGCAAACCTAGTAGATCAAAGTGCTTCAGCTCGACCAAAAAGTCATCTTATCCAAGCATTCCACTCTACCCAAGCTGCGAAACCGCCAAAACAAAGCGTCAACATTGCATAATATTCAAGGATCATCCACAACGCCAAGCTCCTCCAGCAGCATCTTCTCCACATCCGTCAATGTCCACTCCTCGATATGTTTCTCGCCTTGCTTCTTTCCACCACTAACGTCATCAGTGGCATCATCAACCATCACCCAGCGCCATCCTTCCACTCTAGGGTCCCACTCCATAGCCAATATCTCTTCGCCATTGTTGTCCCAGTTGCGAAGCCGATCAGGCGGATCTGCAGAGTGATACAATCTGTATGCGTCGAGGGCTGGAGGATCATAGTACATGGCTTGTGCGGTCTTTTTCGGCGGCGTTGTTTTGGAAGTATGTTTGTGGTGTGGGTGTAGGTGGATGTTCCAGGGTGTGTAGGTGCGTGCGGTTTTCAGATACGGATATTGTTGATGGTATGCCTCGTCGAGATGCTCAGCATCATCCGAGGGAATTTGTGCAGAAGGTCCTTGAGCTCAAGTTATTGGTGGGAAGAAAGATATATCATGTGTGCTGGAGACAGTAGCAGATGTGTTTGCCCAGAAGATGTAGACGTGGCTTGCCCAGCCTTTATGGTAGCAGAAAGCAATTTTGTTTTCATATCAAGCCCAGTCGAGGACTAGAATGCGGACTTGGTAAAGGCGGCAGGTGCGTTCGAGGCCGGTATGTCCCGTCAACTTCAGCAGTAGCAACATGATGGGGATGCAGGTGATTGACTGCGCGACGTGTGCGAACAGAAGGGTGAATATACTCATTTGTCTGGAGCAGTGGTCGCTTCGGATTGCTTCCAACACGATAAAACCGACCAGGCGTGCGTGGTCCCAGTCCACCATACTTGTTGATCGCGCCAGAGCCATCGACGACGTCGTATATTGAGCCCAAAGCCCAACCTGTGGGATGTCGTGGCAGGGATGTCTGCTTTGTCGGAGAAGCCGCTATCTTCTTGTCTCTTAGGAGACGTGCACGACGGTAAACGTCGTGCTTGCGCTTTCGTGCTTCCTGTCGACACCAATGTAGATAGTCATCGTCAAATTCGAGGCCTAGTTCTTGCAATTGGCCCACCATCCACATCAGAGCAAGTTCTGGCAGACTCTCATCGTCTACACTGCCGCCAACGTTGCCATGAGATCCTGGAAACCACGTCTGGCGAAGAATACTAGTACTGACGTCCCGCGATGGCGGGATCTCCCACAAAGTTGGTGTAAATGGCTGCCGGATTTCGTCCAGCGCAAGCGCATGTAGAGAAGCGTGTCCATTTGGCACGATGTAGTTGTCTACAAATTCGAGATGAATAGCCTTATCGAAGTGGCGGAGAGTGGCGTTGAGGAGAGCGCCGATAGGTCGCGTTGCCTTGTGGAAAACCAGACGTGGAATACCACGCGTACCTACTGTGTCCCAGCATGCGACTGCCTTGATTGGAACGTCGTGTCGAGTGAGTCCGTCCTAAAAACACTCAGCGTCATAATACTCAATTGCACATTCACAAGCATATATCGAGAAGTTATTGTGCATATGTTGAGTAGTGCGAATCTGCTTCCACTTTAAACACTTTACTAGTGTATCGTGCTTTGTCTTCTTGTAAGGCATTGGACCAATTGGTCCATTCCTTGAACTTGGAACGATTCTTGTGTACCCAATCTTCGAAAATGTCATACCAATACTCCTAGAGAAATTCAGCTAGGTAGAAAGAAGACAACCGCTGTAGAGGAGAGGGCAGTATCCTCTGACAGTAAATAATGTGCTTGAGCAAAGACACATGACGAAACGCAGCCCTAACGAGCTAATGCAAGCAAGCGAGGCTCGGGTAGAGGATAAGATAGTGTATCTAGTACGTGTGTGGCAGAACTGGCTTACAAAGATAGTCTCGAGTATACCCAAGCCATACCAATCCGTCAGCGAGAAAATATATTGGCCATTAGCGCGTGAGAGATTGGGGCTGAAAGCTGGGCACTACTCTTTCGCCAGCTGCTGCGACTCATTCATCCAGCATCGTTGTAGCTGCCTGTAGCTCTGACCCGATTTCAACAGTTTCGCATAAAACGCTCAGATAATATCATCGCGCTTGATGTCAATAAGATAGCGATGGTGTACCAATAATAATGAGGGTGAGGTTGGAAAGACAAGAGAAGCCGAGCCAAGACAGCCACGTTTCGCCAAGCATTCGCAATCGTAAGGCGAACCTCCTTCTGTCCGAAAAGTTTGCCAGAGAAGATGACAAAATGCCAGAACAACATTCTATATGACTGCCTAGACTAACCGTTCCTAGTGTAGACGGCATGAGAACCCAGAGGTGCTGCACGAGACGATGAGTGATATCATACACAATTGGAGGAGGTCAGATGTACTTCCACCAATGTACTCATTAGGAAAACGGTCGAGGGACAACAAGCTTTCCAATGGCGACCACCGCCCCCTTCCAGCTCGAGCTCGAGGATAAGCTAGTCGCGCGAGGTGCTAAGCCACTCGCGGTGTCCCGTCGTTGCGTTTTCTGCTTCTCTGACCTCTGTGATCTTCCCGCGCTTACTGTCTACCACCCTTCTATTTTGATCGACCATACGCCTCTGCCGTCGCCAGCAGTATGGCCCCATTAAAGGTTCCAAGCAGTGGAGGTCCTCCTTATACTCCGTCGCAGCCAGCCTCGTTAGATGGACCTCGATTTCTCAAATGGATTCGCCGGAGTCGTAGTGATATCACTTCAGCAAAATCTACGAGACAGACCACCATCCCTGCTTCCACAGCACCAGTGCATACTATTATGGCTCATCCTACAAGTCCTCCGTCCAAGCAAGTCAACGGCTCGAACGGTCACCACGCGCCCCAGAGCTCAAGCAATAACGACCATATCAATGATAATGCGCATGTCAATGGGGTGATCAATGGCGACAGTCAACATCTAGCACCTTCGACTGTGCCATTGCGCAGACTCTCCAAGCTGAAGACAGTTCACCCTACTGGTATCAATCGGACCAGTTTGAACACACTCGAAAAGCTCTTGAAGTCAATTGATTCACTTCACAGCCTTGTCAATACAGTGCTCAGTGATGACCTCTACGCAGATCTACCCGTTGATGACCCGAATGCGCTCAACGCAGGCATTCTTGGTGACCTTGCATGCTTGCCTGGCCACCTACAAGACGATCTGAGATGGATCTGGAAGCAAGTACGACTCAAGATGTTCAACGACGAGCTGATCGACGACAGACATGAGCGAGTAGTACGTACATTCCCTTTTACCAAGCCTTTGCTATAGATATTGACATGAGGTATTCAGCTGGAAACCACCGTCAAGCTGCTCTCTTCATTACCGAGTGACTCTAAATTTCAGATCAAAGTGACAAACGATTTTGTTGGCCAGCTCTATAACCAGCTGCCTCATCCGCCATTGACACACCTTGGTACTCGACCGATGTGGCATCAGGAAACTAATGTAGCGCCTCCAGTAGTTGGCCTGACACATCCTACTACATGGCCTATAGACAAACACAGTGAGCAAGAAAATTCGAAAGTGCCTCTGCTCATGGAAAGTTCAGAAGACTATGTTTTTCACCATGAATGGCGATATCGCACAGCCGATGGCTCGAACAACGTAAGCATAACTATGGTAACAGACTAGCTATCACTCACTTCCTCTTGCAGAGCAGGATTAGTCCGCATCTCGGTCGAGCTGGAGGCCCATATGCAAAGACCGTTACGGCCAAAACAATACTGCCTGCGGATCTACCAGATCCAGAATTGGTATTCGAGGGTAAAACTGATCACGTTTGAGCTGGACACACTGGTCAAAAGCTGATGGTTCTTTTAGAGCTCATGGCTGCTGAAGGTCCACGAGATGGATCCGGACGTCGTGATCATCCGGCTGGTGTCTCGAGCATGTTGTTCTACCTTGCAACAATCATCATTCATGGTAAGCACATGATGCTAGACGATGACTAGTAGACGATTGCTCAATGATTGTCGTTCTAGACTGCTTCCAGTCATCTCCAAGAGATGCGAATACCAATACCACCTCGTCATATCTTGATTTGAGCCCACTGTATGGTAAGGATGGCAAAGAGCAACAGACTGTTCGTACTTTCGAGCGTGGCATGCTCCACAATGACACCTTTGCCAATTTCCGCATTTGTGGCTTCCCTCCTGGTGTGTCTGCTCTGCTCATATGCTTCAATCGATTTCACAACTATGTAGCTGGACAGCTATATGAAATCAATGAAGGAGGTCGCTTCCGCGGCGCAAACGAGGATCATGACCTCTTTCAGACAGCAAGACTGTAAGTATAATCTAGAGGCGCTCGTTGAATACCTCCTACTGACATGCTTGATAGAATCACCACTGGGCTCTACGTCAACATTATTCTAGTGGACTATGTACGCACTATTCTGAATCTTCAACGCACAAATTCGCCCTGGAGACTCGATCCACGTCTCAACGCTGACATCTACGACCCGAGGAAGACTCCGGAAGGTATATAGTACAGCATTCAAGGTCTTTGTCGATGTTATTCCTAACAACACTTCAGGATTTGGTAACCAGGTTTCTGTCGAGTTCAATCTCCTCTATCGCTGGCACTCTGCTACGAGTAAAAGGGACCAGGAATGGACCGAACGGTTGTTTGAATCAGCCTTCGACAAAGCTCGTGAAACTGCTCGTCAAGAATCTGCCAATGAATCTTCTGGCCATCCTCAAACATCGCTGCCAGACTCGATTTGGGATTTGACAGACAAGCACTTAATGACCATTGGTCATGCATTCAAGGACGAGTATCCACTAGACAAGCCTAACACATGGAAGCTTGATGGACACGAGCGTGACGCTAAAGGTCACTTCGATGACAAGTTCCTGAATGAACTCATCACGTCCTCGACGGAGGACCTCGCAGGTATGTGATTGCTAATGATTCATTTACTCTCAGGCACCTATCTGACATAACCAGGGGCATTCGGTGCACGTAATGTACCCCGAATCATGCGTTGCGTCGAGATGGATGGCATTCGAAAAGCAAGGAACTGGAAGGTCGCAACATTGAACGAATTTCGTCGATACTTCAAGTTGCAACCGCACAAAACCTTCGAGTCTATTAGCACGAGGCCGGGAGTTGCAGACAGTCTCCGGGCCCTGTATGGCGATCCGGATCATGTTGAGCTCTATCCAGGCTTGGTCGCTGAAGATGCCAAGGAAGCTGAAGATCCTGGATCCGGGTAAGTTCTTAGCTCTAATAGTTCTAATAGTTATCTTACGCTGAGAGTGTACTAACAAACTAAAAAAGACTTTGTCCTGGTATGACAATTGGCCAGGCTATTCTTGCAGATGCAGTCAACCTTGTGCGTGGAGACAGGTTCTACACGGTGGTGAGTAAAACATCGAGGTTCGAGGTGTGATGATTCGGACTATTGCTAAAGCAAAACAGGATAACACTGCTGCCAACCTGACGAATTGGGGTTGGACGCTTATTCAGCCAGACACGAACGTTGCAGGAGGAGGAGTCATGCACAAGCTGCTTATGAAGGCGTTTCCCAATTTCTACAAGGGCAACTCTGTTTATGCTTTGTATCCATTTACTGTCCCCGAGCAGATGATGAAAGCTCTGAAAGACCTCGGACAAGAAAGCGATTTCGATAAACGTCCACCTTGTTACAAGCCTTTGTGGTCTGCCCAGGTTACAAGTTATCAAGGCGTCAAAAGGATATTGCAGGATCACGACAATTTCCATGTACCCTGTGAGTCCATTATGTATGACGGAGGAGACAAAGCAGATATGCTGACAGAACACACTAGGGGGACCACACATCAAGCTGATTACAAAGAAGAACTTCATGCTCGGTGGTGATACGCCTTACGACTTTGCACAACACAAGCAGTGGACATCAGCAATGTACGGCAGTCCAGGTGAACAAAAGCGACAAATGCGCAAGTTGTTCGAAACGATCACTGTCGATCTACTCCGAGAACGGACACATAAAACACGGCATGGATATCAAGTCGATGCAATTGCGGAGTAAGCCAATGCTATATACAATTTGACCATATACTAATCCGCTATCACCAGGATTGGCAATATAGTCTCAGCACAAAGTGCGGCCCACTTCTTCCACGTCCCACTCAAATCACATCAACATCCTCACGGCTTGGTTACACCACAGCAATATTTCACAATCATGTGCATATGCTTTGCCTGGGCGTTCCTCGACATTGACGAGTCCAAAGACTTCTCACTGCGCCTGTATGCCACCGAGGCGGGCAAACAATTTACACCTATTGTCAGGCTTGGTGCTATAGCTGCGAAGAATCACAGGCTGGTTGATTTGCTTCATCAATTCCCATATTTCAAGGATA
>Ga0160427_10002347_pt1 | contig 11431 bp, 4 predicted proteins | sample SolpanmetagenomL_FD_108194 | JGI IMG/M metagenome (GOLD analysis project Ga0160427, IMG submission 108194) | Solar panel surface microbial communities from Lawrence Berkeley National Laboratory, California, USA - L | ecosystem: Engineered > Built environment > Solar panel > Unclassified ...
ATACAGATACTCAATCCAGATATGACCACTCCATACACATCGAAGTCGGTTGACGTGGTCGCCCCGCCGCCCATGCAGAGAACAACGTCGGCATCACCAGGATCCGCCCCGCTCTCCAGAATTTTGTCTAATGATCCATACCAACCTCCTATTCTCCACCCCGCGTCTCAGACTGAAAGAACGTCGTCTTCTATAAGCTTACCTCACTATTCTGAACACTACACTCCTCCTCACCACAACCAACCTCATACGTCTCCCTACACAAATACTCAGGCTCACAAGGAGCAACGTCAATCACCCCGAATCCTTCCTAGAGAGCCATCCGTACACTCTCCCTACATACCACAACACTCTCCACCACATCACGTCAGATCGACTTCAGGATCCTTCCAGCCGCCGACTACTCCCCGTCTTGGAAGTTTCGGCTCTCACAGAGGCAGTATACCCTCACCCACACTGCCGATGCCTGTCAGAGAACCAGATACGCGCGCAAACTCAGGCTCTCTTGACACCCTAGCAATGGCAGCAGGTACAAGGAACACTGATGCCTCCTCTCGTCATTACCATCAACCGCCGCATGTCTCACCACCGGCGTATCATCCACAACACTCTCCTCCACAACACATATATCCACCCGTTAGTGATTATAGTCCATCAAATAATGTTCCCCGATATCCACAAAACTATGCCACACACAGTCTACCCCCTATCCAGAATTTTTCCCCATATTCTCAACCAAGTCATCACCCGCCTTCACCTCAGCAATTGCGACAGCCGCCTCATTACCAATCTCCCCAGCAGCCCACCAACTTATACAGTGCGCCACCTACACATGTACCCAACGGACCACAATATTCGAAGGTGCAACATTATGGTAATAATGCAGCTTCTCACACAGCACATAACGGACATCCATCACCGTATGAATCACATCCTCCAGAACAATACCCCCCTTATCTTATTCGTAGGCCAAGCTCACCACGAATGTCATCAATGCACTCACCAAGCACACCACGTCAGCCTCTGCCTATACATAATCAGTATGTTTCATCAATTTCACCCCATCAAGCACCCCATACAGGACTTAACTACTCTCCGGGCCAACAATATGTCTCCCAAACACAACACTCTCCAGTACACGCATATCCAGCGAGAGAAGTGCATCAATACAACCCTTTGCCGCCGCAGACCTCATTCGACATAGGTGGTTCTGTGCTCCCACCGCTAAAGTCAGATTCTAAACTTGCACCTCTTCATATTGCGACTCCGTCACAAAACGGGTCACGACGTCCTATCTCACCCGTTCGACCGAAACCAGAGGAGATATCTCCTATAAGCAGCCCAGAGTCCTCACCAGTCCTTGAATCTACAATAGGTCTGGGCTTGGATCTCGAACGACCCAACAGCAATGAGCATCCTTTTGAAGGGGCGCATTTGAAGGTCTTTGGACGCGGTGAGCCCGATGACATAATAGAACCGCCAATCAAGAAGGCTAAAGTACAATCCGACCACAATGCTGCGACAACAATGACGGATTTCGCTGCACCCACTAGGAATGTTCGAGGCAAGGGTATCAATGGCGGGACTGGGTCGACTCGCGGTCGTCGTGCGAGTGCACTTGTGACGAAGAACGTTGACAGCATAAATCAAACGGAGTCAAGTAATCGAATTAAAGATGAAGAGGGCTCTCCAGAAGTGGCATCAAGTCACGAGACGTACAGGAGTCAGTCTGCCAACAAGCGCAAAGCTGCGAAAGACTTGGGTGAGCTAGAGCAAGTGTCAGAGCCAGAGTTATATACAGACCTTAGGAAGCGAAGGCGTCAGCCAGGAAGAACTGGACCAACCTCGAAGAAAAAGAAAAACGGGGCAAACGAAAATATGGACACTGAGAGTGATGCTGGAAACGAGGAACCTTCGGAACATGAGACTGAGCACGATAGCCAACACGATGATGATCACAGTGGTAAGAATGTAGATGGTCTCACGGTCAGAACTAAGGACATTCGAGAATCATCAGACACCAACGGACCTTACACACCTAAGGGTGCCAATCCAAAAGCAGAATTCCCGTCACTCAATCTTGGTGGTATAAGCACACCGACCTCCGTGCCACCAGCGAAGAAATTTGCAACGGTTGCAGTCCCCTTGTTGAGTAATATTGCATCACATAAGTTTGCAAATCTCTTCGCTACTCCTGTGAGTGAACGTCTTGCGCCAGGATACAATGCTCTTATCTATTGTCCACAAGATTTAAGGTGTAAGTCTGTCCTTTCCTTGAAAATTACTTTGCATGTTGCTGACCGGCTTCAGCCATACGAAATTCCATAAAAGCAGGCTCTGCATTACAATCACTAGGAACATCCACACCAACACCAACAACTGATGGCACAGGAGCTAGCTTCTCTACTACTACGCCTTCAACACCCACCAACTCTGCTACCGCTTCGAAAGGCACTATTACCAACTCCTCACAATTAGAGAAAGAGTTGTATCGCATGTTTGCTAATGCTTGCATGTACAACAAATCAACCAGCGAAATTGTCAAGGAGACGCGGGAAATGTATAAGGAAGTCGAGGCATGGGTAGACAACTTTCGTCATGCCGAAAAAGCTAGTGCCAGTCGTGCACTTACAGCTACAAAAGCTGCGACAATAGCATTGACGGCAAAGAAGGGAAGAAGAGGATCGGGAAGCACAACGAAAGGATATGATGCACGCGATTCGGCTGAGGTCGAATCAATAAGGGGTAGTACTAAAGAAGCCGTAGTAGGCGCCGATCAACAAGAGCAGGAATCAAGAAAAGAAAGAGACACCACTGTAGACTCTGAAGTTCCTGGTACAAAGAAAGATGACAAGGTCTTGAGAGCAAGACGGGGTAAAGGATCTGCACCGGCTGCTGTTGTAAAGAAGCAAGCAAAAGGCGTTGAGAGTGATGACAATAGCACTGATGCCGAAAATGATGAAACTAAGATCAAGAAGAGTAATACTTCGAATAAAAAGGCATTCCGGAAAAACGGAGACGATAAGGAGGCTCGAGAAGAGCAAGAAGAGGAGGAGAATAAAGATGATGACGATGACGAAGACTCAGCTGAAAACGAGAGCGACAATGAAAGAGACAGCCCCGAGAAACCTAAAAAAACTCGACCTCTCGCAAAAGCCACTGCTCAAACTCGTGGTCGACCACGTGGACGTCCGCCTCTGAAAAACAAAGCTTCCAACAACACTAGAGAAGCCTCGATCGAAGACGAGGATAGTAATGGTGACGAGAACAAAAGTAATAGCGAAGATCATAATCATGAGAAGGACGAGGAAGCGGAGGCTGATGCATCACCTGTCGAGGAGGACGCAGTCGAACAAAATGAAGACGATGAAAACGAAGATGAAAATGAAGAAGGAGAAGAAGAACAAGAACAAGAAGATGACGACGACGATGATGGAGAGGAAGAGCAGGAAGTCGAGGAGAAGCAAGCAACCTCTAAGTCAAAGAAGAGGCAAAAAGAGTCTACTGGCACAAGAGAAACTAGACGTAAGGTTACAAAAAGGTTGAGAGGGAGGGGTAGAGGAAGGGGAAAGTGATGAAATTGAAGCCGAATCGCAGCTCTGTTCCATGACTTTTTGGCTGCTGTCATACGCTTACTGCGTTGATGGTTGTACGGAGCTAGTTTTATGATTGTCGTATACTTTCTTCTTTCATCGTATACCTACGTACTTCCACCTTAGTATAGGTTCGGTTTACACCGTTCTCTTTTTTTTCCTCTTATTTATTCTTTCATACTCTTTCTTCTCTCTGGGAATAGGGATAAAGATGGCAGAGGGAGCTATTTTTATGGAGTTTGTGTTTGTGTTTATGATATCTTTTTTCTTTTTTCTCTCCTTGAGTTTTTGGGTTTATATCCTAGACAATCTGTTGACATCTCTTCCATAAATTTCGTTGCATAAGAATCTATCTAGAACTCCACAGAAGTGGAATATTGATCACCAAATAGATTATGGTCATATTTGGTTCACTCCTCAAGAACTCGATGTATACTATAAAATTTATTGGGGCATAAGAAATCTTGTTGTTCAGTGTTATGATGGAGGAGCCAAGAAGTCCTCCCACTCAGCGAGAGCTGCATGGACATATACATTTCTACCAGGACACGATTGCTTGTTATGCGTGGGACCATATTCGAACCACAAATCTGGCAACAATAAAGCGTCTTTTAACATGGGATGGTCGACTCGTATGAGTGTTCACATGCATGGTCTGTTGGTTGCCTCTTACTAAAACCTTTCAAGATCGCATTTACTGCACGGTGATCTCATGGCAAATACTTGAGCATTATCAACACTCTGTTATATGTGACCCTGACTCCACACCTCAACAACCCCTCCAGAGCCTAGATCTTTGCACTCGAGCCTTGTAGCACAACAAGGGATCCACCTTTCTTGGCCTTGCTTTTCCCTCCCGGGGCCACATCTTTCTCTGTTTGTTCTTCGCATCTCCTCTTCGGTATCTGACTAGCTGGTATTTGATCTCCTGCCCTGCCAAGAGTGGTTTGTAAAGAATATGCTGATTCGCAACTCAGCTTGCAAAGAAAGGGAGATCGACACAGCCCACCATGCCTTGAATTGGCTGACCCTTGATCACGGCACCACTTCTGTGCGGCTCCACACAGATTGAGATTTTAGCAGTGAAACCACACCTGTTTGAGTTTGCCGGATTCCGCATGCTATGCATTTAGAGTTTAGCGGTCGATAGATCGGCGGCTGAGGGCACCCCGTCAAGAAAACCAGAACTACACATAGAGCAAAGTTGCAAATCTCGCCATCTTGACGTGCACAGTAGTACACTTGAGCTGGCATGGACACCGCTACTAATTCAAGCATTGCTAACGGCGCAGATCCTGAATTCGAAAGCATATCCATCCTCGAATTGCTAGAAAGCGACAGACGGCCCATTTTCGTAGTCGACCTTGACCAAGTTTCAACAAATCCGTCAGTCTACTACTGCAATCCAGCTCTCAAACGACGTCGTGATCTTTACAAAACATTTCAACAGGGCAGGGTGGCTGCTAGACTAGGTGCATCATGGACAACTCATATAGATTTTCTCAAATGGGTACAGATCGAGTCGAAGCAATTCATTTGCATGGAACGATTGAGTTCTTATGAGTACCAGCATGTAGTGTGGACAGTGTGTACCATACGTGGCAGATGGAGCATTGTTAGCGGAAACCATGATTCACGACTTGAAGCTGAAGCCTATATTGCTGGAAAAACGCGGAAGGAAGAAGTTATTGAGCTGGTGAGAGCAGCTAGATCATCAACTGCGCCTCAGCCTAACACCAAACGATTGGATTCTCTCCCAATATTGGAAAAATATGAGGATCTGGAATTATCAGGAAAAGTGCCAGGAAACGAATTGCTTTGCAACAAACAACATCCATCAATCGACGAAGAGGCTTCATTAGATGAAACACTAACCCTAAAGGAATCTACACCTGCTCAAACCGATACTCAAATCATCGAAACAATAGATGGAGAAGACGCGGAATGGAAAACGTTGGATCCGTCTCGTCAGAAAACGCCTTTTCTAAAATTCATTTGTGATTTTGACTGGTCCGCTACACCTCTAGGTGCGATGACTACATGGGGCCCTCTGCTCCGACACACATTCGATTGGCTTCAGGCAGATCCAAATCCTGGTGTCATATTCTGGGGCCCTGATTTTCGCATGATCTATAACGAACCGTATGTCGCACTCGCCGGCCACTTGCACCCACATCTTCTTGGTAGTGCTCCAGCCTTGAGCTTGGGTGAATTATGGAAAGATTATGAACCGATTTATACAAATTGTTGGGAGAACAAATCATCATTCTTGGTAGATGAAACCAAACTCTATCTCAACAGAAATGGTTTCATGGAGGAGTTATTCTTCTCGGGAGCCTTCATACCTATACTGCAACGAGATGGTAGCATAATTGGTCTCTACGAGACATTGACAGACATCACACGACACTCTCTGTTAAATCGAAGGCTCAAGATTCTTCTATCGTTAGGTCATCATACAGGAACCACAGTCGATACAGCATCATACTGGCCTGCATTATTTGGAGGACTCGACCATGCTGAGTTTGACCTTCCAATCACGATTGCATACTCTCTTGAAGATGTGTCTGCTATTGCATCAAAGTCTTCCACGAGTGTCAACGATTGCTCTGCTAAAAGCTTTGTGGTACGAGGCAGTCATGGAGTATCAGAAGAGTGGCTCGCTGAGCACAAAGAGATCTTCACAACTGAAGATGATGTTGGGCTTGGTGCACTCTTTCGTCGTGCTGCAGATAGCTATGAACCTTTGGTTTTGCAGAGATCTGACGGGACATTGCCTAGAAACATTTTCACAGAACCTTCTGAACGAGGAGACAAAGATGTATGTGAAAGATTGGTCATCTATCGCATACGACCTACAAACTTTGAGACTGTTCTTGGATTCTTGGTGCTTGGTTTAAGCTCCCGACAACTTTACGACTCGCACTACCAAACATTCGTCCAAATATTATGTCGACAAGTTGACAATTCTCTTGCTGCTGTACTTTCTCTAGAACAAGAGGTCTTGCGTGGCCGTAATGCCGCCAATCAAGCCCGAATTGACCAGCAGAAATTGGCAGATCAAATTGTTATATCAACACGAGAAGCTCAAAAGAGCAACGAAAGATTCAAGCGCTTTGCAGATAGTGCCCACGTCGGAATCACAATCAATGAGATTGATGGTGTTGCAACGTACTCTAATGATTATTGGCATCAGCTGACTGGTTTTGGTAATGGAAAATGCTCTAAAGAGTCATGGATGAGTATAATTCATCCACAAGACCAGTCTGCAATGCAAGCAGTTTGGGATCAAGTTGTAAATGAAAAGTGTAGAAGTTCAATTACAATACGGCTGAACAAGCTCTGGTTGCCACCTGCCAACTCCGTTTCGGAGGAAAAGGGTATTCATACAACAATTTCGACGACATTGATACCCGAAGTCGATGATGATGGTACCATTGATTGTGTTATGACTACAACAACTGACATTACTCAGCAAGTGTGGTCTGAACAAGTGCAAAGACAAAAGATGGAGGATGCTATTGAATCAAGGCGGCAGCAGGAAAACTTTCTCGACATGACATCGCACGAGATGAGAAATCCATTAAATGCAATCTTACAGTCTGCCGATGGCATTTCACAAGCAATGACAGAATTTACAAAGCTTGAGATTAGCCAAGAAATCATAGATGACATTAAAGAGGCAACGCAGAGCATTATATATTGTGCTCGTCATCAAAAGAGCATCGTAGACGACATTCTTACTCTCTCCAAACTGGACGCGAGCTTGTTAGTAGTCACGCCGATTCGTGTTCAGCCCATTCTTGTCATCAAGAATGCTTTAAAAGTCTTTGCTCCTGAACTCCAAGCACACAAAATCGACTTCAATGTTCACGTCGAGAAGTCTTGCGAAGAGTTTCGTATGGAGTACGTCCTCTTAGATCCAACTCGTCTCTTGCAGGTATTTATCAACTTGGTCACGAACGCTGTCAAGTTTACAAAAAATGCTCCAGTTCGGAAAATTAACGTCTTTATTGGTGCTTCCTTAATCGAGCCTGAGGAGTACGACGACGGCTTAAGATATGCAAAACATAAGCCATCAACGGAAGGGGAAGATACGAAAACTGCGGGAGAAAGTGTATTCTTACATGTATCTGTACAGGATACTGGTTGTGGTATGACTGAAGAGGAGATGGCCTCCTTATTTATGAGATTTAGTCAAGCAACCCCTAGAACTCATGTGGACTATGGCGGTTCGGGTCTTGGGTTATTTATATCCCGACAACTTGCCGAACTTCAAGGCGGGCAAATTGGCGTAAAATCGAAAGCTGGAGAGGGCAGTACGTTTGCATTCTACATTCGCTGTCAACCTGATGGACCGTCTACAGGACCCGAGCAATCTATATACGCGAACCAAGTTACCAACGTCACTGTTAAAGAACATGTTCATCGCAGTAAAATAGTCAAACAGCACTCCGCGCCAGGTCGTGTACAAAAGACTGAACAAGCTCCAACCTCTCCTTGCATTGACTTCAAATCCCTTCACATACTCCTCGTTGAAGACAATGTCATCAACCAAAAAGTTACATCCAAACAACTTCGCAAGTTGGGCGCAACTGTCACTATTGCCGGCCACGGCGTGGAAGCACTCGAGTTTTTACAAACAAGTAGATATTGGAAAGGCAAAGAACTTGACGGTAAAGATCTAACAGTCGTATTGATGGACATTGAAATGCCAGTGATGAATGGTTTAGTGGCAACTGAGCGAATACGAGAGTTGCAGGCGACGGGTCATATACATAAACATCTGCCGATTATCGCAGTGACGGCTAATGCGAGACAGGAACAGGTAGATGGAATGAGGCAGGCTGGAATGGACTCGGTGATCACGAAACCCTTTACAATGGCAGAGTTGGGGCCCTGTATTGCCAAAGTTTTGTAAAAAGGGCGTTTACTTAGATGCCACTCCGTCCTGTTTCGTGCTTCCATTCTGTCGCATAGCTCTGTGTTGGGTCCTTGTTTATATTCTATGGCGTGCATGGATAGTCGTTTATTTCAACACTTGACACTTTTGCTGTTTTTGTAGGGTGGGCGTTTTTTTCCCTTGGTTATCATCGTCTAGCTTTTTCATTTCTTTCGTCATTCCCAATGGGTGAACAGTATTTTCTGCGGCATATGGCACTCACCACCACAAAGATCTTACAATGTCCCTGATCTGAAATTTTTGTTTTTGTTATGATTGAGACAAGCGATCACAATCATCTGCTATTTGTAAAAATACGTAAATGATATGAACATACTGCTGTCCGGTAGATGTGGAGATACTTACCTGGGAATCAAACTTTATATCAGCTATAGGTAATTTATTCGACTTGCTTGCACAACTTTTATGCGAGACAGACGCAAACATATGAACAGAATTGTGATTTTCCATGCTAAATATATACTATTTTCAAAAATGTGTTGAAAAGTATTGATATGTACAAAATAATGCTAAATAATGCTAGTCTATGAGAGGGCAAAATTAAAGATTTTAAAGAAAAGGGGATTGCAATGTGATTAAGATAACGAAAACAACTTTTGATGAAGCAAGGTAAGTACGCAACTACCGACTCAAAAAAAACAGACAAAACCAAAGTTCTAAACCATCTATTCCGCTACGTTGACCGACAAACCTCAACCAGAGCTAGCGTATTTTGGGAAGCAGTGATTTCTATCCCAGAAGTATGCACTAGACTCATCAGCCTGAATGTGCAATTGATCAAATCCAGCGTTGTAGAATTGACATTGTCCGTAACCACCACCAACCAGCGCAACCATATATGTCAAACATTTCTTATCGTTCAAGCAGTTGACCTCACAGTTCTTGGAAGCGGCATCTGCTGGATCACTGCCTGAATACTGGAAGGTATAAGTATTATATGGTTTCTGAGATGGCAGGTCACCAGGGAAATCACAGTACTGGGCTGCGATAGACGGCGCAACCGTAACTGCTGGAGGTGTGGATGACGTTGGAGTCTTGGTTGGCGTTGGCTTGTTGTTTGGGAAACAGATTGAACGATCGTAAAAGTAATTGATGATGGCTGGTGGTGGAGCACCGGCGTTATAACCCCTATCTGCGATATACGCATCGATTGGGACGTCAAAGAGCTCGCATGTGGCTTGTGCGGGACTGGCATAAGTGTTTTGACTGATAAAGAATGATTGACATCTATTGTCGGCGAGACAGGCGTTCTCGCAAGCTGGTAGATCGTGTGCTATATTGCCATCGCTATTGTATGCAAAGGAATTGTATGGTGAAAGTCCACTGCTGAGACCGGTGATACCACAATAATTTGCAGCAACGCCTGATGGCGCCGTTACTGGAGGGGCAGTGGCGGTTGTTTTCGTTGAGGTTGTTGTTGTGGTGTATGGGGATTTGGTCGATGTAGTCTTCGATGCGGTGGTGGTGGTCTTCCTAGTGTGGTGTGGTGCTGCACATACAAGCAGCGGGAGCGTTAAGCAAACGACAGTCTCGAGTGAGTAAGCGAACTTCATTGTGAATAGATTATTTGATGCTTGATATTAGATATTAGAGATTGGTCTTTCGAACTTGAATGTACAGAAAACTGTTTAGATTGGTATAGTATTATTGTATTGATATGATGATGAGTATGATATCTGTCTTGGAGGGGATTCAACGTGCATCTTATATGCACAACTTGTTGTTCACGATGTGAACCACATGTTCGGATCCATGCACATGGAGCAGTCAGAAATACAATGTCGCAGAAGGTTCAAGCGTCGCATTAACTGCAGATTGATTAGAATTGCCTTTCATGGTTAAAGTTTCCAGGTCCATTTTCTTATAGTTGTGAGGAAGTGTAAAAAAGTAACGTAACTGAAGCAGGTGCAGATGCATATTCAGCCCATAGCAAGCGTACTACACCATGTGGTTCACTGTACCTGGTAAAACTAAACCTTAGAGTTGTTCAAGAAGTTAGACTGTGTCTTATACCAAGACTTTTTGTAACTATCTCGTGTCCTCCCGTCATCCGAAACAGTGCTAGTTGGGAGAAATCCCATAGAAAGTGTAGCGTGGTTTTGAACTAGACATTTACTACTACCAACTAAAAGTTCACCTAAGTCAGTTGAGGTTAAGAATTGATTGACTTTAGAAGTTTGGCGTGACAAGGGTGATGCACAACGAATCACATTATATCAATTCTTCTGTTTACTGTATGAAGCTTCGCCTTCTTGGCCTTGTCCTCATCACGTCTCCGCTCTCATGGTTATTTTTAGAGGCGATGCTTAGATATACAACACGATACGAATACGCTGTACCGTACTGTATACATCTGACTTCGATCTGATTCTCTTGGTTCAGTTTGTATGTAAATGCGTTCAATCTTAGTGGTTCTTGAACACTACTATTGATGGAAGAAAGTTTGTAAAATACTGATCTTGAAATTCTGCAGGTATTTCTGCTACAAAAGTGAGCCAGTTATACTAGTGACGATGCTTAAAAAGTACTACAATGAATATTTATCACTACAAAATTCAAAAGTCAGTTGTTCACCGGCAAGATGTGTCTAAACCACCGACAACATCAATAACACACCCGTCTTCAAAGATCACCAGGAATTGCAGCCTCTCTGTCAACAGTCTGAAGTTGTATCTACGGATACCTCTACCGTACGAACAGTGTTATGCAATGCGACGAAAATAAACAAAGCCTTCCATAAGCTTTGCTTACACACTTGAGGTTACTAAATTGCTTCATCCGTAGCATAATTCCAGCCGTACTCAACATCGCCGATGTATGCATGCACTTCGCTCCTCGCTTCGATAAATGACAAGGTTAACTCGTAGCGAATTCG
>Ga0160427_10002348_pt1 | contig 11424 bp, 15 predicted proteins | sample SolpanmetagenomL_FD_108194 | JGI IMG/M metagenome (GOLD analysis project Ga0160427, IMG submission 108194) | Solar panel surface microbial communities from Lawrence Berkeley National Laboratory, California, USA - L | ecosystem: Engineered > Built environment > Solar panel > Unclassified ...
GCTGCTTTTTGGGGTAAGATCACACTTACCTGAGCTTGTTGATGATGCAAAGCCAGGGCCACTTGTTCATGATATACGCCAGTGGCTTCCATTAAATACTGAACAGGTAGCTGACGGTCTTTACAATGATGAGTAGCCCATCGCAGGAAACTGGTGATCCCTTTGGGTGAATTGCTAAACGAATGAGTCGCTTTAATTTTGATGCGTTGTGCTTGATCAACTGTGCTAACACAGGCATAAAAGGTTTCTTTACCCATGTCCAAGCCGACTCCATATTTGAGGGCATTGAAAGAAGCATCCATAACAGGCTTTGATTAGGTGAAATACATCAATACGCCACTGACCTTTCCGAATTGCTCACATGATTGATGATCGTAGTCAGGCTACGTCATTGGGTACTGTCCAAGTTAACAGAAAGAAGGTGAGTAGGGCAAACCCACGAATGCTATGTCGTCCAACAAGGACGCATTTGAGATGACAAATCGCTTCTTCTACTCACCAATGGCATACACTGAAATTGCACTTTTTTTTATTATCCTGCTTGGTATCAAAGATATGTGAGATGACAATTTGAGACTGAAGCTTATAGAGAATGACTTTGCTAGGACAACTCTGTAACCATCTCTTTAAATGGGCGTTTAAAGAGACACATAGAGATTAATTGATCTGTTATAAGACTATCAAATTTATAGTTTTGTTGTAGCTGGTCGAAAAATATTCATCGTTTCAACGCTCAGATTCAAACTGCAACGGTCGGTGCACTAGGTTAGGGGTATGGAAAGTTATGGTTGGGTTTCTTTCCGTAAACAGGTATGATATAGTCGAACGAGCGATTCCTATTGAATTTCACACGAATACTAAATTAATCGTAACTTTACGATGAAAACCAATTTTGTGTTTGTAAGTGATAATTTATAAGACTGTGCTATGAAGCTTTTCAGCCTACTTCCAATAAGCTTACTATTTATAACCGCCATTTTGTTAGGCAATGATCCCGACAAAAAGACGGAATTGAATGGTCCTTTAGTGACCTATATCAATGGCATCAAACCAGATTTTTCTAAAATCCCGCAAGACCGCAAAGCCGAATTGGACAAAATAGCGGAGTTTATTCAACTCAAAGTAAACGCCAAAGAGCCTGTCCAATTAACCTACATCTGTACGCACAATTCCCGACGCAGCCATTTTGGCCAATTGTGGGCAGCCACAGCCGCTGCTTACTATGGCGTGCCCAGGGTGAAAACCTTCTCAGGCGGAACCGAAATCAGTGCCTTTAATGAACGAGCGATTGCGGCTTGCAAACGAGCGGGATTCGACATTGCCAAAGTGTCGGAAGGGCCAAACCCGACCTATGCCGTCAATTACGCGTCTGGCATAGAACCCATCAAAGCATTCTCCAAAAAATACGATGACGCTAGCAATCCCCAAAGCAATTTCCTGGCGATTATGACTTGCTCACAGGCCGACAAGGCATGTCCCATCGTGAAAGGCGCAGCGGTACGGGTAGCGACGCCCTACGACGATCCCAAAGCCTTCGATGGTACTCCCCAGGAAACCGCCAAATATGACGAGCGGTGCAAGCAAATCGCCACGGAAACTTTTTACGTTTTCTCCAAGGTGAAGGTGGCGATCTGATCGACAAAAAATTTATTCATCGTAATATTGCAATGAATAAAAACCTGCTACCTTTGGGGCATGGGACTGACCAAAACCGAAATATTCACCGAAGAGCAAAACCGCATCGCGGATCTGGCGAAAGCATTTGCGCATCCTGCACGGGTGGCCATTCTGCAATTGCTGATTGCCAAGAAAGCCTGCGTTTGTGGTGATCTGGTGGACGAGCTGAATTTGGCCCAAGCGACCGTATCCCAGCATTTGAAAGAACTGAAACGCATCGGCATCATTCAGGGCGAAATCAACCCACCCCGCGTGTGCTACTGCATCAACCCCCCCGTTTGGGAGGAAGCCCAACGCGCATTCGGAGCCTTGTTTGACACGTTTGTGCCTGTGACCTGCTGCTAGTCAACGCCGGGCCGACGCTTCGGCAGGTGTTTTTTTGCCTGAATCAATCGTAATATTACAATATACCAATAGGAAAGCATATGGAAACCGCCGAGCAAATCAAAGAAGTCGTGCGCCTGAAATACGGTGCGATTGCTGAACAACCGACCGTCGGCCCGGCCGATGCCAATGGCTGCTGTGGCCCCACCTCTTGCTGTGGGCCATCCAGCCCGGGGCCTGAAACGGTCGCCAGCGTGCCCATTGATATGGCCGTGGGTTATGACGAGCTGAACGGCTACGTGGCCGAAGCCGATTTGGGCTTGGGTTGCGGCCTGCCCACGCAATTCGCGCAAATCAAGCTAGGTGATACGGTGGTGGATCTGGGATCGGGCGCAGGCAATGACTGCTTTGTGGCCCGTGCCGAAACCGGCGAAACGGGCCGCGTGATCGGCCTGGACATGACCCCGGCCATGATCGACCGTGCCCGCAAAAACACCAAGACGCTCGGATTTACCAACGTCGAGTTCGTCTATGGCGACATCGAGGACATGCCCTTGCCGAGCAATCTGGCCGATGTGGTGGTGAGCAATTGCGTGATGAATCTGGTCCCCGACAAACAAAAAGCCGTGGCCGAAACCTTCCGCATTTTAAAGCCCGGTGGTCATTTCAGCATCTCCGATATCGTGCTGAAAGGGGAGCTGCCCGCAGGCTTGCAACAGGACGCCGAACTCTATGTGGGTTGCGTCTCGGGTGCCATCCAGAAGAGCGACTATTTGCAGCTCATTCAGGAGAACGGTTTTACCAACATCACCGTGCAGAAAGAGCGGGAAATCGCCTTGCCGGATGATGTGCTGAAAAACTATCTGTCGGCCGACGAAATCGCCGATTACCGCCAACAGGACAAAGGTATCTACAGCGTCACGGTGTTTGCTCAAAAGCCCGAAGAAGCGGCCAAAGCGGCTTGCTGCCCTCCCGGTTGCTGCAACTAAATCCAATCAATCAGCCATGAAAAAAATCCTAGTGCTTTGCACGGGCAATTCCGCCCGCTCTCAATTGGCCCAAGGCTACCTGCAATATTTTGCCGGTGATCGGGCGGAAGTTCTCAGTGCCGGAGTGAACCCCAAAGGGGTGAATCCGCTGGCCGTTCAAGTGATGGCCGAAGACGGCATCGACATTTCGCATCACACCTCGAATCATGCCGACGAATACGTGCATATTCCCTTCGATTACGTCATCACCGTTTGCGACAACGCCCGCGAGCAATGCCCGTTTTTCCCCACCGTGGGCGAACGCATTCACCAGAGCTTTCCCGATCCTGGCCACACCGCATCGGCGGACCGACCAGGCGAAGACGCATTGACTTCCTTCCGTCGGGTGCGGGATCTGATCAAAACCCACAGTCAGGAATTTATCGCCAGCCGTTTGGGTGAAGCTGTCCCGCAATAAATGATGGCCATGCAGATCGAACCCGCACAACTGGCCGATACTGAGGCCGTTATTGCCCTGCTAGAGCAAGGGCACCTATTGACTGAGGATTTGCCTACCGGGCTTCCTGGTTTTGTCATTGCGAAATACGAGGAAATCCCCGTTGGGGTGGCTGGTTTGGAACGCTTCGGCCCGGTGGGCCTGCTGCGTTCGGTGGCCGTCGATCCGCACTACCAGGGCAAGCAAATTGCCGCCCAACTGGTTGGCCGATTGCTGGAAGCCGCCCAGGCATCCAGCCTGCAAGAAGTGTATCTCATTACCAATACAGCCGACCGATATTTCGAGCGGCATGGCTTCCAAACCGTCAACCGTCAGGAGGTGCCTGCGGCCATCCAACAGACGCAGCAATTCAGCGATTTATGCCCGTCATCGGCCATCGTTATGAAACGCGCGCTAATTCAGGATCAATTATGAGTACCCCCCGTCTTTCGTTTCTCGACCGCTTTTTGACCCTATGGATTTTCCTGGCCATGCTGATCGGCGTGGGCATCGGGTATTTTTTCCCGCAGTCCCAGAACTTCATCAATGGGTTTAATTCCGGCTCGACCAATGTGCCGCTCGCCGTTGGCCTGGTGCTGATGATGTATCCGCCTTTGGCGAAGGTGCGTTATGACGAGCTGCCGAAGGTGTTTGCCAATACCAAAATCCTCGGTCTGTCACTGCTGCAAAACTGGATCATCGGTCCGCTGTTAATGTTCGGTTTGGCGGTCGTCTTTCTACCTGATAAACCCGAATACATGACCGGCCTAATCATGATCGGCATTGCCCGCTGCATTGCCATGGTGATCGTCTGGAATGACTTGGCCAAAGGCGACCGACTCTATGCCGCTGGCCTAGTAGCTTTCAACAGCATTTTTCAGGTACTGTTCTATTCGGTCTACGCCTACGTGTTTATTACCGTGCTACCGCCCTTATTCGGGCTGAAAGGCTACACGGTCAACATCACGATTGGCGAAGTAGCCAAGAGCGTTTTCATCTATCTGGGGGTACCATTTCTGGCCGGGTTGTTCTCTCGGATTATCCTGACCAGGCTGTTCAGCAACCAGTGGTACGAGGAACGATTCTTGCCCGCTATCAGCCCAATAACCCTCATTGCGCTGCTGTTCACGATTGTGGTCATGTTCAGCCTCAAAGGGCAGTTGATCGTGTCGATTCCGTTTGATGTGGTGCGTATCGCCATTCCGCTGACGATCTATTTTGCCATCATGTTTTTTTCGGCCTTCTACCTGTCGAAGCGGGCCGGGGCTGATTACGGCAAATCTACGTCGCTGGCTTTCACCGCAGCGGGCAATAATTTCGAGCTGGGCATTGCGGTGGCCATCGCCGTTTTCGGGATCAATTCCGGCGCGGCCTTTGCCGCCGTGGTTGGCCCGCTGATCGAAGTGCCGGTGCTGATTCTGATGGTCAATTTTGCGCTCAAACAAGAGAAGAAGTTTGCTCCCCACTACACAAAAGCATTTCAAAAACACGCATGAAAATTGCCGCGCCACGGTGGCCCTGTTTTCAGACATTCACGCCAATCTGCCCGCGCTTGATGCAGTATTGGCCGACATTGACACCCGCCAGCCTGACGCGGTGTATTGTTTGGGTGATCTAGTCGGTTACAACATCTGGCCGAACGAAGTGATCCGCACCATTCGCCAGCGCGGTATACCGACGATTGCCGGGAATTATGATTATGGCATCGGTCGCAGCTCCGACGATTGTGGATGCGCCTACAAAGAGGAACAGGAAAAGGCCAATGGCAAAGTGTCGATTGCCTATACTAATGCTCAGGTAGGTAATGATGAACGGAACTACCTGCGCACACTCCCAACCCATATTCGGGTAGAATTCGAGCTAGGCAATGACCCCGAACATCTTTGGCAACAACAAACCCCGTTCACGCTGCTGCTGGTGCATGGTAGCCCCCGGCGCGTGAATGAATATCTGTTTGAGGATCGGGGCGACCGCAGTTTGGGCCGCGTGATCGAGGGAGCAGGAGCCGACGTGATGTGCTTTGGCCACACGCACAAACCCTTTCACAAAGTGGTGAGTGCCGAAGCAGAAGGCCAGGAAACCTATTGGCGACATGCCATCAACATTGGTTCCGTGGGGAAACCAAAGGATGGTGATCCGAGAGCCGGTTATGTGCTGCTGACCATCGACGAAACGGCCCGGCCTGGAGGGGTGCGGCCAGGTTCACGCGAAGGGGTGGCCGTGGAGTTCGTGCGCGTTGCCTACGATGTAGAAAAAGCAGCCCAGGCCGTTGAGCAAAGCGAGTTGCCGGATGCCTACGCGGAAGCCTTGCGCATCGCCCGTTGATCGACCTACCCGACCGCTCCTAAATCTCCCAGCGTATGAAAAAGATTCTATGTTGGTTCGCCATTGCCGGGATGCTGTATTTTGTGGCAGCTCCCGGCCTTGCTCAGTCGAGTAATAATTACCTGATCGACTACACACGGGAGGGCGCATGGCGATATAGCAGCGTCAGAGAAACACCCTACCAGAGCAACGGGCGGGTAATTCAGCACCAATTAGCCGCGCTAGGTAAGAAACTCAATCATTTGTCGGTGGTTGATGGCTCGGCCTATTCGCAGCTCCAAGGCGATTTACACGGCTATTTGCAACGGCTCGAAAACGACTCTCCCGATTATGGCCGCGCAGAGGTGTATCATGCCGTTTTACTACGCCTGATGCAGTTCGAGGAGTCGATAAAAGAAAGCCTGATCGATAACCGGCAGGGCGACCCGCACCCAATAGCCGCCGATGGGGCAAAACCGGACGAAGGTCAGCAAGCCGCCGTTCTACCGTATGCGTTGCTCTTTCGTCGGCAGGATCACCGCTCCAAGCTAGTGCATATCGTCACCAGTGGGAAAGTCACGATTCTAAAGCATGGCCAGACTTACTGCCTGATGCGGTGCGGCCCCCATGAGGGATATTTGCACAAAGGAATGATCCTCTGGTAACGGCCCATTATCTTTGACCGAACGTCCTAGCGTTTACGAGCATGCTTCTACCTGTTTTAAAGTCCATTTTAGTATTTATTCTGGCTGGCTTGTGCGAGATCGGGGGGGGCTACTTGGTCTGGCAATGGATGAAGGAAGGCAAACCGCTCTGGTATGGCATTGCTGGCGGTATCATTCTGGCGGGCTATGGCATCGTGGCCACCTTTCAGCCCGCCGTTTTTGGCCGGGTATATGCCACTTATGGCGGATTTTTCATTGTGATGGCCCTGATTTGGGCTTGGAAGGTGGATGGATTTAGGCCAGACAAATACGATATTATTGGCGCATTAATCGCGCTCGTCGGGGTGTGCATCATCTATTACGCGCCCCGCAATTAAGCAGCCAGCCTAGCGAACGGCGGGCTTTTGTAGTTTGTCGAGTTCCATCACCAGGTAGACCATTTCCTTTGTTTCGGCGGAATCGCCCATCTCCAACGAAATCGGGCCTTCTTCGGGCTGAACCGTTAGCTGAAAGACGAGCCAGGGGCAGCATAGTCGCTCGAATTTGATAAATTCGGCCAGATCGCCAATCATGGCATTATCCGACTTCTCGAATACCAGCTCATAACTATTGGGATGCTCTACGGCGCGCGACACTTTTTTAAAAAGCGTCTGATGCAATTCATTCATTCGCTTGATCTGGTCTTTGTCGGTAAGCTTACAGGCCAGGGCGATTTTCTTTTTCAGAACGGTTTCGGTTTCCATCGTCTTTGTTGTTTTTGTCTGAGCCAGGCAGGACAGCAGGAGCAGCCAGGCGAGCCCGGTAAGCAGGAGTGATTTCATAGTTTTTCTGGTAAATTTAAACGGTGGAGTATAGTCCACTGTCAAGCGTTTCACCGATAAATCTTTATGCTCATTGGCATCATTGCCCACGAATCGGGCTTTTCCCGCGACACATTTCGGTATTATGAAAAAATCGGCCTGTTGCGCCTGCCCAAAAAAGCCAGGCGGGAAAACAACTATAAGGAATATTCACCGGCCATTTTATCTCGGCTTCGCGCCATCAGGGAATTAAAGTACATCGGCTACACGCTGGCGGAAATTCAACAGGTCATTGCATATTATGAAACCAGCGGGCTGGACTGCATTGCAGGCAAAGACCAAGTACTAGAAAAAGTTCGGCTAATTGATCAGCAAATCAACCAATTGCTCACGATCAAAGAACAGTTGTTGGAAGCAGTCGCCGATTGCCCCGATCACTGCAAGATTATTGCAATCCTTGATGGAGCGTTAGGCCAAGGCGGGTAAAGTCGATAGCTTTTGTTCACATGCATATGTTCGTATGCTTGTGAAAAGGGTCGCACTCTCTTGTCCTGATTTTATAACGACGTTTTCACGGACGATTTCTAATAATGGTCAATATTTATATAAACTATTCATTTATAGCGAGATAAATAGTTCATTAAATAGCGTTCATCACCCATTTATTGACCAAAAACGGCTGTGACCCGTGCGAAAAGCGACTCAGCAGGTCGCGATTTTGGTCTTGCTAAGCGCCTATTTTAGGTCAAAGGTCACAAACTATACCAGGTTAAGACAGATTCACACGGCCCTTGCAATTTTCTCCAAAACCCGATGGTTATCCCCGAATCGACATAGTGCATCGCAGTGGGTGCGCAGGTCCGACATTAGAATGTAGCGAATTGGGGTATTCGTTTGTTTAATCGAGGGACGGGTAAGCTGCATTTCTACTTCTTTTCGGCGACTGTCAGGAACAACCAAATAGAGTGTCGTAGCATGATCGGGCAGCGAGCTGGTCAAATCAGTCAGCCGGAGAATACCGGAGTAGATCGATGTACTTTTTTCCACCTCGAACGCGCAAATAATCCGACCTGTCCCCTTCTCCAGCCACACTATGTCAATCAGACTAATCGTTTGGCTTGTTTCAGGCGCAACAGGTAAGGTAGGCAAGCTAGGCAGGCTTAAAAACGAAAACGAATGGCCATTATACTGACGGGACATATCATTGCGGGCCGCTACTACATCATAGCCTAAGGCTCGCCCAATAGTCAATAGATGAAACTGCATCTCACTATGGGCTTGCGTTTCCTGCTGTTCGTCTACAACTTCCTTGTGGCGTTTGGTGAGTTGTTTTTGAAGCTTTTCCCGGTCGATTGGCAATTGATCGGCTAGGCCAGTAGGTAGCAGGTTCCCCGCACCCACCTCAAACAATAGGCCCGCTATGGCACCCAGATCATTGGAAAGCTGGGTGCGGTTTTCATTATTAATAGAAAGCAACTTCTCCCGAATCGCCAGATACTCGGACCATGAGCCAAGCTTTCGGCGTTCGTTAAACAGACGATTATAGCCGTTGATAATGGCCGTATTAAACGGAGGTATCCAGGTCGGATGCAAGAAATAAAGGATGCTGGCCACAGCAGGCCCTAGCCCTTTAATTTTGTAGCTGTCAAGCCGATTAATTTCGGAAATAATCGTTTCGGGCTTGGTGGCTTTCAAGCAGCACTCCAGAAATTGCCCAAACTGCCGTTTGTGCTCTTGGTTCTCGTAAATATCCGGAATACGCAGTTTTGGTTTCCAGTAGAACGGGTGTGATGCGCCCTCAAAAACCTGCTTTTGTTCAGTAATGCAACTGAGCACAAATTCCAATGAACTGCCTTTAAAATCATTCGGGAATGAGTCGTCTTTGATGTCACTGATGACTTGCAGAACCCCGCGTCGAATTGAGCGAAAGGCCTTCAGGCGATCTTCATTGTGTAAAAACCAGCTTTGATAGGTGAGGTCCGGGTTTTGTTTGTACTCCTCGATAAGACGGGCAAAAGGCTCTGTTGGCATGCTAGGTGTGAAGCAGTTAATCGAACACCTAAGTTAATAACTGTGTTGCGCTTTACCGAGTGAGTACATGGAAATTCTGTAACCCAACCGGGCAATATTGTAAAAACTGTCATTCCTCACCGTCCGTTAATAGAAGACAAAATCACATAACTCAACGCAATGAAAAACAACCTATTGGGCTACGCAGCAACAGCCATCTTATTACTATGGACTATGACATCTTGTAACTCGAATCGCAGTGATGGCATTACTCCGCAAGCGCACGATGCAAACGTCTATCAGCAGATTATGCACGCCAACATGACACAAATGAACGCCATGATGATGACAGGCGACGCAGATCATGACTTTGCCCAGATGATGTCAATGCACCATCAAGGCGCTATCGACATGGCGAACCAGGAACTGAAGAGCGGCAGCGATCAAACCATGAAGACGATGGCGCAATCAATTATTACCTCGCAAACCAAAGAGAAAACCCAGTTCGCTCAATTCATCAGCGGTCATCAACCGACCGCTTCCGAAGGCGGAAAAACCTTCGATATGATGGCCATGCAAGGAATGGAGAAAATGATGAAGGCACAGGATACCCGTCTTCTGACCGGCGGATCAGACGTTGACTTTACCGCTCTGATGATTGACCACCATCAGAGTGCGCTGGATATGGCTCAAATGGAGTTAAACTACGGTAAAGTTGAGTCGATGCGCCAAATGGCACAGATGATTATTGACGAGCAGAAAACGGAGATCAGCAACTTTCAGGACTGGTTAATTAAGAACAAACCCTATTGATCCACAAAAACGTAATCAATTAATTATGAAAACGAATCTGTTTATGCTGGTTGCCTTGTGCGTGGCTACGCTATTCACCCAACCGGTCCTATCCCAGCAATCAGCCAGTAATGCCATGATGAAATCCATGCAGGCGGGCATGAATCAGATGATGAGCATGAAAATGACGGGTGACCCCGATCATGATTTTGCCATGATGCTCAAGATGCACCACCAGTCAGCGGTCGATATGTCAGATATGGAAATCAAGCAGGGCAAGAATGCACAGGTAAAGGCTCTGGGGACCAAAATCAAGACCAACAATCAGAAGGAGATTAAGGAACTTGACCAGTTTCTGAGCAGTCATAAACCTATGTCGGGGTCTTCGAAGTTAGGTCAGCAGGGTATGGAGATTATGCACAGCGGCAAGCACTCGATGAACGGCAACGTGGATCATGACTATGCCAGCATGATGGCCCAGCACCACCAGCAGGGCATTGATATGGCCCGTGTATTCCTGAAGGAAGGGAAGACGGAAAAGATGAAGACAATGGCCAATAACGTTATCAAGGTGCAGACTGAAGAGATGGCCGAGCTTAAGAAGCTGGAAGTCAACCTGCACTAGCGAATAACGCTTGTTGAAACAGAAAATGCCCCGATTAACTTCTGCAAGCTAATCGGGGCATTTTCTGTTTAATGTAATAGCCAACAAGTTGACTACGAGTCTTTCTTCATCTTCATTTTACTGTGGTCCATACCTTTCATTTTACTATGGTCCATGCCTTTCATGTCGCCGGACATACCATCCATTTTCATTTTGCTATGATCCATCTTTTTAGCTGACTTCGCTGACTTTTTGGGTGCCTTTGTCTGTTTGGCATCTTGGGCAATAACCCCACCGAACAGGAGCAGTGAGAGAGTAAGGGTAATGAGTGAGTTTTTCATTATCAGTTGAGCTTTCCGTCGCTCACGTGAGCCGACATTTTAAAAACAGCGGATCGGGTGAATAGTTTACTTGCCGCCTGTACGGGAGGAAAAGCGGGCAAGGCCCCTAAAAATAATACTTGTCTCAAAAGCAGTATATGGATATTTTGTTGATATTCAGGAAGTTCTATAACGATTTCGCCGAATCTTACAAGCCCCGTTACTACCCGTTTGCGCGGAAGCCGCGTTCTTAGCGTATAGCCCTTAGTCGGCCACCTATAAACTCAGACGATTATGAACGATTCATTCTTCTCCGGTTGCGAACAATAGTCGCTCGGCTGCCTGCAACCCGCCCCAGCAAAAGCGGGGCTTCACCTGAAAGCCATTGTCAGATAGGTCCGGTGGTCTGGTGTAGACCATCAATAGCTGCCAAACATTCTGGTACTAAACCATCAACGTATGGA
>Ga0160427_10002349_pt1 | contig 11421 bp, 14 predicted proteins | sample SolpanmetagenomL_FD_108194 | JGI IMG/M metagenome (GOLD analysis project Ga0160427, IMG submission 108194) | Solar panel surface microbial communities from Lawrence Berkeley National Laboratory, California, USA - L | ecosystem: Engineered > Built environment > Solar panel > Unclassified ...
AAAAAAAAAAAAAAAAAAAAAAAAAAAAAAAAAAAAAAAAAAAATTAATGCTGAACAATAGGTTTAAAATATAGAGCGAATATTGAATAGTATTGGTAATATAATAGAAGATTCTTACTTCTATAATAGTTTCGCATCAAATTCATTTATGTATAAAGCTGTCCTAGGTGTAAGTTGTCACTCTCACAATTGTTTTTTAAATTCTCAACCGAAATCATTTACTTCTTCATCCCGTCTTGAAAACAATTCCGGTATTGTACCTTTAAATTGGGATAATCTTAATAATTAGGATAAGAGCAAGTTATATTGCTTAAGTTCAGATTTAATGAGTATTGTTTATGTATTTAATAGTTACCCTGCGGCAGCTAAAACACTTACTCCGTTAAATTGTGTTAATTTTTCGGAGGCAGAACTTCGGATTTATAAAAATATCAGACATATTCATAGAAATATAAATACAGCCACATTAACTAAAACTGAACTAGGGACTATTATTTTGGAGTTGAACATCCTTAAACTTTACTTCGTAAGAAGAGGAATACATTGAAGCTTGTTTATATGTTAAATTTAATAACTGGGGAAGTTTTAAATTTTAAATCTTATAATGCTTGTGTACAATGACTTCATGATAACGGGTTTAAATTATCTATAACACACCTAGGTCATTTGATCAATAAGTCAGGTGACAAAAAGAAACAGTCAACTTTTGTGTTTAATAATATGTTTTTATTCTCTTCTAAAAATGATTTTGCTAATTGAGTAAACTTAGATAAATACCCGGAAGCTCTTTATCTACTACCTCCGGGGTAACGGATTAATATCTACTTCTAGCCGAACACCTAGTCCGGCGTTTAATAAACCAGTACAAAACATTCCGCATATAAAATTATATGAATACCCTATAAACCAGCGTGGTATTATTAGGAAAGATAATAAAAATTATTCTGGTATATATGCCTGAGTTAATAAACTCAACAATAAAGTCTATGTTGGTAGCGGAGTTGTATTATATAACCGTTTAAGTAATTATTATAGTGATGCTTATTTAAAAATGACTAAAAATATGAAAATCACCAAGGCCTTAAATAAGTATGGTATGTCTAATTTTAAGTTGTTTATCTTAGAATATACAAACGCGGATAATCTCATAAAACGTGAACAATATTGAATTGATATTCTTAAACCTGAATACAATACAAATACAGTAGCTGGTAATACCAAAGGGTATATTCACACTTTAGAGACTAGACTTGAAATAAAAGAGAAAGCCCTGGGTCGTAAAGCAACAAACGAGACTAAAGAAAAGATGCGGTTATCACGCCTAGGTTATAAACCTTCTCCTACTGTTATAGAAAAGTTAAAAGCTAAAATATATACAGCTGAACACAGAGCTAATTTAAGTAAAGCATTAATTGGACGTGTTTTCACAGAAGAACAGCTGAAAAAACACACTCTTCTATGAACAAAATTAAATGGAATTAAAATAACTATTGTTGATACACATACAAAAGACATAGAAAATTTTGATTCTATTACATTGGCTGCTAATAAATTAAAAGCTACTCGGAGTGCAATACATAGTTGTATGAAGAAGGGTACTCTATTTAGAAAGAGATACCAGATTACAAGAAATTCTTAATATATAGACTTATTTTGTATTTTTTTTTTTTTTATTTATATCTTGATCTTGATTAATAGGCAGAATATATAGTGCGAAGTTATCTGGCAAGAGCGGTATCACTAGGATTGAGATTAGCAGCTAATGTATTATCAGGTCATATGTTGTTAAACATATTATCAGGATTTATATATAATATTATGTGTTCAGGTTTAATCTTTTTTTTCTTAGGATTAATCCCTTTGGCTTTTGTTATAGCCATATGTGGTTTAGAGCTAGCAATAGCTTTTATCCAAGCACAAGTATTTGTTGTATTAACATCGTCTTATATCAAAGACTCTTTGTCATTGCACTAATGTCAAAAATTAATGTTATCCTTATAAAAATGATAAATTTAACTAAATCAATAGCAGATAAGTTTATTTTTATTATTATTAGAATTATTTTTGTATTATTTTTTTTTTCGGGATCTGATGTATTAATCCTTTTTTCTTGTTTTGTTTTATTATTTTATTTAATCACCTGGTTACATAAACGGTTTATTCTTCTATATTATTGCGATCCAAATCGTTTAATGAAACATCTAAAATGAGCGATTACTATTTATTTCTTTTTATATAATAATATGGATTGTTTTATGATTTTGCAAGATCATTTATATATGAGTAGTCGTGGTTGATTATCATCTATTACGGGTCATTCTTCGGGTTCTGGTATGGCTGGATCGGCTGCGGCGACAGGCGGTCCTCCCCCGGGAGGTGGACCTTCTCCACACGGGAATCCACAATTTGTGGCTGCTGCTGCGGCAGGCGGTCCTGACCCGGGAGGTGGAGGAAATCCTCCACCTGGTACGCAAGATAATCCAATTATTATTCCTGATGATCCTCAAAACCCCGACCAATATAATGGAAGAGGGGAGAATGGTTCTATTGACAGCACATATAATAGGTTAGAGCGTATCCGTATTGCGAAATATTTAGAACCGCATGTTTCTAGGGAAAGACGATGAGTTCGTCTGTATCAGTTAGAAGTTTCCGAGTATGATCAAAGAATAATTGGGAGAGTTATACAACAGCATACTGGTTGAGATGCATACTGAAACTGAGCATTAGATGGAAATCCATTAGATCAAACCATTGTTAGTGGTTCCTTGATATATTATTTAAAAAATACTGTGTCTAGATAGTATTTTATCCGGTTCCAGACTATATTAAATAAAAGAAAAAAACAAACAAAAAAAAATAACCAGATTTATACATGTTATCTTAAATAAATTTTAAACAATCATATAATTTTTAAGGATAAACTTAATTTTTGACTTTAAAATACTGATCCGAATAATTTGGATCTTATCGGTAATTTTACTAATGGAGGAGAAGAATATCTAAGTAAGATAGTTAAAGCCTTCAAAAAAAAAAAAAAAAAATAACTAGATTACCATATAGTTTATCTATAAATTAAATAAACCCTATAGTTTATCTATAAATTTACGAGGATATTTCGGTAATTCGGTAATATCTCAAATTTAGAAGCGAACTTGAACACTTTAGCTCTTGGGGGGAGGGTGGGAATAAACGATATAAACACATATAAATAAGGAGGACAAAACTATAATGAAAAGATAATTTAACGAAATTTAAGGATGAATTTGTGAAACGAAATAAAAGAGTCATATCTAAACCATATTTATTCATAAAAACTGATAATAAATGTCATTTGCCTGTAACCGAAGTTTTAAATTTATCTTGAGATTTGATAAATAATTTTGGATATATAATAGGGTTTGCGATAGTAATATATTTAACATTTACGAATATAGATAACGACACTACTTTAGAGGAGTCTATGCCGTATATAGAGTTTGTGAGATATCTTTATCATTTGTGTATCTATAAAATAGCTATTATTAAACAACTTATCATTAACTTAGATATATTTAGAAATCAGGTTGAAAATCAATCTATTAATCCATTGTTCGTTTCTCAAGTTCGTGATATAGTTAGCTTAACTCAACCTCTCTTAGTTGAATTAGCTCGGATAAATATTGTAATAGATGAATTAGAAATATGTGGATTACAAACAGACCAAGCTCTTATGGATTACAATCTGTCAGATTTATCTGAAATGTATCCTGGTTTTGATTTTAATTTTTATCCTTATACTAATCTCATAGCTAATGATTTAGAAAGTTATCTTAGAGAATTAGTAAATATACAACATCTGCAATTAGCACTTGATATATGGTTCGGTTAACTATCAATGCACAAGAAATATAATTAATTGACTTTAATGTTGTCATCTTAAATTAATTTTTAATCTATTATTTTTAATAATAATTTCAGTTCGATTTTTGATTTAAATTTTGGATGGATTTTACTTATCGAGTTTGAAGATAAGAAAAAACTAGAACAGTAATGTTTTTATCGGTAATTTTACGAATCGAGTAAGGTTCTTCTCCGTAATTTTACTAATGGAGGAGAAGAATATCTAAGATAGTTAAAGCCTTTATATATAGATATAAAATATTATACTCGTAACAAAAAAATATAAATATAATGAATTTGTCACTATTACTTTTTTTAATAGGTATCTTCGGTTTTGTTTTAAATAGAAAAAATATAATATTAATGATAATCTCAATAGAAATAATGCTATTAGCTTTAACATATTTGATCTTAATAAATTCTCTTAACTTTGATGATATATTAGGTCAAACATTTGCTCTAAATATCATTTCAGTAGCAGGGGCAGAATCAGCAATAGGTTTAGGAATATTAGTGACATCATACAGATTAAGAGGAACAATAGCAATAGAATTTAAATAAATGTACTTAGCAATAATAATTTTACCCTTACTAGCTTCAATATCTTCCGGATTTTTTGGTAGAAAAATCGGAGTAGCCGGGTCGCATATCATCACAACTAGTTCAGTAATGGTAACAACATTACTAGCTATATTAGCTTTTTTTGAAGTAGGATTTAATAGTATTCCAGTATCAATCGAACTTTTTCGTTGAATTGATTCAGAATCATTAAATATATCATGAGGTTTTAATTTTGATTCGTTAACAGTGTCTATGCTTATACCTGTTTTAATCGTTTCTTCTTTAGTCCATCTTTACTCAATAGGATACATGAGCCACGATCCTCATAATCAAAGGTTCTTTAGCTATTTAAGCTTATTTACCTTTATGATGATAATACTTGTTACAGCAGACAATTACTTATTAATGTTCGTAGGATGAGAAGGTGTTGGAATATGCTCTTATCTTCTAGTAAATTTCTGATTTACTAGAATAGCTGCAAATCAAAGTTCTATTTCAGCATTATTAACAAATAGAGTGGGTGATAGTTTCTTAACTATAGGTATGTTAGCCATATTATGAACATTTGGTAATTTGGATTATCCAACTGTGTTTTCATTAGCTCCATACATAAGTGAAAATATTATCACTTTAATTGGGATTTGTTTACTTATTGGTGCAATGGCTAAAAGTTCGCAAGTTGGATTACATGTATGACTTCCTATGGCGATGGAAGGTCCTACTCCAGTTTCTGCTTTAATACACGCCGCCACTATGGTGTGATTGTTGCCGTGGTTTAATGTAAATTAAATTATTATAATTTCGCTATATGCTGGAAACCCCTAAAGCTTGAATAACCCCGAAGGTAAAAATTTAAAGATATTACAATGGGCAATCAGCCAGAAACTTGACAACTAAATCTTAAAGTTGAACAAAGATCTTCAGAGACTACACGCGAGATAACTTTAAATTAGATGATCTAATTTAGTTAGTAAATTCTACATTTAAAGTTAAAGATATAGTCCAATTCTTAAGGAAACTTAAGTTAAATTAAAAAAAAAAGAAAATTATATTTTATTACCTTTTATTTAGGTCGGTATATAACTACTATCAAATTTGTGAGGGAAAATTAAAGATAGAACAAATAGTAACACGAAAGGACCTTTTCTCTACCGTATATATCCTCGTTCCTCCGGGGAAAAATTAAATATATATAGTCAACTTTTTCAAAGGTAACTTAAAGATATTCTCAAAAAATATTTTTCTTTAGTTTAGATGGACAGCAGGTGTGTATTTATTAATTCGTAGTTCTCCTTTAATAGAATATAGTTCAACAGTCTTGATCTTATGTTTATGATTAGGAGCTATTATAACTGTGTTTAGTTCTTTAATTGGTTTATTCCAACAAGATATCGAGTTTTCTTCATGATATATTAAGTTTACTTGTCTAATTCATATGTATCCAAATTATATCCATATCTTAATTAGATTTGTAATATCTATTTGTTTCTTATTATATAGGAATTTTGACTTATTAATTTATCTTTTACACTTTAACTTACAGGGTAATTTAGATTTTCATGCATTAAATATGTGACCTAACCCCTTTGGGGGAAAGATATCAGGTAATTCAGAGTCGGGTGATCTAGGTGGTATGGGAGGAGCTAATCCCCCGAATAAAGGGTCTGGTATACCTGAGTCTTTGGGTGCTCATGAATCTACTAACTCTAAAGGTGGTTCTGATCATTCATCAGGGGATTATTGTATATTTTTCCCGGAAGAGCAGCCTCAACGTCAAGAATTAGCCGCCAAGTTAGAAATCCAATATACAAATAAAGGTTGAAGGGGTAATCTTAAAATGGGTAATTCAGAACTTGGTCTTTCAGATGACGAATTACAGGTAGCTAAAAATCATCTTGACTTAAACTGTCCCTCTTCACCTAGTGCTAGTGCACTAAGAAAAAAGGGTATTAAAGATGTTAGAATAACTCAAAATCTAATAAATTTATTGAAGCGTGAATTATTTAAAACCTACTCCCCTCGAGATGGGGAAGAAATGGATTAATAGTTATCCCTTTTTTAGGTAACTTAAAGATATTCTCAAAAAATATTTTTCTTTAGTTTAGATGGACAGCAGGTGTGTATTTATTAATGCGTAGTTCTCCTTTAATAGAATATAGTTCAACAGTTTTAATTTTATGTTTATGATTAGGAGCTATTACAACTGTGTTTAGTTCTTTAATTGGTTTATTCCAACAAGACATAAAAAAAGTTATAGCTTATTCCACAATGAGTCAATTGGCTCGAGAAGTTATTAATAACTTCAGGTATCAGACTATATGCGAGAAAGTTATCCATAATATTATGATTTATAGCATATTGCAATTATTTATTAAAAAAAATTTATTCAGTTATTTGCTTACCTCCTTTTGTGTGGAGCAGAAAAAAAAAGGTAAAATTAAGTTTACCTCTTTTTGGTTACCCTCACGTAGACAGATGAATTCTATCTTCAGATCCTTATCTACGCTGCACGGAGGTAACCAGCATAGTATAAAGTTAAATCCTTATTATGTTAGTGGATTCGTAGATGGTGAGGGGTGTTTTCTTATAAATGTTAATGCTAGACCGGGTCGGAAATTATATTATAGCGTAACTTTAGCGTTTAAAATAAAAATACATTCAAGAGATATGAAATTGTTAAAAGATATATGAACTTTTTTTGACAATAGAGGTAATATTACTACTAGAAAAGATGGTTATACGGAACTAATGATTAGTTCTATAAAAGATATAAAAGTTCTGGTTAATCACTTTGATAGTTACCCTTTAATTACACAAAAGTGGGCGGATTATCAATTATTTAAGCAAGCTTTTATATTAATAAAAGATAAACAACATCTAACCATAGAAGGATTAAAAAAAATAGTGTCCTTAAAATCCGTATTTAATAAAGGACTATCTTCTGAATTAAAATTAGCTTTTTCTGAAGTAATTCCTGCTATAAGGCCTCAAACACCCTTACCTGTAATCCAAGATCCGCATTGAATATCAGGATTTTGAGACGCTGAAGGATGTTTTTTTGTTAGATTATCTAGCACATTAACTAGTGCAAGTTTAGTATTTAAAGTTGCACAACACACTAGAGATGCTAAATTATTAGAACAATTTATTTCTTATTTTAATTGTGGATTTTATAAACTTTCCTCGAAATCGGAGGGGGAGTATATTGTTACTAAATTTAACGATGTAAATAACATAATTATTCCTTTTTTTAAGAAATACCCTCTAATTGGCTTAAAATCTAAAGATTATGATGATTTTGTAAAAGTTGCTGAATTAATGCAAGATAAAGTCCACTTAAGCAAACCAGGAATAGAACTAATTAAAAACATTAAATCCGGTATGAATAAAGGTAGGGTTATAATTTCTTTAAATAACTCTCCCTGCATTGGTATATTAACTCAAAAAGTTGCCAAAGAAAAACTACTTTTACAATATACTGGAGATAAAAAACATTATTCTACTATGGTAACAAAACCAAACACAATCGCGCCTACAATATCAACCTTAAGTACTACCCAAAACGACAAAGCATTTAATGAGTGATTAGCTGGATTAATAGATGGTAAAGGCCAGTTATTAGTATCTAAAAAAGGTTATGCCAACTTTAAAATTGTATTACCCGTAAAAGATAAATCTTTACTTTATGAAATAAAACATAAATACGGAGGATCTATAAAAGATATATCTGGAAAAAATTCATATAGATATAAATTACATCATAAAAAAGGTTTAATTAAATTACTTGATAGTATTAATGGATTAATTAGAAACCCTGTAAAAATATTACAGTTAAATAAAGTTTGTGTACTATATAATATAGAACTTAAACCTGTTATTCCTTTAACATATAGTAATGGTTGATTAAGTGGTATTATAGACGCGGATGGCTCAATACATTTAAATGAAAAATCTAATCAATTGGTTTTGAGTATAACCCAAAAAAATAAGTTTTTATTAGACCCTTTAAATAGATTATATTGTGGTAGAATTAATATTCTTAGCTCTAAAGATGCATTTCAGTATTCTATTTATAGAAAAAATGAAATTTTAAATTTACTAGATCATTATTTTATACAATATCCATTAAGGTCTAGTAAAGCTTACAAACTAAAGATGATAAAAGATTTTTATCTTTATAAAGATTATAATAATTTAAATGATTGCTGTGGGGTGGAAGGGAGTCCAACCATAGGAGAAGTAAATAACTACCAAAAATGAATAAATTTTAAAAATAAATGAGACAAATTATAATATGATCATAGTTAAACTACATATTATCCCGCATTTGTCTAGTCATGCGAAAAAAATATATTTTTTTTTCTGCCATGCTTACACACAGACAAGTTCAGGCTACAATATAGAAGTTATCTTAAGGATAATTAATTCGCAGATAACCAAAGCTCATAATTATTTATATAATAATTATATTAGTATTAGTCTTTTTAATTCATTTTCCACATTATATAAATATATTAGGGGACAGCACTGTTGTAGCTTAATAGCTATAAAGTCAGTAAAATGAAAGGTTAATATTTTTTGCAAGTTAGTAGGAATCTCAGAGGCCATACGTCTGATATTAATTTATTTATTTGTGTTTTTTTGCTTATGTGTTTACTGATGTTATCCTTGTTATGTTTAAAGAAAAAAAACCTCTTGAAACCAAAAATAAGGAGAGCCTTCTTGAAATAAAAAAGAAAGTAGAAACAGTAACAACTGTAAATAAAGAAAATCATAATCCATCTTCACTAGCTTTTAATGAATGACTAGCTGGTGTGATAGATGGAGATGGTTACTTTAATTTATCTAAAAAAGGCATTGCCCGTTTTACCGTTGTTATGGATATTAGAGATAAACAAGTCTTATATGAAATAAAGCATAAATTTGGTGGTTCTATATATACTATAGCTAACGCAAATGCCCTAAGATACCAGTTATCAGGTAAAAAAGGTTTAATCACTTTAATTAATGCTGTAAATGGTTTAATCAGAAATCCAACTCGTTTGTTGCAAATAAATAAATTATGTGTAAAATATGAAATAGAACTGTTATATCCTAAACCCTTAACTTACTATAATGGTTGGTTGAGTGGGTTTATAGATAGCGACGGTTCCATATATTTAAACGAAAAAAGTGGTCAAATCTTTATAAGTGCTAGTCAGAAAAATAAATATTTATTAGAGCCTTTAATAAAACTTTATTCAGGAAGAATAGATATTACTAGCCCAAAAGCCGAGGCTTTTAAATATATTATTTATAGAAAACAGGAAGTGTTTAACATGATAGATAATTATTTTTCTAAATATCCTTTAATAAGCAAAAAACAAAAGAGAATTAATTTAACAAAAGAATTTTTTCTCAAACGGCCATCTTTAAATTGTAAAGACATCCAAAAATTGCAGCAATGAGTCTTATTTAAGGATAGGTGAGATAAATACATAGATTAATAAAGAAATGGTCCAAATTATACTTTAAGTATAATCAGCAATTGGGAATGATGGTAATAGCTGTAGGATTATCTTCTTATAATGTGGCTTTATTCCACTTGGTCAACCATGCATTCTATAAAGCTTTACTTTTCCTTGGAGCAGGAGCTGTTATTCATGCTGTATCAGATAACCAGGATTTTAGAAAATATGGTGGATTACGTGCATTTTTACCTTTAACATATTCGGTTATGTTAATAGCTTCTCTTAGTTTAGTTGCATTTCCTGCCGAGCTTTTAGGGAAACAGCTCAATGTGGGATTAAACTATCAAATTCCGGAAACCCCCTAAAGCTTCTGGTACCAACCTCAACTCGAAAGGTTTGAAAGGGATGAACTAATCACTCATGTATGGTAATAAGTCAGAAGATATCTGAAAAGATAATGGGTAATCGCGGATCTAACTCAGTTATATGTAAAAGTGTAGCTGTAAAAGAGCAACGAGTAGATGTTAGTTGATCATTTAATCCCGAAAGATTAAATAATTTAAGGTGTACTCTAATGGATTTCTAAAGAAATTATCAAGTCAGAACCCTTTCGTGACAAATAATAAACTTTAGGTTTTACTACGTAAAAAAAAAAATAATAACTTAAAGTATATTTGGCAAAAGGTTGTTTCTCATTACTTATTATTTGGTTTTATATAATAAGAAAAAGCTTGGCGATGTTCATAGGGTTGTTTTTAGTTAAAAAAATACCATACAAACCACTCAAAAACCTAGTAAGGAATATTACCGATATTCCATCAAACCATACTTTATCGCCTTGATGATTAACAGGTTTTGTTGATGGTGAGGGTAATTTTCTTATTTTAATAATCAAATAAACAGAAAATAAAATACAATGAGGAGTTAGAGCTTGTTTCAAGATAACCTTACATCGAAAGGATATAGCTATATTAGAATTAATTAAATCAAAATTAGGTGTAGGAAAAATTTATATATATGGATCGAATTCAGTTGCATATGAAGTAAATGCACTTAAAGAGTTAAAAGTAATAATAGAGCATTTTAATAAATATCCTTTAATAAGCCAAAAACGAGCTGATTATGAATTATTTAAACTAGCTATACCTCATATGCAAGGTAAACATTTAACAATAGAAGGTTAAAAAAAAAATAATTACGATTACCAAACTCATCTTAACAAAGGGTTATCTAATGAATTAAAACAAGCTTTTCCAGATATTGTCCCAGTCCCAAGACCTTTAGTTTTAAATCAAACAATACCTGATCCCTTCAACAAAGTCGAAGCTGGATTTATGAGCAGTGAAGGTTGTTTAATGGTTAGAGTTAGAAAATCGATAACTAATAGTACAGGTTTACAAGTGGGATTGGTATTTCAAATAACTCAACATAGTGCCCCCAGGGGGGGGGGGGGGGGGGGAAAGGGGAAAAAAAATTTTTTTTTTTTTTTAAAATTTTTTTGGGTGGGGTTTGTATAAAAAAAAAAAAA
>Ga0160427_10002350_pt1 | contig 11414 bp, 11 predicted proteins | sample SolpanmetagenomL_FD_108194 | JGI IMG/M metagenome (GOLD analysis project Ga0160427, IMG submission 108194) | Solar panel surface microbial communities from Lawrence Berkeley National Laboratory, California, USA - L | ecosystem: Engineered > Built environment > Solar panel > Unclassified ...
CGAGCAGAACCTTTGGAAAGGTATGGCCCAGAAGGCCAGCACCTACGGTCCACAGTCACTGGCCCCCGAACTGCTCAAGGACATGCTGACCGGACAGACCCGCATGAACCGCCCTGGTGACGCCAAAACGCTGACGGCCATCGTGAGTCAGGCGAGCGTGGCGGCCGATGTGGCTGGTGCCAACGTGCTGGCCACCCGGCCGGACTCGGTGCCGACCTTGAAGACCATCCAGGTGCCGACCTTGATCGTCGAGGGCCTGGAAGACACGGTGTACCCGCCTGAATTCAGCATGAAGATGCAGCAGAACATTCCCAACGCCCAAACGGTCGTTCTTCCGGGAGCGGCCCACGCGGCGATTTACGAGAAGGCCAGCGCTGCCAATGCCGCCATCCTCAACTGGGCGGCCAAACAGAACTTTCGCTGAACATCAGCACCTGGCCGTTCCGGCCGGGTCCCGCAGAGGTTCCGGCAATTTGTTGCGGACAAGGCTCAGTCGAGGAACAGCAGCAGCAGGTGGTCTGAAGTTCAGGCCACCTGCTGTACGATGGCCTTCCAGCTTCGCCGTGCGGTTCTCAGGGAAGAGCGTCGGTCGTGACCGGTGAGCGGCTCTGGTCAAGCGGGTAGAGCCATGGAGATTGGTGATTCGCGCGCGCAGGCCGAGAACTCTTTGCGGAGATTTGACCTACCGAAATCCCAATCGGTCCCGTTACCTAACGCGTTGGTAGGCCGAAAAGATTGTCCTGGGCAAAACAGTGCCGATGACGATGCTTGCCCGCTGTGCAATCAGATTGTTGCACCGGGCCGCCCTGATCACCTGTTGATAGTCGACTTCCTGAAGTGCCGGAAGTTCTCGGATGGCAACCCCGTAACTGGCGAGCTTTCAATGCAGGTCGTTTCCGGGACGTGGAATTCGCCGAGCAGGTGAACCAAGAACGTTCTTGCCGCTTCGGTCTCTCAGGGGCATTGCAGCAAGACATTGAGCACGACCCCGGGCTCGTCCACAGCCCGACAGCGGTCAGGCGTGCTCAAACGCGTTCTTGGGCAGAGCAGCGCCCATGAGGACGCTTGCCCGCTCCGTTCTGGCCAAGAACAACCAGTGACGGACATCGCCAACGGTCGTACAGACTTCGTCCATGTGACACCGGGAACCTCGGTGGGACTCCCGGTGACGAAGATTGTCGGCAAACAGGAGCGAGAGATTGATGTTCTACTCGCGAAAGATCACGTTACGGCGCGAGGATCACTCCCGGTCTCCAGAAGGGTTGAGGTGAATTTTGGCTGGCGTTGTGGGGATCTTCAGGACAAAGAAGCCCTACCATTAAAATCCCCCAGTGCGCTTTACCTGAAACTCATCGCTGAGCCACGTAAGGAGTACGAATGACACATCGAAGGAGACAAAAGCCCTGTAACAGGGCATGAATCACGTCGTGCTTGCTGCAGCTGTGAGAGGGGTGAAGTCGTCGAGCTTGACTCGTTGATCCTGCCTCTATTCCTCTTCTCTGGCGTCCTGCTCGAGCCGTGCCTTACTTAGGGTTTCGCTGTGCGCGATCACCTCGAAGATCGAGCGGCTCTGAGCCTCCAACGCACGGGCCCGCCGTGCGTACGTCTGTGCCAACCACGCATTGCCGTTCTCCGCAAACTCCGCCCCAGTGTTGTCCAGCAGCATGGTGGCCTCTTCCAGGGTCCGCATGGTGCGCCAGAGCATCTCCTCGACGTGCTCGCTCACCTCCGTGAGGAGCGTGTCTCCGGTGTACGCGTGCCCCGTATGGCAGCGGTAGCGGGTGAAGCCGCCTTCTTTGATCTGCACCAGCACCCCCCCACACTCCGGACACGTCTGTGGCGTCACCTTCCCGAGTTCCATGACCCCAAGACGAAGGGCATTGTCACGTTTGGCAATATCGATCTCGACCTTGATCCGGTGACGGTCGAGATCTGTAACGCTCGATGCTGATGGGGAGGGGAGGGGCGCGTTCACCAGTCGGATCAGCAGGTCGGCAAGGTCGGCGCTCCGAACCAGATGGTCGACGTCTACTTGATTCAGCGCACTGAAGGGCATGGAGCTGTACTTCGCTTCCTCTGGATCCTGCACGATTGTGATGCCGCCGAACCGCTGAATCGTCCAGAGTCCTGAAGTGCCGTCGTCCAGCATCCCGGAAAGGAGGACGCCAATCACCGCCGGACCTTCGCTGTACCCGGCCGAACGAAAGAGCACATCGATGGCCGGTCTGCTCCGGTTTTCCTTGGGCCCACGCTTGACGGCGAAATGACCGGCCTCGACGAGTAGATGGTGGTCCGGCGGAGCGCAGTAGATGTGTCCTGGCTGGATGCGTTCGCCGTCCTGTGGATGAGACACCGGCAGTGGTCCTGCAAGGCTGAGGATTTCGGGCAGGTGACTGGGACTGTGTGCGGGGATGTGGAGGACGATGCAGATGGCGGCCGGGAAGTCTTTCGGCAGGCTGGCCACGAGGTCGAGGAGGGGTTGAAAGCCGCCCGCAGAGGCGCCGATCACGACGAGACGAGAGGAAAACATGCCCCACCCTATAGCCAGGGACAGTGCAAGGGGCTCATCGTATGGGCCGCACCTTTCATCGATCGGCGTGCCGTGAGCTCACCTCATCATGCTACCGAGGCAGAGAGACGAAGAAACGGACACCCTCTCCAGGACGGCCCTCGGCCCAGACGCGGTCCCCATGCCGGTTCACCACCCGTCGCACATTCGGCAGGCCCAGTCGGGCCAATCCTGATCTTGCTCCGGTGTTGTCGAGGAGCAGTTCAGTCTGATCAACAATGGAGACTGACATGACTGCCAGCAAACACGAGTACACCGCCAAGTTCAAGGAAGAGGCTGTCCGTCTGGTGGTCAGCAGTCAGAAGAGGTGTGCCGAGATCGCCCGGAACTGGGGATTGCTCCCTACTTGGTGGTGCCCTGGAAGCAGCAACACGAGCAGCGTGGGGTGGCAGGCGCAAGCCGCCCCCAGTTCACCGGATGCGGGGTCGCAGCGCTCAGGGAGCAGGAAACGCGGGTCAAGAAGCTCGAGGGAGAACTCGAAATTACCCGTCAGGAACGCGATACCCTGAAAAAAGCACTGGCCTTCTTGAGCAAAACAGCGCACATGAGGACGCCTGCCCGCTTCTTTGCCAAAAAAAATGATTTACCAATTTATCGAGCAGCATCGTCATGACTATCCAATTGAACTGATGTGCCGGAGCTGAACGTCGGGGTCAGTGGCTATGTTGCGTGGTGGAGCAGGCCAGAGAACCGCTACGTTCAAGCGGACGTGACCCTCACAGCGTCAATCCAGAACATTCATCAGGTGAGTTGGGGCGCCTATGGTGCCCTCCGCGTTCAGGCGGTTCTGGCAGACGAGGGGCAGCGGGTGAGTCGGGCGCGGATCACTCGGTTGATGAAGTCGCTTGGGCTCAAGGTGAGCTGCAAGCGAAAGTTCCGCACCACCACCAACTCAATACACCGGCATCCAGTGGCCGAGAACCTGCTGGGCCGCGACTTTACTGCAGACCGGCCGAACCAAAAATGGGTGGCCGATATCACGTATGTACCCGTGTCCGAGGGTTGGATCTACCTGGCGGTAGTGATAGATCTGTTCTCCAGGAAGATCGTCGGTTGGGCGATGCGCAAGACGCTCCATACCGAGCTGGTGGTGGCCGCACTCACGATGGCCCAACGAACCCGGCGTTTTCGACAGGGAATTCTCCAGCACTCGGACCAGGGGTTCAATACGCCAGGGGCGAGCAAGTATCGACAGGCCTTGGAGCGCCTTCAGGCGCTCCAGAGCATGAGGAGAAAAGGGGAATGCTGGGACAATGCCGCGATGGAGAGCTTTTTTGCCATTCTCAAGATAGAACTCAATCTCCATAAGGCGTAGGCGAACCGCACTGATACGCGTAATCTGGTCTTCAAATGGATCGAGGTGTTCTACAACCGTGAACGACGCCATTCCACCCTGGGATACTGCTCACCCACTCGATTCGAAGAATACCGGGCCGGACCGAACTAATCCTCCATAGGGGTCTTGCAATAACCAACTGCGATCTCTACGCTTTTGTAATCCCCTTTCTGAACGGCCACTGACAAATGCTTTAGAAGCGAACCTGTATTCGCGGTCTATAGTTCTCATTAACTGGAGGGTCGTCGAACATCTTCTTCATACCTTGAAGAACTTCCAGTTGATCTCTGGAACATTCGCTGAGTTCCGTCATGCCGCTCCCCTAAGCTACTCGGGCGGCTCCGTCGCAGCCGCACTTTCTAAGGCGATCCGCCAGTTGAGCTGATCGGGTGGAAGTCCTTCACCCCACAGAACGATGTGCCCAATCACCATGTTAAACGCGGCGCCGACCTGGGAATGACGGTACAGGGTTCGGGGAGGCATGGTGGAATGAACTGTTTTTTCGAGCAACCCAAGAGCTTCAAGATCGGTCAGGCGCCGAGATAATGTGGTCGCACTGGGAACCTTCGTCATCCGCTGCAACCCGTTGAATCCAAGTTCACCCGGGATCAGCGCACGCATGATGACCATGGCATAGCGTCGCTGCAATGCGACCAACAGTCCAGCGGAATCGACGCCCGGGTATGTCGCCTGAAAGCGGTCGATCGCCGAGACCAGGGCGTTCAGTCGCTGGCCTAGGGGGGTCAGTTCGTAATAGTCATTCCGACGGCAGATTACCCCAGACTGCTGAAGTTCGTTCAGCCTCACCCTGAGGGTGGCAGCACTTCTGGCTCCAGTGCCGATGAGGAGATTGACTGAGCGTTGTGGACGTTCCATCAGCAACCGGACGATGGCCAGTGCGTACCTGGCCTGTAATAACTGGATGGCCGGCCCAGCACCGACGCTCTGCGTGCCAATCGAAGGGTGGAGCGCTCCATCTTCTGTCATACTGATTCTACGCCGTGCTTCACATGCTGGAGTGTAGCGCTGGGGGATTCAATGGTTTCAACTGTACCCAACAAGCTGGATGTTGAAAACCGGTGATGTTCGCTCTGCTCGACGGGGCTGGCCGAGTTGGATGGAGTGTCCTCAGTGAAGCCGTGAGGGCACTTTCCTCAGGGACGGTCCTGGAAAGCGATTCAGACCGACCACAGCCGAACCACGGAAACTCGAACGCTGTGAGAAGAGACGCCAGTACTCCAGTGGTGTGTGCCAAACTTGGGAAAGGCCGCGACGTGGTCCCGAGTGGTCTCGGTGGCAGCGAGGACGATTTGCCAGCCATCAGGGTACGCGCTACTCGATGGGGAATGAAGGCCCGGCACCCCCTGCCTGCTAGGCCGGCTGACAGGTGTAGGTTCGTCTGTGTCGGGCGACGAACCGGTTCACTTGGACCGATTGATTCGTACGTCTCAATGTCTGAGCCGGTCCGCCGCCCTCACTGGTGTCAGCGTTCATACGGAGGATTTTCCGGCTCACTCGTTCGACTGGACCGTGATCTGGAGCTGACGGCGCGTGCCGATAGCGTCGGCCTTATCCATCTGCATATCGCCCGGACCAGCGTCACGCGTTTGCTCGGTACCGCCCGGGCAACGACCGCACTGTCGGAGACGCCCGGAGTCCGTTGCTGGGAGGTCCTGTGAGCACGACGGCGTCTAACGTTCAACTTCCCTTCCCTCTGATTTTCGTCGTGGGCGCCAGCGGTCAGGTGGGCGGCGAGATTGCCCGTCAACTCAGCGCCGCCGGCGTTCCTCTCCGAGTGGGTCTTCGCCGTCCGGAAACCGCCCAGTTTCCGGACTGGGTCGAGGCGGTGCGTTTCGATATCCACGATCCCAGAACTTTTGATGTCCTCACCGGAGTACAGCGTCTGTTTCTGCTGTGGCCACCCGGCACCGATGTTCAACGTGATCTTCTTCCCCTGTTGACAATCGCCCGGTCAAGCGATGTGAAGCAGGTGGTGTTTCTGTCCGTCCTCGGCGCTGAAAAGGTAGGCGTCCTCCCGCACCGTCATGTCGAACGCTGGCTGGAGCATTCAGGGCTCGACTGGGTGTTCCTGCGCGCCAGTTACTTCATGCAGAACCTCAGTGGCGTACACCGCGACGACATTCGCCTGCGACATGAGGTATTTCTGCCAGCTGGAAGCGGGAAGACCAGCTTCGTGGATGTGCGCGACGTGGCGGCGGTCGGGGTCCGGGCTTTACTGGAAGGTCACCGGCAGGTGGCATACGACGTGACCGGGGGCACGGCCCTCGACTACTTGGAGATCGCCAGTATGTTGAGCGTGACGCTGGGGACGAAGGTCACATACACCAACCCTTCGCCGTGGCGATTTGTCCAGGTCAGCCGTTCACGTGGCATCAAGGTGGCATTTGCTCTGTTCATGCTGGCTGAGTATACGGTCGCTCGGTTTGGTCTGGCGGCCCGGGTAACTGAAGATGTCAGACGGATCCTCGGCCGGAAGCCCATCACGTTTCGCCAGTTTGCGGAGGATTACCGGAGTACTTGGTTGTGAAGATCATGAGGTGTTGCCAGTTTAGTGCACCAGAGTTGGTCTGTGTTTAATTGCTGTCTTTTATTTTGTGATAAGCCTCAGAACTCTCTTCAGGATAAATTGTCTTGATTCTGATTGCATGCTGACTACTCTATCCGGTTTCTAGCAAGCCACTCCGCGTAAATTTATATTATGAATGTTAAAAGAAATTTGCTGGTTGATATATATTCGATGGACACGATGCCATGCCTTCTAAACTCCGCACTTCTTCTTTTAATTTCTTTAACAAATAAGAAACAGCATTCGAGGATACAATCTATAAAACTTCAGTAAGAAAGGTGTGATGAATTCATTCTACTCTGTATACATCTGAACAGGAACTTTATTTTCTCAGATGTGCATAAAGGATCTCTTTTTATTTGATAAAAACAACAGTCTGTGAATAAAAGTGTCATAAATATTTGAAGGTTAGTAGATTTGAAAGTTCTATGTTTTTATATTATTTACAAATTATCAATCTGAGCTATTTCCATCATAGTCCTGCTTCCATCCCCTTACTGGCAGCCATCTCAAGGAGGAAAATGACTCTACGTTCAACGGATAGTGCGGAGGTGTTGTCAGTCATTCAACTGCGGTTCAAGCAGTGGAAGGCCATTATCTACGGCTGTTCAGAGTTCTCCGTTGTCCTCAGCCGATTGATGTTGCCCGAACAACACGTGGTGGTAGAAGTCGCTGCAGCGGGGAAGGTAATGGGGAGCCGTTTACTTGGTGGCGCCGGGTGATGTTGGCCTGCGCCGTCCCTCTCACCGAGCAGATCAATTTCCTGAAGGTCATGGCCAGGGAAGTCGCCGCCCTGGCGTTCGTTTTGGTCCGTGTAGAGGCGGACCTTCAGTATGATCATTACAGCCGTCTCACCGTCCGCTTCGCTGAGTTGACCCGGTGCCAGGCCAGCGGCCGGGCCGCGGTTCGAGCCAGAAACCGGGTCGACATCCGGCAGATGAGAACAAAAAAAATCCTTGTCCAGCAGGCATTTCTTGAAACCGGAGAGTCCGGACCTCTTGTTCACACTGTTTGGGCAACTCGAGCGTTGCCTCACGTTACAGCCGCAAAAGCAGCACGTGCGCTGGAGGTCGGTGCGGCAGGGGAGACGTATGCCACGATGGAAACTCAACCTTTTCCAACTCACCCGGCGTCGTCCTCTACCACACCTCTCCCGAAAAACGGCGCTGTAATCTCGAGCCATTTCCAGCAGGCGCCCGAGGCCCACCTGAGTGAGACCTCAGCCTGACGCTACGCCTTCTCGCTTCCCTCCAACAGGGCACCAAAGGTTCACCCTCCGCCAGAGAGGCACGGAAGAACAAGGCTCGGAACCAAGCAGACGCTCTTTAGGCCGCAGATTAATCACTTTCTGTTCGCCCTTCCATTTTTTCACCGCAACCCGCTAACCGTCGTACTTCCCAGGAGAGAGACAGATGTCCGCTTTAACGATTCCCTTCAACCCCAATGAATTGGCCTCAACAGTTCAAAGGTTATGTGCGCCACTCGGGTCGTACAGCGTTCTCCTGACGCTCGTCAATCCCTTACCCTGGACCGCCGTCTGGACCGATGTGGACTGGGAGAAGGGGAATCAGGGTGTTCAGCAAACCCACACCGTCTCAGTGGCGACGGCGGATTTCTCTGGCGTCCTGACCCTGAAGTGCGCCGATCAGGATGACTCAGCTCTGCACCTGGCACGTGGCCTAGCCGCGATGCTGGAACGCGAGCTCCACTGGCAGACCCAGCAGTCCATCCTCCAAACCTCGCACAGCCAGCTGGCCGCGCTGATTCAGGCCACCCCACTGGCCTTGTATTCGATGACGCTGGGCGGTCTGGTCAAGCACTGGAACACGGCAGCGGAACAGACGCTGGGGCTGCCCAGTGCCGCCGTGATGGACCGGGAAATAGAAGATGCACAGTTGAGCTCCGCCTTTATGGCCTTGCGACATAACCTCAGAAGTGGGCAGGCCCTTGTTTCACAGCAAGTGGAGTGGCAACGTCCGGACGGTTCGGCCAGCACGTTGCAGCTGGAAGCCGCGCCGTTCTCGCAAGGCCCGGAGTTGCTCGGGCTGGTGGGCGTGGCGAGAGAACTCACCGACAACGAGCATCGCCTGAAACTGGCCGAACAGCAACGAACGCTGCTGGAGTCGGTCCTGGCGTTCGCGAACGACTCGGTTCTCATCACTGAAGCCGAACCCTGCGACCCCCCCGGCCCACGCATCCTGTATGCCAACGAGGCCTTCACTCGCACCACCGGGTACACACTTGAGGACGTGCTAGGCAAGACCCCGCGCATCCTGCAAGGCCGAAGGTCGGACCGCAAGGCCTTAGACCGTATCAAGGCAGCGCTGCAGAGCTGGCAACCGGTAGAGGTCGAACTGATCAACTACCGCAAAGACGGTACGCCCTTCTGGGTGGAATTGAGCATCGCTCCTGTGGCGGACGAGCGTGGCTGGTACACCCACTGGATTTCCATCCAGCGCGATATCACTGAACGCAAGACCTCGGCCATTCATGTCGAGCGGGAGCGCAACGAGGTGCTGGAACTGGCCGCCCGCAACGTGCCGCTCGAAGATGTACTGGCCCAGCTGACTGCCAGCCTGGAGCGCGAGTTTAATCAGGGTCAGGTGGTGATGGTGGTAGTCGAACAGCAAATTCCGCGGCTTTATACCAGCCGCACTTCCCGGGACGTTCAGGGCTGGGAGCGGCCATCAACGCTTCAGACGCTCGCGCACTCTGGTAACCAGGCCGCCGTCGCTCTCGGTTCTCTCGGAGGTGAACCGGTGTGGTGGGCGTACACCCAGAGCGTCAGGAGTGGACACGACCGGCACCAGGGAGTCCTCGCCCTGATTTCTCAGGCAACGATTCTGTTGGAGCCGGAGCAGCAGGCCCGTCTCGATGCTGCCGCCCAGTTGGCCGGGCTGGTGATCGACCGCTATGAGTCACAACGCACGCTGGAACGACAGGCGCTACACGATCCATTGACCGGCCTACCCAACAGAACACATTTTGGCCAGGAACTCGAAGGCATCACCGAAGCCGCTCTCCAGCATCAGACCCAGGTCGCTGTAGGGATGCTGGACCTCGACCGCTTCAAGCTGATCAACGATACTCTGGGACACAGCGCCGGCGACCGACTCCTGCAGCAGGTCGCGGTGAGACTGCGGCATGCCATGCGTCCCGGTGATCTCCTGGCCCGGATGGGCGGCGATGAATTTCTGTTGGCGTTTATGGGCGTCACCACCCCCCTGCAGGTCGAACATCTGGCCAACCGCCTGATCGTGTCGCTTGAACAGCCGTTCAGCCTGGACGGTCAAGAGGTGTTCATCCGGTCCAGCGTGGGATTCACCTTATTCCCGGAGGCTGGCGTGACACCGGAACTGCTGCTGCAGCAGGCTGACGCGGCGATGTACCAATCCAAGCGGCGTGGCGGTGGCTTCTCGATGTACACTCCGGAACCTGACAGTGGAAGCTCAGCGATTACGCTGGAAAGTGCACTCAACCGCGCGCTCGAACGCGAAGAATTTGTCCTGCACTACCAGCCACAGGTTGAGCCGCGTACCGGTGCGGTGACGGGTATGGAAGCGCTGCTGCGCTGGCAGCACCCGGAACTTGGCCTGGTATCGCCCGGGACCTTCATTCCTCTCGCCGAACTAACCGGATTGATCGTACCCATCGGAACGTGGGTGATCGAGCAAGCCGCCCGGCAGGGCGTGGAGTGGTCGAAGATGCACCCCGGCCTGGTGATGGGGGTCAATCTCTCCGCCCGGCAATTCGCATAGCCGAACCTGATCCAGACCGTGCAGACCATCCTGCGGCACTCCGGCCTTCCTCCTGAGCAACTGGAGCTGGAATTGACCGAAAGCATGCTGATGCAGGTGGTTGAGGCGACCGAAACCCTGAAACGTCTGAAAGGACTCGGCGTGCGGATCGCAGTGGACGACTTCGGGACCGGATACTCGAATCTGGCGTACCTCAAGCATTTTCCCATTGACACCCTCAAGATCGACCAATCGTTCATACAGAGTCTCGGCACCAACCCGCTGACCGATCCTCGTGACCAGGCCCTGACCAGCGCTGTGATTCGGCTGGCACGCGCCCTTAACCTGCGCGTCACTGTGGAGGGCGTCGAGCATCCATCCCAACTGGAATTTCTAAGCAGTGAGCACTGTGATCAGGTGCAGGGCTTTCTAGTGGGAATACCGCAAACGGCCGAACAGACCACTGCCTGGCTAAGCCTGATCAAAGAGCAGGGGCAGTGACGACATGGACTCCCTGGACCTTCACTGTCATTGCTAGTGGCCACCTCAGTGAGGTTCCCGCTTGATCGGCCCATTCTGGTTGCAAAGACAGCGCACTCCAGCCCGCCTGTTTCAGGCGGGCGTACTCGTTGGGTGAGCGATCATCTAGAGAGCTATGCGGACGGACCTCGTTGTAGTCTGAGTTTGGGTCGGTTTTGCGCACGTCCGGTTAAGCCACATGAGCTTGGCGCTCGAACTCCAGGGATGTCAAATAGCCCAGCCTGAAGTGGCGTCGCCGCCGGTTGTAAAACACCTCGATGGGTTGTATTGCCTTAAGTGGCGTTATGGCAGGCTGAGGGCAGGGGTGGCCTGAATCTCAGGCCACCCCTGCCATGACCACTGACCACGTCTGGAACGCATGCATATGGTTGCTTCGTCTGATCTGAGCGGAAACGCTGGTACGGGAGTGATGGTAAAGGTTTTCGATCCGGGCGTGCAGGCTCAGGAATGCTTGAGCGCGTTTTCGCCCTCTGAACCCTTGCTGATCTCGCGCTTGTCGCCGTGTAGGACGGTGTGATTGTTTGGAATGAACCCCCCGGACAGGACCAGTGGCCAAGACACTTCGCACGAATCAGCCGGTACGCTGATTGCACCGCGAAGGAGCCCAGATGCCAGGACGGAATCACAGCCGCGAATTCAAGCTTC
>Ga0160427_10002351_pt1 | contig 11408 bp, 14 predicted proteins | sample SolpanmetagenomL_FD_108194 | JGI IMG/M metagenome (GOLD analysis project Ga0160427, IMG submission 108194) | Solar panel surface microbial communities from Lawrence Berkeley National Laboratory, California, USA - L | ecosystem: Engineered > Built environment > Solar panel > Unclassified ...
ACGAAAACAAACCATCTTGCCTCGCAGTTTTGCCAAGCCTGGACCCTGACTCCATACAAAATCAAATCATCTTGTGTCAAGATGGTCGTGGGATAGTAGTTAGGAACGTACAGAGCTCCACTGCTCTGACATCGACTTATCATAGTCACACAGCATGAGCAGCATCGGCTCCTTCGCTTAGAAGGAAGAAGACGGTGTAGCACAAACACTGTGAGATGCAGGAAGCCGTGTTGTTGAGCACTAGCTTCATTTGGCACCATTCGATCCTTGCTCCTTGGCGCTCGAACACCCTTGCTCGTCAATAGTGTAGTCATATATTGCTGCATTAGTGTAGTGACCGTGCCTACTTGGCGTAAGCACGGGCATCCTATGTGACTGTTATGGCTGCCTTCGTGGCTTTATGAGAGTACGCAGGAATTGGTACAATAGGTGGTGAGATGGTCCTAGTCGTGTTGCTCAACAGCCATCGTGATGATGAGGAGATTGAGAGCTGTTTCTGAGGTAAACTTCGCGATGTATGTGACAGTTTGGGAAGTGACTGAGAAGAAAAGACGATTGATTACTAGATATTATCATTATGTTTCGTTGCTGTCGGTCACTAGAATCACTGGAGTATCTATTATAACCAATATGACTCTTTGCAATGCTGTACTCCAATCCACCCAAAAGAAACTCCTCAACAATGAAGCGAATACCACAAACATTCTGTGTAGAAAAGACCATCATCTTATTCACCTGCTTTCACCTCAAGCTTGCTCACCAAGCAAATGATCAACAACCCATCCATCAACACCCTCGCCCCTCTTCCAACCACTCTTTCCACCCTCACCCTTTCCACCCTTCCATCCATTATGCTTGCCCCACTCCCATCCAGCAGGCACAGTCATGACCGGTTGACTTGAAGTGGTAGTGGTAGTGGGCTTTGCAGGAGGCCAAGCTGGCCAGGTAGGCATCTCAGTCGTCTTTGGAGGCTCAGGCTGCCAATGGCTTGGCTTGGGGAGAGTTGTCCAGGTGGGTGGTTGAGAGTGAGCAGGTTGTGAGTGAGGTGGTTGTTGAGGCCAGCCAGGATTGTTGGTGGGCTTGTGGGGCCAGACGAGAGTTGGTTCGGGCTTGAAAGGGAGGGTTGGCTTGGATGGTTGCCAAGGGTTATCGTCGTGACCGCCCCAGTTGTTGTTGTCTTTGATGGGTGTTGGCTTAATATGTGCAGGGTTGTAGGCAGGAGCTTCAGAACCCCAGCTGTCTTTGTTGTCATAGCCAGGTTCGAAGTTCTTGCGTTCGAGAGGTGAGGCGATAGTGTCGTCCGTGATGGGTTTGGGTTGAGGGAGGGCCAAAGCTGTGATGGCGAGGAAGAAGAGGGAGATGATGCTGAAGGACTTCATGGTTGTGTTTTTGAGGGTAGAGAAATGATGTTTGCTTGTGCGGTGGAAGCAGATTCAAATGAGATCTTCCTGATCAGGTAGAGTAGTAAACGAAGGATGAAAAGCGAATGACTTGTAGCGAAGGACTTTTGTTTGCTCTACAACAAACGAATGGGCAGAGCAGTGAATTGGATGAAGGATATGAGAAACAACACCAATTGAGCTCGGGGGAGCACAGACATATCAACACAATCTCATTTTCGGCTGTGTCAGTCACACAGCAGAGCCTGGTCATGGAAAAGGTTGAGCTCGCAATCCATGTCCGAGCCACTAGTACCATATTTACAGCGTCCAATAAGCATCATGAAGCTGCGGCACCTCGTCTGCCAAGATGTTGTTGATCTGTGGCAGGACTTGAGTCATCAAGATTGGGGATAGTAAAAAGCTTTGTCCATGATGAGCAATAGCTGCGTTTGCTGGAAGCTGAGACGCAGGGCACAGCAAAACTGACACGATATCAGTGAAAGCAGGAGACCATCTTCCAAAGATCCTGGTGGACCTCAAGGCTGACAGATATCCCCTGATGATCGGTGCCAAATAGAAAATCTCGAAAGGTTTGGAAAGATAACCGCAAAGCGCGGTGTAAGCGAGGAGCAGCAAGCCGGGGTCGTGACATGATGACCTTGGCACTCGTGCTTACCGTCTGATGGTCCATCGTTTTGCGTTTTCAGATCGTGCTGCTCTTCAGCAAGACTGGATGCAATCGACAAAGATAGCGATGTTCCAGCGTAGGACCCAATCGTTCTGCATTTCGGTCTGTGTGATTGTCGTCGTCTCGCATCACTCATGCTGTGTTCCTGCTTTCAGCATTGTTTTGGTCAAAGTCCGGCCAATCGGTGCTGCTATCAAGATATCCGCTCTCGAAATTTCAAAAGTCAAAGCTCAAACACAAGCGTAAAGCATAATTAGAGATGCGTTAGTAGTCGTTGCAGTCGTTGAGGCATCGCGGCAGAAAGAAGGTTTAGCTCTGGAGACTAAGCATGGTTTACCCCTGAATGAACAAAGTTGTAAGCAAGGTCCTGGAGGATGAGCGAGCTCAAGCCTGTTGGTACCTGAATCCTCTCAATAGTTGCCTGCGGGTGAAGGATTCTAAGTTTAAACCTGATATGTATTAGATCGAGCGATCGACTGTGCCTTATCTTGTGTGGCCGTAAGCCCTGCTACGATGTCATGTTCCGTCATCTACATCAAACGATGTACCAGGCAGTGCAAACGGAGAAGAACGAAGTGCTTTGCCTTTGCCTTGACTCATGTTTAGCGCCTGCCCTATTTGGCGCTCACAACGTCGTACGTGGACTCTTGCCTTTCCGCAGTCACAACGTTCCGTTTCTAACGTGGCACTTCGTCCACCAATCCTGCTTGATTTTCATAACAAACAGCACACGACCAGGTCATCCTACAACACTCTGAACAACGTGAACTTCCCCCTTGAGTAATATGCCCGAAACGCTTGAAAATAATGATAACGCAAGCCGATGAAGCTTATGTGATCAAACCTATCACCACCGATGAGCTGCCGTGCCGTGATGACGAGCTCACACCACTTACACCAAGAAAAGAGTGGGGGACTGTGCACTTCTTCCCGCATGGGTAACACTATGCACCCCTGCCAATCTATTTACGTAATCCTACGCTCTGCAGGAGAAGATGTCCGGCCATCCATGACAACTTCGTTCGTGCCTGGCTTATCTGTGGGATGTCGTGGGACGAGGCGGATCTTTATGCCAAGTCATCGTTGAGCGACAGGCATCATTCACAAACGATAAAGCTTCAGTGTATGGCTTATCTCCAGGAACCTAGTTTCACGGGTGCGTGCTTCTGCTCGAGCTCAACAACATGTCGCTACCACGCTTGAGTGATCCGGTTTTTGATTTCTGCATAGCTGACCGGTCACTCGCCTTCACCTCTGGCATGATGTGGTACTACCTCTTGCTACCATGATCATGGTATTGTAGCACAGCAGAAATCCATGTCCGTCAAAATCTACTTGTGATCTGTTGTCTGAGAACTTGCAGCACGAATCGTGTCTTTGCGTATCACGCTTCCCCAAAACAACATCTTTTGCGAGCATTCAAGCTACTAGCCAAATTTCTGTTCGTTTTTACTTATTCTGCTCTCTACAATGGCTTTCTCGACGTATCTGCTTGGTATTTCAATCCTCATTCTACACATCTTCACAACCACAGCACTCTCGCGAGAAGTCAACTTCGACAATATCTTCAACGACAACGCATACTCGGAGACCTCAACGATACCAAAAGTTGCACACTTTGTCTTTACCAAGACACGCCCATTAGCATGGCTGGAATTTGCTGCAATCAAATCTGCCATTGTCAATCTACAAGTCAACACTGTCAACATCTGGTGTGCCCCGGCTGCCACTTTCGACGGTCCGATATGGAAGCTTGTCCTCGGCTTTCCAGAAGTCAGACTTCGTGAAATCGATATGCCTACAAGTATCTATGGAAACCCAATTGAAGTGCCAGCTCATGTATCTGATGTTGTTCGATTGGAAGCTGTGTATAATGAAGGAGGTAAGAGATTAAGCACGCATCCGTTAACTACACACCATAAAGCTGATCCTATTTCTTTCCATCCTCTAGGTATTTACATGGACTACAACATTATCGCCCTCCGCTCCTCCGACCCAATCATCAACGACCCAACAACCAAATCCGCCGTCATGGCCGAGCAAGACCCAGGTGGTTTCGGCAACGCCTTCTTCATGGCCAAGCAATACTCACCCTTTCTCAAAGCATGGATGCAAGAATACGAACGCTTCAATGACTCAGATTGGGGTGGTTTCTCGCTCGTCGCACCACACAAGCTGTTTGAACAAGGTAATCAAGATCTTACTGCTCTGGATGTTCATACATGGTATTATCCGACCTGCTGCAGTGATGCTTCGACGATCAAGCTCTTCTTTGGACACAGCTTTACTAAAATCGATCAGAGTTATGGTGTGCATCAGTGGGGAGGAAGATGGAGGACTACGAATATGCTGAGTCCAGCCAATGTGAGGACGATTGATACGCCGTTCTTCTGTCGTATTCGTCATCTCTTCAACGACATTGGCGACGGCTATATCGCACAAGATTATCAGACTAACCCCAATTGCTCCTTTGTTGACATGTCTGGAATACAGCCGTCGGTGGACACGATGATGGCAGACTATCAATTCACGCACGATACCGACATCAAAGTCATTGATTCTTCTGGCAATCGTCTTCATGGCTGGGCGCCACATACTACCGGCTTACCTCTCGACCTGGCCCCTTCTTCCTCATCATCATTCATCGCGCAACAAGTACGCGAATTCCGTCCTTTCCAGTTCCTCGTTCTCCCTCTTCCAACTAACTACGATGGTCGTACTGGTACACTACAAACCTCTATACTGCTCCAGAACGGCTTCAATGACCACCGCGACTCAACCACCACGCTTGCACAAGTACGCATGGACGACGACAGTAAAATGCTTCTGCGTCTTATTCAATCAGGCGCTACAGGCAACACCAGCATACAAGTCGAGTGGATAGCCGGACAAGGAAAAGCAGTCACAGACGGAGAAGTGTTCATACACACTTCCGCTCGGAGTGTAGACTTGGATGACGGCAAGTGGCACGCCCTACAACTGAACTGGGACAGGAAGGAAGCTGGACTGCTTACTGTGTTCATCGACGGTAGTGGCAAGGAGAAGGTGTTGCAGCCACTACTGGCTGCGAGTGTACGATTGCTACCGAATGCCGTGACAGGCGGCGAGATCTGGATCAACGCCTTGAAGGAGTCTGAGCTGGACACTGGGCTGCGCGCACGAATGCGGTATTTACGCACATACGCGTCGCCGCACTTGGCGTCATGGGTCACTTCGTCCTCCTGGGACAAAAACTCAGGCTCGATTAGACTTGGGTCCGATATTCTGGCAGTGCTTGGATGGGTGAATGATGTTGGTGTGGTGACTTGGTTTGCGTTGTGCTTGGTTGTTGTACTTCTTGTGAGTGTAGGTGTGTCGAGGAGACATGGACGCGTAAGAAGGATGAGTTGGAGAAGGATTTTGTGGGGTGGCAGTCCTGGATCGAGGTCGCCTGTTAGAGGTGGGAAGGAGAGGGGTATTTTGGAGGATTGGATGGAGCGTGAAGATGGGGAGGTTAAGGGGTGAGGGTTGAACTTGAAGTGTACTTGGCGTTCTTTTTTCTTCTCTTACGAATCTTCTTATACAATCTTCTTCCTGGCTGTGCAGACGTGCCACTGAAACATTTCTACGATCCTCGTGAAGATTCCATTGAGAACTGGTGCTGTGGGTCTGATCGAAGGAGCGAGATGCATTATCAATTAAACTCTATATCTATATCTACTCTCGCTCCATCACACTCATCCATCCATCGCTTTGACAGCACAGCGAGCTCTAGCAAAACAGCGCTATAAAAAGCTTCCGCCATCGGCATTTGTCTCCCCTTCCCAACATCCACCTATTCCGTGTCCCAACCCCTTCCACCCGCGCCTATAATGACTTGTGCCTCGTTATCCACTTCTTCATCACCACCTCCCAATCAGCCTTCCCATCCACCTCACCCAGCAACCAGACTCAAAAAAACACCCCACCCCATCCCCACCAACCCGCCAAAAAGCATCCGATACTCAAACGGCACCACCGTAAAATTCAGCAAACTCACCATCGGCCACAACTTATAGCCCGCGCTCATCAAGCCCCACGTCTCAGCACGGACCGCTTGCACAATATCGGCGTAGTCTTGGCCTTTCAGAGCGGCCATACCGGCGATGAAGACGATGGTGTTGAAGAGGGCGCCGAGGGTTTGGTCGAGGAGGAATTTGATGAGTGTGTTTTGTTTGTTGAGTGTTTTGCGGGGGATGATTTCTTTCTTTTCGTTGGTGGTCGATGGCTTTTCACTGGTGTTGGTCATGGGCACGATGGCAGGTGCGATGGTGGTACCGGGGAATGTTTCTTCGAGGAATTGTTGCCAGAGGAAGTTTGGGGGTGTGTTTAGAAGGGTGAAGAGGGCGAAGTTGAAGAGGGGTGTTGGGTCAAGTGCGAATGGGGTCTTTTGATGAGCATGGACGTTAGCATGGTCGGTTAGCGGCAAAAAATATTGGATCGAGACGAAGAGCGAAAAGGTCAGGCAATACGTACATCAGTTCGCCAACTCTTAAGCACTTGGGCGAGTAGATTCGATGTGGCGCTTAACACGACGGCTTGGATCGTTGCGTTGATGATTGGGGATGGCATCCTCGTGTGTATCGGATGGGTTGTCGTTACGTTTAACCTTCTTGTCGTTGTGGGATTTGCCAATGCCCTTCTTATCTGCCCGTGGCTTGGTTACACGATGCTTATCGCTAGAGTTGTCGTGGCCGCGAGCTGTTTGCGGCTGAGTCGTGTGTGGACTGCGTGTCTTGCTGGCAGAGGCTTGAGGTGTGGACTTGGATGGAGTAGTGTTAGGGATGAAGCGACGTTGTCTGCGATTCTTCTGATGATGTTGAGATGTGAGGGATATTGCTCCGAAGAGGGTGAGAGTGTAGATGGTGGCGAGGCGGGCAGGTCGACTGTGATCCAGCTTGAGATGAGTAGGATGAATATTAATGACAAAGGATCGTAGAGTTGCAAGAAAATACTACAGGATATAGGATGATACAAGGTGTTGTTGTTATCAGAAGTGAGTGACGTTATCAAAGTCAATTGACGACCTCCGAGCCACGTGGCAGAGCTCGGCCTTCGGACATGGCTTATTGATTTATTGAATGATTATTATTCATTATGCTACTCTTTTCAATATTATGTTATGCGTGTGGGTGTGACCCTCTTCTCATCATGCCCATATTCTCCCTTCACACCAAGCAGAAGTCACGATAGCTCAGGTAAAGCCTATACTCTCTCGCCTATTCTCCATGCCTGCAGGAGAAGGTGTAGCATTTGCTGTCCCCGCCACAAGCGACTTGATTTGCTCCAACAGTGCCGGGATCCTATTTGACCATTAACTCTTGGCTTTACCAAACCTCGAAAGCTCTGCTTACCTGAACGGTTTCGTCACCACCAAATCCATGCCATGGCCAAGCGCGTTTGCAATCTGCTCACTTCTTGCATTGGCTGTGACTGCTATCGTGGGTATATGGCCAATAAGTACGCCTTCTCTTTCCATCTCACGGATGTGTCCTACGCATTCCAGACCGCCCATTACCTGTGTCCCTGATTTAGTCGTTGAATGCCTGAGCACAGTTCTTATCAGGTCCTTACCGGCATTTCCTGAATATTTAAGTCAGTAATTAGTTTCTGAGAGACATTAATATGTGGTTCAACTCACCAGATCGAGTAGAATCAGGCTAAGTGGCTGTGGTGGTCTGATCGGCTCATGTGCATCATTCTGTGGATGAAGCGCGAAATGAGTCGTCTTAATGTATGATAGTGCTTCCAAGCCGTGGTTTGCAACACTGACAGTGCAACCTTGGCGTCGAAGCTGTTGGGCTAAAATTTTCTGGTTGATTAAGTTGTCCTAGAAAGAGCATCAGATAACGTGATAGAGTGCTGACCCTTTGGGTTATTCACCTCCACGACCAGAATGTGCATAACTGCTGTCGGTATGACCAATGGTGATGGTGCAAGAGTAGAGCTCATTGGTGGTGCTGAAGCTGTCCTTGTTGGCGTTGGTGGGACAGACTTGCTAGGTAGAGGAAGTAGGGAGGAAACGATCCCAGGCATTGCTGGCTCCGTGACTTCCTTTGTAGGTGTCGAAGGAATGCTGGTGAATGTCATCTTAGTAGACGTTGGTGACTTGGGCTCTCCAGGTAGTTTCAGGGCCTGCACATAGAACGCAAATGTGGAGCCTTCGTTAGCTTTCGATGATACTCCTATCTGTCCTCCTTGTAGTTCTGTCAGTTCTCGGCTGATGAACAATCCCTGAAGATGTGTTAGCCGGGACACAATAGAGTGCTGCTGATACTGACCAATCCAGAACCACCATATTGTCCATATCTGCAAAGGGTTGTTAGTAGTATACTCGCAATTAAATCCTCGCGGCTTACGTCTTTGGTGAAGCTTGGGAGAACCGTCTGAATAGAACTTCCATCTCTTTGTCATTCAGACCTCTACCAGTATCCTCCACAGCGAACTGAATATATATGGCTGGCAAGCCTTCCCATTCTGGACTCAGTGGTGGCTTGTCTCTTATCGTATCTCTGGGCTTGATGAAAGCAACGCTGTGAGCGGCTGATGTGGGTGGACTCAATGAAGCACTTATTGAAATTGTTATTTCCTTTCGAGGACGATCTTTGGTGAATTTCAAGGCATTTGTGATCACTACACAGGTTGATTAGTAGTCTTGATCTCTGAGATTACCAAGCGGCTGCTTACGGTTTATGAGGACTACATAGTCATTGTGTTAGTGACAGTCCACAAACTGACAACGTCGAGAAAGCTTACCTTGTAGCAATCGACTCGGGTCAGCCACAACATCACCAATCATGAGCTGCTCCAATGAGCTATCGACATCCAATGTCGCGTTGATCTCCGCTGCTTGTAGCTCTGGTGCGTACATTCGCATGGCTTTCTGGACGAGAAAGACAGGATCAACCTTGTCGAGGCTGATTGAGAGAAGATTGGAGTCGAGTTTCGACAGTGTGAGTATGTCTGAGCAGAGTTTTCGCTGATGATTCTAAAGAGAGTTGTTAGCAGTGTACTCCCAATCCATTCATCGCGACATACGGCGCATAGAATAATGGTCTGCGCGGCATTGACAATCTCTTCCGTCTCGTCTTTACTCAGAGTCATTGGGTTTCTCGTTTTGTTTTCGTTGTATGTGGTGATTATGGAGTCGGCTGAAAGGACGATTGCGCTCAGAGGATTCCGAATCTCGTGACTAGTCTAAGGAGCTATCAGCAGAGGCTGGGGATGATATATTGAGCCTCTGACCATATCTATGAATGCCTCACTTTGGCGTTTGTGCTCAAGGGCTTCTTCAAGACGTTTGGCTTGCATTTCTTCGGTATACTTCTGTAGCGAGATGTTTTCCAGCCAGCCTGATAAGGATATTAGCGACTTCTTTGACCATCAAATAAAAATCTAACCTTGTGTGCCAACAATCGTGTCGTCAGTAGTATCGATCTCGGGAAATGCCATCGCTCTGAGAAAGAGCGGTCCTGACATTTCGGTGCCAGTTGCCTTGTCAATTGCTTTCCATGACTTTTTACCTCTGTACTCGACCACTGTCGGCTGACGATCCCGTTTCATCTTATCCCAGGCATCCTGAACGAGTTGAACATCTTCCGGGACGATTGTTTTCTTCCAGAAGTCCCAGTTTTCCCCTTGACTAAAAGTGTTTTGGGTGGCGCCAGTCAGCTCATAGAAAGCAGCATTAAGGTATGCTGGACTGCCATCTTGCTTGAGCAAAAACATGCCAAATGGAGCAGAAGTGCCAATTCGCATGAAGTTGGCTTCGCCTCTTTCGGCCTCCTGGGTGCGCAAGAGAAGCTGCTTCGTGAGTGAAGCATGTCTTAAAGCAGCCTCTTCTGTAGCGGCTTGAGCTTCTCTTTGTTCTTTTGGTAGAACAATATGTGCGGTACATGCGTTGATACGGTCGTTGAGTAACCTGATATAATCACGATACGCGTCGTTGAAAGGTCGGCGAGCGTTCAATCCTAATACAAGAAATCCAACTACATTTGATCCATAGACTGGCTGAATAGCACTTTGAATAGTGTCAGTATTTCTGAATTCTCTCCATGTAGTACTACTTATGCTTACCAAACTATCGCCCTAGTATAAGGCGTTCGACCCGGTATAAGCTGAACAAGACCTGGAGGCATTGCAGACCCCTCAATCAGTACTGCTACTCGCCTGCTCCATGCCTCAAGGCAGTATCCTCCAAAGCCTTCACCTACAACTAGCCGGAAGGATTCTACGGTTGCAGGATTCGTCTCGTCAATACCGACTACTCCCTCGAGCCAGCAATACTTCTCTGCAGTATTTCCAGCCGACTGTGAAGGTGTCTCTGAAGTCCGAGAGGAGAATTCTTGACTATCACCGTTCTTGACCGAGTACAGCATCGCAAATGGAACGTCGTGTGTGTTCTCATTCAATGCTCTCAATATCTGCGTCCACACGTCGTGCAGAGACCCTGCTGAAGCACTACCTTCTCCAATGCGCACGATAGTCCTTACACGTCGCTCGGCGATCGTCTCGTTCGTAACTTCGGCAAACTGATCCAAGACACCGATGGCTCGACCGTCAGTACCGAGGATCGGCGCGAGCACAAACGAGAAGAAAGTTTCTTCTTCATACTATGTAATGTTAGTTTCTACTGGTTTTGATCCTGCCAACGTCAACTGCTTACTGTCATGTCAATGCGCCGGCGAAGGAGGATTTCCGTCTTATGTATCTTTGTTGATTTTCCATCACGGTAGGCAAGATCAAACAGGGGAGCCACTGCTGGCCAGGTTTCCGCGAACGCAACACTGGGATTTCGTCCGAGTGCCTGTGGATGTTTTGCTCCAATGATAGGTACACAAGCTTCATTATAGAGTAGTGTATAGTTGTCTCCCCAGGCCATTATACGAGGATCTGAGCTGTCAGCATGAACCTAAAAAGAACGCCAGTACACCCCACACCTACCTGGGTTACTCAACATCTCCACTACTACCTGACGTAGCACTATAGGCCAGTCTTTCATTGGTCCAAGTGGAGTCGACGCCCAATCGACATTCTTGAAAAACTGAACGTAAGGTGAAAGATTGGGTAGATTGTATTGCGTCCAGTCGATTAGCTCTCTCGCTTCCCCAAACACTGAAATAGAGGATTTCGTTGATAGTGCTCTTGTTGAATCCCCAGGTGTTGTATCACCAGAAGAACTACGATCCGAGCGACGCTGCGTAGATATAGGGAGCGGGCCTTGCTTCGGTGTAGGCGTCTCCTTTGTTCTGTCCGGGATGGAAAGTGAAGGTTCAGGCGATGACAAGTTTTCAGACTTTTCCAGCATTCCATCCAAATCA